>FUFK010896238.1_pt1 | contig 53520 bp, 51 predicted proteins | sample 1021851 | NCBI WGS metagenome assembly FUFK01 (sample SAMEA51879418, study PRJEB19060) | metagenome | reverse complement strand
GGAATCGATCATCATTGCTTGACTTCTGTTGGTCCAGAAGCGCATAGCGTCATCAAAGTTTTGATACGTGATTCGGCCTTCAGCTGGATAATCTGTGTCCCCAAAAATTATCGAACCAAAATCGCCAGAATCTTTACCTGAGATGATAGAGATGTCGGTATCGTCTGTAGCTGACAGTTGCATCAAGTAAGCAGGATTCGTCGTGCCGATGCCGATTCTTCCACTATCCGCCTTAACTACGAAACGCGTAGTGTAGCTATCGCTTAATGCGCCAGAGCCTGCTGATTGAGTACCGCTTGCAATTTCAAAGCCTGCGTTTACGTCTTCTTGAACAGCGATTCTCCAGTTATAGTGCGATGCAGAGTCGGTTCCGAAATGATACTCAGGACTTGATCCCTGCTGGAGAATATTACCAGCGGAATCTATCTTGAGACGCTCAGTCAGCGATCCGCCAGTTGGTTGCGTACTAAAAAACAACGCGCCGCTGTCACCGTCACCATCTGTTTTAGCTGCAATCTGCGCTAAATCTGTGTCGGTATTGTTACCAAACAACAAACGACCAATCTGCTGATCATTGTTTGCGTCATTACGTCTGATCTGTATGCCGTGACCGCCACCAGAGGCAGGTGTTTCTATTTGAAGCAGGTCTGAGGTATGACTCGCAGTATCCCCAATCAAGACTTTTCCAGTAGACCTGATGACCATTTTATAGCCGCTATCTGCATATGCCCCAAACACTAAAGCGTCATGCGCGGATGTAGCGTCACTGCGAACTAATAGCCCCTGAGCGTTTGCGTCCGAACCCGTGTTATAAATCCGGCTGATCCACGTGTCTTGATCTGCTTTAACGTCTAACGTGAAATCGGGACTAGCGTGTCCTACAGCCAGTCTACTGTTCACCGCATCCCAGCGCATACCTATTGAGTTGCTGGTCTTGTAAAACCAAGAATTCCCAACCCCATCAACCAAAAATCGGGTATTGGACGAACCGTTTGTCACCTCAAGCCCATATGCGCTTGTCGACGTTGATGGCGCGGCTACGCTCAGGCTAACGGTCGAAACGATGCTTTTATTTATCGCGACATTTCCCGAGAATGTGGATTGTTGGCTTGAATCAATCGACAGCGCAACAGTGTCAGCACTGCCGCCACCGCCGCCTGTTGAAATCGTAAAAGCGCCGCTACCAGAAGTAGCGCCATAAGACCTGATTTTAAAAGTGTTTGAAGCGTACTCAAAAACGCCTCGGTTCGTTTGGTGTGCGACTATCGCGCCGCCAACCTTGACCGCACCAGCGAAGTCCGCTTCTCCGCCTTGCGACATATCCAGCTTCAATGCTGTGACGGGCGTAGACCCATCCAGACCCATCAATCTTATGTCGTGATCAGCCGTGAGAGCCTTTATGTCGACATTGGCATCGTCGTTGACTTTGATTTGTGCTCTATTGGTTCCACCGTCTCGGTAGATGAAATCGCCCCCGTCCGCGTCAAATATGAAATCACCACTTATATCAAGCTCTAAATCCCCAGTCTTGGTGATGGAGCCTTCAACGTCCAAATTACCAGCGATCGTAGTATTCCCGTTCGCCGCAATAGTAAACTTTGGAGACCATGCTGGATTAGCAAGCGTCCCCGTCGAGGTGTAGATTTTTAGACCGCCGCCGTTGATTCCTTCAATCAGTGCGGTAGCTGTTCCGTCTGTGCCCCCAAACCCGAGCGATGGAGCGTTGTTAGATTTTTTAAGCAACAAGGTAGTGCCGCCGCCAGTGAAGGATCCAGTTCCTCCTGCATCCAAAGTACCAGCGACAGACATTCCTGTGGGAGTGATCGTGACTTCTTGATCGAAGAAGCCAGTTCCGAGCGCCAGTTTATTTCCACCCGTATCGACATAACCCCTTATACCCGCGACATTCGATCCATCCGCTTCGCGCCAAATGACCATTGGAGCGTTCAACGTATTTGATCCGTCGAAACTAGATTTTGAGTCGACGAAAACTGCCATCGCTCCATCCGCGCCTTTGGCTTGCAGGTATGGATCGCCGATAAGTCCAGCGCCCGTGACTGAGCCAGCAAATGTGGCGTTGCCAGCGGATGAAAATGAAACTCGGCTGGTATTTAAGTGGCTGTTAGCAGTCCCGAAATTGAAGTGCAGGCTAGAATCGCCAGACCCGCCAGTCGTTTTCCGCGCAATGCTCCAGACGTCAGTGTTAGAAGTATTCGAGCCTTCAACGAAATTTATCGCGGAACCCCAAGTCCCAGCCGAACTGCTCACAAGATCCATCTGCGAGTCAGTCGCAAACTGAGCGAACAAGCCGTAGACGGTGCGGATTCCGACACCCGAGGTGATTGTCGACGTTATTTGACCGCTTGAGACTGTGCCAGCGAACGTGGCGTTGCCTGTGCTCGAAATGGTTAACAAAGGGTTACTGTCAAGATCGCCCGTAGACTGCGTTACCATAAAGTTGTCGCCATTCGCGCCAAGCGCAAAATCTGTGCTTGAGCTTAAAAACGCGATCGGTATTTCGTTAGTAGAGTTGTCACCTAGATTTAGTGCAGTTGCAGTTAGTGAGCCAGCGAATACTGCGTTGCCAGAGGTATTAAGGGTTAGCCTAACCTGCGGTGCAGATGCATCAAAAATCCTAAGAGTGCCAGAGTAATTGTCGATGTTGATGTCTTCATTACTACCTGAACCTAGCAATACAATTTCGCCGCCCTCTGGACTGCTACTATCACCTTGCGGATTGACGTTAATGGTGCCACTAGTAATAGCGCCCGAGGATATAGTGCCTATATTTGTCAGATTACGGCCAGTATCCAAGAACTGTGTTCCAGTCATGAAAAGACCGTTTGAGCTTCTAAAGTGTATTGCACTCCAATCTAAAGAGTCATCGGCTCCTCCGATATAAAGAGTTTTATTTCCGTCGGTGCTTGGGCGAATATAAGAAGCTGCACGGTTCATAACTAGCCCGAAGCCTTCAAGAGTCATATAAGAGCCGTCGCTAAAATGTGCTCGTAAGAAGGCTGCTGTTGAACTATTTCCTGCTGTAACGGAGCCTGCGAAGGTTGCACTGCCTGATGTGTCAAGGCTGAGTCGAACCTCTGGAGCAGAACCATCAAAAACTCTAAACAAGCCAGAATGGTTATCAAGAGTTATGTTTTCGTTTGTACCTGCTCCCTGAAGAACAATCTCGCCGCCTTCGTTGCTCGAATTTTGCGGTCCAACCGTGATTGAGTTTCCAGTGGTGATGCTGCCTCCAAACGTAGCTGTGGCAGTTCCCGCGCTGGTGAGCGTCCCAGCCATGTTCAGGTTGCGGATATTGTTTAGATCACCGTCGCTGTCAATGCGTTCTTTTGAGCCAACCATGAGGCTAGGCGTTTTCGCCTGATGACTGAACTCCCAGCGGTCATTGGTAGCGTTCCAGTTAAGGGTTGCGTCTGTCGAAGCATTCACAGCATCTTGGATGGTTATACCTGCACCGTCTGCACTGGCTGAACTATCACTAGTTGAGTAGTTAAGAGTGATGTTCTTGTCTTCAACGTTGAGCGTAGTTGTGTCTATTGTTGTCGTAGTGCCTTGAACAGTGAAGTCACCAGTGACCGTCAGGTTGCCTGAGACAGTCCCACCAGCTAAAGGTAAGTGACCGACCTGTGAATAAGTGTATGCCGTGTTCGCGTTAGCTGATCCACCGCCTGACCATGTGACTACCCCAGCCTTTGCGATGGTGAATAAGTCTTGGTTGCTAGAGCTTCCACCCCTAACCTTGAAAATGATGTCAGCTTGGTTTGCTCCCGGTATCGAATCGCTGTGCACTACTTCAAGCAGCTGAAATGCAGATGTTTTGGTCTGCTGTATGTTTAGGACATCGTTACCGCTATCATCCTCGAATAGATTGAACTCACCGCTACCCATCTTGAAGGTGTTCGTTGACTCAAGCGCCGCGAAGTTGCTGCTGACGTAACCAATCGTCGCAGTGTTGCCCGGAGCATCCACAATTGTTCCGTTTGCTGAAACAGTAAATCCCGCCGCGTCAGTCTGAAACTTCAATGTCCTGTTAGCAGTCAAATCTGGGTTGAACCTAGAATCTGTGCCGTTAGTTGATGAGAGTTGGACCCTAAATAGGTAGTTGGCAGCACCAAGTGATGCAGACGCTGACAATATCAAATTGCCTGCTGCGTCAATTGCATGAAGGTCGCGGACATACCCGCCGCCAAGACCATCAAGAGCAAACGTTCTTACGCCAAACTTTGTGTTATCACTACTCGCGTTAGACAAGGCTCTCTGTTTAACAATCGCTGTAGCAAAAGTTGAAAAGTTAGAACCACCGTCTGTCGAATATTGGATCGTTGCGGTGATGTCTGATGGATATGCAGCGGCAAGAATCTGCCCTGAAGCTACCTTGGGATACGGTAGCTCCATGGTGACAGTTAGCGTAAGGGTCTGCGTACTGCTTAACGTAACCGCTTGAGTCGCTGTCTGGCTGGACAGAACCGCTGAAGGCTGCTGAACGACTATACCTGTATCCTGCGACAAGCTACTTAATCCGACACCTACCAAGCCATCTTCAGCCGAATCAAAGATNACCGAAGTTGTATCGCTNGGCTGCGTTACGATCAATCTGCTNGCTATNACNGTACCGTCCGACTCTACGCGNAACGGCGCTGTTTCTGAGTTGGCNAAAGTATCACCTGCCCACATCCTNANATCTGAGCTTGTNACTCCGCTCAATCCTGCGATNGTTGATGCAGAGGCTGCACCACCGACTGTAATGTAGTTATCAACTTGCACAGTGCCGCTGAACGTGCCGCCTGTGGCATTAATTGTGCCTGTAACCGATAACGCTGACCCATTCCACGTAAGCTTATCTTTGAGGCTTAGTTGGCCTTGATCGTCTACATAAAAGGCAGTATTAGAGTTATTAAATGTGCCAGTACCGACGTAAAGTTTGTCTGAACCTACCGTCAGACCGCCTATCGTCCCCGTGGTGGCGTTTACGTTGCCTCTAACCACTACGTTATTGAACTCTGCGGAACCGTCCTGATCGATCTTCCAGCCTGCCTCTGAGCCTGCTGAGGCGCTGTAGTTGGACGACTGGATTGTGTCCATCTGATCAGAGCCGATAGCATCGTTTGCTATCTGCAAAGTATCGACCTGATTATTCCCGATGACGGTAGTGGTGATTTTGTTCGCTGTGACGTTGGTAGGGCTTGCAGGAATAAACGCGGATTTAGCTGCATTGGTCTGACCAGATCCCGGAGTGGTCCCGTTCGGATACCTTACCGCTTGAATCCAGTAGTAATTATTAGTTCCCCCATCAAGCATGTGCGTGAAGCTTGTGCCCCTGAATTTAGCTATTGGGGTTGAAGAATCGGTAGGCGTGGTGCTACTGGTGCTGGCATATACCCAAATCTGCTCCCATGCTCCGGTGTTAGGCGGGTTGGTCCAGTTAAGCTCTACTCTATTGATTCCTGCTGTAGCCGTGAAATTTGTAGGTGATGGAACATCAGGCAAGCTAGTGTTAATTACACCCTCTGCCGTTATGGTCGAATAGTCGCTTTCTTGTGGGTTGTTATAACTAGCACTGAAATCTTCAATCAGCGTTAGGTCAATACCGCCTTGATCTGATTCAGAAAATGACCAGCCGATACACTTAAATATCTTTGGACTCCAACTACCAGAATCGACTTCGTTCAATGCATCGATAGTCAGATTGACCCGATCCCCAATAGCAATTCGCATTCCCTTTAGGTTGACCGGAACTGTAATAACCGTTTGATGATATGACTGGGCAACTTGCAACAATGCCAAGCGTTGCGCTGCGTATCTGTTAGAAGTGAATGGCAGTCTTATTTCTTGCGTTAAAACCTCGCCGTTATCTCTTGCAATAGCCCCCACCGGCTGAGAGTTAAAATCATTGGCCCCTGTAGTAACGGGGCCGAACTCCATCATCTTGTAGTTTTCAGATGGATCAATGAATAAACCCTTGACTTGATTAAATCGGTCTGATCTTGGGATAGAGGTTTGAACCTGAACAGGCCCAATTACATCATTTTCTGTTAAGGTTTCCGATACTGAGAAGTAAACACCGGCCCTGATGACATATTTACCAGAGGTGTACACTAGCGATCCGTTCATCGCATTTAGTATTTTTTCAATACTTCTGCGGTGCTTATCGCCGCCAAAGATTACGCCAGATCCAAAAAAACGCTTCTGGGTAGCAGAGCTAGGAACAGGAACCAGTTGGTCACAATGATCTGCTGCTGCGACTACCGAAGACCAATCAATCTTGCTGGATGCAATACCTAAGCCGAACCGAGAATCCATCAAGTAGTCAGCGAGTATCAGTGCTGGGTTCTGCCCCTGATTGCTTCGATCATAATTACCGACTGCGCTGCCGGTGCTTAAAGAATTATCCGAGTAAACGACATAGCTTGCGTTAGTTGGATTGGTTCCGGCTGTGTTCCCAGCATTGACATCTAATCGAGGGTCATAGACTTTTTTGCCCTTTACGACCGCCTTGATATTCTGAACCGAACCAACCTCATCCCAAACTTCCCTAGATCCCTCGTTGAGAGTCCATCTAGTGTATAGGCTGGCGATCCCGTCCCCTCGATGAGTTGCTAAATACTCTTGTGAAGTCTTAGAGTCAGATCTTAAATCTGCGTAAGCCGTTTGGCTTGACGTACCCAAGCGAGTATCTATTAGAACTACAGTTTCACTATTGCCCCCCTCATCATTCTTAGGACCGAAAAATCCGCTGATGACTGATCTATTGCTCGCGTTGTATATGTTCGAGTCAGTTATATCGATAGGTTTATCGTCGAAATGTATCTCTTTTATCTGTGTTAACTCATGACCAGCTAACGCAATGACTTGATGAAGATACTTATTATTAGTGCCTGACACTTGAGCATACGTTAATGGGCCGCTAACCATGGTTTCGCCGTAAACCAGCTTTTGCGGCTCAATCGTAGATCTAACGGTCCTCTGACGAGATCCGTCGCCATCCCCAATATCCATATCTATTTTGGGGCGTAAAAGCCTTGCAGCGGCAAAAGATGCGCCGACGATTGTTGTAGCGCCGATTATTAGTGCGGCAGTACCCCCCGCGACTTTGCCAAATGTTACAATCTTTGAGACTGTGGTTAAAAAAGCTCCTACTTGTGGCATAACGTCCAGCTCGCTCTAATCATGTGGTTTGGCAACCTAGCGAATCCCTGCTCTAACAGGCAAACAACGCTGTCGCCGTATTTTACCCCCGCGATCTGTCCTACCCCGTCCATTTCGATTATACAAGGGTCGCCGTCATTAATCGCCCCATTTGGCTTGCAGCCGAGAATATGGGTAAATAAATCAATGAGATCGCCGTGTTTTTTAATAATATCGTATGCTTCCAGCTTGCTAGAATAGACAAACCCTTCGGAATAATCTTTTCCTGTCAAGCGTTGTGCTACAAAAGCAGTAAATTGGCAACAATCAATCAGACCGTAGTCGAAGCGATTCCGGCCCCATTCATTAAAAGCCTGATTGAGTGCAAAAGAGCTAATCTTGTTCCCTTGGATCGCCGTTTTCGGTTTCATCTGTAATCACCCGAGTGCCTCCACCACTTCCCGCTTTGCGTTTACCCCAATCTAGCGTAATGTCTTCCATCTCTTGTAAGTGAGTAAAGAAGGTGTCTCCAGTAGAATCGCTTTGTTGTCTGGCGTTGGTATACAAGACATTTTTGGAACGGCTAAACATAGCCAGCTCGCTTTCAGCCAATAGCTCTATGGTATCTCCATTGTCGCCGCCTACGACCACGTTCATCTGATCCATAAACCCATTCCATATGGGATCAGGATCAGCAACTAATTGATCTGAGGCATTAAGCGCCCCTAAATATAGGGTGACAGGCCGTTGATAATAGTCCTGCTTGACGGCCTCTGCTGCTAAATTAGCGTCTAGCCCAGACAAGGTAAGCCGAATGTTGTAGGGGCTGATTTGCTCGCCTTCTTCTATCGAGCTTATTTGTCCTAAATCCCCTGTACCGGTCCATGTCTGACCGCCCCATGTATATGGCCCTAAACCGTTATGAAGATAAAGCGTTCCAGCCGTAGACGGATCAAACTCTAACTTAGCAAATACGATAGGATTGACATGAGACGCGGCATACTGCGCGGCTGTATTGGCCGCTAAATCCCTGCTCATGCTAGAACGTCCTCTATAGCTTCAATCTTGAATGATGAGAATATCCCCGGCTTTGTGTCCCAGCCGGTAGAGCTGGTCAATATAAACGTGCCTTTCGGCGTATCTAGCTCTACAACCTCACCAGTTGACGATGATCGGATCAAGGGTGAGACAGTTATAGCGAATGAAGTCGCCGTAGTTCCGTTGACCTTGGCCGTCGCCATAAATAATTGATCGTTCGCGCTTAAATAATCACCTTTTTCAATGGTCAAGGCGCTACTTAATGTTCTAGTAACGTTTAGCGTGTTGCCGCTACTAGCCGCTGTTACAAGCCCTGTATCGACTCCCGTACCACGCCTACTGAATGAGTGGTCTTCAATGGTAAACCTATGCTCCTGCCCTTCTAGTGAAGCCAGAAACGCTTGCATGTTGGCTCTGTTCTCTCCGAACAAGTTTTCAAAAGTCAAAGAGATCTTCCAGTGCGAACCCTTGCGGGCTGCGGTCTGAACAGCCCCGGTAAGAGGGCTTTGAAAGGTCCGCGTGTTAGTCACTAGCTCCCAGCTAGAAGAGGATGGCTTGACGTTAGGAACCTCGGTAGAAAATACAAACGTGGTCATGCGAACCTACGCCTCCTCATTAAGTCTTGCACGTTAGCCATTGTTATCGCTGAAGTTTCTTTCATGGCCTGACGGATCTTATTATCCACATCTGGTCCCGCACCCCTCGCGTCAATGTTGTTCACTATCTGGATGCTCTCGCCTCCACCGATGGCTTGCTTAAGTTGGTCATTACTTGCTACTCGGCCTGTGCCGCCCATCGTGAGTAATTCAGGGCCACGCTCACCGACTAGGTAGGTTTGACCACCTAGCACCTGACCGCCTGTAGCCCTAGCCCCCGCTGCCGCTACATTTAGCCCGGTGTTAATTGCTGCCATACCTTGCGCTACACCCGCCGCTGTCGCCGCTGCTGCTGGAGCTAATCCCGGCCCGATTATTGGTATTGCCAATGTTGATACGTAAGCATTTAAAGCGGCCTCGGCTACTTTCGCTTGCGACAATGCGCCTTGATAAGCCGCTAACTTCGCAGCGGCCACCTTTTCTACTTTTGCTCCGAATAACGCAAACGCGATTCTTTGCGCTATCATTTGAGCAACCATGCCCAAAAACTCTTGAAGTATGGCCTTTGTCATATTGCCAAACGCTTCCTTGAATGACTGAGTCCCAGTCAGCAAGCTCTCTATAGCCCCACCTAAATTGTTTTCGAAGCTCTGCACCATTTGAAGCTGTAGCATCTCTACACTTTCCATCGCTTCGCGGGTAGAAATTGCCCACTTTTCCATCAGGGACATTTGATTGTAGATAGCCTGAGCTGCTGCTTGCTGCCTTCTTGCTTGAGATTCAAGCTCTCTTTGCTCTGATCGCGCATTTTGCTCATCTAGGAAGGCTTCTCGATCTATTCGTAACTGCTCTAGTGCTTTTTCATAGACCTCATGGCTAATTATCCGCCTGTCAAGCGATTCTTTTAAAACGGCTTCAATATTCTGCTGTTGTCGAACGAAGGATAGGTATTCTGGGCTTTGTTCGCTATATAAGGTTGACAAAAGCTGGCTAGTCTCTTCTGCAAGCCTTCTTTTTTCTTCTTCGGCTCTTCTAGCTGCCTCTACCTCTCGCATTTCTGCGGCAGCGGCCTTGACGAGCGCATTTTCTCTGGCTTTACGCTCTCTTTCTGNCAAACGCTCGGCCTTGGCGCTTTCTCGTGCTAATTTGGCCCTCTCTTGTATCTCTCGCGTTACTGCATCGACTAATTCGTTTTGTCGGTCAATATGGCCTTGCGTCATTCCGACGGGACTTGCACCCTCTGATATCCTCTGCAAGACCGACTCAATCTGCTGCGCTTCTCTGTTAGCCTTGGCTAAATTGTCTTCTGTGGTTTGAATTGTTTCGTAGAATTCAGTGAAATTTTCGTTAGCAAACGCGCCAGAGCGACCCAAATCACCTATCTGTGTCCTAAATTTCAAGACGCCTTCAGGGGTAAAACCATCCTGCTGTAAATCAGAAATGGTTCTTAGTAAATCGTGCGCCTGAACCTCGGTTATGCCAAAGTCGTCGGCCAAACCTTTAATGTTATTTCTAAGTATCTCTGCTGGGCCTCTAAACGCATTGCCCATCGCTAGAATAGTGCTTAATGTTTCTCCTGAATCTTCAACCGCCTTATCTAAAGCTCTAAAAGATCCCGGTAGATTGCTGACTTCTAGGTCTAGCTTAAAAAACGACGATAACTGATCATTGACNGCCTCAACGATGGCATCACCAGCCTGCCTCATCGCTCTTTGAGCGACGAACATATTCTTAGATAGCTCTATCAGCGTTAAGCGTTCGCTCCTATTTAAGAGCGTTTCCATCTCTCCGCTTAAAATCCTTGCCCCATTCGACGCTGTTTCAAACGATTCGCCGAGATCATCCATTGTTTCCTCAAGGATGTCGGCGGCACTATCCATCTCGTCCATTCCGAGGACGGTCCCTGCGATCAACGCACCGAATGCGATAAGCGCACCGAAGATTGCGCCACCGGGACCAAAGATAGAAGCTATTTGCGGACCCTGCTGGGCCAATATGCGGAATCCGTCCGTCCCCATTTGGGTCTGAACGGCAACGTCTTGTAACTGGTAAGAAAGTTGCTGGGTAGAGCCTCGCATTGCGCGGAACCCGCCCCTAGCTTTTTTGGCTGTCGCTTCTGCTCGTGAAAGACCGCCCGCTAACTGGTCAGCTTGCCCGCTAACTTGGGCAAACTCGTCGCCCATCTGGTCGGCGGCTTTATCTGTCCTTTTTGTTTCGGCAGTTAGAGCCTTTAGCTTCTTGGCGGCTTGATCAATGCCAGAGCTTTTTATTTCAATCCCTAGGGACGCTATTGAATCAGCCATTTTGAGCCTCTTTGCGATAGGCGCTATCTAGCTCCATTATCGCATCTATTTCGAAACCCGCCAGCCTACCGTTGATATCCATAAAGGATTTAACCTCGGTGTAGCTGATAGGCCCATCTGATGCGTTGCGTAGCCTTACGAAAGCGGTCCAGATGTAAGTAAGCTCATCTCTGAGTGATGGCGCGTTTTCAAGCTCTTTTGGCTTCCTACCTAGTGATTTCTCCACTTGTTGTAGGTTTTCTAAGCGACTAGCCTTTGCGTCTTTGTCGTAACCTGCGGCCCAAAACTGCCATTTACCGTAGGTTATTAACTCATCGACTAGCCCTTGGTAAAATTTTGGCGCTCACTTATAAACGTCATCACCTGATTGGCAATATCAGGCGACTTTTCGTAAATGGTCAAAGCTAACTCTGGGCTAAACTCAACGGGGGTTTTGCCGTCATCTTCGACTAACCCCCGCCAGCCTATCGTTGACTTAGCTAACACATCGACCATTGATGCTTGATCATCTTTCAGTTGCTTTCTGTTTAGCTCTAATATCGCATCCCTAAACACTTTGGAGTCTGGTCCCCTGACCTTAATAAATACATCGCTTTTTTTACCCGTAAGCGGGTTGACAATGTTTATTTCTGCTCCGTCCTCATGTATATCCGCGGTATATAACTCGCTTAATTTCATGCCCTTCCTCTAGGGGACCATCCCCAAAATTATGCCGGCGCCCTCGTAATCTTGAGATTAGTAGCGGGAGATGACGCCGTGTCGTATAGCGCGATAAAATCCAGAGAGACAGTGACAGCACCGGGGCCGCCGACTTCTGGATTACCGCTGTTATACTGCACCTCATCCATCGCGAAGGTGTAGTCATTTCCTGCTGCGTCCGTCAACGTAAACGATATAGACCGCGCACTCTCATCTTGGAATGCGTCAACCAAATCCATGCTATCAAGATACGCCGTAATGCTCCCAGTAACTCGGAACTGACCCAAAGGTGGCTCTTTAGTCGTAGCATCGCCTACCGAGTAGGTCGCTTCCATACCGTTCTCAATATTCAACTCTAACGCCGTAACCGTACCTATTGCGCTTCCGTTTTCGTTGATCGAGCCAGTAAAAGAATCAAAAGGCTTAGTGTTAGACTCAGCGCCATAAGACGCGCCAGTGATGCCAGCCGAAGCCGTGTCACCGTCTTTGCCTATCACCCCGAAGCTACCAGTAACCAACGAGTTAGGCGCGAGAGACAGGCTCATCGTGTTGAAGTGGCATCCAGTGAGACGGATATACTTGTCAATGTCTTCAAAGTGACGCTCAATCGTAAATGATCGACGGGTGTTAGCAGGAACTAAAACATTGCTGTTCCATGTTCCGCAGAATACCGCTTCAATCAGCGAATCTAAGCCGCCGTAAGATAGCTCAAAGTTTATGTCACCGCCGACTGCCTTAGTGCCATGCCGGAAAAACTGGATTTGTCGATCTTCTCGTAGCTCTTCACTTTCAAGAGCTTCTTTTGATAGACCTAGCGTAGTCCCAGTGTGTCTAATTTTAGTAAATGCGGGCGTTGATGGAGTCGTTCCGTAAGTTGACTCAACTATAAACGACAAATCGTGCCGCGCTCCAGTTGCTATTGTCATAACGTTTACCTCGGGGCCGTATGAGCCGTGTAGTTAATTGATAAAGAGATCACAAACCTGTCACCGTTTACGATTCCCTGATTACGCGAAACATTCCCTAATCGCACATAAACCCCATTGTATAACAGGTCAGTGCCTCTCTTGAAATGATCCGCTACAGCGTCGGCTTTCACCTCTGCTGTGCCCCTTCCATCACCCGCCATGGCGAAGATATCTACCTGATAAATGCCCGCGTGCTCATCTAAGCCCGTCGTGCCCATGCCGATTTGTTCAGTATCAGCCGGTAAAACTGACGGGCGTAAATACAAAGTCCCGTTCGCTGGGGTGAATTGCGTGTTCTGCCACGCCACTGGATCACCGCCAGAAAACGAATTAAGCCTAGAATCTAGTGCGGCGCTAACATCTGCGAATACTGTACTCATTCAATCGCCTTTGCTGACTTAACAGCTCTTCGAATTGCCGCGTCAAACTCCGCTACCGTTATTCTTACCATCCCTTTCGGGGCTTGCTTCGAATAACCGTTAATCGTCTTTTCTGTCTCACCACCCCCCCTTGATGGATACAATCCGTATTCAACGATGGGTGCGTAAACAAGGCCGTTAGCCATCCAAATACTTTCTGATTCTTGGGCGTTTTTAACCTTGGTTCTAATTTCTGCGAAGGCCTCGGCTCCGCTAGGATCTCGCTTCGGCCTCGTAGAGTAGTCCGGGCTTCCGCTTGAGATGTTCCAGTTACCTCTTAATCTGCCAGTATCTACAGGTGTCCTTGTGATGACCTTGCTAAAAACATCTACCGCAACAACTCTACGAACGTGATCAGCACGTTTTTGAACTACTTTCGCAAATTCGCTAACGTCTAAGCTGAAGCTCATAGTAAATATCCGTTCCGTCTGGCGATAATGCGGTAACACTCATGACCCGATAGGTCACGCTGTCAAACGCACAGGAATCGTCAACCAGTGGTGTACCGTTTTCCGTATTCATGACCAGCCGAAGATCATCTTGCAGCACGGTCACGCCGTCTATCTCAGACCTCGTGTAGTTAAATCGAGCAGCCTTGTTAGTAAACGATGAAGAACTCCCACCGCTGTACGACCCTGTAGCCGCGTTATAGCTAGAACCCGTGGTCCTGCTAACCGTGGCGTCCGCGCCGTAGTTGGTCAGAATGTTGGTCGCAGTTGTCGCAAGCCCAGCATAGCTAACCATTACGACCTCGACACCTCATACAAAGGCTTGATAATCTTTCTCAATGCAATACCTACCGCCGGAGTAGACCGCCTCATGCTCGCAGAATCTTTATAGGTGATTTCAATATCGCCAATCTTTTCTTTGGTTGTGTGACGTTCGAGCGGCTTCAGGTATGAATCGCTATCTGATTCAGTTTTGACAAGCTCATAAATAGCCTTTTTTACCTCACTGGGAATCTCGTTTGAGTCCACAGAATAGGTATCAATCACCACTTCGGTTCTAGGCCATTGTAGTGCTTGGGTATCCGTAGCCTTTCGGCCAACAAAGGTTAGGTTCTCGAAGTAATCCATAGCCCGAAGAATGTACTTCTCTATCTGGGCATCGCTATGGCTGTGGGTAATCCCTCGGGCTGTAGCCCAAGCATCCCACTGCGAGGCGGTTACATACGAGTTAGCACCCGAAACCTCGGAACCATCTTCAATTACTAAAGCCATAAACCCTCCAAAGGCAAAGGGGAGCCGAAGCTCCCCGATGTTTTAGCCTATCAGAGTAGCAATGAAGTCGGGCTTCCAAGCCTTGACACCCCAAGCAGCCGCTACCTCAATCATGGTTTTGCGATATCCGAGATAAACGCGAACCTCAAAAACCATTCCAGAAGTCGGATCTTGTACAGTCATAGCGTCAACAGCCCCATCACCACTTTCTGGCACGGCAGGAGCGCGAATAGCAAGCTCCATAGCGCGTCGGTGCATAGCAATGTTTGCTGTGTAGTTGTTGCCCACAGTGATCGCATCATTGTCTGTTTCCGCTGCTCGCAAACCGGGGGAACCGATAGCGAGAGTGCCGCCTGACAACGCGGTGTTAACCACGTACTTATCAGTCGTACCAGCAAAAGTAATGATGTCGCCCGCAAGAATCGTGCCTGATCCACCGTCAACAGCGATAGAGGTATCACCGACGGCTGATGAAGCATCGTTCAAGAGGTACGAAGTACCAGTGCCTTTAGTGTGGCTCTGTACTTGTGCGGACTCACGGATAGCCATACCTTGAAGGTCAAGCAATACTCCCTGACGCAGAAGATCAGAACCGCCAGCCTGATTCACGCTCTGGAGCTGTGAAAGCTGACGTAAGTTAGTGCTTGCTAACGTGTTCAATACCAAAGAGCATTGACCGTCGTTCATCGGCATACCGTTATCTGCGAGGATCTGCCGAACCTCTGCAACGTCGTCAAAGTTAGAAGCAAACGGAGTAGTTCCAGCCGTACCAAAGCCGCGTGATGCGTTCTTATAGGCTTCTTCGGCCAAGTCTGCCTCGATCTCGTTGCAAAGGGTACGCATAGCCTGTGCAATCTGATCGCCGTATACAGTTTCGAAACCGATACCGTTGTTCAAGTGACGTACATCTTCCCCGGTGTAGGGGATCTGTACTGCTCGGCTGTTGCTGATAGACAGAGTTTTGCTGTCTACAGTTTGATCAGTCCCCTCGGGGATGGTCATAGCCTCGCTGACATCGACTGCCGTAGCAGCGCGAGTGAATGAAGCTCGTACAGTGTCGCCTTTTGCAACACGCTCGGAGCCGTCTGCGTTGATGGTAGAAGCGGGAATGAAGCCTACAAGCTCCCGTCCTACGACATCGGCTGCCTTGTAAATGTCGGCAGCTAGGTTTGTCAATACGTTAGCCATTTGTGGCCTCCTTAATCGTCAAATAGTTTGCCCCCTTGTTCGAAGAATTGTTGCCTCTCATAGTGGCCCAAACCCTCAAACTCGGAGCGTGACAGTTCTCTCTGACGCACTTCGGCCCTACCTTGTGCGCGGACGGCCCCACCGCCCTGTGCTTGACTACCATCAACCAAGAACGGGTAATTTGTTCTGATTGAATTCGTCAATTCTTCGAGGCTGCTGACGGTTAATTGTCCCGACTCATCAGTGACTCGAATCTCGTTGTCAACAAGCGTTAGCCTCTGGCTAATTTGTTGCTCTAGTAATTTTGCCCTACCTGTATCTTTTGTCAATGCTGACGCTAACTTAGACGCTTCTTTTGAGACTTTTTGTTGATTTACTTCGTAATTCATCTTCTCAATGGTCTGCCGGAGCGTTTCCGCCTCATTCTTTTGCGCCTCGAAAAGCTGCTTATAGTCGTTGTCGGCTCTGGCTTTCTCTTCGGCCTCTTTCTTGGCTCGATTGTTCGCCTCTTCGATTTCCCGCTGCCTTTGTTGCTTCTCGGCTAACAGTTCATCGTTTTTAGCCTTCAATCCGGCTATCTCGCTTTCTATCTGTTTCTTAACTTCATCTTGCAGTCGTTCAGATATCTGCGCTTTTACGTTGTCCTCAATCTCAATATCGTTCAAAAGTTCCATGCGTCACCTCTAGTTTGGCAAGTTGCGGCCCTACCGCTAAATTCCTAACCTCTCAAAAGTTAGGGGTTCAAGTTTCCTCAGTTCATCTAAGGTTAGAGTTCGACCCGCTTCATCTACGAATCGCCCAATAGAAATTTGGCCCTGTCGGAACAGCTTGGCCCTCGTAACGCCCAGCACAGCCACTTGGAAGCTTTGTGGCTGCTTTCTGAGCCATGCCCCATACGATGTGTCGCCCGCAACCGGACGCGGCCCAGAAGCGCCTACAGACGGCCTCTCGCCCTTCACGTCAAGCCCCAAATCAAATTCTGGCTTGATCACCGGGACGATTGTGCTACGACAATTGAAGTGAGCGGGCGGTTTTGGGTTGGCTTCAATGTCTTTGTAAACTGTTTGATCCCTGCTCGCACAGATCAAAGACGTTCGACTGTCCAAAGTAGCAACCCACTTATAACTATCCGTTATATCACGGTTCTCTCTCATAACCACATTACGCGCTTGAATGCCTACATGATTGGTGATGGTTCGCGTCAATGTCGTAGCTTGCCGACTCATCATAGGCCCAGCGTCTCGGACGCTTCTTGCTATTTCTGCCGTAGTTCGACCCAATGTCACCCCGTCTCTGATAATTTGGAGGATTTGTTGACTTTTCCTCACCCCAAAAGTCCGCAGAGCGTCTCTGATCGTAAAACCTTTGGTCGGCTCTAGTTGCATCAGCTTCGAAAGCATCCCGGCTTGAACTGCTGCGACCGCTGGGGTAACGATCTCCACTCCAGCGCCGACGGCATCCACCAAAGCCCGCTGATTAAATTCGACTTCATATTCTAGCAAGTCCATCGCTTCGGCAATCACTTCCTCCGTGTAAGCCCCGTTTAGCTCTTCTACGCGGTCCAAAAGGTCCGCGATGACTTGTTCCTGTCTGGCGTAGGAAAGCTCTGAGAAGTCAAATCCGAGCCTCTGCTGGGCTTCTCGGATTAGTTCGGCAATGTATGCCTTCGCTGCGTCCTCTCTGCCCTTAGCATATCGCTGCAAAAAGACCTGATGACGGGTGAGCGCGTCTTCTATGTCATCATTCGTTGACATCGATGGGTGCTTCTTCCTGCTCTTCAGGCTGTGGTCTTGGCATCGCTAACGGATTAATCTCGCCCAACTCTTCTTTGATATCCTCTAGCGTTCTTTCAGCTTCCACAATGCCTGCGGCCTTTAGTCGGTCGAATATGTCAGCCTCGCCCAAAATCTGCCGATCCAGCAACGTGACCATGCTCATGATCATCTGAGGGTCCACCGATTTATCGTAGAATTCACGATTGATCTCGAATTCTGGCTCCTCTGCTACGCCCATGAACTCACCAACCCACTCGATGCACTGCAACACACCTTGACTTAAATTGTGAACAATGTCGCCTAACACACTGTTTTCACTAGCAAATCTGATTCTAGCGCCCTCGGCTGTCTCGTTCCCGGCTCGATCTGTGATGATCCGCGCACCGATTGCGACCATGGCTTGCTCTTTCGCTTTCATGGCCTCCAGCACCAAGCTGTTCGGGTCGGCCTGCAATAGGGTCGCGCTACCGTTTTCGCCTAGCACGTGACCAGTTCTTGACCCTAGCTTGATCCCCATCGGGTTAAACTCTTCCCATCGCTCAGGGCTAAGGCTGTGCGTGATAAACAGCGTCGGTTGACCAGTGAGGAAGCAGGACTCCTCGTAATCTGCGGAATTCCGATAGTGCGCGATATTGACATCCGCAATATCAGAAAGAGGCGCGTCGTCAATGGTTGGGTCGTTATTCTTAGCTCCTACGAAAATAGCCGGGATCGAGTCCCATGTGGAGCCATCAGCCCGCTTCGGGTAGATCTCGTCCGTATAGGGTTCCTCGTCCCGATAAAGCTGCTGGGTGTAGCCATCCTCGCGCAAGCGTAGAACCCGGTACTGTGTTTCGGTGTCATGCCCAAACTCGTCATCACCCGTGAGATATTCTTCGGCCAATACGCACAGGGCCAAAAGTTTGCGCCCTCGTATGGTTTCCGTCTTCCAGTTTATGACCTGTTCGGCGGTATACGGAATGATCGTAGCCCGAAGGTCCAACGCTGCGACATCCTCGGCGCTAAGTCCGTCCTCTGCCTGCGGATAATCCACTAAAAAGAACGTGCGCCCTGTTTCTAGCAGGTTACTAAGCTCATCCTTGCATAACTGCATCAGGCCCAGCCCGTCCCCTGTCGCGTCTTCTACGAGGTAATCAAGGCTCTCGGGTAAATCGAAGCTCGGCTCTTTGCGGAATGCTGCCCCGACTAGAGCATTCTTGGTGCGTCCGGTGAAGTTGGTGAATAGCGCCCGCTTGATGTATTGCTTATAGCGGATGCTTTGTACGCCAATGCGGTCATCACTGCTGTGTGGATCAGGAACCGGCAGATAAATGCTTTTCTTCTCTTTGACCTTGACGGAGCCGCGCACAGCGTCCCGCGTCTTTTGCCATGCCGGGATGAATCGTTCATAATCTGGATGCTTGTTACTAACGGCCATCTATTGCCTCACGTTGCAAAGCTAAACGCCACATTCGCCACGGGCCTAATGACCGGCATCTCGTAGGCGATGGGGTACGTTGTCGCGTCGTTTTGGTGGTCCTTCCCGCTGGATTTATCCGGCTCCCCGTTGTCGTTGTATACCTGCTGCTCAAGGCATTCCGCCACATTCTTGCACATTTTCGAATTAATTTTAACTCGCCCCGATTCCAGTGCTTTGTTCATAGCCAGAATGCGATCTTTAACCGCTGGGTTCTTCTTGTGCGCCCTGACTCGATAGCCTGCTTGCTCAAGTAGCGCGATGTCAGAAAGGCTCGCGTCTACCGTCTTACGACTACCGCCGGAGGCGTCCGGGTATACGTATATCTCATGATTGGGGTATCGCTCATCAATCGTGCGGATCATGTCGGGCGTGTCGTACATATTGACCAACTCGTCGACCGCGTGCCATGTGTGGCCGCCGTCTCTCTGCACGTACACCGTCGCGGCCTGCTTGGTCACGTTGAAGTCGCAGCCTATGAAGAGCGGCTCGCCTTGCCGAATGTCCTCGTCACTTTGACATGCGGCCCGGTCATAGTTCACGTACACGCTGCCGCTCGTTAGGTTGACAAACTCGCCATTGAGGTAAGCATCAAGCAAGTGATTCGGGTAGCTATCCCGCAAGCTTTGAACATATCCCTCCGGCAAATATGGGTTGCTTTCAGTCTTGGCCTGAATGATCTCATAACCCTCTTTGGGTTCTTTCTTCCACGTCTGCCAAACAAACTTGAAGCCCTCGGGCGTCGTCGTCACGCCCACTGTGTTGGGTTCCCCGGTTGGCTTCTTCTGCCTGTTGCGGGCGAGGATCTGCCGCCATGCGTGAGCAGCATCGTCCGGTTTCATGGTGTCTAACTCGTCAACGTCGGCATCAGCGTGTTCATAGCCGATAATCCGATGAGGCGCATCCATCGAGCGAAAGAAGATCGACCCGTAGCCGGTCAACTCGATCTTGTTTATTGGGGTCTTGTACAGGCGGAACGGTACACCCAGATCGTGCAAGGCTTGCTCGAAGCGCGGGAAGGCAATCATGCGGATCAGGTCATAGGTGGGCGCATAGTATCCGCGATCCGTTCCGGGGTTTTTCAGTAGGCCCAGAATGGCTCTCTTGATGGCTGCTTCTGTCTTGCCAGACCCAAAGCCCGCCACCATTGCCGGAAAGCGGGCCTTGCTAAATATGTAGTCAAACTGGGGTTTGGTTGGGTTAATCTTCGCCATCGTAGGGGCTGACCACCTCGATGGTGATGGGCTTGTGATCGTTCACAATCTCTTGGTTGTCACGCTGGCCGAGTAACTGCTTGCCTAGCCATATCGCCATGGCTGCGTTGCCATTTTCCATGATCTTGAACTGCTCGCGCCTGACCGACGTTTTACCGCTCGCCCTGCCCTTGTCAACGATAGCCTTGAACTCTTCCTCGTTTGACAGTCGGTCCTCAATGGTTCGCTTACTACATCCGAAATATGCGGCGATCTCGTCCACCGTACAATTCAGGCGGCAGAGGCGCTCTAACTCTTCGAGGTTAAATTCAATGCGGGGTCGTCCGGCCATGGTTTACCTATACGGCTTTGTCTTCTTCCGGGCCTTCTTAGGCTGTGCGCTGTGCTGTTTGCCTTTCTTCAGGTCTTGGCGCTTCTTGCGCGTTGTGGCTGCGTATTCGCTCGCGCTCATCGACTTGATCGCGGACTCGGGCAAGTACCGCTCACCTGTGGCGTTCTTGCCTTGTGTGGACGGCTTGCCGCTCTTGGTTCGCCACTTCTGCTTTGTCCACCTGTTGAGGCTCTTCTGTGACTCTTTCATCGCCATCAGTCCCGATAGCCTCCGCCCTTGGCCTTGTACTCTTTCGCCAACATTTGCGCTTTACGAGCCGACCATTGTCCCGGTTTGCCGCCTTTGCCGCCTGCCTTGATCTTCTCAAAGAGGCGCTTCCGCATGGTTGGCTTCGTGTAGTTGCCCGCCTTGTTAACGGTGCTTTTCGACTTTGCCGGGGCCTTCTTTGCGGCCATCTATTTCTTGGCCTTTTTCTTCGGCTTCGGCTTTGGCGCTGCCTTTTTTACGTTCATCCCTTTTTTCTTCATGTCTTTATATGGCATTTTTTTCTCCTTACCATTTCACACGGTTAGACCAATACGAACCCGACATTTTGTTTTTGATGTTTGCCGAGTGCCTAGCTTTAAATGACTTACGCCTCGCTGCTGCTGCTTTGCTTTCGCCTTCTCGCTTGGGCGATCCCTTTACACCTTGTTGACCGAACCTGATCAGCTTAATTTTATCGCCATCTTTCGCCACTACTGCGTGGCTTTTAGTCGGGTGATTCGGTGTCCTCTTCGGCTGGTTGTACCTTTCGGCCCCGATTCGTTCCAGCCTTGGGTCTTTCTTTTTGCTCATTATCAGCCCCTTTTTTAAGGTCCGCAGAAATTGCGCCGGATGTGATTAGAATCTCGGCCTCATCAAGTCCCTCAGTCGCCGACATAAGCTCGTTAAGCGCCGTCCTTGAACTTGAGACGCCATCTGCATTAATTCTGAGACTCTTTCCCAGCGCGATGCAGCCGACGACATCAGCCGAAGTATTCCCAGCATGGATGAGAATATAAGAACGATCAGGAACTTCGAGCACGTGCCAAGTATTCTTTCCAAACTTGGGCGAATCGTGGCGGCCCATTTTATACGAGCCTTCCGGTATACATGATTCAAAAGGCTGATTGTGTTTCCAAGGTTTCTCGACGGTCCACCATTGATCACCTTCATACGTGAGAACTCCCATGGTTCTATCATCGAGATATGCGAAGCGGTGCAACTGTAGCATTTCGGCTGCCTTTGCTTTGTGTTCACTTCGATTCTATATAACCGGGGAGAATAAAAAAACCCCCAAGGGCCACAGGAGAGCAACCCAAGGGGGCGAAAGGTAGTCTTCGCAAACAGCTAAACCACCGGTTCCGACTGTTGATTCTACTCTATATCTTTTCTCTGTGCTAGTTTGTCGTTAAGATCGCGGACTTTCAGAACGTTTCGCTCGATTCGTTTAATCAGGATCACTATCTGCTCGCTGATACGGCTCATCTCTTCGGGTGTTGCTTCTAGTCCGATGTAGTGACCAGTGCTTGAGTCCTCTTCCCAATGATTGCACCCGTTGTCGATCCCTTCTGATATGATCAAACGAGCCGCTTCCTTTGGCGTTAGTTTCTTCCCGTAATGCTTGATCATAAGCATTCAACCAGCGCCCAAGTGCTTCGGGCTTGCCATTTGTTCTGGAAGATACCCCGACCAAGCATTTCGAACCTAGCCGCGCTGAACTCGTCGTGCAAAGCTCGGTTAGTGTTCCAGTGTTCATTCAGTATCTGATCGGCTGAGTGCAACTCCCATTCAAGCTGAAGCCTTAAAAATCTCGCAATGGCTGGGAGATCGTGCCTCATCACCTCGTATTCCGCGCCCTCTGTTTCGCCGTCGGTGCAGACTAACTTGTATTCGTTCGCCATTTTCCCGCCTCCCTAGTATATCACGGGGCCGCTTATGCGGCCACCTTAACTCGTTGCTTGAACTGTCGATAAAAGCCAAACTCGTCGCGTCGGAGCATCTTAAAGACCGTTTGGCGGTGGGTTACTTCGCAAGTGCGCGTGATGTCGCCATCAGCGAAAAGGCCGTGGATAAAGTCGCTAGCTTTCTGCTCAAGGTCGCCATAATTGAAGTCAACGAAAACAAACTTGACCTGTGGCAGATCGTCGTTGCGGTTGGTGTATTCGTAAATGTCCTCCATGCCGTTAAAGTGGCCCATTTGGAACTGATTACAGAATGCTTCGATAGCTTGCTGAGTGGCTGGGACTAAAACGCGGTCCGCTTGCTGTACGTCAATTTTGACGGTGATGCTGTCGCCGCCTGCGTAGGCTTGGCCCCGGACTGATGCCTTGATGCCCTGCTTCTTGAGTTCTGCCCTGATGCGCTTACCGGCTGCCGCGTGGTCTGAAATTCGCTTAGTCATTTTGTGATCTCCTGTTGTGTGTTTGTCTCAATGACAAGTACAATTTATAGAATGCTTTTTGATGTGTCAACCCTTTTTGTTATATTTTTTATATACTTTTTTAGGGTGTTTTTTGCGCTTCTTATTCCGTTTGGTTATGGGGCCTCGCGGCCCCGTTCCGTTATAGGGTCAGGTCTAGCAACTCCTCCTCAGTTGCCGGAGTTATGACCCCGCCCTTGCCAATCCTGCCGACCTCAACCTTGTATTCACAGACACCCTTAAAAGCGTCCTGCTTCTCGTTGAGGCCGTTGATGATGTTGGCAACCCCGAGCGGGTTTGTGATCGGTGCGCTGGTTTCCCACATCCAGTCGGACCATTCCGGGCGCTGCTTTGACCCTTCGTTAGTTCTAAAGCTCACTATCAGTTTGATTGGTTCCATTTGTCTCTCCTGTTGTTTGATTTACCCAGACGCCCGGAGGCGTTTCGCCGGAATCTCACCGGCTCATCAGTGGGTTACTTGTTACCCGCTTCCATCCAAGTTAGGGCGGTGTGAATTTGCTCTTCAATGGTGTAGTTGCCTAGATCCATTTCAACGCCTTCCGCATCGGTGTACTTGAGTCGGCCAGTATTGCCGAGGCTGTACGCTCCGAATTCTTCGGTGCTGTCGATGCCGTTATGACCTTTGATCGCTCGCACTAGGCGATTCAAAATTCGAAGTTGATCTGCTTTTTTCATTGTTCTGCTTCTCCTGTTATTTGGTTTTCTTGGTTAATAACTTTTCTGCTTCTTCTAGTGGCATCCCATTTTTTGCCATCAGTTGAAAATCTTTGTGCGCTTGATTCCTGAATTGCTGTACAACTCTCCACGCTGTTACCGTTTTCCCTGCGCTGTAGTTCTTTGATTCTGCTATGACTACGAACCCAGCCCCTTGCCGAACTATTGCAAACCGCTTGCCGCTTTTGTTCGCTTTGACTTTGTACGCTTTCACTTTGCCGCTCTCCTGTTTGTTTTACTAACCAACGAGACACAGATTAACGGATGTAATTTTAGAACACAACCTTTTTAACAATTATTTTTTAGATTATATTTTACTATTTTTGGGCTTTTATATTCCAAAACAGTATAACGATTTTTTGAATTTTAGCGTGACACGTTTTTTTTGATGTGGTAGGGTCATCAGTTCAATCACAGGAGTAGGACACATGAGCAACAAACCAAAGACGGCGAAAGGCCAACTGAGCGAACTAGCCGATTTCATTTTTGAGATGCAAAGAGTGGCAGAGCTAGACGGCCACGAATTTTCCCAAGCGGACGAGACACTAATAAGCGTTTGCTGGGATCTGCTCGATGACCCAGCCGAGCGAGCCGCCACAGAAGCAGAGGACGCTCGAAAAAATGAGATCGAGCGACAGCAAGAACTGGAAGAGCTGAACCGCTACTACTACTCAACGCGGGGGGTTTAATGCGACGACTTAAACGATGGGCGGCACTGGCTGCCCTTTTCGCGTGCCTGTGGTTTGCCGGTAATGCCGACTTCGAAGAGGCGCAGCGACGAGAGGCCGAGTACATTGACAACGTTTGCTCGGGCATCTGGCCTGACTACAAGATGCGGCGACCTGTCTGCGATCGATGAAAAAACTTAGCAAAATCAACCATTTTGGCTTTGATCTAGGGGATACGGCATCTTTGGTCTAGGGGATACCGTAGCGGTTTGGTCTAGGGGATGCCGGATTTGGTCTAGGGGACACGTTAAAACTTTGGTCTAGGGGATAGGACATGAGCGAGAAGACAAGACTTGAAGAGATGCGCGAACAGTGCAAAAGGTTTCACGTGGAACATCCAGAAGTATGGAGGCTCTTCGTTAGATTCACCAACGAGATGATTGATCGAGGGTTTACGAATTACTCGGTCAATGCGGTCTTTGAGCGTATCCGCTGGGAGATTGATGCGGGCGGCGATGGTGTTAACGCCTTCAAGCTCAATAACAACTATCGAGCGTTCTACAGTCGGGCATTTATGCGGATGTACCCACAGCATTACGGATTTTTCCGCACCCGCGAACAGACATCAGATGACAAAGAAGCAACCAATCTGCCAGAGCTGACCCCGGATTATTGGTCCTCGGTCTAGTTGCACCGCAAATGCGGTATTTGCCACCGCAAATGCGGTGAAATGGAGTCTTATCTATGCTAACCAAAAAGCAAAAAAACAAATTTTATCGAATGAAGCAGAGACAATTAGCTTTGCTAAAGTTGGGCAATCAATGCGTTCATTGCCAGATCACAGACCCCGATGTCTTGCAGTTTGATCACGTCAATCCAATTAGGCGCAAAAACGACCATCTACGGATAGATTCCGGGGACAATTTGGTCAGGAAAATCATAAAAGCTGATTACCGCCAAATCAGCCAAGAAATTCAAATTCTGTGTGCTAATTGCCACATGAAAAAGTCCAAAAAAGAAAATTCGCAAGGTTTTGCTTCTCACGAGCAAATTCAAAATGAACTTACGGATAATGGGACGCAGATAGATTGGTTAGACTATGGAAATGAAAATTGACCCATTTTTTTAAGTCCTCCACCTTTGGTCTTCGGTCTAGTGGCAAATCTTAGATCTTTGGCGTTTTTGCCCGTTGCTTGCTTTGTACTTTTCCAATAGCTCCCTTAGTTCTGGGATGGTGTAGTTACGTGGCGTTTGGCTACCCTCTAATCTTTCGACCTCTGCTAAACCTATTTTTTTTATCAAGTTAGACCGATATTCTGTTAGATTCCCACTTTTCCAGTTATTACATTGGGCGCATTGGCGATGGCAATTTTTTTCATCAAATCTTAGCTCCGGGTGCGCCCCAACGCTTCTGTAGTGACCAGCATGAGCTTGACCCGTTATGGGTTTTTGGCAGCTTATACAAGGATCACGCTCGTCTCGGTTTCGAATAAACCTGTTGAACTCAGTTTGCACACGCTTCAACCAGTAAGCTTTGCTTTCCTCTTTGTGCGCCTTCTTACGCGATCTGTCCTTGGCTTTACGAAGTTTTTCAGCTTCCTGCTTCCCAAAAGCTGCGATGCAAGCAATTTGATTACAGGTCTTTTGAAATGATGTGTATTTAGGCTCGAAGCGAGTTTTACAAATCTTGCACTTCTTCAAACTTCCCACTCTGAGGGGTCAGTCAGCACAAACCCCAACTCTTGAAAATGATCGCGTATTCTATCCAAAAACTCGGATTGTTGCGCCACGTTCATCGCTGAAGTAACCGGGAAATCGAAAGGCTCAACCATCAAGGCTAACTTGTGCTCGTAGGTCATGGGCCTTACGATCTCATCGTATTTGCTGCGATAATCGAGCGAGTCCCTTCTAAGAATTGGCACGCCAAAATGTAGCTTGCAATATGCGCGATACTCAGTAGCCGTTTGATCACCCTGCGCCCCGGCATCCCTAAACCACTGCCACTGCGTTTTATTTTGCGCCAATGTCCTGCTTTTGCTGGCTCGCTTAATGATTACCTCAATCGGATGCTCGACCTCGAACTTCCTAATCAAGTCTATCACTCTTGGTAAGTCATCTTTGCCGTGTAGGGTTATGTGTACCTCGTCAGATACAAGTACCCGCTTCATCTGAGTTTCCCATATATGCGCTTAACCTTTTCTACCTCTTCAGGGGTAACACTAGCCAAGTTTTTAACCCCCGTTACGCATACGTCCTTATGGTGCTGCGTAAACTCATATGATCTACAAACCTCGCAAATCTTTGGTCCATGGGTTGGATTAGTGTGTTTTGTTTGCTCTAGGATATTCGATAAAACCTGCTTGAACTCGCCAATAGTAGGCGGTTTGCTTGGATAATAATTAACGACCTCCCTGCCCGCCTCGTCAATGTCTACCTTGCGATAGTTTTCAAGATGTGCGTACCACAACCGCTTGATACTTGCTATCTCCTCGTCTGATTTTCGGGCTAGGAAATGGGGATAACTTAACCTGAGCAAACCAAACAAGCTATTTATGACATCTTTTTCTAATTTACCAATCTTTGTCTGTAACGAGCGTGATTGCTGATTGTGTGGTCTTTTGACTGCCGTCCAATGCGTATACTGATTTCCATCCATTACTATTTGCCCTCTCCACTGCTTCAGTTGCGTTTTGTCCTAGTTTGACCAGTTTCTCTATCTCGGTGCATAACACCTTTAAACCGCGACCAGAGTTGTTACAACCCAACCGCTTTCTTGTTTTCAAATACTCGTTCCAAAGATCTAAATCAATGCCGAGCGTAGCAACGCGAGCAAGCAATTCTTTGCTTTCTTTTTTCTGTTTCTGCTTCTGTTCTGTATCTGTATCTGTATCTGGGGGCGTTACTGTAACGTTACTGTAACGTTTCTCTTGTGATTTCTTCTTGTTTTCCCGATACTTAGCAACTCTGGCAGTTGATGAATCGCTCTTGTATTGACGTTCATCCCAATTCAAAGGCAACCAATTTTCATCCACTAACCGAACATCACTCAGCCGCCTTTTTAGCTCGTCCAGTTCTCTTAACTGCAAGCCTAATTTGACAGCCAACGCTCTCTCTTTGAACTCATTTTCACCCTTCAAAATGCCTGCATTGTGACAGGCCAACACCGCTATGTAATGCCATCGATCTTCAAACGCGAGCATTCTGAGCTTGTGATTGTCCACGATGTCGGTGTAGACTCTAAACCATTGCATACTTATATTCTCCCTTGCTGTGCAATATGGCCCGGTTCGTCCGGGCCTTTTTTTGCGGTTTACGCATTCTATGCACAGATAAAATTAAAAAACAAGTTGTACTTTCGCAATAATTATCCCTATAATGCTAGAGCAAGCATCAAAAGGGAGAAGCTATGCGACATGAAACTAAATTTAATTCACCACCGATGATGAGAATCTGGCAAGCAACTTATGCACTTAAACGCTTGGAGTTGGAAGGCAAGATTCCCGATCTGGATAGAGGAAAGATTGCCAAACTAGCAAAACAGATGGAAGACCTAGTAACGCGATTCGAGCGAAATAACACAGGAGAAAGTAAAAATGGATAGCGTTTGGAGGGCATTGAGCACGATTGATTGTGCAGAGTACGTAGAGCAAAAAGGCAAGCTTACATATTTGAGTTGGGCGTGGGCTTGGGGTATCACCAAACAGAACTTTCCAGAAGCTAACTATGAGATGTTGCCTCATGAAACGTACCCAGACGGCACGGTTATGGTCCGCTGTAACGTGACTATTGAGGGCATTACGCATCAAATGTGGCTCCCAGTCATGAACAACAGAAATCAAGCTGTTAGTAATCCAGACGCTTTTGCAATCAATACCGCGATGATGCGCTGCTTAACAAAGTGTTTAGCCATGTTTGGTCTAGGGCATTATATCTACGCCGGGGAAGATGTGCCAGAAATGGACAATACAGAGCTTTTTAGTCAGTTATTAGAAGTGCTCGATAATGATGACGTGTTCGCATTCTTTGAGTTTAACGATTCATTGACTGACATAGAGCGTAACAACGCATTTAACAGCGCCCCACCACTACAAAAAACAAAATATAAAGAGCAGTGGCGAGACAGACAAAGCCAAGCAATAGCGACTCTAAAAGATGTTTATGAAGCGGTTACTGAGGCAATAAAGAACGACGACGATGCTGGGTTTTTCGAAAACGTAGACGGTATAGGTGAGTATACAAAAAGCCGCTTATGGGCGCTCATGGATGCCGATCAACGAAAACAGGCCGGGATATTCACGGCTAGACGACCACAAACTGAGGAGGACTAAAATGGACGTTGAAATAACATCAGGGGTTTCGATCCCACCGGTAATAAAAAAAGCGGTAAAGACTGGGAAGCGGCAAAAAATTATTGATCGGATGCAGCCGGGACAATCTATTCACGAGTTGTCTGAAGGTGAAAAAACGGGTTATTACATCGCAGCCTCTCGCATGGGTATAAAAATGACTACTCGCAGAATGCCAAATGGCACGTTTTCAGTGTGGAGAATGAACTAGATGGCAGAAAGAGAGTTTGTTTACGGTTTGTTTATGAACAAACCCCAAGAAAAAGCGCCTGATTTCGTGGTTGCGGACGGATCAATTAATCGTCAACGCATGATCGATTGGTTAAACGGTAGAGATGAAGAGTGGATTCGAATCCAGATGAACATCCCAAAGAAGTTTAATCCAGATAAGCCACGGCGACTGAACGTCTTTGTTGACGATTTTAAAAAAGACGAAAACAAGCAACAAAACTTGACGGGGGAAACTGATGAGTTTGACGACGAGATTCCGTTCTAGTTGCAAGTTTTGCGGGGAGCTACGGTTCGTAACACGCCAATCAAACGTGCATGTATGCCCCAAGTGCAAAACTAAAGGACTGCTTGCGTCTGACACGCCTTTAAGCCCAGAAGCGAATGAGTGGCTCTACAGGCCGTGGAGCAGGCGGCTACTCAGGAATCGAACCTGATTGCGACGTGGAAGGGGGAGGACGCTTACAAGTCACCAGACGTAGCCGAAATCGGGGGGCGCAAGCCCCCTACTTCTTCCTATCAACCCCTGATTTTTTCTCATACGTTCTCATAGCACCCAGCCCAAGCATACCCATGAGCACTGGCATCATGGTCTCTAATGGGACGAGCGGAATGATTATTTCAATTCCAAGCAGAGCTAAAACGAAGTTCGCAAACGGTATCGTTATAAAATTGCCGAACATGCCCAAAACACATACCCAGCCAACCGCTGGCCGCCACCCAGAAACAAATAAGCTATGATGAGCCGCCTCTACTTTGTTGACCTCTAGCTGTGCTTTAGCCAACTCCTGAGCGTGGTTATCGGCCATTGTAGCGAGGTCATGAGCGAGCCTAGCTTTCTGGTCCTTGTCCTCAATAAACTTGTCTAGTAGCCCTGTGACTGGCCCTATAAGCTTGTCTATCACTTTTCTTTGGCCTTGCCGATATTGATAGCTAGAAGGTCGACAAACTGATAAAGCTTTGCGATCCACTGATCATCTTTGGGGGTGGGCGTACTCGCTGCCACGATGGAGGCGACTGTGACGATAGTAGTTGCGGTTGTTACGAGAGTAAGAAGGTCCATGATTGTACTCATTGATTGTTTGGCTTGAAACATATTAGGCGCACTAGGATCTGATGGCAAATAAAGGCTCTCCCGTTCATTAATCAGACAACGGATTGTCCAGTGCCCGTTGTAATTTCTCGTTTAGGCGANCCTCAAGCTCTTTCATTTCTGCATTTTGGCTTACTCGAAGCCTTTCTCGGGTAGCTTCGAACCGTTCATCTGCGGCGTCTATCATGTCCCTTACTCTATCTTCTGTATCTCGAACAAGGTTTTCGTTTTCCCTGACGGAATCTTCAATCCTGTCTGCCTGCTTTTCGATAGCAAGAATATCGTCTCGCAGCCCGTTCTTGATGTCCCTAGAGTAGTCAACCGCCTCTGTCACTTTGGCGTCCATAATCGCCATCTGTTGCTGGTATGCGCCGATGTCTAAGCTCGCAAGTGCTTCTACTTTTTGATACATCAAAAACCCAGCATACAAAGTCCCACATAAGCCGCTAAGAACACCGACAGCCGCGAATCTTGCTCCCCATGACATGCGGGACACATGACCAGTAACCATCTTTATCTGATCATCTATGTCCTCGCTCAATTTTCAAACTCCTCCGTCTCTGACAGCCTCCGCAACCTTTCGACTTCAGTGCGTAACTTCAGAACCTCAAGCTGCTTTTTCTCTAACTCAAGCTTGTACAAAGTGTTGCAATTAATCCGCTCTTTCGGGCCATCTAGCGGGATTACAATTCGAGCGTATACGCCAATATCTTTTTTCTGCGCGGAGAGCGGATCTCGCCCGTCGAAAGGGTTGTCAGCATCGTTGATGATGCCCGTGACGCCAAATTCTAGGTTAGTGCCTCCGCCGATAGCATTTGAACAATCAAGATCACCTGCCCTGAACTTGTCTGATTGGTATGACGTTGGGCCGCTGGGTAGTTGCAAGTTGAGCGAGCTGTTCTGACTAAACGCACACATTGGAATGCAGTATAAAAACAAGACGAGCCGCTTCACAGTAATGGCTCCTTAAACTTCGAGCAGATCCGCGACGAAACTACTGTCCCTTGGCTTTTGTCTTTTCTTAATTTACTTCTGGAGCAGACATACATCGCCTTGCTCGCATCTTGCTTTCTGATGTAGATGTCAAAAGAAACGTGAGATAAATATTCAACCTTCAATATTCTGTAGCCGGTGACAAACGGTACTACTTGCCAGTCTTCGTCGAACACAGATATTTCGTAATACTCAACATCCTGCCGCTTGTTGAACATCCGCATTTCGACCTTCAGAACGTCATCAACGTAGGATGGCCCAAGTTGCGGATAGGTCGGCAACATCTCGTGCGCCCATACCGGAAACGCGGCTAAGGCAAAGATCGCGAGAGCTTTTTGAATTAGTTGGCGATACATTCTGCTAGAACAATCGCTTTATACTGCCCGGCGGGATAGACCTTGCCAAAGCCATACTCGGCTTTTGACGTGACTTTGAACCACGTCGTCCCCGCTGTGTGCATGTCGAACTCTGTAGTGTAGTCATACTCGACTTTGTTAGTGTCATAATCCGACATTGCTGCGTCAGATACCTCATTGACAGCCACTTCGCCTGTCCACGCCACGGTGTCAGTCAAGGTAGGGCTTGTGCTGAAGCTGCTGGGGGCCGTGATTCTTGCTGTGTATGCTTCACCAAGCGCCACGTCGTAGCGAATGATAGGTAAGACGCCGCCATCTGCTGGCAAGGTGCTTAACTCGCCAGCGGTTGGGTTTCCGTACACACCGTTTACATCAATGTTGATGACGCACTTCGATTCGATCAAGCCAGATATCACTGCCTCTTCTGCGAAACAAACGTCTGCTATGAGAAAGCCAAATAAAACTAATAGGGGGTTTCTCTTACTCATATTGGGCCTCAATCATTTGCTCATGTAATAATTGTTGAGCTAAATTGTTTCGCAAAGCCCGTCTGTTGTCTGGTATGTCTTTGGATGGCAAAGCGACCGTTTCGGTGTATACCCCGCCCGGTATCGTTTGCACAAAATACGGGTTAAACCTCGCTTCGTTTGCTAGTAAGTCAATCATGAAATCTTGGGCCAGTTCGTTGGATATGTTCAGCGCATTTTCTGCCGCCGCCAATCCTCGCTCTAGTCGCTCGCCCTCTTCAACTCTCTCTTGTCGCCTTCTCCGGTTATCACGATCGTACAGATCAGGATCAGTTTCTTCGGTAGCCTCCTGAACCGCTTCGTCGTCTAGCGCGTCATACACTTCTGGCGGGGGCGGTGGCGGGTCTGGTATTGGGGGAATGTAGCCGGGACAAGAGGGATCGCTCTGAGCATCAAAGCATGGGTCATACTTATAAGTATAAATCACGTTAGGATTAGTCACTCGACCCTCCCCTTCGACTTCGATTGACCCGTCTCCCCAAAAATTTATTGGGATATCATTGACCGGCACAATTTTGTTAATGGTATTACCGGGGCGACCTGACCAGTCATCGGTTTCTCGGAAGATGTAACCATTTCCGATTGCGTTTTCGTTCTGCACGTGCACTAGCATATCGGCTGACTCATCCTTGATGGCCGTGTACTGATAGATCACGCTGCCCACCTCCAGCCCCGCTTGCTGAGGTAAGACGTTGCTCATCACCCAATTTAGGCCAAAGAAGGCTGCATTGGGGGTTGATCCATAGACCATCTCGCTAGAGAGCGAGTAGGATGGCAAGCACCCCAGCGACAGCGCCAACGCCCTTTGTAGTATTTTTGTTAATTGATTCACCATCTTTCTCCTCGGAAGTTGCGGCGGATACTTCTTGTCGCAAGGCTTCTGCTTCCCATGCGAGTTTAGCTTCTTCTCCGATCAGCCCGTCCTTGGGACAAGGCGTACCTGCGTTCATCATGGCGTCAAAAACTCGCTCGTCTTGACACATAACCGATACCGCCGCGACCTTCATCCCCATGTCATACAAGGTCTTCGCGTTCTTGAGCTTTTCACAGTTCATGTCTCGAACAGTTGACCCCATTGAAATACCGAGTATTTGGGTTTGAACTGCGCCAGCAACACCAAAGGTGCAAAGATCGCTGTTCCCGTTCGACATGATTTGAGGAGAAATGGCGGATGGAGGCGGAGACTTCACAGTCGTTTCCATCGTGCCTTGCGTTGTTACTGTGCTATTTGTCGTCGACTCTGTGATGATTGGGTCAATCGTTGATTCTTCCGCGAAAGACGGCCACGAGAAAAAAGCCAAGACAAAAACTATCCATCGCCCACCGATTCTCATCTTATTTACTTATTAATGTTTTTGGTCTGCTTTTTCGAGATCGCCTTCCAGCGGCTTGTCCCCCGGAACTGAGTCATTTTCTCCAAGGTTGAGATTGGTCTGTGATTTAGCGGCCTTGTCTAGCAATTCAATTTGATGCTGTAAGACGGCTAGGTTTGCTTCAAGATCTGCAATTCTTTGAGACTGGTTTGCTATTTGCTCCATGAGGCTGGTTCTGTGCCTTTGAGCATAAATTCGCTGCATCTCTTGTTCAGGGGTAAGTTTCTTCTCTTCGTCATTCATTTAAAGTGTCCTCCGTTGATTTTCATATCTTACCCTTCCCCATCATTGTCTGCCACTGAATATCGTGGTATTAGCCCCCGCCTTCCAACGAGTCGATAATATTTAACTCAATCACAAAGCTGGAGGGTTTATCTAAGAAGCACCCGCCACTTGATGGCAGTTTTCTAAGGATAACGTCATAGCGACAAATTACCGTCGAAATCAAGGCTCCTTGCGGTCCTGCTGATGCGCCGTAAAATCTAGCCGCACCAAATGATCGTCCATACTCTACATTTGTAGACATCGTGGTGAATGATGTAGATGAGTTTGAAATGTTGGTCGCATTAATGTGTGGAAGCCTGTTGGTTGAGGCGGTAAATGTTTCGTTGCTGCCGTCATATCCAGACGCTACGCTGGTAAAGACTTGTGATGCTAAAGCAACTTGATCGGCTGCGAATCCGTCAACCTTGAATACTGTGGTTTTGCCTGTCTGAGTTGATGACGAGCCTGCACCGTCATGCTTGGTGTATGCCGTGCCAGTTTCAATGTTTCGAGTTGTTGTTGTTCCTCCGACTAACGGAGCGACAAAGATGAAGGTATCGGTCCCGTCCTGCTTAATAGTAAACGAGACATCAGTATGAGTGGTGAGCGGCACATTCCCTGACCCTCCGATAAACACGGCAGCGCCTTGGCTTATGTACGCTGCGCGCGCAGCCTGACCAGTTGAAACACTGTTAACGGTCGATGCAGCGCGTCTCAGCACAGTTGTGTCGTTGAGATGTCGAGGCCAGTAAAAATCAGCAAAGTCCTGAGTTGCTCCCGATCCGGGTGTTGATCCCTGCACTACGGAATGCCAGCTTTTACCGCGAACGTCTGCATCATTAATACTGACAGTTGATCCGCTAGACCCGCCAGCTTCCTGGTGTATCTGGTTGAGACTGATAGAGCCTGTGGCTGGGACAAAACCGTTATGCTTGAACTTAACGGTCACTGTTGCGCCTACCGTGGTAGGGAAAGGATTGCTAGTAATGCTTCCCCATTCCCAAAAGGTCATTGGACCCTTGAAAGTTGCAGGGTTTCGACCGCTGGGCCTCGTGATGTCGTTAACGAAACTTTCGCTATAAGTGGCCGAGGTTCTGGAAAAATTAGTGCCGTTGACCTCTATGACATCCCACCCAGAGTTTTCCTGCAATCCATACATCTGCAAATAAAACTTGTCTGCCGACGGGTTGTAAAAAACACCCCGGAATATTGCGTCTGGATAGACTACCCCAGAATCTTGAGGCGACATTGACCCAGAATCGCCCCCCCCTTCCCACATACCCCATAAGCCAAACGGGTCGTCTACGGTCAGCGTGAAACTTTCAAGGTCTACTGCCATCTATCTCAGCCTCTCTTTGCGTCACGTAATCAGACACGGTTGCCTCTGGATCCTCGGTCGCGTCCATCTCAACATAGCACTCAGTTCCATCGCTCAGGTTGACGGTAAACTTCAACCGTCCACCCTCAACCACGTAATCGGTCATGACCAGACGAGATCACAGATAGCTTTCACGTTAGCATCCTCTCCGGAGTAATCCGTAGCTGATTCAGTCGTTGTCGCTTCGCCCGTCGTCTCGTTGTAAGTCGTTGTTTTTTTTGTCTTTGTTATTGTTTTCGCAGAACCTTGACTCATGGGCAGCATGTCATCGTCTTTGTCATCCCACGTCGTAAGCGTTCTGACCATCACGGTCGGAGGTTCACTATTGTAATCTACCATTATGGATTCAATCTTACTGCTCTTCGTTACTGCCATCTTTAAGCTCCTTTATAGCTTTCTCAAGTTCGGCTATCTGTTTCGCCTGCATTTTTACAGCTTCAATCAGATAACCAGTTAAGTTTGCGTATGCTACGCTTTTCGTTTGCATCTCGTCGTTTGATGTGAACACCAGCTCGGGTGCATGTTTTTCCAGCTCCTGAGCAATCACACCAGATCCAGCTTTGCCATCACGCGTGTACGAGACACCACGCATCTGTAAAACTTTGGATCCGTCTAGCGTTTCGACGTTAGATTTCAATCGTTCATCTGAGAACGCTGTTACATTTCCCGCGAAAACGGCTTGCTTTGCGAGGGCGTTGTTCCCGCCGTACATTGCGAGCAAGGTGTTACCGTTTGTATCTATAAACTTAAAGCCTTCGTTGGCGTGACCGCCGAACTCTACGTAATAGGCATTGGTTCTAATGAATTTGCTTTCGTCAGCATTATCGGTGGTCTTCAAGACGATTTTATCGGTTGTGCCGCCTGTGCCACTCTCTAGCCGCACCTGAGACCCGACGACGATGTTTTTTATTCGAGCGGTAGTAGTACCAATAGACAGCTCGTTATCGTTGTCAGTCCCGTTCCCGTTGGCTGGTGTAATCGTGTCAGTCGCATTCGCCATTTTTAGATAGACGTTGCCTTGACCGAACTGAATCGCGTCCGAAAAAGAGCTTATCCCACCAACCGCAGCACCTGCCTCATAGATCCCTATCACTTGACCTTGCGAGCTAGATCCTATTCGGTTGACGTACATCACTGTGGCGTCTGGCGCAGCCATTTGGAAATATCCGGCGGCTGAATTTGTGATACCACTTACGGTAGTTTGGTTGAAGACCGTCCCTGTGTTCTGACCAATTCTCAATTCACCATTCGTTGTCAGTCTCATGGCTTCCGTCGAGCCATTTACAATAAACTTTGACTCGCCAGCCGAAGTCATTTGCATCGTGTCAGTAGGGTGATCGTAGCCAATATAGCCGCGATATCTGCTCGCACCTGATGTTCCATCTGCGAACATTAAATACGCTTGATGGCTAGGGTCGCTGACGATAGTTATCCCATTTTCATCGGGTACAGACACAACGAGTTTTGACGAGTAATACGAAGAAGGATTCCCAAGGCCGATTCCGACGTTGCGAGAGGAATCGATCATCATTGCTTGACTTCTGTTGGTCCAGAAGCGCATAGCGTCATCAAAGTTTTGATACGTGATTCGGCCTTCAGCTGGATAATCTGTGTCCCCAAAAATTATCGAACCAAAATCGCCAGAATCTTTACCTGAGATGATAGAGATGTCGGTATCGTCTGTAGCTGACAGTTGCATCAAGTAAGCAGGATTCGTCGTGCCGATGCCGATTCTTCCACTATCCGCCTTAACTACGAAACGCGTAGTGTAGCTATCGCTTAATGCGCCAGAGCCTGCTGATTGAGTACCGCTTGCAATTTCAAAGCCTGCGTTTACGTCTTCTTGAACAGCGATTCTCCAGTTATAGTGCGATGCAGAGTCGGTTCCGAAATGATACTCAGGACTTGATCCCTGCTGGAGAATATTACCAGCGGAATCTATCTTGAGACGCTCAGTCAGCGATCCGCCAGTTGGTTGCGTACTAAAAAACAACGCGCCGCTGTCACCGTCACCATCTGTTTTAGCTGCAATCTGCGCTAAATCTGTGTCGGTATTGTTACCAAACAACAAACGACCAATCTGCTGATCATTGTTTGCGTCATTACGTCTGATCTGTATGCCGTGACCGCCACCAGAGGCAGGTGTTTCTATTTGAAGCAGGTCTGAGGTATGACTCGCAGTATCCCCAATCAAGACTTTTCCAGTAGACCTGATGACCATTTTATAGCCGCTATCTGCATATGCCCCAAACACTAAAGCGTCATGCGCGGATGTAGCGTCACTGCGAACTAATAGCCCCTGAGCGTTTGCGTCCGAACCCGTGTTATAAATCCGGCTGATCCACGTGTCTTGATCTGCTTTAACGTCTAACGTGAAATCGGGACTAGCGTGTCCTACAGCCAGTCTACTGTTCACCGCATCCCAGCGCATACCTATTGAGTTGCTGGTCTTGTAAAACCAAGAATTCCCAACCCCATCAACCAAAAATCGGGTATTGGACGAACCGTTTGTCACCTCAAGCCCATATGCGCTTGTCGACGTTGATGGCGCGGCTACGCTCAGGCTAACGGTCGAAACGATGCTTTTATTTATCGCGACATTTCCCGAGAATGTGGATTGTTGGCTTGAATCAATCGACAGCGCAACAGTGTCAGCACTGCCGCCACCGCCGCCTGTTGAAATCGTNAAAGCGCCGCTACCAGAAGTAGCGCCATAAGACCTGATTTTAAAAGTGTTTGAAGCGTACTCAAAAACGCCTCGGTTCGTTTGGTGTGCGACTATCGCGCCGCCAACCTTGACCGCACCAGCGAAGTCCGCTTCTCCGCCTTGCGACATATCCAGCTTCAATGCTGTGACGGGCGTAGACCCATCCAGACCCATCAATCTTATGTCGTGATCAGCCGTGAGAGCCTTTATGTCGACATTGGCATCGTCGTTGACTTTGATTTGTGCTCTATTGGTTCCACCGTCTCGGTAGATGAAATCGCCCCCGTCCGCGTCAAATATGAAATCACCACTTATATCAAGCTCTAAATCCCCAGTCTTGGTGATGGAGCCTTCAACGTCCAAATTACCAGCGATCGTAGTATTCCCGTTCGCCGCAATAGTAAACTTTGGAGACCATGCTGGATTAGCAAGCGTCCCCGTCGAGGTGTAGATTTTTAGACCGCCGCCGTTGATTCCTTCAATCAGTGCGGTAGCTGTTCCGTCTGTGCCCCCAAACCCGAGCGATGGAGCGTTGTTAGATTTTTTAAGCAACAAGGTAGTGCCGCCGCCAGTGAAGGATCCAGTTCCTCCTGCATCCAAAGTACCAGCGACAGACATTCCTGTGGGAGTGATCGTGACTTCTTGATCGAAGAAGCCAGTTCCGAGCGCCAGTTTATTTCCACCCGTATCGACATAACCCCTTATACCCGCGACATTCGATCCATCCGCTTCGCGCCAAATGACCATTGGAGCGTTCAACGTATTTGATCCGTCGAAACTAGATTTTGAGTCGACGAAAACTGCCATCGCTCCATCCGCGCCTTTGGCTTGCAGGTATGGATCGCCGATAAGTCCAGCGCCCGTGACTGAGCCAGCAAATGTGGCGTTGCCAGCGGATGAAAATGAAACTCGGCTGGTATTTAAGTGGCTGTTAGCAGTCCCGAAATTGAAGTGCAGGCTAGAATCGCCAGACCCGCCAGTCGTTTTCCGCGCAATGCTCCAGACGTCAGTGTTAGAAGTATTCGAGCCTTCAACGAAATTTATCGCGGAACCCCAAGTCCCAGCCGAACTGCTCACAAGATCCATCTGCGAGTCAGTCGCAAACTGAGCGAACAAGCCGTAGACGGTGCGGATTCCGACACCCGAGGTGATTGTCGACGTTATTTGACCGCTTGAGACTGTGCCAGCGAACGTGGCGTTGCCTGTGCTCGAAATGGTTAACAAAGGGTTACTGTCAAGATCGCCCGTAGACTGCGTTACCATAAAGTTGTCGCCATTCGCGCCAAGCGCAAAATCTGTGCTTGAGCTTAAAAACGCGATCGGTATTTCGTTAGTAGAGTTGTCACCTAGATTTAGTGCAGTTGCAGTTAGTGAGCCAGCGAATACTGCGTTGCCAGAGGTATTAAGGGTTAGCCTAACCTGCGGTGCAGATGCATCAAAAATCCTAAGAGTGCCAGAGTAATTGTCGATGTTGATGTCTTCATTACTACCTGAACCTAGCAATACAATTTCGCCGCCCTCTGGACTGCTACTATCACCTTGCGGATTGACGTTAATGGTGCCACTAGTAATAGCGCCCGAGGATATAGTGCCTATATTTGTCAGATTACGGCCAGTATCCAAGAACTGTGTTCCAGTCATGAAAAGACCGTTTGAGCTTCTAAAGTGTATTGCACTCCAATCTAAAGAGTCATCGGCTCCTCCGATATAAAGAGTTTTATTTCCGTCGGTGCTTGGGCGAATATAAGAAGCTGCACGGTTCATAACTAGCCCGAAGCCTTCAAGAGTCATATAAGAGCCGTCGCTAAAATGTGCTCGTAAGAAGGCTGCTGTTGAACTATTTCCTGCTGTAACGGAGCCTGCGAAGGTTGCACTGCCTGATGTGTCAAGGCTGAGTCGAACCTCTGGAGCAGAACCATCAAAAACTCTAAACAAGCCAGAATGGTTATCAAGAGTTATGTTTTCGTTTGTACCTGCTCCCTGAAGAACAATCTCGCCGCCTTCGTTGCTCGAATTTTGCGGTCCAACCGTGATTGAGTTTCCAGTGGTGATGCTGCCTCCAAACGTAGCTGTGGCAGTTCCCGCGCTGGTGAGCGTCCCAGCCATGTTCAGGTTGCGGATATTGTTTAGATCACCGTCGCTGTCAATGCGTTCTTTTGAGCCAACCATGAGGCTAGGCGTTTTCGCCTGATGACTGAACTCCCAGCGGTCATTGGTAGCGTTCCAGTTAAGGGTTGCGTCTGTCGAAGCATTCACAGCATCTTGGATGGTTATACCTGCACCGTCTGCACTGGCTGAACTATCACTAGTTGAGTAGTTAAGAGTGATGTTCTTGTCTTCAACGTTGAGCGTAGTTGTGTCTATTGTTGTCGTAGTGCCTTGAACAGTGAAGTCACCAGTGACCGTCAGGTTGCCTGAGACAGTCCCACCAGCTAAAGGTAAGTGACCGACCTGTGAATAAGTGTATGCCGTGTTCGCGTTAGCTGATCCACCGCCTGACCATGTGACTACCCCAGCCTTTGCGATGGTGAATAAGTCTTGGTTGCTAGAGCTTCCACCCCTAACCTTGAAAATGATGTCAGCTTGGTTTGCTCCCGGTATCGAATCGCTGTGCACTACTTCAAGCAGCTGAAATGCAGATGTTTTGGTCTGCTGTATGTTTAGGACATCGTTACCGCTATCATCCTCGAATAGATTGAACTCACCGCTACCCATCTTGAAGGTGTTCGTTGACTCAAGCGCCGCGAAGTTGCTGCTGACGTAACCAATCGTCGCAGTGTTGCCCGGAGCATCCACAATTGTTCCGTTTGCTGAAACAGTAAATCCCGCCGCGTCAGTCTGAAACTTCAATGTCCTGTTAGCAGTCAAATCTGGGTTGAACCTAGAATCTGTGCCGTTAGTTGATGAGAGTTGGACCCTAAATAGGTAGTTGGCAGCACCAAGTGATGCAGACGCTGACAATATCAAATTGCCTGCTGCGTCAATTGCATGAAGGTCGCGGACATACCCGCCGCCAAGACCATCAAGAGCAAACGTTCTTACGCCAAACTTTGTGTTATCACTACTCGCGTTAGACAAGGCTCTCTGTTTAACAATCGCTGTAGCAAAAGTTGAAAAGTTAGAACCACCGTCTGTCGAATATTGGATCGTTGCGGTGATGTCTGATGGATATGCAGCGGCAAGAATCTGCCCTGAAGCTACCTTGGGATACGGTAGCTCCATGGTGACAGTTAGCGTAAGGGTCTGCGTACTGCTTAACGTAACCGCTTGAGTCGCTGTCTGGCTGGACAGAACCGCTGAAGGCTGCTGAACGACTATACCTGTATCCTGCGACAAGCTACTTAATCCGACACCTACCAAGCCATCTTCAGCCGAATCAAAGATCACCGAAGTTGTATCGCTGGGCTGCGTTACGATCAATCTGCTGGCTATGACAGTACCGTCCGACTCTACGCGAAACGGCGCTGTTTCTGAGTTGGCAAAAGTATCACCTGCCCACATCCTAAGATCTGAGCTTGTCACTCCGCTCAATCCTGCGATAGTTGATGCAGAGGCTGCACCACCGACTGTAATGTAGTTATCAACTTGCACAGTGCCGCTGAACGTGCCGCCTGTGGCATTAATTGTGCCTGTAACCGATAACGCTGACCCATTCCACGTAAGCTTATCTTTGAGGCTTAGTTGGCCTTGATCGTCTACATAAAAGGCAGTATTAGAGTTATTAAATGTGCCAGTACCGACGTAAAGTTTGTCTGAACCTACCGTCAGACCGCCTATCGTNCCCGTGGTGGCGTTTACGTTNCCNCTAACNACTACGTTATTNAACTCTGCNGAACCGTCCTGATNGATCTTCCAGCCNGCCTCTGAGCCTGCTGAGNCGCTGTAGTTGGACGACTGGATTGTGTCCATCTGATCAGAGCCGATAGCATCGTTTGCTATCTGCAAAGTATCGACCTGATTATTCCCGATGACGGTAGTGGTGATTTTGTTCGCTGTGACGTTGGTAGGGCTTGCAGGAATAAACGCGGATTTAGCTGCATTGGTCTGACCAGATCCCGGAGTGGTCCCGTTCGGATACCTTACCGCTTGAATCCAGTAGTAATTATTAGTTCCCCCATCAAGCATGTGCGTGAAGCTTGTGCCCCTGAATTTAGCTATTGGGGTTGAAGAATCGGTAGGCGTGGTGCTACTGGTGCTGGCATATACCCAAATCTGCTCCCATGCTCCGGTGTTAGGCGGGTTGGTCCAGTTAAGCTCTACTCTATTGATTCCTGCTGTAGCCGTGAAATTTGTAGGTGATGGAACATCAGGCAAGCTAGTGTTAATTACACCCTCTGCCGTTATGGTCGAATAGTCGCTTTCTTGTGGGTTGTTATAACTAGCACTGAAATCTTCAATCAGCGTTAGGTCAATACCGCCTTGATCTGATTCAGAAAATGACCAGCCGATACACTTAAATATCTTTGGACTCCAACTACCAGAATCGACTTCGTTCAATGCATCGATAGTCAGATTGACCCGATCCCCAATAGCAATTCGCATTCCCTTTAGGTTGACCGGAACTGTAATAACCGTTTGATGATATGACTGGGCAACTTGCAACAATGCCAAGCGTTGCGCTGCGTATCTGTTAGAAGTGAATGGCAGTCTTATTTCTTGCGTTAAAACCTCGCCGTTATCTCTTGCAATAGCCCCCACCGGCTGAGAGTTAAAATCATTGGCCCCTGTAGTAACGGGGCCGAACTCCATCATCTTGTAGTTTTCAGATGGATCAATGAATAAACCCTTGACTTGATTAAATCGGTCTGATCTTGGGATAGAGGTTTGAACCTGAACAGGCCCAATTACATCATTTTCTGTTAAGGTTTCCGATACTGAGAAGTAAACACCGGCCCTGATGACATATTTACCAGAGGTGTACACTAGCGATCCGTTCATCGCATTTAGTATTTTTTCAATACTTCTGCGGTGCTTATCGCCGCCAAAGATTACGCCAGATCCAAAAAAACGCTTCTGGGTAGCAGAGCTAGGAACAGGAACCAGTTGGTCACAATGATCTGCTGCTGCGACTACCGAAGACCAATCAATCTTGCTGGATGCAATACCTAAGCCGAACCGAGAATCCATCAAGTAGTCAGCGAGTATCAGTGCTGGGTTCTGCCCCTGATTGCTTCGATCATAATTACCGACTGCGCTGCCGGTGCTTAAAGAATTATCCGAGTAAACGACATAGCTTGCGTTAGTTGGATTGGTTCCGGCTGTGTTCCCAGCATTGACATCTAATCGAGGGTCATAGACTTTTTTGCCCTTTACGACCGCCTTGATATTCTGAACCGAACCAACCTCATCCCAAACTTCCCTAGATCCCTCGTTGAGAGTCCATCTAGTGTATAGGCTGGCGATCCCGTCCCCTCGATGAGTTGCTAAATACTCTTGTGAAGTCTTAGAGTCAGATCTTAAATCTGCGTAAGCCGTTTGGCTTGACGTACCCAAGCGAGTATCTATTAGAACTACAGTTTCACTATTGCCCCCCTCATCATTCTTAGGACCGAAAAATCCGCTGATGACTGATCTATTGCTCGCGTTGTATATGTTCGAGTCAGTTATATCGATAGGTTTATCGTCGAAATGTATCTCTTTTATCTGTGTTAACTCATGACCAGCTAACGCAATGACTTGATGAAGATACTTATTATTAGTGCCTGACACTTGAGCATACGTTAATGGGCCGCTAACCATGGTTTCGCCGTAAACCAGCTTTTGCGGCTCAATCGTAGATCTAACGGTCCTCTGACGAGATCCGTCGCCATCCCCAATATCCATATCTATTTTGGGGCGTAAAAGCCTTGCAGCGGCAAAAGATGCGCCGACGATTGTTGTAGCGCCGATTATTAGTGCGGCAGTACCCCCCGCGACTTTGCCAAATGTTACAATCTTTGAGACTGTGGTTAAAAAAGCTCCTACTTGTGGCATAACGTCCAGCTCGCTCTAATCATGTGGTTTGGCAACCTAGCGAATCCCTGCTCTAACAGGCAAACAACGCTGTCGCCGTATTTTACCCCCGCGATCTGTCCTACCCCGTCCATTTCGATTATACAAGGGTCGCCGTCATTAATCGCCCCATTTGGCTTGCAGCCGAGAATATGGGTAAATAAATCAATGAGATCGCCGTGTTTTTTAATAATATCGTATGCTTCCAGCTTGCTAGAATAGACAAACCCTTCGGAATAATCTTTTCCTGTCAAGCGTTGTGCTACAAAAGCAGTAAATTGGCAACAATCAATCAGACCGTAGTCGAAGCGATTCCGGCCCCATTCATTAAAAGCCTGATTGAGTGCAAAAGAGCTAATCTTGTTCCCTTGGATCGCCGTTTTCGGTTTCATCTGTAATCACCCGAGTGCCTCCACCACTTCCCGCTTTGCGTTTACCCCAATCTAGCGTAATGTCTTCCATCTCTTGTAAGTGAGTAAAGAAGGTGTCTCCAGTAGAATCGCTTTGTTGTCTGGCGTTGGTATACAAGACATTTTTGGAACGGCTAAACATAGCCAGCTCGCTTTCAGCCAATAGCTCTATGGTATCTCCATTGTCGCCGCCTACGACCACGTTCATCTGATCCATAAACCCATTCCATATGGGATCAGGATCAGCAACTAATTGATCTGAGGCATTAAGCGCCCCTAAATATAGGGTGACAGGCCGTTGATAATAGTCCTGCTTGACGGCCTCTGCTGCTAAATTAGCGTCTAGCCCAGACAAGGTAAGCCGAATGTTGTAGGGGCTGATTTGCTCGCCTTCTTCTATCGAGCTTATTTGTCCTAAATCCCCTGTACCGGTCCATGTCTGACCGCCCCATGTATATGGCCCTAAACCGTTATGAAGATAAAGCGTTCCAGCCGTAGACGGATCAAACTCTAACTTAGCAAATACGATAGGATTGACATGAGACGCGGCATACTGCGCGGCTGTATTGGCCGCTAAATCCCTGCTCATGCTAGAACGTCCTCTATAGCTTCAATCTTGAATGATGAGAATATCCCCGGCTTTGTGTCCCAGCCGGTAGAGCTGGTCAATATAAACGTGCCTTTCGGCGTATCTAGCTCTACAACCTCACCAGTTGACGATGATCGGATCAAGGGTGAGACAGTTATAGCGAATGAAGTCGCCGTAGTTCCGTTGACCTTNGCCGTCGCCATAAATAATTGATCGTTCGCGCTTAAATAATCACCTTTTTCAATGGTCAAGGCGCTACTTAATGTTCTAGTAACGTTTAGCGTGTTGCCGCTACTAGCCGCTGTTACAAGCCCTGTATCGACTCCCGTACCACGCCTACTGAATGAGTGGTCTTCAATGGTAAACCTATGCTCCTGCCCTTCTAGTGAAGCCAGAAACGCTTGCATGTTGGCTCTGTTCTCTCCGAACAAGTTTTCAAAAGTCAAAGAGATCTTCCAGTGCGAACCCTTGCGGGCTGCGGTCTGAACAGCCCCGGTAAGAGGGCTTTGAAAGGTCCGCGTGTTAGTCACTAGCTCCCAGCTAGAAGAGGATGGCTTGACGTTAGGAACCTCGGTAGAAAATACAAACGTGGTCATGCGAACCTACGCCTCCTCATTAAGTCTTGCACGTTAGCCATTGTTATCGCTGAAGTTTCTTTCATGGCCTGACGGATCTTATTATCCACATCTGGTCCCGCACCCCTCGCGTCAATGTTGTTCACTATCTGGATGCTCTCGCCTCCACCGATGGCTTGCTTAAGTTGGTCATTACTTGCTACTCGGCCTGTGCCGCCCATCGTGAGTAATTCAGGGCCACGCTCACCGACTAGGTAGGTTTGACCACCTAGCACCTGACCGCCTGTAGCCCTAGCCCCCGCTGCCGCTACATTTAGCCCGGTGTTAATTGCTGCCATACCTTGCGCTACACCCGCCGCTGTCGCCGCTGCTGCTGGAGCTAATCCCGGCCCGATTATTGGTATTGCCAATGTTGATACGTAAGCATTTAAAGCGGCCTCGGCTACTTTCGCTTGCGACAATGCGCCTTGATAAGCCGCTAACTTCGCAGCGGCCACCTTTTCTACTTTTGCTCCGAATAACGCAAACGCGATTCTTTGCGCTATCATTTGAGCAACCATGCCCAAAAACTCTTGAAGTATGGCCTTTGTCATATTGCCAAACGCTTCCTTGAATGACTGAGTCCCAGTCAGCAAGCTCTCTATAGCCCCACCTAAATTGTTTTCGAAGCTCTGCACCATTTGAAGCTGTAGCATCTCTACACTTTCCATCGCTTCGCGGGTAGAAATTGCCCACTTTTCCATCAGGGACATTTGATTGTAGATAGCCTGAGCTGCTGCTTGCTGCCTTCTTGCTTGAGATTCAAGCTCTCTTTGCTCTGATCGCGCATTTTGCTCATCTAGGAAGGCTTCTCGATCTATTCGTAACTGCTCTAGTGCTTTTTCATAGACCTCATGGCTAATTATCCGCCTGTCAAGCGATTCTTTTAAAACGGCTTCAATATTCTGCTGTTGTCGAACGAAGGATAGGTATTCTGGGCTTTGTTCGCTATATAAGGTTGACAAAAGCTGGCTAGTCTCTTCTGCAAGCCTTCTTTTTTCTTCTTCGGCTCTTCTAGCTGCCTCTACCTCTCGCATTTCTGCGGCAGCGGCCTTGACGAGCGCATTTTCTCTGGCTTTACGCTCTCTTTCTGCCAAACGCTCGGCCTTGGCGCTTTCTCGTGCTAATTTGGCCCTCTCTTGTATCTCTCGCGTTACTGCATCGACTAATTCGTTTTGTCGGTCAATATGGCCTTGCGTCATTCCGACGGGACTTGCACCCTCTGATATCCTCTGCAAGACCGACTCAATCTGCTGCGCTTCTCTGTTAGCCTTGGCTAAATTGTCTTCTGTGGTTTGAATTGTTTCGTAGAATTCAGTGAAATTTTCGTTAGCAAACGCGCCAGAGCGACCCAAATCACCTATCTGTGTCCTAAATTTCAAGACGCCTTCAGGGGTAAAACCATCCTGCTGTAAATCAGAAATGGTTCTTAGTAAATCGTGCGCCTGAACCTCGGTTATGCCAAAGTCGTCGGCCAAACCTTTAATGTTATTTCTAAGTATCTCTGCTGGGCCTCTAAACGCATTGCCCATCGCTAGAATAGTGCTTAATGTTTCTCCTGAATCTTCAACCGCCTTATCTAAAGCTCTAAAAGATCCCGGTAGATTGCTGACTTCTAGGTCTAGCTTAAAAAACGACGATAACTGATCATTGACCGCCTCAACGATGGCATCACCAGCCTGCCTCATCGCTCTTTGAGCGACGAACATATTCTTAGATAGCTCTATCAGCGTTAAGCGTTCGCTCCTATTTAAGAGCGTTTCCATCTCTCCGCTTAAAATCCTTGCCCCATTCGACGCTGTTTCAAACGATTCGCCGAGATCATCCATTGTTTCCTCAAGGATGTCGGCGGCACTATCCATCTCGTCCATTCCGAGGACGGTCCCTGCGATCAACGCACCGAATGCGATAAGCGCACCGAAGATTGCGCCACCGGGACCAAAGATAGAAGCTATTTGCGGACCCTGCTGGGCCAATATGCGGAATCCGTCCGTCCCCATTTGGGTCTGAACGGCAACGTCTTGTAACTGGTAAGAAAGTTGCTGGGTAGAGCCTCGCATTGCGCGGAACCCGCCCCTAGCTTTTTTGGCTGTCGCTTCTGCTCGTGAAAGACCGCCCGCTAACTGGTCAGCTTGCCCGCTAACTTGGGCAAACTCGTCGCCCATCTGGTCGGCGGCTTTATCTGTCCTTTTTGTTTCGGCAGTTAGAGCCTTTAGCTTCTTGGCGGCTTGATCAATGCCAGAGCTTTTTATTTCAATCCCTAGGGACGCTATTGAATCAGCCATTTTGAGCCTCTTTGCGATAGGCGCTATCTAGCTCCATTATCGCATCTATTTCGAAACCCGCCAGCCTACCGTTGATATCCATAAAGGATTTAACCTCGGTGTAGCTGATAGGCCCATCTGATGCGTTGCGTAGCCTTACGAAAGCGGTCCAGATGTAAGTAAGCTCATCTCTGAGTGATGGCGCGTTTTCAAGCTCTTTTGGCTTCCTACCTAGTGATTTCTCCACTTGTTGTAGGTTTTCTAAGCGACTAGCCTTTGCGTCTTTGTCGTAACCTGCGGCCCAAAACTGCCATTTACCGTAGGTTATTAACTCATCGACTAGCCCTTGGTAAAATTTTGGCGCTCACTTATAAACGTCATCACCTGATTGGCAATATCAGGCGACTTTTCGTAAATGGTCAAAGCTAACTCTGGGCTAAACTCAACGGGGGTTTTGCCGTCATCTTCGACTAACCCCCGCCAGCCTATCGTTGACTTAGCTAACACATCGACCATTGATGCTTGATCATCTTTCAGTTGCTTTCTGTTTAGCTCTAATATCGCATCCCTAAACACTTTGGAGTCTGGTCCCCTGACCTTAATAAATACATCGCTTTTTTTACCCGTAAGCGGGTTGACAATGTTTATTTCTGCTCCGTCCTCATGTATATCCGCGGTATATAACTCGCTTAATTTCATGCCCTTCCTCTAGGGGACCATCCCCAAAATTATGCCGGCGCCCTCGTAATCTTGAGATTAGTAGCGGGAGATGACGCCGTGTCGTATAGCGCGATAAAATCCAGAGAGACAGTGACAGCACCGGGGCCGCCGACTTCTGGATTACCGCTGTTATACTGCACCTCATCCATCGCGAAGGTGTAGTCATTTCCTGCTGCGTCCGTCAACGTAAACGATATAGACCGCGCACTCTCATCTTGGAATGCGTCAACCAAATCCATGCTATCAAGATACGCCGTAATGCTCCCAGTAACTCGGAACTGACCCAAAGGTGGCTCTTTAGTCGTAGCATCGCCTACCGAGTAGGTCGCTTCCATACCGTTCTCAATATTCAACTCTAACGCCGTAACCGTACCTATTGCGCTTCCGTTTTCGTTGATCGAGCCAGTAAAAGAATCAAAAGGCTTAGTGTTAGACTCAGCGCCATAAGACGCGCCAGTGATGCCAGCCGAAGCCGTGTCACCGTCTTTGCCTATCACCCCGAAGCTACCAGTAACCAACGAGTTAGGCGCGAGAGACAGGCTCATCGTGTTGAAGTGGCATCCAGTGAGACGGATATACTTGTCAATGTCTTCAAAGTGACGCTCAATCGTAAATGATCGACGGGTGTTAGCAGGAACTAAAACATTGCTGTTCCATGTTCCGCAGAATACCGCTTCAATCAGCGAATCTAAGCCGCCGTAAGATAGCTCAAAGTTTATGTCACCGCCGACTGCCTTAGTGCCATGCCGGAAAAACTGGATTTGTCGATCTTCTCGTAGCTCTTCACTTTCAAGAGCTTCTTTTGATAGACCTAGCGTAGTCCCAGTGTGTCTAATTTTAGTAAATGCGGGCGTTGATGGAGTCGTTCCGTAAGTTGACTCAACTATAAACGACAAATCGTGCCGCGCTCCAGTTGCTATTGTCATAACGTTTACCTCGGGGCCGTATGAGCCGTGTAGTTAATTGATAAAGAGATCACAAACCTGTCACCGTTTACGATTCCCTGATTACGCGAAACATTCCCTAATCGCACATAAACCCCATTGTATAACAGGTCAGTGCCTCTCTTGAAATGATCCGCTACAGCGTCGGCTTTCACCTCTGCTGTGCCCCTTCCATCACCCGCCATGGCGAAGATATCTACCTGATAAATGCCCGCGTGCTCATCTAAGCCCGTCGTGCCCATGCCGATTTGTTCAGTATCAGCCGGTAAAACTGACGGGCGTAAATACAAAGTCCCGTTCGCTGGGGTGAATTGCGTGTTCTGCCACGCCACTGGATCACCGCCAGAAAACGAATTAAGCCTAGAATCTAGTGCGGCGCTAACATCTGCGAATACTGTACTCATTCAATCGCCTTTGCTGACTTAACAGCTCTTCGAATTGCCGCGTCAAACTCCGCTACCGTTATTCTTACCATCCCTTTCGGGGCTTGCTTCGAATAACCGTTAATCGTCTTTTCTGTCTCACCACCCCCCCTTGATGGATACAATCCGTATTCAACGATGGGTGCGTAAACAAGGCCGTTAGCCATCCAAATACTTTCTGATTCTTGGGCGTTTTTAACCTTGGTTCTAATTTCTGCGAAGGCCTCGGCTCCGCTAGGATCTCGCTTCGGCCTCGTAGAGTAGTCCGGGCTTCCGCTTGAGATGTTCCAGTTACCTCTTAATCTGCCAGTATCTACAGGTGTCCTTGTGATGACCTTGCTAAAAACATCTACCGCAACAACTCTACGAACGTGATCAGCACGTTTTTGAACTACTTTCGCAAATTCGCTAACGTCTAAGCTGAAGCTCATAGTAAATATCCGTTCCGTCTGGCGATAATGCGGTAACACTCATGACCCGATAGGTCACGCTGTCAAACGCACAGGAATCGTCAACCAGTGGTGTACCGTTTTCCGTATTCATGACCAGCCGAAGATCATCTTGCAGCACGGTCACGCCGTCTATCTCAGACCTCGTGTAGTTAAATCGAGCAGCCTTGTTAGTAAACGATGAAGAACTCCCACCGCTGTACGACCCTGTAGCCGCGTTATAGCTAGAACCCGTGGTCCTGCTAACCGTGGCGTCCGCGCCGTAGTTGGTCAGAATGTTGGTCGCAGTTGTCGCAAGCCCAGCATAGCTAACCATTACGACCTCGACACCTCATACAAAGGCTTGATAATCTTTCTCAATGCAATACCTACCGCCGGAGTAGACCGCCTCATGCTCGCAGAATCTTTATAGGTGATTTCAATATCGCCAATCTTTTCTTTGGTTGTGTGACGTTCGAGNGGCTTCAGGTATGAATCGCTATCTGATTCAGTTTTGACAAGCTCATAAATAGCCTTTTTTACCTCACTGGGAATCTCGTTTGAGTCCACAGAATAGGTATCAATCACCACTTCGGTTCTAGGCCATTGTAGTGCTTGGGTATCCGTAGCCTTTCGGCCAACAAAGGTTAGGTTCTCGAAGTAATCCATAGCCCGAAGAATGTACTTCTCTATCTGGGCATCGCTATGGCTGTGGGTAATCCCTCGGGCTGTAGCCCAAGCATCCCACTGCGAGGCGGTTACATACGAGTTAGCACCCGAAACCTCGGAACCATCTTCAATTACTAAAGCCATAAACCCTCCAAAGGCAAAGGGGAGCCGAAGCTCCCCGATGTTTTAGCCTATCAGAGTAGCAATGAAGTCGGGCTTCCAAGCCTTGACACCCCAAGCAGCCGCTACCTCAATCATGGTTTTGCGATATCCGAGATAAACGCGAACCTCAAAAACCATTCCAGAAGTCGGATCTTGTACAGTCATAGCGTCAACAGCCCCATCACCNCTTTCTGGCACGGCAGGAGCGCGAATAGCAAGCTCCATAGCGCGTCGGTGCATAGCAATGTTTGCTGTGTAGTTGTTGCCCACAGTGATCGCATCATTGTCTGTTTCCGCTGCTCGCAAACCGGGGGAACCGATAGCGAGAGTGCCGCCTGACAACGCGGTGTTAACCACGTACTTATCAGTCGTACCAGCAAAAGTAATGATGTCGCCCGCAAGAATCGTGCCTGATCCACCGTCAACAGCGATAGAGGTATCACCGACGGCTGATGAAGCATCGTTCAAGAGGTACGAAGTACCAGTGCCTTTAGTGTGGCTCTGTACTTGTGCGGACTCACGGATAGCCATACCTTGAAGGTCAAGCAATACTCCCTGACGCAGAAGATCAGAACCGCCAGCCTGATTCACGCTCTGGAGCTGTGAAAGCTGACGTAAGTTAGTGCTTGCTAACGTGTTCAATACCAAAGAGCATTGACCGTCGTTCATCGGCATACCGTTATCTGCGAGGATCTGCCGAACCTCTGCAACGTCGTCAAAGTTAGAAGCAAACGGAGTAGTTCCAGCCGTACCAAAGCCGCGTGATGCGTTCTTATAGGCTTCTTCGGCCAAGTCTGCCTCGATCTCGTTGCAAAGGGTACGCATAGCCTGTGCAATCTGATCGCCGTATACAGTTTCGAAACCGATACCGTTGTTCAAGTGACGTACATCTTCCCCGGTGTAGGGGATCTGTACTGCTCGGCTGTTGCTGATAGACAGAGTTTTGCTGTCTACAGTTTGATCAGTCCCCTCGGGGATGGTCATAGCCTCGCTGACATCGACTGCCGTAGCAGCGCGAGTGAATGAAGCTCGTACAGTGTCGCCTTTTGCAACACGCTCGGAGCCGTCTGCGTTGATGGTAGAAGCGGGAATGAAGCCTACAAGCTCCCGTCCTACGACATCGGCTGCCTTGTAAATGTCGGCAGCTAGGTTTGTCAATACGTTAGCCATTTGTGGCCTCCTTAATCGTCAAATAGTTTGCCCCCTTGTTCGAAGAATTGTTGCCTCTCATAGTGGCCCAAACCCTCAAACTCGGAGCGTGACAGTTCTCTCTGACGCACTTCGGCCCTACCTTGTGCGCGGACGGCCCCACCGCCCTGTGCTTGACTACCATCAACCAAGAACGGGTAATTTGTTCTGATTGAATTCGTCAATTCTTCGAGGCTGCTGACGGTTAATTGTCCCGACTCATCAGTGACTCGAATCTCGTTGTCAACAAGCGTTAGCCTCTGGCTAATTTGTTGCTCTAGTAATTTTGCCCTACCTGTATCTTTTGTCAATGCTGACGCTAACTTAGACGCTTCTTTTGAGACTTTTTGTTGATTTACTTCGTAATTCATCTTCTCAATGGTCTGCCGGAGCGTTTCCGCCTCATTCTTTTGCGCCTCGAAAAGCTGCTTATAGTCGTTGTCGGCTCTGGCTTTCTCTTCGGCCTCTTTCTTGGCTCGATTGTTCGCCTCTTCGATTTCCCGCTGCCTTTGTTGCTTCTCGGCTAACAGTTCATCGTTTTTAGCCTTCAATCCGGCTATCTCGCTTTCTATCTGTTTCTTAACTTCATCTTGCAGTCGTTCAGATATCTGCGCTTTTACGTTGTCCTCAATCTCAATATCGTTCAAAAGTTCCATGCGTCACCTCTAGTTTGGCAAGTTGCGGCCCTACCGCTAAATTCCTAACCTCTCAAAAGTTAGGGGTTCAAGTTTCCTCAGTTCATCTAAGGTTAGAGTTCGACCCGCTTCATCTACGAATCGCCCAATAGAAATTTGGCCCTGTCGGAACAGCTTGGCCCTCGTAACGCCCAGCACAGCCACTTGGAAGCTTTGTGGCTGCTTTCTGAGCCATGCCCCATACGATGTGTCGCCCGCAACCGGACGCGGCCCAGAAGCGCCTACAGACGGCCTCTCGCCCTTCACGTCAAGCCCCAAATCAAATTCTGGCTTGATCACCGGGACGATTGTGCTACGACAATTGAAGTGAGCGGGCGGTTTTGGGTTGGCTTCAATGTCTTTGTAAACTGTTTGATCCCTGCTCGCACAGATCAAAGACGTTCGACTGTCCAAAGTAGCAACCCACTTATAACTATCCGTTATATCACGGTTCTCTCTCATAACCACATTACGCGCTTGAATGCCTACATGATTGGTGATGGTTCGCGTCAATGTCGTAGCTTGCCGACTCATCATAGGCCCAGCGTCTCGGACGCTTCTTGCTATTTCTGCCGTAGTTCGACCCAATGTCACCCCGTCTCTGATAATTTGGAGGATTTGTTGACTTTTCCTCACCCCAAAAGTCCGCAGAGCGTCTCTGATCGTAAAACCTTTGGTCGGCTCTAGTTGCATCAGCTTCGAAAGCATCCCGGCTTGAACTGCTGCGACCGCTGGGGTAACGATCTCCACTCCAGCGCCGACGGCATCCACCAAAGCCCGCTGATTAAATTCGACTTCATATTCTAGCAAGTCCATCGCTTCGGCAATCACTTCCTCCGTGTAAGCCCCGTTTAGCTCTTCTACGCGGTCCAAAAGGTCCGCGATGACTTGTTCCTGTCTGGCGTAGGAAAGCTCTGAGAAGTCAAATCCGAGCCTCTGCTGGGCTTCTCGGATTAGTTCGGCAATGTATGCCTTCGCTGCGTC
>FUFK010038835.1_pt1 | contig 53525 bp, 68 predicted proteins | sample 1021851 | NCBI WGS metagenome assembly FUFK01 (sample SAMEA51879418, study PRJEB19060) | metagenome | reverse complement strand
TGCATCTAAATATTCTATTTCAGCTTTTACATTATCAGAATTAATATTCCATTGTTGAAGTTTTTCATCACTACCTCCACCAGCATCTACAGTTCCAGTAATATCTAAAAACATATCAGGATCATTTGTTCCTATGCCGACTCTATCAGTGCCACCATTTACAAATAACATATTAGCATTACCATTAGATTCTATACGAAAATCAACGTCTGCGCTTGACTCGTTAACTGTAATTGCACCATCTAAATCTATAAATAATGCTCTCTACTTGTGTCTGGCTCATCTTATGCGTCCTCCAATGCTTTTACTTTTGTTTCTAGTGTTTCTATTTTTGCCATAGCTTCTTGTAATGCTTTGATGGCTTTCATGTATAGGACAGAATAAGAAACACCTTTTACTTGTTCTTTGACTGTTATTTTTCCGTCTTCATCTACTGTTCCAAAACTAGAATCAGAGGCAATATCTCCTGCGGTTGGGTCTGAATGTTTAATTAATTTGTCCATACCTGCATCTTCTAACTCTTGTGCAATAACGCCTATTTGCTCCCAGGCTTTGTCACCATATTGTCTAACGTCATCTTTCTTCTTAAAGTTTCTTACTTTAACAGCTTTGATGTCATCCCATTGTGAATTACTATCTCGTATATCTTGTTTAATTCTTTCATCCGATGTTGAGCCATAGCTGTTGTCGTGATTTTTTACATCACCGTCAGAATAAACAACAAACTTTAAACCAGCACTATCAATTGCATAGTGAAAATATTCTGTGTTGTTGTCTCTGTTTGCATTTTGAAATCTAATTGCCATTCCATAAGGGTATGAAGAGGAGCCATCTCCTGTGTGTTTTACTTCAAACGCAGTATTATTATGTTCACTTGAATTGGTGTTTGTTTGTCCACCTGGCTCTACAACTAAAGGAGTATTACCTCCTGACCCAATTTGAATTTTGTCTGTATTATGGTCGTATAAAACTCTACCAGAGTATCTAGCTGTACCAGAAGTGCCATCAGCAAATGCTAAAGCAGACTGACCACTACTAGTGTCAACAATTGTAATACCACCTTCATCACCACTATTTACAACTAAATCATTATAGTAATAACTACTTGGTGAGCTATCATTTATTCCTATTAAATTATTACCACCATCAACAAACAACATATGTGTATTGCTATTAGACTCTACTCGGAAGTCTCTATCATTTGAACCCTCGTTAATAACGATACCACTTGACGACATTGTCATTTCGTCAACACCACCCAGTTTAAAATCTATCTGGTCATCGGTGTCCGCGCTTATTGTTGTATCGGCATCCGCATCAAGAATCAGTTTGTCTGATGCACCGTTGAGATCTAACTCAGAAGCACCACCGATGGGCAATGGACCGCCCGTGTGTATCGCATAACCTTTAATACCAGATAGTATTGCTGTGCCTACTATTGTTAGTGTAGTGCCTGATACTGTAAAGTTTGTTGTTGGTTGTTGTATTACGTTGTCAACAACAACTATTAAACTGTCTGCCGAAAAAGGTTCTTTTGATAATGTAAAGGTTGTTGCACTGCCGTCACCCGTAAAGGTGTCAGTTGTAAAACCTTGAAACGAGTCTGCTGGTAATCCTTGTCCTATATAACTCATAACCCTGCTACCCTAAATCCAGCAAACCTTGTTCTGTTATCGGTGTTTTGATTACTTTGATTTACNCCTAATGTGCCATCACTTGCAATGTCAGAATAAATTTTAACTTCCATAGTATCTCCAGCTGCCATAGATTCCAAATGAGTTATTCTTGACATGTAAGCTCTTGGACTTCCTGTGCTGTGACCATAAGTTTCAGTAGATGCAACAGAAGCTGCAGAGCCACCACTTGGAGTTTTGTAAAGTTCTAAATTTATTGAACCTATATCGCTAGCTGAATTACCAAATATTTCAGATTGAAAAAAATATATACCTGGCTTATCAGCAGGACATGTAAAAACATTACTTCCAAACGCAGCATCTGTATCAAAATCCTCTACATCAAAAGTAATTGTTGTTAATGTAACATCAGAAATAGTTTGGTCCGCAGACTTTGTCACTGCAAAAGCTGGTGTGTTAATTGTGGCGACCATCTTACGTNATCTCCATTACTGACAATGTCCCTGATAATTTATCAGCAACTGAACAATCCACTTTTATTACATCAGTAGTTTGTAGAATAACTTTACTAGTACCCAATACATCAAGTGCACCACCTGCCGGTATGGGTGCATCTTTAACTAAAAAAGATGTAGTGTTGTTAGCTGCAGCGCCACTGTTTGTACTTGTTGTCGTGTCACTAACAAGTTCTACCTCTGCTGTTACTGTTGATCCGTGAAGGTTAGCTAAACGTAATCCAATAACTACGGTAGTTGTGCTGCTAGGTACGGTGTATACAGTGTAAGCTGTACCTGCAGAGTTTGGTTCTGCTGCAAAAGTTATTACTCTAAATGTATTTGCCATTTATTTTTCTCCTTATCCTAAAGCTATTGCCAAAGCTGTAGCATCTCCTGAAGTTGCGAACAGTGATCCAATAGCAGTTCCGTCAATAGTTATTGCATCAGCTTCCAATGTACCATCTATATCAGCATTTCCAGAAATATCAAGAGAAGCGCCGTCTACTTCGCCTGTAACTGTAATTGAATCAACAAATGCGTCTTTCCAACGAACTGAAGTTGACCCTAAATCTACATCACTGTCAGATTGAGGCCCAAATATATTATCTCCTAAATACACTTGTTCTACGTTCGCTGCATAAAAATGTATTTCGTCAGCTGTTTCAAAATCTATCTTAGTTTCATCATCTTCACCAATTTTTATGTCTGTTGCCAATAATGACGTAATTGTTGTTTGTGCTGCTGCTAGTGCAAAATCTATGGTATTGTCAGCATCTTGATAAGTTACAGTGATACCTGTTTCTGTATTAGAACTAACCATTGCACCGGCTGTATCAGAAATAAATTCAGCTAACGTGGTACCATCTACAGTTATTGCATCTGCTTCTAGTGTGCCATCTACATCAACATCACCAGATATATCAAGAGAGGCTGCAATAAGTTGATCAACTTGTAAATCTTCGTAACTAGAACCAAGTTTTAATTCAAACTTAGGACCAGTGGTGCTGTATGTAAATGTAGCATCATCACCTGATCCACCTTCAATAGTTATACCTGCTCCATTTATAACAGCAGATGTGCTGTTTCCTGTGTCTAATACAATGTTGTGGTCATTTAAATTAACNGTAGTTGAGTTTACAGTTGTTGTAGTTCCACTAACTGTTAANTCTCCAGTCACTGTTAAATTATCACCAANCGTAACTTCTGAAGTTGTATGNCCTATTGTAACTGCAATACCAGATGTTTCAGTTGCAAGTTTTAATGTGCCTGTTGCATTTGTAACATAAGAATGAGAACCGTCGTGATAGATAGTCATGTCGCCACCATCACCAATTTTAATTGGTGATGAATCTGTTAGTTCTAATGCATCATCTGATTCATCCCACAATAAAAAACTACCAGAGGTAGCACCAAATAATTTAAAATCATAACCAGTGTCGTCAATACCAACAGTTACAGCTGCATCAATTTGTACAGCGCCATCAATATCAACAGCGTCTAAATTAGTTGTGCCGTCTATGTCGGCGTTACCAGAAATATCTAGTGTCGCTGCATCAAGTTCACCTGTTAAAGTTACATTTCTAAAACTAGCTGCATCTTTATTTGAATCCACAACAACTGCTTTACTTGCAGCAACTGTACCTGCAGTTATTCCATCCAACATTTCTAGTTCTGCTTCAGCAAGTTCTGCACCAGACCCTAGAGTTAAAGTTCCTGTAACTGTAAGATTATCATTTATAGTTACTTCAGAAGTTGTGTGTCCAATTGAAATAGGCACACCTGAAGTTGCTGTACCTATAGTAATACCGTTTGATGTATTAGAGTTATCTATATTTAATGATGTTGTTGCATCTAGTGAAATGGTTGTACCATCAACAGCAAGTGTACCATCAATATCTGTGTTGTCTAAGTTAGCAGTACCATCTACATCTATATCTCCTGCAAGATCAATCCCTGCAGCTCCTGCTAATACTAAATCATCAGCTGAAGTGTCCCACATCATATAGGCACTTGCTGTGTCTCCAAAAAACTTTATGTCATAACCTTGATCGTCCGCACCTACTGTAAGAGTTGCATCTAATTGCACAGCTCCATCAATATCAACAGCATCTAAGTTTGTAGTTCCATCTATATCCGCATTACCAGAAATATCTAAAGTAGCTGCATCAAGTTCGCCGGATAACGTAATATTTGTAGCACCTGTTATGGCGCCGTCCATTGCAACCGCACCATTTATATCAATAGTAGTTGCGTTAATTTCTATTTCTGTGTCTGATACTAAATCTAAAACACCGTCTGCTGACTGATGTATATAAGTTCCTGTATCACCAAATAGTAACTTTTCAGTACTATTCATTAAGACTTCGTCAGAAAATTTAAAATAATCTTCGTCTTCCATCCACGTGAAAACACCATCGTTGTCTTCACCTCTAAACGTTAGATTATAGTCTGTGCCTGCAGCATCAGTACCTATAATAAAATTTCCACTATTATCTTGATAAGCTACTTTACTTGCTGGCATTGTACAAAATACAGATTTTGTACCTGAAGAAAAGTCAACAGCGCTGTCGCTATTAGAACTAGTTAAAACTGTTGTACGGGTTAAATCAGAACTATCACTGTCTAATGTTCCAATCCCAACTTCCCATTCATCTGCTGTTGCATGAACACAAGCATAGTAGGTTACATTACTATTACCAATACCTGTTGCAAATGTATCAAAACCGTCTGATGCGCCGCCAAGAGATAAAGCACCTGTACCTGTTGTAGTTGTAGTTTCTTTGACTCTATCGTTTATTACAAACGCCATTTAAACTCCTAACTCAACCTTATTACTGCCGTGCTTGTACCTGCTGCTGGAAATTGTATTGTGAATGTACCTGCGGTTGTAGAAAATGTACCACCAAAATCTAACCAACAAACTGCACTAGCACTTGCTGTTGCTGCTCCACCAGATGATTGATATATAAGCGCGTACTGTGCTGAAACTGTAACTGTAGTCCAAGAGGTATCTGCAAAATCTATATAAGCAGTAGAGGCACTTGCTCCTCCAGTCACACCGTTGTTTGTTAAAGTGTTTCCTGCTGCTGTGTAATTAGTTCCTGATGATTCGTTTGTAGTATTATAAACCGTGTCTGTAGCTGCAGCAGTACGAGAAGAAGTATATAAAGCTATTTTATATGTGTCACCACCTGATTGAAAATTATGATTTCCTTTTAATAATTGATCTTTAAAAACGTTTGCTATTGCATTTGCCATGTATTATCTCCTTACGGGTTTTGAGATGGCATAGGCACTCGTACTATTCCATCCATATATTCGTCTCGTCTTCTTCGTCCCATTTGTTCCTGACCCATTGTTTGAAGTTCTTCTTTATAACTTACAGTATATATATTCAACATGTCAGGGTTTTTTAGAAACTTAAAGGCTTCTATTAAGCAGGCATACAACAACAATTGTGGTGCATTGTTGCTAACCCAAGTAGTCGTATTACTTGAGGATAGTCCTGTTGGTTGCGCATTATACGCTAATTCGATAGTATAAGCTGCATTCGGTGTTGGAGCAAGGATTATTGTATCATTGTCCCAGTTTGCATAGTATTTTGGAACACCTGTGCTAGTTCTATTTGGCCAATATTCGTTTATGTAAGAAGAATCTTTTTTCTGTAAAGTAACTCTTTCATTATCTGTAAGTCCCCCTAAAGAACCTGAAGGACTAAATATATGTACGTATCTTGCAAATTCAAAGTCAGTTGGCGAGGCCCCAGGCATAGCGACAAATGCATCACTTGATGTTAAGCTTGCTGTTTTGTATTTTTTAAATACGTCTAAATCTATTTCTCTAAATATCTTAAGTTCTGCGTGTTCTATAATATCGTTAACAATAGTGGTTGTTAAAACATTACTATCTGTTTCACAATAATCTCTAATTTGTGTTACTAATTCTGAATAAGTTGTCATGCTGTTATAGATACAGGACCGGCCGAAGCTATCCCTCCTCCTCCTCTTATATTACCTACTGTTGCAGTATCTGTCGATACTGTAAATGTGTATGTATTGTCATCAACTTTTGTAATTGTATAACCTGCAGACCGGGTAATGTTTGTAATAGTAATACCATCAAATCCAACCACATCTCTAAATCTAACTGTATCACTACTAGATCTACCGTGTGATTGTTCTGTTACAGTTATAACACTTGTTCCAGCGTTAGATGTTTTAAAAGAATCAAGACCTAGTAAGCGTGAAACTGCTGTTTCTTCTCTGTCCGGTCTTGCGTTTTGTAATGCTTGTCTATCAGGTTTATGTGATCTTAATTCTAGTTGTGGATGTTTTGCTTCAAACTCTGATTGATGTACAAAAGAACCATTCCATTCTTTTAACATTTCATTGTATGGAAAAGCCATACCACTACGATCTGATATTGCTTTTGATTTTTTTCCTGATGCAAAATTAGACATTTGGGTAATACGCCTGTGGTGTTATGTGTGTACTAGTAGAAGAACCGTCTTCAATTAATGCACGATTTAATTCATCTTCATACAACAATTTCATTTGTTGTACTAATTCTGGTTTAGCTTTTTGTGCTAAATAAAAACTTAATCCTGAAACCATGCACGGAACAAACCTATACGGTACATCGGTTGCATTAGTATAATCTCCTGCATCTTGTATTCTTTTAACATAATACAAATGCATATCTCTACTAGCAGCAGTTGAGTTAGGTGTTGGATAAACAAAAATATTTACACGATCAATTAATCTTTGAACGTAGTATTGTGTTGGTTGTCCAGTTGATAGTTTGTTAGAAATACCAGAATAAGTTGATCTGCTAATCTTGGTTAAAGCTATATCTTGTTGACTACTTTGAGTTCTGTCCGTTCGATAAGTTGCTTCAAGAACATCATCCATACCATAAATACCGTTTGTCGGTGTAGTGGTTGCACTTGTTCCATCTGTACTTGCTCTGTAAAAAACGTATTGGTTTTGGTTTTCTATTAAATCAATATTTGTTTCATCTAGTTCCCAATAGTGCAAACCCCTATTACCCCATTCTTGAAACATTATGTTTAAAGAACGTCTAGCTGATTTAATTTGATAACCATCTAATTGATTTATACCAATTCGTTGATAAGCTTCCTCTACAATTTCATCAATTGCAAAAGTTTTATCGAACGTTACTGTGTTCGAAGTAGTGTTTGCCATATGCTACCTCTTATTAAACTGTACCAGTTTTAACAAACTCTGCTACAACAGTGTACATATTACCATCGTCCGCTTGACTTGGTATAACAAGATTAATATCACCGTTAGTATTATCATCTGTGCTTGGTGGTAATCCGCCAAACTCTCTAAAATCCCAATAACCTGTACCTACTAAACCTAGCAACGGTCTGTCGCCATCTGAATCTTCAAAATCTAAACGAGCGTGTGAATCTCCACCATCACCCGTATCACATGCAAACCAAATTCTTTGTAAAGCTCCTCTTGAATCTACTCCTCCGACTGTAGGAGAATGACGCTCTGAAGCATCAAAAAATACTGTTGTGCTACCAGATCCATCTGATTCCACAACTATTTTAAGTGTTACTCTTTTATCATTTTCTTGCAAGACCTCTGGTCCTGTTACTGTATCTGCCATTTGTTTCCCTCCTTAATTAAGAAACTTGTGGGGCCGAAGCCCCACATTAGTTATTTTTTGTTAATGTATGTTCATCCAAATTAATGAATACTCAGTATCTGCGCTAACACACATAACTTGTCCAATAATTTGACCTTCTGCGTCTGCATCAGAATCTAACACTTCAACTGCTCCTGCAGTTCCGTCTGAACGAACTGCTGGTGATGTTAGGGTAAGAGTACCGTCAGTTAACAATGCAGCTGGTCCTTTAGTTTGGAACCAACCAAAATAGTCAGCTGTCATATCAACAGTTGTTGCGCCTACACACGCACCTGTATGTGTAGCTGGTGCTACAATAAGGTTTCTGTATGCGTTTGGCATAAGTGTTAATTGAGAACTAGTTGTTAATGCTGTTTTTAAATCATCATAACAAGTAATAACAACACTTGGATCAGCTGAGTGGTCATGAGCAGGGTGAGATTTAACTCTCAAACATTGCCCTTCACCATTCACATCATTAACAAATAGATAACCTTCAGCATATTGATTTGCTGTAAGGTCTGTTCCGTTTGTTTCCACAGATATTGCTGTTTCACCAGCATCCACAGCTGCAGTTGCAGTCATGTCTGTGTGGTGAGCAACTTCTGTTACGTGTTGCACAAGTTTACCAGCGGTAATTGCTGTTCCACCACATTCTCCATATACAAACTCTCTATCATTGTAGATTAGTTTAGTTCCTAGTGGAAATAGTTGAGTTGCACTTTCAGAAAAAGGATCTGCTGTAGCAGCAGAACTTCCGCCTTTACCGATAATTAAATCAGCAGGTCCATATCCAGTAGCAGCTGTGTACTTCAGGTGTGAACCAGTTGTAGTAATCATTCTACCAGATGAATCAAACGTCATTTTGTCTGTATAAGCACCAGTAGTTGAGTTTTTAGAAACGACCTTTAGACCAGATTCTGATCTGACCGTTCCGCTAAAAGTTGAATTAGCCATATTTGTCTCCATTCCGCCAACATAGTCTGAGACTTTGTCTACTGCACGAGTCTATGCTGACTATTTATAATTTGTGCAGTTAAGTGAATATACTCTTTTAATATAGGGATTGCAAATAAAAAGGGGCGCCGAAGCGCCCCTAGTTTAATTTAGCGTCAGTTAAACTTACGCTCCTTCAGAACCAAAGATACCTCTCCAGTCAGAAAAGCCGAAGCTGTATCTTTCCCTAGCTTTGTATCTCATGTTGCCTGTGTCGAAGTCACCTTCCATCGCCGTTTTAATTGGGGCGCGAACCATGTGCTTCAGTCCATTAGGAACATCAGTTTTAATGAAAAATGCGTCTGTATCTGTTAGGAAGTTGTTAACCACATATCCTTGTGGAAGCATTCCCATAGATTTAACAGCATTGATATCATTATCTGCAGTGCCGACTCTTTGAGCTGATTTTAAGATTCTTTCAGCTGTAAATTGTAGAGCAGAAGGAATAATTAGTTTCATTCCTCTTGCAGCAATTTTTAAGCCTCTTTCATCTTTGAAAGCAGCGATATCGATTAGAGCTTGCTCTAATGATGTTTCTGATAAGTCAGAAGCAGTGCTTAGTTCGTTTCGGTTAGTTGAAGATGATAATGAAACGTGAGCACTTGAGAAAAGCTCAACTCCATCTCCACCAGTGAAAGCACTATTAAATCCATTGTTTAATACGTTAGCAGCTTTAATTTGCTTAGTATTAGCCATAGATCTTGCTAATGCTTTTGTATAACGAGTTGCGATTCTATCATACAGGTTATCCTCAACAGCTTCTTCAGTAATAGAAAAAGCGAGAGCAATTGTCTCGTGAGTGTAACGTGCTGTGAAAGATTCTTGTGCATCGTCATATCCAACTGCAGCACCTTCTTGTTTGGTAGCAGCAGTTCCGAAACCACCTAGCATTACTTCTTCTTCAAAAGCTCTATCAGAGTTTTCTGTGTCGAAGATTTCTGCATGTTGATTTTCGTATTGTTTGTACTCAAGGCCGAATAAGGCATTCAAACCCGGCTCGAGTTCTTTCGCTAATTGTGCGCGTGATATAGCCATAATTTATCCTCCTTATACGCCTGTTGTTGCTGGAGTACCAACAACAATTCCAAGACTGTCAGCATTAAAGTGTGTAGTAAATCTAACTAAACATGGAATACCTGCTGCTGTGAAATCAGCGTTGTCTGCGTCATCGACCCAGCCTGTAAATCTTAGCATTAATCCTGCTGTTGTAGCTAGAGTACTAACACCAAGTTGTGCAGTTGATTGACCATTTACAGTCGAACCACTTGTTCCACTTGACATGTCAGCGTTTAAGAACACACTTGCTCTTGCATTAGCCTTAGTTGTTAATGATGCATCTGATGCGATAACGAATACTTGATTCGGATCATCAGCAACATATGCTTTAATTGGGTGATCTGAGTCAGCCCCTGAACCCGGCCAATAATTTGAAAAGACGGGTTTTCCGGTAGTAGAAGAAACGTATTCACAACCCATGAATACTCCAAGTGGAGCTACAGTGCCACCGTCAGCCGCACCTACTAAATCAATAAATCCAGTAGATAAAGGTATAACGACAGAACCTTTGTAGATCGCTGTAGAGTTTCCATTGGCAATTTCATACGATGTATAGTTTCCCATACCAGTAGAATTAGATCCTTGACCTGACTTTACGTAAGGTTTTAGACCGTATCCTGTAGTGTCTCTGTTTGCCATAGACGTTGTCCTCCTTAAAGGTTTTTAAGTTAAATGATGGGTAGGAATTACTAAAAAATTAGTTTTTCTTTGAGCCACCAAAAGTTACACGAGTCTGTCGATCTTGATTGATCGGCATACTTGGGTGCTGTTCCTTCAAGACATCGTTTTCTAAAGCTTCATTACGATCAGAATTTAATTGATTAAAATATTCTTCACGTTGCTTTGCGAGCTCTTCGGGTATCCTTGCCAGCACAAGGCCACCAACTCCGATCACTCCTGCGTATCGTCCTTCATCTACAGCTGGATAGTGTTCACTAGGATATTCATCAGCTCTCACTAATTCCCATCCAGATCGCATTCTGTTTGACATGTTCTTTGTATCATCAAAGCCCATACTTTCAGCGCGTATCCATCTGTGTCTGTAACCGTCTGGCGCAGGCGGTGCATCAAGTGATGATGGAGGAGTCCATACTTTAGGCTTTTCGTCTTTTGCCCTAGTTGTACTCGCGCGGGAAGATTTCTTTACTTTTTTATCGTTTGTCATGCTTATACCTCCTTCGCGGCTAATTGTTTCGCATACTCTTCAAGTGGCACACCTAATCTTTTAGAAATTGCTACCTGTGATGGCGTGAGTTTCACAGTTTTTCTGCGTCCTTTTGCGGCCGAACGTTTGGCACTTGCAACATTCTGAACAGGTTGTTCAGGTGTAGTTGAATCCACTTTATCAAATTTGTGTGGGAATTCAAGTCTTATTCTCTTATCAACCTCAGAATAATATTCGTCTGAATTTGGGTCAAAACCTTCTTCCTCAACTAATTTTTTATGAATGTCAAAAGCAGTGTAAGTCATAGCATTATCACTACCAAACCAAGAGTTTTTTAAAGCCCAAGCATCTGCTTTAGGGTCCACTTGTTTTGGTGGAGCAGCTTTAGGAGTTTCTTCTACAGGTTTTTCTGTAGGTGTGTTTTCCTGTATGTCTTTTAATCTAGCTAGTCTAGTTGCATCCATAGATAACTGAGCTAACTCAGTTTGAGCTGCAACTTGTGCTTCTACATCTCCTGCATTAATTGCTGTAGCTAATTTAACTTTAGCAGCATCAAGATTAGTAGTAACTCTTTTTTCAAATTCTTTAGTATAAGAATTATCTAAAGTGTTATAACGATTTTTTATTTTATCTGCTTCATCTTTTTGAGATTTTGCATACTCAATTGCTTCTTCTTTTTGCCTTTCAGCTTCACGCATTTTACGTGTAAGTTTAGCAATTCTTTTTTGTACGCCTTCAGAATATTCACCTAATTCTTCTTTTGCTTCTTTTGCTTCTTTAGGTGCTTCTTCTTTTGGTTCTTCTTTAGTTTCTTCAACAACTATTTCTTCAGCTGGTGTTTCTTCAATGGGTGTAGCTTCAAGATCAATTTCTTGTTCTTGTTCGTCTGCATCTCCAACGTCTATTTGTTTTTCTTCTTGCATAGATTATCCTCCTCTATGTTATATTGCGTGAATAATGTCTTCTGGGTTTTCTACAGTCCCTAAGACTTCATCATCGTTTAGCATTCGTATCTCACCACCATCAATCTCCATGCGTGATCCTGCGTATCTCGCAAATACCACCCAATCTTTTTCTTTGCACCAAGCACCTGTAGGATACTTATCTTCATCTTTGTAACATAAATCACCCATCTTCAATACGTATCCAACTTGCGTTGCAACACGTGCGCGATCTAATGTTTCTTGTGCAATTATAATTCCACCTTTTGTTTCTTCTTTAACTTGAAAAGGCATAACAAGTAAACGCCAACCCGTAGGGTTAGGTAATTTTTCTAAATTTGTTTTTGTAGGTGTTTCTTTAGCTTCTTGATCTTCAGCTTTGTATTTATCTTCTAATGCGTGTGACGTTGTTTGGGTCATCTTTATCTGGCTCCTTTGGTTCTAGCAGGTTAGAGAGTTCCTGATTTATTGTATCGATTCCATGAATCTTACCTATTATATATTTATATTCGTCCATTGTGTCAACCCCGCCGTTTGCTAGAGTCTGGACCAGAGCGTCCATTTGGTTTTGCATCGCTCTTTTTAGTTGGTAAACTACGTTTACCGGATCCGTAACTTCTGACATATTTTTTCTTTTTATCTCCTAATTGCTCCCAGAACACGTCAAGCGGATTCGTGGGTTTATCTTCTTCCCCCATTGTTTCCCCCAATGTAAAATTAAGTCAACTATTTTTTCTGATTGTTCTTAAAGATATCTACGCCCTTGAGTCCGTATATACTGCCGACCACGCCGACAAATAGCATCTGGTACCACATCGGGAGAGCTGCAAACTGTTCAAAGAAAATGTCTATTTTTTCTTTAATCAGTGGATCGTCACTAAACACACTCCATATTAAAAGTAAAATTGGGAGCGAAATTAAAATCAAAACGAACTCGTCTTTCCATCCTTTGTCATTTGATTGTCTTACAACTTGTTGATATTCAATTTCACCACTAGCCATTTTCTGTGCATGCAACATTGCAGCATCTGACTCGAGCATTTTGCGCTGCTGCCTGTTTTTCATAATGTGTGTGCCAGCGCCGATTGCTAATTTGACTACGTCGAATATCATACAAATATAAGGTATATTAAAGCAACAGCAACTGCAATATCAAAAATACGTCTTAGCATTAGCTTTTTATGTCTTCTAAAAAGATTTTTAAACACGACTTTTATGATGATATTATTGCGACAATAACAACAGCTATTACAACTGCTCCTATTACTTTTGTTTTTACAGACATGTCATTCCACTTGTCCATAATTTTTTCTTTGAGTTCTTCGATCATGATGACCTCCTCTTTTTCTTTTTGTTAGCTTCACTAATTGCAATAGCGATAGCTTGTTTTCTATTTACCACTTTTTTATTGCTTTTACCAGATTTTAGTTTTCGTTTTTTAAACTCACGCATAACCTTGCTGATTTTCTTTTCTTTTTTGTCCGTTGTTGAACTAAGATTTGATCTTGAAATTGCCATTAACCTAACCGCACAACCTCTAAAGCATAATCTTCAGGGTAGCCCATGGTTATTAATCCCTTTAATTTTTCTAACTGTGCTGCAGTTAAATTTTCTGCTTCTTGTATTATACCGCTTTCTGTTTCAGCAGTCAGTGGATTGTCTCTACCTCGTGTTTGACTTTTATCTTCTGGTGCAGGCGGACCCATTTCCAGACCGAAAGCGTTTGCAAGCCCAAGCACGGCACCAATTGGAAATCCAGTTGCAAGACTTACAAGACCCAATGTAGGATTAAAAGCGTACTTATTGACGTCTGTACTGAATTGACTAATTTGATCTAAAGAAGGTAAACCGAACTGAAACGAAGTTTGTGGTTGTTGTGGTCTTTGCATTGGGCGAACACCAAAAGACGGTGCCCTATCTGGTATGTTTGGACTCACACCGAGGCCATAAGCTCTGTCAATATCACCAAAATTAACGGTAGAACCGTCTGGTCCGAGACCAAAACCACCGCCAGTAACCACACCGCCACCGCCAGTAACCACACCGCCACCACCTGTTACGAAACCACCGTATCCCTCAGCTGCTGCTTGAGCAGCATCTGAAGCCGATGCTGCTGGTCCTGCCTCAGCCGCACTGGCTGCAACACCACTGACTCCTGTGCCTGGGTCGTTGAAGTTTGGAATACCAGCTGGACCTGGATTAGGTGGATCACTATCATGTAAATCCAACTCAGTTAATAAATTTGCTTCAGCTGGTGTTATATAAGCAAGTTCAACTTTATGTTTTCCTGCTCCATAAAATCTTGGTACAGGCTTATTAAGTAGGTTCTGAGTTATACCGTAGGATCTTTGTTGGTTTGGGGTCATCCCTTACTTTCCTTAATAGTTGCTTTCATCTGTTTTATACCATCTTTTGCAAGTGATACAGATGCTCTAAGTTTTTGATGCTCGTCTTCTTGCTGTAATTTGTCGTCAAACTGTTTTTGACCTTGAAGCATCTTAAGTGCATCCATTTCTGACCTAGTTTCGCCTTCTTCTTGCTCTCTTTGCTCTTTTTTAGCTTTTATTTGTATTTCATCGTTCTTTAGTCTTAGTAATGGGTCTGTATCAAGCTGATTTAACACTTTTTTCTCTTCTTCAAGGTACTCAGCCATTGTTTGAGCCACTAATTGTGCTTTTCTAGCCTCAATTTTAGTCTGCGTTTGTTGAATTTTCTGTTGTGCAGCCATCATTTGCGGATTTTGTTGCATTGCTTGCGGATTTTGTTGCATTTGTTGCATCATAGGCCCCATTTGTTGCTGCATTTGCTGTAATTCTTGCAATTCTTCCTTAAATTCAAGCTGAACTTGCTCTTGAGCCATTAAAGTTATGTGTTCTAGTATGTTTTTTTGCAATAAACCCAAAACTTGTGGATTAGTTCTAGCAATCATTGTGCCCATAAAGCTTAAGTGTGCATCCATGTGAGCTTGGTGATCTTGTCCAGGGAATGCTTTAAATGGTTGGCCTGATAGTGCCATCATATTTTCTGTAGCAGGGTCCATTGGTTTTGGTGGTTGTTTCTTTTTTAAAATTAAGTCTATGTCTTTTATTCCTAACGCTTCATACATATCACGATACGCTTGATACAAGTTATGCATCTTTGGATTAGACATAGCTAATTGTAGTTGTGTTTGTGCAACTGTAATTCTTTGTGTTTGCGAAAATATGTTTGGATCTGCAACAGGTACAATATCTATCTTATCATCAAAGTCTGTTTGTTTAATTTGTCTTTGTCCACCTACAACATCATATGGGTAAACAGGTGGCATGTAAGTTTTAAATGTAGTTGCAAGTAACATGAACTCACACTTCATCGCTGCGTACAATCTTTTGTGTATCGCAGACATAACCCGCGATCCACGTTCCAATAATGCAACTGTCGTTCCAACTGCTGCACTTTGATTACCATCGCCTACTTGCATATCAGCAATACTAGCGAATCTTTGACCTGCTTGTACAACGACTCCCATTAACTGTAATAGTGTATCGTCTGGTCCTTTAAACGGTAAAGGCATGAACGCGTCACGTAGGTTTCCACCAGGGGCATCAACGTCACGAAACTCGCCCGGCTGCAACGGTTGAGCTTCATCACGAACTCTGATGCCTCGCATCTTGAATCCGGCTGGTAAGTTTGACAAGGTGCCGGCGTCTAAAAGTTGTCGCAGANCGCTGCAGTTGCAGTTCTTGACAAGCCGCCGATCATGTGGATTAAGCCAAATCCATAGAAGCCTAGCCCTGGTAGAAATTTGAAATGCACAAAATAATCTCTTCTCTTTTTTGTTGGATCTTGTGCGTCGAAGTTTCTGCGAATAGAAAGCACGGTGCCCGTTCCCTCTTCCACTGTTACTATGTATGGAAGTTTAAGTCCGGTTGGTTCTCCGTCTTGTCCCATGTCATTGAATCCATCAATGTCAAGGTCGCAGTGTGCTTCAAGTAGCGTGTATATTTCATCGTTGCTCGTGGATCTTCCACTAATCTCATCCTTCTTATCTTCTACGTCTGAAGGATTGTAGTTACTTCCTACAATGTCAACGTCTTTATAAAAACCAGATAACTGATATTTTAAAACATCATTCTCTGTCATTTTTATTAAATGAATAATAGAATCTGCATCATCAAGTGAAGTTGCAGAATAAGGAACGTACAAATCTTCTGCTGGAACGTATTTAGATACGCAACGATTTAATATAGAATCAAAATAAACTTTTTTAAATGTAGAACCTGATAGTGGTAAGTTAAATAACATTTGGTCAAACTCAGGTTCGTATTCTTTCATGTTTACCATTAACTGATAATTCATAAACTCTTTAACGCGCTCTGATTGGTCTTCTCTTGCTTGATTAACTTTTCCGATAATCTGTGTTCTAACCGGACCTGATGCAGGTAATAATTCTTTATACGCTAGTGCTTGAAATTGTGTAACTGCTTCTGCAAGTACAGGGTGTGTTGCACCTGATGCACCTTGGAAAGGTTCTGATCTATTCTCGTATTTAAATCCTAATAGGTCTAGACCTTTGGTGTATGTATCTTCCCACTCGGATCGCGTAGATTTATATTCAGAATGGTCTTCTATTATTTGTGAGCCTATTTCAGTTAATATATCGTCATCTAAAAACTCTGCTAAGTTTTCTTCGTGTGTTTGTCCACCTTGACCAACAACAGCTCTAGGGTCAAAATTAATTTCTGCTCCACCATCTTCTGTTTGTGTTATCTCAATTGGTTCTTGAGATTGTTGTGCTAAAGCTTCTTGTAAGTCTTTTATCTGGTCTTGTTTACTAGGTGTTTTAACTGTTGTTCTGTTCATATCAAATGGATTTTTCTCAACTGCCATTATACTCTCCTTTTAAATAATGTTCCAACGCCGCCCCCATTACCATATCCTACTCTGCCACCTTTTGCCATGTCATCAAGAATGTTAGGATCTTTTTGCAACTTTTTAAATTCTTCTGCAACTTTTTTTAACTGGTCATCTGAACCAGTTACTAATTTAGCCCATGAAGTTAAACCTCCACGCATATCATCTATGCCACCATAGTTTTCAATATCTCTAAACTCACCTTTTGCAAATTCCCCTGCTTCAAACGTACCTTTTTCATTTACGTTAACAGACTGTTGTCCCATTAATTCGTCTGTAGTATCTTTATTTCCAAGAAAGCCACCTCTTTGCTCAGCTCTTGCAGCTGCTTGAGTTTGTGCGGATGCATCAAAAGTAGGTTTTCCTGTTACTACTTCTCGTTGCCCTAATTGATTGGTCATAACTTTATTTTCTCCAGGATAATAATCTAATGATGCTTGTTGGAATTCATCTCCCCGACCACTAATACTAATCGCACCAGTTGCTTGATCTTCATACATAACTATTCTACCTTCTGGTAAACTTTTATCTTCAAGAACATATTTAATTTCTGTATCACCGCCACTTGTAAAATCTTTGTAGTCTGGTTCTCTAACTTTTTTACCCGATGTTCTAATTTTATTTACAAGAGCAGGAAACCACATAGGCATTCCATCTACAATAGGTATTGCTTTAGCTGCAGTAGCTGCTGTTTTACCAACTACTGCTTTTTTCATAATACCAGGAATCATTGCTAATATTCCAAGTGCACCTGCTCCTTTTAAAAAACCTCTTCTGCTTACACCTTTTTTATTATCAACTCCTTCTGGATCACCCTCTGCATATCCAATACGTCCTCCCTTTGCTTGTTTTTTTCTGCTTGGNTCAAAAGGGAAAATGTCTAATAGCTCATTCGGACCTACATCTCCAGACCTTATTGCGTCAACTGCGTCTTCTGTTACCTTTAATAGTGCATCCGCTTCTGCGTTTTTACCTGCTGCTCTTAGTTCTTGTATTTTTAATTTGTTAGCAGCAAGAGCTTTTATAGTTTCAGTTTCATATGCTGTAGTTCTATCTTCTTTTGCCGCTATTTCAGCTGCTTCATCTGCTGCGGTATCAGCTTCTTTCGTTGTAAAACCTGAAAGATCTTCAGTTGCTTTAATATCTCTTGTAATATCAAATTCTTCTATTTCACTCATTAAACCAGAAGTTCCACCTGGTCTTCGATCGGTAACATCTAAAAAGTTTTTAAGAGCTTCTTGATCACCGTACTGCATCCTTTTAGGACTACCTGCTTCGTATCCTTCATTAAGATAATCTATAATAATCTCTTCAACCTCATCTTCTGATTTGCCTGTACGTTTTGAAATTTCTTTAACCGTTGGGTGTCTTGTTATTTTTGCAGGTATTTTTGTTAACAACGGATCTTTCTTAGACATGTCCTCCATTTTGTCATAAATGTTATCAAACTCATTTCCTACAAAGTCATCAACATCATCACCTAACAATTCATCTAATGCATCGTTTAAAGTTTTGTTTCTTTTTTTTCTATTTTCAAGAATTGTTTCAAGATCACTTGTTATATTATCTAAAGATTCCCCAACAGGTTTACCTGTTTGTATATCTACAACTTTGTCTTTTGCTATTTCTTCTTTTAATTCATCAATTGTTTTTTGTGGGCGTTGTTGTCTAAAGCTGTCTTCCATGTCTTTAACAACAGCGTCTTCTAACTTTTCAAGATCACTTTTTGCAACCACGTTTCGCGCTTCAGCATCAGCAATCTGCTTTTCAATTTTCTTTAAACCATCTATTTGTGAATCTATTTTAGTAGTGCCCGCAGCTGTAGTTTCAATTAATTTTTTAAGTTCATCACCAATCTTTATTAACTCTTTTGATTGCGTGGTTCCTGGTTTAGTTTTTGAAACCTTACCAATAAGGCCTTTAAATAACTCTAATAATTCTTTTAACATTAATAATACGTCCTTTGTTGCGACGGTAGTTCTTCATCTTCGTAATCTTCTGGATGTTCTACAAAACCACCTTGTCTAAACCTCATTACGGCTTGAGTCATGCTGTCCACTAAGTCATCGTGTTCGCCTAGTGGGAATGCAGCGCATTCCTCAATTACCTCATCTGCAAACTTTCTGTCTGGTGCCCAAATCATTCCTGATTCAAATAAAGGCGCTACAGAGTTTACTCTAGTATGTTTATCATTTCCTTTGCTTGGTGTAAAGTTAATTACAGGTATGCCAAGCTTACGTAATTCATAGGTTAATGGCAGTCCTGAAGCTTTAGCCTCTACAATGACAGTTTCTGGTTTCCAATAATCATACTGTTCTTTTGCAATTTTTCTAAGCTCTGGAAACTCATATCTGTCCTTTACCATATCAACTAATATAAGCATTGGAGCACTATCCTCGTCTTTTTGGAACACGCCCCACGTAGTAATAGCGCTGTAGTCAGCAGTTTCTTTTTTCATAAATGCAGTATCGTAAGATTGTATTACATGCATTAATGGAGGTAGTTTATCTTTCTCCCAAGTTTGCCACCACTCACGTTTAATAATACTACCTTCTTCTGCTGTAGGATTCTGTTGGTATTGTGCATTCCATTTTTGTATACTAACGGATGCCTTCACTGCTTCTAATTCTTCAACCTTCCAATAACCAGGCCAAACTGGATTACCACTCGGCAAAATTGCCGGGAACTCTATTACTTCCCACTGGTCTGCTTTTGGTTCTTTTTGTGCTTTTATCAGCTTACCGGTTAGGTCTGCTACATTCCATCTAGTCATGACTAAAATAATTCTACCACCAGGCTGCAAACGTTGTCGTGGACCTGACGTGTACCATTCGTAAACCCTGTCGTATGATGCCATGTTTAATGCGTCTTGTTCTGAATGCGGATCATCAATGATTAACAAATCCGCACCACGACCAGTAATTGAACCACCAACACCAGCTGCATAATATTCACCACCTTGTGCTGTTTCCCATTTACCCGCAGCTTGTGAGTCTTCTCTTAATCTTGTGTTAAAAATATCTTGATACTCTTGTGTATCGATTAATGTTTTTGCTTTACGACCAAAACGTACAGCAAGTTCTGCATTGTTTGTTGCTTGTATAATTTTTAATTTTGGATTGTTACCAATCATCCATGCAGGTAAAAAGTTGGATGCAAATTCAGACTTCGTGTGCCGCGGTGCCATGTTAATAATTAAACGTTTTAATTTACCATTAGCTACACGATTAAATTTTTCTGCCATTATCTTATGATGTTCACCTTCTATAAAATCAGGCCACATATGTTTTACGAAAGCTAAGAAATCATCGCGGACCGCTTGATCTTTTTTCTTTTCATCAAGAAGTAACATCGCTCTTAAATATTCTTTTTTAGCGTCTGGTGGAAGATGGTTTATTTGTTCTGGTGTTAGCATTTGAAAAAATTTTATAAAAAATTTTGCACCTTTACTTTTTAAAGTGAAAATGATTTTAACTCATATCTATTTATGAATCAAGGCAATATATGGTATCTCTAGGGACCCCTATACACAATATCTGGGGTACCCCCCTTAGTTGTTGTGGATAAGCTAGATTTAATAGGGACCCCTCACTTGACATTTGATTGTGAATATGGGATAAGATGATAACGCTCGTTATTGTGTTCTTGCGTTACCACTAAAACACAGCTGGGCTACTCAATGACTAAGCATCAAACGCGAGAGCCCAGCAGTAAATGAAAGGATAACATTATGACTAAAGCAATTATAGAGATTACTTGCATGGTATTACTTATGGTATGTACTAGCTTGTTTATGTGGACTGGTCAGTTCTGGTTCATGTTAGGTTGTTTCTTATTTCTATGTATTTACATTGCGAAACAATTCATTGACTAACCCTCGCCCTCTTCGGAGGGCAACCCCCCCCCATATATCTAAGCCACAAGCCACAAGCCNCAAGCAACAAGCTGGACACCGCTCCCTTACGAATGAGGTCAGATATGAAATGGGAGCGGTGATAATATTAGGACTTACAGATATAATCTACCATGCCTAATAAATTTAGTGCCGAGAATGTATAGAATTAGCGACTGCAACTAGAGTGTTGCCCTCATCATATTTCATTCGTTCAGCAATCTTCTGTTCTCTCGTCATAGTTTTATTCTTCATGCCTTTCAACATACTAGCGAGATTTTGTGGGTTATAGATTGTTAAGCCAGAAGAATTAGTTTTAATTAAATCTGCCTCATCACATTCTACTCCGAGTTCATTCATTAACTCAACTCCCTCAGTTAAATAGCGATATGCTTTTAAGCCCATAGCCATAGCTTTCTTTTGTGCAGTTATCGTATCTACCCAATTTGCGTGAGCCGAGATAAGCATAGCTTTCTTCTTCTTAAACATTTGGAAAGTTTCAAACTCAGCTTTACTACAAGCAATAGTCCTAGACCTACAATGGCTAGTACCAATGATATCTAAGTACCATTGTTTATCAAAGCTATCAGTAATGCCGATATTATTATCTCTATCAGAATTATATCTATTATAGTTTGAATAACCTAGTGCCTTGTCATTCGCCTCACAATGTTGTGTTTTGTGTGGGTTGTCCTGATTGCCCTCTTGTTGTGGGTAAATGTCAGGGTTGCAGTCTTTTGCTTTTAACTCATCTCGATACAAAGCATAAGCAAACTTTTTACCACTATCGTATGAGTCATAATTAGCATTAGTACAACTACCATACAAACCAAAGTCAAAATGTTCAGAATAATCATTGTTATAATTATCTGCATCTTCTTCATCAACATCATTTGCATAAGAGAAATAAAAACATTTATCTTTTGCAACAACATCTAATGGTGAGCCATATTTTTTCTTGAGTGTTCTACAAGTATCAACATCTTCTTGAGGATATGCTCTCGATACTACCTCTTTAGCAAGTGCAAAAGTATCAGCATACAAATCATGTATGTCTGCTTTAACATCTAGGTATGCTTGTTTTTCTTGAGTGTCCTCTTGTTCTGCGTGTTCGATATAACGATTAAGGATTTTCTTCCTATATTCGTCATTCATTCTTATTTTAGTCATAAATTTATTTCCTTTCTTTAATTTATGTTATTCTGGGATATTAACAGAATTTTGATTTTGTGCAAGTATTATATTATGAATTTCAGCTATATTATCGCCAATCCAATCATACATACACCCTTGCGAATGGAAGTATGGTCCATATGTATCAGGTCTAGTTGACCTCATTTTTTGGCACCATTGACCAGACCAACTATATTCCTGAGCCTCTTCATATCGGCGCCATTGCCCTTGACTTTCAATATAGTCTAATCTCGCGTTGAGTTCTGCCTCACTTTTTCCGTAAACATATCTTACGGTACTACTCGAGCCATATCCATATTTATAGAACTTTTTTTGACAACTTGGATTTTGACAAATATATGCTTTGCCTTTTTTAAATGCGTGTTCCATTAATGCACTCCCTCGCTAGTTGCCACCTTAGGTTGATANCCTTTAATAGTGAATATATTAGTAAANGTTCTATATCCGTCTATTGTGTGTTCTTCNTTATCNANNGCAACGCAAGTNATCGCTAGTTTATTNTTNNTAGTNANCCAGATTTTANNTTTNTCNTCCCAATAACATCTNCGTTCTTCTATNTCATCTCTTTTCTTGCAGTAGTGTACAATATANAANTGGTCTGCTTTTTTAAANTGNCCAATNANTCGTTCTGNAAANTCNTCNAATGTNGGNTCTTCATTTCGNTTATTTCTTCAATCATATCTTATCCTTTCTATTAATTGATTCGTTTTTATATCATTCCCCCTTGTAATTGTCAAATAGTTTCCCATATAAATATTGTGCCCGGGTTTGTGTAGGCTAAAAGCACGTGTATGCACTTCCCGCGCACACCAAGGCTGGATAGTGCCTATGCATTATATGCGAAGCAAAAGCTTTAAAACTATCCACGGGCCCGGTCTGACCGTTTGGTTTTATTAGCCGGGCCAAGCCGCAAGCGTCAAGCAACAAGCAGCAAGCGCAAAATAATATTTGACATTGTGTCATGAATATGGGATAAGATGATATGCGCACGTTTACGGGGCCTTCTTGCGCTAACTACTAAAAGGCCCCAACAACAGAAAGGAAACAATATGAAAAAACAAAACGTACTAATACTAAAAGCTGATGACAGCCCAGCNGTAATGCATGAGCTGGAGTCTAACGCTGATGGGCAACCGTCATTCAAGGATGTCTACCCATTAATCAACACTAACATCATAGAGATAGCACAGGGACGCTGGATACAGCGTGGCAATAGGCCCGAGTCTGTTGACGTGGAGCTGTTCTGCGATGAAGAAGCGTTAATGAAAGCTGACCCTCAAATTAATCACCGTGCCAGCCATCTCCGCTACAACCTGTTCAGAAGTCAATATGGTGCTCAGATGCCGGACCCTAGAATAGCAGGTGATGTTGCCGTGGTGTTTCCAGCTAAGTTTAAAATTGAGCTGACCCCTGAAGGTACTGACGTGACAGGTAATTATAAAGAAGGTTACGGCCCAGTTGACTCAACTGATGACATGCTGGACCAGGTGACTGTCAATGAGTAATCGCTCAACCTACAATAGCAAGTTGCTGCGGGCAGAGCCCGCGGCGCCTGCAGCTCGGTCCGGGGTGATCGGTACTGTTAATCCATATTGGTTGCAACAAGCCGCAAGCCCCAAGCGCCAAGCGTCGAGGCTCAAGCGCCAAGCAGCAAGCCGCAAGCGAACAAGCGCTCAAGCAATATGTGAAAATAAAAGTTGACATTTAAATATCATACCATATATATGGGAGATTATTAGAAAGGATATATCATGAATGCACAACAAAGAAAACTAATTACTGGCGGGCTGTCGAAGCCCTCCAAGATGCCAGGCTACGCGTACAACTTGCCCGCGATCCACTGTAAGACAGGCAGCAAGCTGGCGCAAATACCGGGCACCACGTGCCACGGATGCTATGCATTAAAAGGCCGGTACAGGTTCCCGAACGTGATGGACGCTATGATGCGCCGCCTGGCCAGCATTAACAGGCCGGACTGGGCGCGGACCATGGCCGCGGACATCAATGCCCGCAAGTCTCGCTGGTTTCGCTGGCATGACTCCGGGGACATACAAAGCGTAAAACATCTATTAAAAATATTCCAGGTCTGTCGCATGACGCCAGACGTGGCGCACTGGCTGCCCACACGGGAGGCCGGGCTCCTTTCTAAGATACCAGCGGCGCGCGTGCCTGCTAACTTGACAATCAGGTTATCAGCAACGAAGGTCGATGGACCCGCACCGCGCAGCTGGCATTTAACATCAACAGTAGTAACCGAAGGCCGCACCTGTCCAGCGCCTGATCAGGACAACGANTGCAAGAGCTGCCGGGCATGCTGGAACAAGGACATCAAGAACATAGCATATGGTAAACACTAGGCCGGGGCGCGTGGCGCCTGGCCTGACGGTCGACGAAGCTTACCGCCGCTGGGGCTATAAGCTAAGGCGCAAGCGACAAGCTGCAAGCAACAAGCGTCAAGCGCCAAGCAACAGGCAAGCTTCAAGCTCGGACCAAGCATCAAGCTCCAAGCGACAAGCCTCAAGCTTCAAGCCGCAAGCAACAAGTTCCTGAATCGCGCTGCCTGGATAAAGTATCGGGCATCGGGCTTCGTGGGGCTCGACCAAGATAAACGTGTTTGTAGGATGCCTGATATGGAACGCAATTTGGTGTGGTGAGAAGGTAACTTTTTTACTTTTTGTTACTTTAAGTTCTAATGTAAAGAATCCTTGTTTTTCAGTGTATCCAACTAGGTCGGGAAAGCCAAAAGATGACCAAGATTCAATGCGTGTCCAAATAATATTTGGTGTATTTTTCTTAACTTTCTGCCAAAGTTTTGATTCGTTTTTCAAAGTAAAAGTAATACCAATAAAATAACTATTGCGATGTCTATTTTCCAAATAGGTGGTTCAAAATTCCACCCATTCATCTCCTCTTCCCTTGTTTTCTATACTTCTTCCAACTACGTCTTTTGTGTTTATTTTTAGGACGTGATCTTATGCTGTTGCCTATCGACGTGCGCTTTTTAGGACCAGCTTCATGTTCTTTATACGACTTAGCTTTCTTTGCCATTTACAGCCTTCTTCTTTTTCTTGCCTGGTTTTATCCTAGCTGTTTTAGTTTTCATGTTAAATAAATGTGGACATCTTTCTGCCATCTTTGTTAATCGTGGCTCTGTGCCATCAAATATAAAACGTAAATCTGTTGGATCAACTGTTATATTTTTCTTCCATATTGTAGCACTAAGAAAAGAAAAAAACTTAACTTCGTCCTCCGACTCTGCAACATATGCTAACATAGCATCACATTCTTTGCGTAATGCATGCACCCTATGTGTACCACTTTTTAAATTTAAATCTTTGTCAACTACTATTGGATTTAACAACCCATCAGAATTTATTTCATTTCTTATCTTTTGTTTAAAATCACTGTGTGCTGTGAAGGTGCTTGTAATATCATTTAACTTAACAACCTTTAATCTTGTTTCAAACAACTGATTAATAGGTGCAATAACTACACCGTGTTTCTTATCTTCTGTTCTAATCATATACTATCTATCTCCGTTAGTTTAATTAATGTTTCTATATTGTTTTGCTGTTCCCCCGTGCAACACTCGTCTATGTTTTTATTACAGTGTTCGCATTGATAATGACCGTGTACGTTAACTACTCCTGTCATCTGGCTACAAAAAGGACATCGAGTTACATAACAAGACAATGTTGGATCAACCATTTTTTACCTCGCTATATTCACCTTCTACTAAAACTCTGTTCTCTTCATATATTCTTTTCATTTTACTGCTTCTAANTCTTCNATGGATAAATCTTCTATCTTACCAGTCAAACTTATTTTCTGTTCAATATATAGTCCTGCTGCCTTTCCTCTTGCAACTTCTGCATTTGCCGCCGCTGAGAAAGCTCCCTTAGCAAGAGCTTCTTCGCGTATACGACCGAGTTCTGTGATGTGACGTTCAAAGCTAACCTCGTACTTTTTTTGTACTTCAGCTCTGATTTCTCCAATATACTTAACAACGAGCGGAAACTTGTTTGCATTTCTAAGCTCAGACGCACGAACGTGTGCCGAGCCTTCTGCATAACCAGCTTCAATAGCGCATTCAGTTGGTGTCTTACGTCCTTCATTGTATACCAATAACTCCGCAAATTTCTTTTGTTGTTCAGATAACTGTTTGGGTAATCCCATGATGTAAATATAAGTAAGTTTACGTTTAATTACAACTAGAATGTTGTAGACCACATGAATAACATGCCTAATAAAAAGATTGCTATATAAACTCTAATTTCCATTCTTTTTTCCTAGTTTCATAAAAATTCTAACTATAAATTTTATAAACTTTTTAATGTGTCCTAATACAAACTCATTTAAAAACCACCTAACTACACGCATTACAATAAGTATAGGGCTAGATAAAACATCAAATATAACAAGAGCTATATCAACTCCTGTATCTACTATGTTATCTAGATTAAAATATTTCTTAATTCCCCGTTGGGTTTTCTGTGAGGATTTTGACAATTCTCTTCCTCCCCATGTCTATTTCTACCTGGGCCTCCACCTGAACACATTGCATAAATATTCCTTCTTGTTCCGGGCCAATGTTTTGCATAGCCACGCGTTTGGTCTTAAGACAGTCAGACATTCCCTCAGTTGGCACCGTCTCTATTATGGAACCGTTAGTTATAAGTAGTACTGCGAATAGTGTTTCAATCATGTGATATTCCGTTCTGTCTTATCTTATCAATTAACATTTCAACGTCTATCATACGTTCTTCTATAAACTGTAGTTGCATATTTAGTTTTGCAATCTCTGGAACCTCTTTATTAACATGAGTACGAAGTTCTTCTTGTGTTTTTGACAGCCATTCCACGAGCATGTAGAGCTCGTTTATCTGTGGACTGACCATGGTGCCTCTGGGGACACCGGAAATAAATTCATTAGCAGCTTCCATGTCTTGTGCCATTAGCTGTTGAGTAGTCTCCAACTTGTTTAATCTTTCCTGGATTGAGAAAAAGCTCATTGTGCCTATTGCGACTGCAGCTAGGATGGCTAAAAGGTTGCGAGCCGGGAGTGAAATTTGCGTCGAGTCCGAGAGCTTCATTTAACAATTCCATCTACGCCTAGCTTGTCTAATTCTAGAGTTAGGATCGTTTTTAGTTTTTGCTGATGATCTTTTTAACTGACCAAGTGATCTTGCACAATAAGACTTACGTCTCTTTGCTGCCTTACTACCTTTTTTAACTTTACCTGTAACTGCTGTTTTTAATTTGCTTCCAGGGTTTGCTCTTCTGTATGCAGCAACACCTTTTTTAGTCATGCCTGCACCAGCTTTAGTCTTACGATAGTTACCACCTTTGCCAGTAGTTCTTCTAATCGGATTTTCCGAGCGAGCCATTAGCTAGTCTTTTTTTTCTTCTTAGGTTTCTTTGCTGTCTTAGCTGATTGTTTTAAAGCTTTGTCTGTTACAGTGCCTTTACCTTTTCTACTTGTACCTTTTTTCTTACGTTGGTTCATGTAATAGTACAAACCCTTTTTAACAGTTCTACCATCTTTAGTTACGTGAGTATCTTTAGCCATTATTTAGCGCGTCCTCCTCGCTTCATTCTTTTTTTCATCATGCCGCCGCCCATTTTGCCAACACGTTTTTTCTTTTTCTTCATTCTTTTTTTAACGGAACCACCACGTTTCATTAATTTAAAATCAGCGCCTGATATTTTTCCATCTTTGTTTTTATCTAGTTTTTTCTGTCCACCTTTTAGTTGTGCCATGTCTATATCTCCTATAAGATTGTCGTTTTAAAACCGTGCCTTCGTAATAGTCTGAGGGCCAGTGCTCATAATATCCAGTTTTGCGTAAATTGTCACTAGCTTTTTCTAGTTCATCAAAATTTTGTATGAGTGTCATCATAAAGTTATTTTGTGGCTGCCATTCGCCAGTTTCTAAGAATTCTACTGGCTCATCTTCTTCTTCATCATGTGGGTGTGCTCCCATAAGATATATATCTTGTGGTACATACACCAAATTATACGCATGTATAACAGCATCATACTCTTCTACTGAGTATTGTATGTCATCACAACCTACAATAACTATCTGTATGTTTGGGTCTTTTATTATCTCAATACCTTTAAGTATTGTATCTAAAAAGTTATCAAAGTTATTACACTCTAGTATTTTATATTTTTTTTGTAGTCTTGCCATACGAGCGTATGGACACACTGGCACATTACCTAGGTGTTCATTCTTAGGTTCTAAGTATTTTTCAGACCATTCTAAGATGTCTTCTGTAATTGATGTCAATTTAATAAAGGGTTATCGCTTGCTGCTTTTAATTCATTTATTTTTGCATCAAGGTACTCAATAGCTGCACCGTTAATTGCAATGTCACCTTTAATTGCTTCAAGAGNTGCANCAATAGNTCTTACTGCATNCATAGTTTCTTTATCACCTAAAACTATACGATCGTGTGTATCAGTTAAATCAACAGTTTGATTAACTACAAACTCTTGTTCTTCTATTGCTGATAGTCTTGTATTAAATTCACCCCAGGCGTAAAATCCTCCGCCAATAGCTCCTACTACGCCAATCAATGCCGCGTAGCTAGATAGTTTATTAATTAGATCTGGCATCCATTAATCCTTTTAGTTTTATATAAGCAGCATCTGTAGCTTGTTGCGCTTTATTAAGTTTAATCTGATACTGAACCACTGGATCAGTTGCTACAAGATTTGCCTGTGTATTATAAATAGTTTTGCTATAGCTGTCTAGACTGGCCTGCATAAAGAAATCTTGATTTCCACTAGGTAACTGGCGTGTGTCAAATAAAGCTGCATTCATATTAAAATATGAAGATATATCTGCTTGTGTTGATACCATTTCTTTAGATACTATTTCATTAACTGCATCCAAAGTTACACTAACTCTTTGCATCTCATTAGATATCTTGCTTTGAATAACTTTTTCTAAAGCTGCTACTTTAATGTCTAGATCAACTTCCACATCTTCGCTAGGTTCTTGTCCTGGCGTTTCAACTGGCTCCTCGACAACTTCTTCTTGTTCGGCAACGTCTGTTGTCTCCTCCGGCTCGTTTGCAATAGGCTCTTCGCTACTGGGTTGTTCTTCAATCTGTTCATTACTTGTTTCCTCAATTGGTTNTTCTGCAGGTTCTGTTTCAAGTGGTTCCTCTTCCACCGGCTCTTCCTCGACCAAGGCTACCTCTTCCAGGGGCTCTTCTTCCTTCATTGGCTCATCTTTAAACTCTTCTGTAAATTCTTCAACTAGTTCCATTGGTGGCTCTTCTTCAATATATTCTTCAAACATCTCCTCAAACATTTCTTCTGCCATTTCCATGTCTAGTTCTTCCGTTGGCATCTCTTCAAACATTTCTTCAAACTCTTCTATGAAGGCTTCATCAGTGAACGCTTCTATGTACATCTCTTCTTCAAAATACATTTCATCTTCAAAGTATTCATCTGCAAAATAAATTTCTTCTATTGGTGGTAGCTCATCAAACATTTCCATTGGTGGAGGCTCGTCAAAGAACTCTACTTCTTCAAAGGCAAGAGTCTCTGGAATAAATTCTTCCATGAAAACGTCTTCGTAATAGTCGTCTTGATAGTAATCGTCTTCAAAAAAAAATTCATCAAGTGTTAAATAGTCCTCTTCTATTTCAAACTCTTCTTCTTCAAAGTAATCATCATTGAATGAGTATTCAATTTCTATCTCCTCCGGCATGAAATATTCTTCTTCATATTGATATATATCTTCTAGATATAGGTCATTTTCAAAAGTGTCTAAGAAAGTTTCAATGTCTGCTATCTCTTCCTGGGCCGGACAGGTTGGTGGCGATTTCTCATAACAATAGGTTATATCAGTTACAGTAGTTGAGCTTAGTGCTGAATAACTAAGCCTTAAGTCAGGTTCTATAATATCTGGACCACTGTGGCCGTTGTTCCAATTACCTGCAGCATTATCTATATCAAATGTAAATCTTGTAGTTAATGTACCGTGTGAGTTTTCTGCATCGGGTAAAATAACTAAAGTATTAGTATGAGAATTAAATTGATTATTATGATTAGTTGTATCTTCCAAAATTATACTTTGAGTAGTTGTATCAATACCGTTTGTTGCTGTTTGACGCATTTCAATAGTGCTCTCCCACTGATTCCACCACCTAACCTTAGCTGTTAAAGTTGAAGTTAAACCTTGTTGCAATTCTTGTTCTGTTAAAATGTCTTGAGAGTTAAGTGTAGATTCTGCATACTTACCATCTTTACCTGTAAGATAAATGTTTTCGTTTATGTCGCTGGAATCTGGGAACATGGTTCCTGTCCAAGTACCATCATTCCATTGTTGAGATAATAAATTATTAGTAACTACAGGGTTGCCTGTTGTAATGGTCGTTACAGTCGTAGTGTCGCCTGGGTTGGGTGTGTCTTCAATAGTTACAGTCTGACTATTCGCTGCCGAGCTGAACAGGATTACCGCTGCCATCAACGATATATGCTTCCTTATCATCCATTGCCTCCGTAATCTTTGCATCAACTTTTTCCATGTATCTTAAAGTTTTTGTGTACTCTTCGTAGTCTGGTCTTTCTTGATCATACTTATTCCATTCTTCTAGAGCGTCTCCTCCTATTTTACCATTGAACGGGCACGGTGTTCCCGCATGAGCCATGGCTGAAAACACTCTGGCATCTTGACAAAGTATAGATACAGCCGCAACTTTCATGTTAAAATCAAACAATAGTTTAGATAGTTTCATTCTTTCACAATTCATATCTCGCTTTGTAATACCTATGCTTCCACCTATTAAAGGTTTTTGTATTCCAACCCCAACTCCAACAACACATAAATCTTGCGACATTGCAGATATTCCTGGAGAAGATGCTGATGGTACAACACGTGTGTCACCAGTGTAAGAATTGTTATTTGTTGTAGAGGTGCTTGTAGTATTACTAGAACTGCCTGATTGATAGGTAGTGCTCGAAGTACTTTCGTATCCACCCGTGATGGCGGTATTACTGCCTGTAGAGTTTACTTGATCGTTTGTCGTGGCGCCTGTATTTGTAACATCTGCCATCGCTGAATTCATTAAAGCACCGAATACCCATAGCATAGCTACAGTTACACCTACAATAATAAAAATGTTTTTCACTTAACTCCCCCCGGAATAAATACTTACCACTAGCAACTGTGCACTTGTCCCGACACCTCTGTGGTAGACGTTGCTAGTGATAATTAATTATACAGTATCCTTTTCTTTATTCATATTATTTTTTATAAAATCTAACAACCAAGGGTTGTCTATGAATATACCTATCTCAAAATTAGATAGATTATTTACCACTATTTCTTCTGCGTCATCTTCTTTAAGGGGACCATTAGCTTGGTTAAGTCCAGACACATATACCGCCGCATGTTTTATTTCATGCCACAAAGAATTTGCCATTTCTTGTCCACATAAATCGTGTTGTAAAAGTATCAGACCTTCGCGCGCACGATACTCTCCATAACTTTCTGTCATATCGTCTGATTTAAAATCAGGACGAACATATTTTATTTGTATATTTCTATAACCAATTTTTACACTATTAGGTAAATTTTTATTAACACTTTCAATTGTTGTAGGTTTGCTACCTTTTACAGTTTTCTTTGGCATACTCAATTTATGCTGATATCTTTTTTTAAGTCAACATATAGTGGGGAAATGACCCCTAGTGTTTTAAAAAAACTTACAAAAAAATACCTCGCGCGACAAGTGTGTAAAAACTGGGAAAAATTGAATATATTACCGGTGAATACCGTAGAATACCGGTGGGTCGGTAACGATATTCCTTAATAAAATCATATGTTTAAGTACCAAAATACCGAAATACCATAGTTTTTTCAAAAAAATAAAAATAAAAAAAATTCAATGGGTCAAATCTCCACTATATAGGGAGTAGTGTTGCATAAATGTTACACTTCAGGCCTTTCAGGTTCTGGTGCTGAATATCGAGACTCGCAGAAATACTCAAATCCCTTCATATCCCCTTTTTTATTGTGGTTTTCTAGTAAACCCAAGGTTAATTCTACTTTATTTTGAAATAGGAACTCCTGACAAGTCGAAACACTATCAAATGTAGCCTTATCGTACTGCGTATAAACAACAGTATCTGTCCCTGAAAAGAACAACATCGCAGTAATGATAAAATACATTTAACCTCCATAAAACTCATTTAAACGGCGTAGGAACGCGTGTTTCGCGGTCCTGTACTCCTCACCCTCTATTATAAACTCTTGATAATAACCGTCCTTGGAGCACATCATAATCACCCCCTGTTCGATTGCTGTATTGTAAACCGCATCATGAGCCATTCCATACGCCGCCATTTGCANAAAATAATCACCAATCCATTCACGTTGCTTGGGTTTATTTGTCTGCTTAAAGTCAATAATACTCAATTTACCATCTACTTGTCCAATTAAATCACAACTACCCGCATACAATCCTGGGTAATACAGGACAGCTTCTATACCATAAATGTCTGAACACCTGTTCAATCCCCGGTCCACGATTATCTCAGCCATCTTCGTAGCTTCAACGCCTACTGGTGTTAGATCAAGGGATTTCTGACCGAGGATTAAGTCTTCTAAATACTTATGCATAGCCGTGCCACGCGAAGCAGCTTCATTTTTTATTTTTTCAGCTGTTTCTTCGCCGACTTTCGCTTTCCAGCGTTCTATGCTTTCTTGGTCTTCTTTGCTTTTCGTTTTCGCGAGGACGGTCGTGACGGACGGGAGCTTTTTTTCTTCGCCGTCGACGGTATAATGCCGTAGTCCTTTAATGCTTTCACGAGTGCTTTTAGGATAAACATAACGATTTACTACTTTCATACTGTGTGGGCATGCTTAAAATATACAATGCCTTCACTATAATCTATATCACATGGATTACCGACTAAGTCAACAGGACTTATTTGAGACATCCTAGCCCAGTTAGTATGTCCATATTTCTTTTTACAAATCTTATCTACTACATGTCCTGGTATGTCAGAAAATTCTGGTTCTGTCATGTCCGCTTCATACGGCGCACCGGTATCTTCTGGTATCCAATCTATCTCTATAGTATCCATTATTCTTTCATGGCGTACGGGTCGGTTGACAACATACGCTGTTTCTTTTCTGGCTGCCTGCCTGTAATAATCTCTTCCATATTCTTATGTAAATAATTAGCCATTTGTCCAATAATATTATCTTGAGATAGTGTGTCTACGAGATCTTTCAAGGACTCACCGTGCTGTAAGCACCTAGAAATTAATTTTCCAGATGCTCTAAGCTCTCTATCTAAATAAGAATCTGTTGGTTTTAACTTCATCCAGAAAGCCAACGGTGTAAGACCAGTGTCGCTTGGCACGTAATTAACAATACCAATAACCTTCCTACCATCAATTGGTAGAGAGAAAGTTGCACTCATCATCCTGTTAGGAATCTCTGTTCTCACCGTTGTGTTTTCCTTAATTAAAGTCATCCTTGTGTGCCTCTATAAACTGGTACAAACTTATATTAGTCTCCTTCACCTGTTGTATCTCCGCCCACATAGTTTCGATTACACCGTATATACTAAAGATAGTTACGATATTTGCAATCATTAATCCCATTGAAATTAATAAAATTGTCCACACTATAAGATTACTAGTGTACGCTTCTAGCTGAATCTTGAAGTCTTTCATACGCCTTCATCCTCCTTTGCTCTATTAGTTCTAGTTGTTTTAAATACCAAATACGTTTCATGTTTTCGTCTTTGGCTGCTCTCATTGCGTATTGTAGATTATTTAATCGTTTTGCGAAACTAATCATATACTTTCTCCTGACTTCATCCATCTAGGCTCTATACCACCTTCAATGTTCATTCGACAACGCTCAGCAGGTAACCACACCCAACCTTCACAGTCACACTGTGGACAGTTGGTTTGTAATGAACATCCTGCTTGCATTCTAATAAAACCATTACCCGAACAACGCGGGCAAATAGCTTTAACTTCTTCTTTTCCCGTTAGATCTACCATTTTTCTTTTTTCTTTCTTTACTTAATAAAAATTCAATCACTTTTTGTACACTTACTGGTACCTCAAAGCGACTCTTAGCCATATTAACTAATTCATCATGTGTACTAGTTGATACGGATACTGATTTAAATTTACTTATATCTGGCATTTTATTCTCCTTATTGTATTATTATATGGGATTATATAGTGTCAATATTATATTTGACAAGAGTTTATTTTAAATTATTATGTAGAAATCTTCTCACCTTCATATGTCGGTAACTTTTTCTTAGTTGCCGACATTTTTTGTTGGTTTTCCGGGCTAATTTCTTTTAATTGTATAGACATCTTCTAAATAATTAAACACTACTTTTCCATTTACATGTTGCGTGTGTTTTCTTTTACACGTCATACATTGGTAAATTCTTTTATCATCTTTAGTAATTAATCTTACGAACGGAACGTATGCACTACACCCGTCACAAACTCCAAGAGTAATCTCTACCGGATCATCGCTAGTGTATGTCACCCCAGTTTTCTCCTTGTTCGTAATCTACTTTATTCGGGACTTGTAACTCAACCGCTTGCTCCATAATATCAATAATTTTTTCTGACTCCTGTAAGCTTGAAACTGAGATATCAAGTTCATCATGTATCTGTATATGGGGAATCACCCCCTCTCTGTACAAGGCCAACATCGACTGTTTTGTCATGTCCGCAGCTGATCCTTGGATCAACTTGTTCAAAGCTTTGTACGTGAACGCGCGTTTAATCCCCGGTCCATGCTCCCTTAAAGCATCGGCGTGGTTCAATGGTTTCTTAATACCGAAACCATGGGGTTCCCACATGTCGAAATGGCATAACCTGCCACCAATAGTTCTTATCTTACCGCTATCATCTGCTCTACGTGACACAGCTTCAGATAACATTTTAACAAAAGGTGCTTTCTGATGATAGGTTTTTAATAATTTTTCTGCAGCATCTTTAAGTAATCCTAATTCTGCCATAAGTTTATTCTTACCCATGCCATACATAATACCAAGATTAATTGTCTTTGCNTGTTTACGTTCNATACCNGCCATGTCAGCTATCATCTGATGAAAGTCTGCGCTCCCATCTTTATAAGAATCTACAATCGTTCCTGTGCCCTCTAAACGCATTAGTGATGCAAAGTGTACCAGTATCCTAGGTTCTTGTTGACTGTAGTCAAAACAACCCCACTTACATCCTTCTTCTGGTATAAATATAGATCTAATCAACGGTCCAAGTTCCTTGTGGCGTGCTGGTATCTGCTGGAGGTTCGGGTTGTTATAACTAAATCGTCCTGTAACCGTGCCGCCTTGGTCAGATCGTATCTGGTTTATCTCTGCGTGGATTCTGCCCCTGTGTTCGTGCTTTAAAATTGTATCAATAAAAGTTGTGTTAGCTTTATTAATCTCTCGTGCGTGGTTAATTAGTTTTGGTAGCTCTGCAGGATGAGTTGCTAAAAAGTTTTTCGTAAAACTCGGTGCACCTTTCTCTGTTCTGTCGTATGGTAAATTTAATTTGTCAAATGCTTTAGCAATAGATGCTGCGGCCCATAGTTCTACATCAAACCCAACCATTTTATGTATGTCGTGATGTAATTCTTTTTCTGTTTTTATTAATGAATTCTTAATACCATTAGCCACATCTATATCTACACGTACACCTTTAAATTTCATATCAACTAGACATGGAAACAAATTAGTTTCTAAATTAAACACATCCCAAAGGTCTTGCTTTGATATTTCATGTTGCATTGCGCCCCATAACTTTAGTGTGATCTCTGCGTCTTTTTCCGCATACTCACCGACAAACGGTGCTGGTAATCTCCACATCTCAGCTTTAGCATCAACGCCCCAATCCTTTGCTGCTTCTTGTAATAACTTTTCACTTTTACCAGAACCTACATAATCTTTTGCAACTGCATCTAGTGTGTAACGAAATCTATTTTCATTTACTAGTGATGCTGCAATCATAGTATCAATAATGCCACCGTTAATGTGAAAGCCAAGTGATCTAATCCAAGACACATCATACATGGCATTGTGAAATATCTTTGTAGCTGTGGTGTTTAAAACTTCTTCAAACCAATCCAGGACTAAATCCCGGTCCATGTTCCCACCACCTTCGTGCGCTATTGGAAAGTAGCCGGACCAGCCTTCAACTGCTACAGCTATACCTACTATTTCACCGTCTCCTCTAACAGAACCTGACCCCATCTTTATTAAGTTAGGATCTCTGGTTTCTAAATCTATTGCTATTTCTTTGTGCTGACTTAAGTCAGGTAAATTAACCGGCGGTACCCACTCAGTTTCTGGTGTAAATAATGGCTGCTGTAATGTTCTCATTTGTACTCCTCTTTTAATCTATTTATAAACCAAATAGCTTTATCTAAATCTTCTACTGGTTTACCTTTGTGCTCGTGGCGCCATAAATATTTCATAGCTGAACCTTGGCAGTAATATTTAAAACCATCTCCTTGACATGCTGCGATTGCATCAATGCAACCAATGCCACCTTTATTATAATGTGATGGATGATTTACTGGATCGTGTTTCTTTTTCATTGTACAAAACCTCCTGTTGAATACATTCTTCTTCCAGGTCTATTTAACCTTTCAATATGTTTCTCTATAATAATCTTGCAATCTTCAACGCTAACGCTGTTCTTCCTATCGTTAAAATCCCAACGACAAAAAACAATATTATCTTTTGTGTAACCAACATCAGAATCAAATCTATCAATAGACAATAAATCTGGTGGTGTTGAATGTCTTTTCTCTGCTCCTTTAATAGCAAGTTTTCTGCCTATGCGAAAAGGTTTACCTGTATAGTAACAATTCCAACCATATTTTTTCTTATGCTCTTCCCATAAATCAAAAAACTCTTCACGTGTTATGTCATTTTTTAACGACTGCAGTTTACCTTGCTTGTTTTTTTGTATTCTGTTTATTCTTTTTTTAACGTCATTCCATTTTGAAATTAAAAAACCACTTTCAGTATTTAAATATCTAATGTTTTGTTTTCTACCGTCTTCTTTGTTTTTGTAAGCCATTAAAATACATACGCCCTTTCATAATTTTTTGGTTCTAAAATGTGTAATGATTTTTTTGCTCGTGTTACAGCAACATAAAATAATCTGTGTAGTTCGTCTGGATCGATATCGTTGTGGTCCACAGCAGACTTAGTAATATCAGGGAGTAATAATACATTATCAGCTTCGCCTCCTTTTGCTCCGTGTATTGTTGATAGTGTTATTCTTGGTGTTTGAGATATTTTTTCTTTGTTCGATAACATATTACGAATGTAATTTTCTGTTTCTGCATCTAAACCAGCAAACGCTTTGTACCAAACATCTTCCGTTAATAATCCGTGATCCGCGACGCACTCTTCAATAAAATATCCTTCTTCTTCATCGCTCATTGTTTTACCGGTGCGATAACCCTTGGTTACATTTTCACCAAGATAAGAATAAATATTCTTTATAGATGCAACAGGTAAAGCGTGTTCAATCTTTCTCCACTTCTCCCATGTTTGAATTGCTAATAATAAATCTAACTTTATAGAATTTTTATGTTTGTGTGAATAATACCATCCTTGCAGCTCGCATAAATCTTTTACATCATCTAAAAAATAATTTGCAGATGATAATACTAACCACTCACCTTGTGACATATCAACTTGTGTAACGTCAGAGTATCGTGTCAAATCACCCATCTCTTGTCTTGGTAAATAATCTTTCTCATATCTATTTGAAACTTTTCTAATTATATCTTGAGACAATTTATGTATTGGTCCACCAGGTATGCGATATGATTGATCCAATGTATCTACGTAATCTACTTCTTCTTTAAGAGCGATAAAAGTATCAACATCAGCGCCAGCCCATTTAAATATTGCTTGATCATCATCCCCTGCAATGTAGGTCTTGTCTGCTTTCGCCCAAAGAGCCCTGACCATTCGCCACTGCAAAGGTGAGAGGTCCTGTGCCTCATCAATAAATAATACGTCGAAAGACGGTGATACATCTTGTTGAATAAATTTTTCCAACATGTCATCATAATCTATCAATCCTTTTTCCTTTTTATATTTCCTAAGTTCTTGATCTAAAAGATATAATAAATCTCGCTCAATGTCTAGACTATGTCTGTTTTTATCATATTCTTCCAAAACAGGTATCTCTTTTACCCTAGCTTTGTTAATAATTCTTAAATATTCATTGTCAGAACTAAACACTCCATCTGTTTCATTGTGCCATGCGCTTTTAATCGGTATGCCACATTTCAAACCAAACTCTCTGTAGTCTTGTGTCTTCATTACATGTTCTTTTTTAATACCCAACGATCTAAAAGCTAGAGAATGTAGTGTTCTGAAATAAGGTATTTCGTCTTTATCTATTTGAAATTTTTCTTCTGCTCTAGACTCTGCTTCGTAAGACGCTTTCCTAGTGAATGAAAAATAACCTATCTTTTTAATATCAGTCCCTGCACGTAAAAACTCCTCCACTAAATCTAATAGTGTAGTTGTTTTACCTGTTCCTGGTGGTCCTAGTATTATTGTTTTCAATGTGTGTTCTCCTTTAACCAACTATCTAAACCTTTAGCTGAAAAGTAAGGAGTACGGCCTATACGAATATATGGGACTTTAAATGTGCCGCGCCGAATTTTGCGTCGCAAAGTATCCTGTTCGAATCCTCTAGGTATTCCTTTGTTATTCATAAAGTCTCTAACTTTTGCTATGTGAATATAATCAGACATTAAAAAGGTGTTTCCTCGTAAGTCACTTCACTAATACTAGCTTTAGTTTTCTTCATAGCTTTTATCTTAATTAAATGTGGATTTTGATTTTTAACTTTTAATCTAACTTCTTTCTCAAATATTTTATCCAAACTTTTTAATAAATTTCCTGTTTTAGTTTTGTCTAATTCCCAGTTGTTACGTTTGCAAAATGCAAAAAAATCATCCATTCTAAAATAACAAAAACTATCTTCGTCAGTCCATGCCATCTTACTTAAAATGTCATCTCTAGTTCTAGCCTGTGTTCTATTTACAGTAAACTCTTGTAATAAATGTATTAACATTTCTTTTGGATCAAGAGATTGTAAAGGTTCTATTTCTTGCATTGTTGATAACAAAGGTTTTAAATAAATTTCTCTCCAATCTTTTGCTTTTGGTATTGGCACAACCACAGCAGCTTTATCCATAACCTCTAATGAAAATAAATTAGGATTGTGTAATTGTTCTTTTGTCAAATCAACTCTCTTACCATCTACATCTAAAAAATATTGTGATGGTGTTGAACATATTTTTGATAAAGTGCCTAACTCCGGCATTTGTTCTTCTTCAAAACCAACACCATGTTTTTTTGTTCTACATTTTGCAGCGTTACACACACTACAGATAGGTTGGTCTTTACATTTGTATTTATCATAACCTTTTTTACCTATAGATTTCATTAACTGTTGTACTTCTTGATAACTCAAAGGTGGGTCCATGTACCTTTGGTTGTCAGACATTAATTTATCTTGCCAATTATCTGGATTAGCTTTTTGTCTATAAATAGCTAAATTAAATAAAGCATTGTTTCTTGATCCTTCACCAAAACCGTCTCGAGCTAAAGTGTTAAGACAAGGTGGACCATCTTTAAATACTTCCTCAACTTTTGTTTCTTTAACAATAATATTTTCTATTTGTTCTTTTGTCTGTACCCACTCATCATATATAGAATAGAATGATTCTAAACTAGCAGCCTTGCCTCCAGCTTCAAATGTATATCTTAAACCTCTAATACCACTGTGATAAGGTAAGTTTAAAAAATTTCCTGTGTCGCCTTTGTCTACATGTATTACAGTTTGTTTAGGAAAAATTTCACTACCACCATAACCCAAAGCTTCTGACATAGATTTTAATTTTGATTGCATTAATGATGCAGGTATAAATTCTGAGGCAAATAAAAATAAATGTGCACCACCAGACTTTGATCTAAAAGTAACTAATGGAAAACCTAATCCTTTTATATTTCTCATTAAACTTAAATGATCTAAGTTGTATTCATCTACATCAATACAACCCCACCTACACTCGTTGTTTTCGTTAATAGGTATAACTCCAAGAGCCGGTTCTTTACCGTCTATATGTTCTTGCCATAATTCATCTGTTATTTTTTCTCTTTTTATAAAAGCTTTAGCAACAGCTTTACCTTTATCAGTGACCTCTCCGGTCAACTTCATTATCCCGTAGGCACTATTATTACCTTCAAATATTTCCTTAAATCTCACTTCTTGGCCTTCCTATATTTTTTATTCGCTGTGTTGTAGTAACCTTGACTACAAGGGCCAGAACAATAAACTTTAGTCTTTTGCCATTTTGTTATTTCGAAATCTTCTTTGCATGTTGGGCACTTCTTTTTCATTTAACTTTTTAATCCTTTCTTCTTTTTGTCTTACTGATTCCTTTAAACTTAACTCCCACAACTCATCTTCCCTTTGCCAAAATTCATCAAAGGTTGTATAGTGAGAAGGCCCGATAGAAGGGGGAGTTTTCTTCGGGCCTCCAACCACGATTAAAATGGCACGTCGTCTTTTTTAGACTTCGTCTCACCTTCACCGTGCTTCGCCTCTACTGCGCCCGTAGCAACACTAGAAGCAAACTGTTTAGCGGCCTCGTACATATTTTTATCTTGTACAGGACCAATTAAAGACACATTCCAACCAAACCAAGTTCCCTTGTCATTTGATTGTTGTACTGTCTTTAAGTTATACACGTGACTGTAAGCAGCCGGTGTGAATAGACCATTTTTACCTTTAAGTTTGATACTATTCATCATAGAGTTCCACGAACGACTTACTTTTAATTGTGTAGATTTCATAGATATCAATGCTGTTTGCAAATCTTCTGTCAACACAAAGTAAGATGCCGTGTTTTCTAAATAATTACCGTTAGGTAATCTATCTTTCCAGTCAGCTCCTCTAGTGGCCTCTTTAATAATACCACTACTAACTGGGTGGATAGCAACAGGAGCACTTGTGCCCTCGCCTCTATCACTCCACTCAACATACTCTCGCTTATAACCGCAAGGAATTATGTTAAGTCCCTTCTCACCATCATATGTCTGCTTAGTCACGGTATTAAATATCATACCTGGTTCAGCACCTTCTACATATTTGGCGTCCCGTTTATTTGTCTCGGGTGACAACTGTCCTAGCACACGTAAGAAAGGCATAGCAAAATCATCGCTACCCATTCCCTGCATACCACCAGCTTGGTCGTCTTCAAACAAACTCGCTAGAGCTACGCTTGAATTTTCTTTTTTAGCTACTTGGTTCATGTTTCATTCTCCTTGTTTCATGATTCATTTATTTCCGGCTAATTTTAGTTTGATCCTTCACAAATAAGTTAAAAGAATCTGAGGGCATATCGAGGCCGGCCTCGATACGCTCTCTATAGAGCGCCTTCAAAGTCATCGGCTCAACTTTAGATTTTTGTTGAGGCTCAAACCCTTCTTGCGCTGCAAGGTTAAGCAATTGCTCCGCCTTGTTATCTTCGCCTTTACCGAACGTTACAAAAACCTCATTTTTAATGATGTCCTCCAGTCCGTTTTCTCGAAGCCATTGATAAGCCGCGTCAGTACCATCTTTTTTTATAGTACAACTGTATGATTTTCTAACTTCTACAGCGCTTCCGTCAGCTAATTTCAGAGAAGANAATCCCTGCTCCGCGAGCATNTTGGGTATGATCTCTGATGCAATCTTATCTGCTTGTTCTTTTAGTTTNTTTATCTCTTCTTCTTTAGATTGAATATTATCTTCNAATCCTTGAAGCTCNAAACAATANCCAGATANTTGCTGAATATCTGTTTTCTCTATCACCTCTTGTTGATCTTTTTCAAAATCTTCTAGTGTTAATGTTGTCATTCTATTTCTCCTTTATTATATAAATCGAATGTAAGAGGATAGTATCTTGTTTCTTGTCTATCCCATTTTAATAAATTAAATCTACCACCAGTAACATCACTTACCAAAGCAGTAGACAGACCTATAATAGCAGGGTCACCTGTGCATAATATAAAATCACTTGGTCTAAAATCTCTTAAATTTTTACGCATCTTATGAATAAAAGGTGCAGGACTAAACGTCATTTGTGAATTTTCTTCTAAACAAATAACTAAATAACCAAAGTCAGAAGCTGACATTATATTTATGTTTTGAGGTGGGTGCTGAAGCACGTATACAAAAGTCTCTTCAGGATTATCTTTTATAAATTGAAGAAACTCTGCTAATATTTTAGGTCTATATAATTCGAATACTCTACTTATTTTTCTCACTTTTATCTTCTGCTTTCTTTGTTTCTTCTTTCTTAGCTGCGTTGATTTGCTCCGTCAATGATGCAATCTGTATTTCTAAATTAATTATCTCATTGTTGCGTTTTTGCAACATGTTAGATAATGCATTTATTATTTGTTTATCGTCCATAATCTTTCTCCTGTTTATGATTGACATTTATATAATAACTCTTATCTTAATGTCAAGAAAGAATATATGATAAAACATTATAAGTTTAAAACTGAGCCATACGCTCATCAAATTAAAGCTTTAGAAAAATCTTGGGCCCAAGAAACCTATGGTTTATTTATGGAAATGGGTACTGGAAAATCTAAGGTTTTGGTTGACAATATAGCTATGTTGTATGACAGAGGCGCAATTAAAGGTGCATTAATTGTTGCACCAAAAGGTGTGTACAAAAACTGGCACGATATAGAATTTCCGGTTCACTTACCAGATCACGTAGAACATACAAAAGTTTTATGGGAACCAAACATTACAAAGAAAAAACAATGGGAACTAGATACATTGTTTGATGACAAAGGTGATCTTAAGATATTGATAATGAATGTAGAAGCATTTTCTACACAAAAAGGACTGGACTTTGCACATAGTTTCCTTAACATATTTCTTGGAAGAGCTTTAATAGGGATTGATGAATCTACAACGATCAAGAATCCGACAGCAAAGCGAACAAAAAACATTTTAAAATTAGCGGATCTCGCGAAGTACCGTAGAATATTAACAGGCTCTCCAGTTACAAAATCCCCATTAGACTTGTTTAGTCAGTGCAAGTTTCTTGATCCTTTCCACTTAGGATACGACTCATACTATGCTTATCGTTCACGTTATGCTCACATGCTTGACAGAAATTTTGGTGGACGTCGTGTACAAATTGTAGGTAGTTATCGCAGGTTAGATGAGTTAGCTGCTAAGTTAGAAAAGTTTTCTTATCGTGTGTTGAAAGAAGATTGTTTAGACCTACCAGACAAAGTATTTACAAAACGTTTAGTAGAACTAACTGACGAACAGAAAAAAGTTTATGCTCAGATGAAACAAATGGCTCTTGCTATGCTGGATGGTAAAATTATGTCGACTGTAAATGTAATGACTCAGCTCATGAGATTGCATCAAGTAACTTGTGGTCATTTTAAGGCAGACGATAAAACGATTACACATCTTAAAAACAACAGACTAGATTCTTTAATGCAGCTGCTTGAAGAAACTGATGGTAAAGTTATTATCTGGGCAAATTATGTAGAAGATATAAAAATAATTGTTGAATCTTTAAAAAAAGCTTACGGAGATGACTCTACAGTTGAATATCACGGGTCAGTGGACTCTACCCTCCGCCAAGACAACATTGCTCAGTTTCAGCAAAAAAACAGCCCTACACGTTATTTCGTAGGAAACCCTCAGACAGGTGGGTATGGAATTACACTTACTGCTGCTAACACGGTAGTATACTACTCTAACAGTTATGATCTAGAAAAAAGATTGCAATCAGAAGATAGAGCACATCGTATCGGCCAGACTGGCAGTGTTACTTATGTTGATTTAATTGCAGAAGGTACTATAGATGAGAAAATAGTTAAATCACTTAGGAGCAAAATAAATATAGCAAATGAAATTATGGGCGAAGACATTAAAGATTGGATCTAAAGAATTATCGGCTCGTATGCTGTTCGTCCTTCTATCTTCTTCGCTTGCAGTACTTGTTTGCGCCCTGTTTCTGGTTCTCTTTTCGTTGAGCAATGCACCCAACCAGAGTTGGGATCAATACCATCATAGAACTCTAGTATTAATTGATCAAACTCACAATTTTTTGTAATCCAAGTTGCAAGTTCCTTGTTGTCAACTCCATTTATTTCGAAGTCTGCTGCCTCACCCTTGGCATGTTGTGACTTAGCCGAAGATCCGATAGCTTCGCACAACTCTGGGCTTCTATAGCCTGAAGATATCATGACCGGTTTTCCAAAATGCTCTCGCACTGGTTGCAGGACGGACTCCGCTAGGTGAATAAGATTATTAATCTCCGCGGTCCCTGGCTCATTCCGTATGTTTTTGCGGATCGCTGTTTGAGATTTGACTAGCTCTGCTAGTGTAAAATTATTTGATAGTTTCATTTTATCATTCCTAATAAAGTTTCAATAACCATTAACGCTACAGCCCCCACCGTAGTCAAAACAACCCAATAGATTTTATCTATTTTACCACCCAATTCTTCTACATCTTTGTGTACATGCGAAATTTTATTGTCCAAATGGACAAGATGATTTGTCTTAATTACTTCTACTTCACGTTCTATACCTTTAAGGTGACCATATAAAGATATAACATGCTCTCTGTCTGATTCTGGTGTTATGCCGTGGACATTATCGTTCACTACGCTATCCCCCTTTGTCCTTGTCTAATAGCTTTTTCACCAGGGGATAATAAAGCAGTTTCAGTTTTAGTCAATCCTGTAGCAGGATTAACAACTCCGGTTACACCGGCCATTGCGTTTGGATTAACTACTGGTGCTCCTGTTTCAGCAACTTGTGGTACTGGTATTTCTGGTTCAACCGCTACCGTGTTTGGCACAATAGGGGCTTGTGATACTTGTTCTGGTTCTTTTCGTTCTACTTCAAAGTCTTCAAACTTCATTCTATCCCATTTTCGTTTTACATCATTCAGTTCGAATCTTGGTATAAAATCATACTTATCAAATATTTTATCTGGATTTGCATTTTGAATTTTTTTATAACGAGATTCTAATCCACCTTCTCCCCAAGATAATGCAGAAAAAGTACCGTCTAAAATATTTCTAATTTGTTTTTTACCTAACTTTCTATCTTTTAAAGCAGTTCTAATTTGATCTCTAGTCATTAAACCAGAATCTAATGCTGCTCTAACAGCTCTGTAAAACTGATATTGCTGCCTAAATGCTTCTTCATTCATTTCATTATACTCACGTACAAGTTGTGCAGGTCCACGATTTTGATAATTTTTTGTGCTGTACCAACTTTCACTAACTTTTGGTTCTTTAAATGTATTTTGAAATTCACTAATTTTGTAAGCAAATGATCCCGGTACGTCTACAGTAACTGTTGAACCTCCTAATAGTTTAAACATTTCATCTCCAATTTTTACAGGTTGACCTGTTCCTGATACATCGCCTGAAAATGCAGACCACGTTCTTTGTGCTGAACTTACAACACCNGGTTCGTTTTTATTTAAAATNTGCATAATANCTTTGTCAAATTTTTCTAAAAAAGTATCTGAAGGAGACCACACAGAACTACCAGTTTTTGTTTTTCCACTAAGAGCTTCATAAACACCTTCTGTNCCAATAGATAAACCAAACAAAGTTCCGTTTAATAAATCAAGTAATGGACCAGATGCGTTAAAGTATTCAGCTAAAACATCTGTTTCTATTTTATTTGGATCTAATTTTGCTTTTGGGTCTGTTGCTCTAATAATTAAATTGTTTACTGTAGAACTAATTAAATCATACGGATTGTACCTAGACATATCAAATACTTTAAATGTGCCTCGTTTTTNATCTAAATTACTAATAGGAACTAAATCACTAAATTTCATATAGTCTGCCGCAAACTCATCTTTGTATGTTTTAATTTGTTCAGGAGTTATATTAGTCATTGCATATCCTAAGCCTCTAGCTCCCTCATTTAATCCCCACAACGTTGCAAATTGTCCCATTAATGATTTATAGCCCATGGCTCTAAGAGTTGCGTTGTCTGATGCAATATGTTTCATAGCTAAAGTAGATGTTGCAGCACTTGTTCTTATTATTTCTGCAGGGAAAGACACAAAGTTTCCAATAAAAGGTATTTTTCTAATAGCTTGAATCATCGGTGGCACTTTACTGTATGTAGGCATAAGTTCTCTAACCATCATAGCAGCATACTCTTCAATAGCTTCTGACATATTTTTTGGATTAAATTGTGTTATACCAAAATCGTCTTTAACTGCTTTTTTTATTTGATCAACGTTTCTAAAACCACCTTTTAATGCTGACATTAAATACTCGTGCGCGTACCATTTCCAAACATTATCACCACCTGAATATAATCTTGTAGCAGTTTTCATTAGTTTAGAGTTGTCTGCCATGCCTGCTAATTTACCAAACGTACTAACTTTACCTGCTTTAATATCTGCAAGAACAGCACTTAACTCAGAAGCCACAATGTTTTCATCTATAACACCTAGCTCTGATTTTCTTGCTATGTTTTTAATTAATTCTTCTTCGTTTACAGTTCTGCCAGCACCAAATATATCATCTAATGTTATTTTAAACGCATCGGATACAGAAGCTCTGCCACCAATCCATCCGTTGTTAAGAACAAATGCAGCTGCACTACCAAAGTTACGTGTTTGTGTTGCTGGAGATAGAACTGTTTTACCTGTTTGCACACCTGCTTTGTATGCGATCATTCCTTGGTAAATAGAACTTTCCATAAATTTATCTAATTGGCCTAACGATCCACGCAACATGCTAACTACTTCTTTTGAACCATACAACTTAGAAATATCAGAATCTAACAAACCTAGACCCGGCACTCTATCAACAGGCATTGGGTTTACAATTCCAGCACGAATTGCTTCATCTCTAGATGCAAACAAACGCCCTTCGTTTAACAATAATTGTCCAATACGATCGTAGTTTTTTAAATTAGTTGCTTGTGTTACTAAGCTAGATGTAGTTTGCATTACAGAAGAACGTAAGTTACCTTCTTCTCCTAATAATTTTCTAATAACAGCAGGTAGTTCTTCTCCTGTTTGAATAACTATATCGTCCATTTTTAAATTATTTTTTGTTATGTTTTGTAATGCAATTATTGGATCAATACCTTCTGTTTTTACAGTCGCTAAAAGATCATCTACTTGTTGTTCAGCAAATCTTCTAATTGATGCTTCAGTTGATTGTGTTGAACCTTTTATAGCTAATTCTACTAGTGACTCATTGTTACGTATACGACTAGCAACAAAATTAATAGCATCATCTTTAAGTTTTTGGTTAGGTTTAAACTGAGGATTGGTAAACATAGCAAAAGATTGTCTAATGTATGATTTTAAATTAGTGTTTAAAAACATTTTAAGACCACTCTCATCAGGTAAAATATCTTTGTAAAGATTACGCACAGCATCAAACTCATCACTCAATGCTTTAGCTGTTGACTGTAATTCTTTCGGTAAAGCAGTTAATTTTATTTGTCCTTTTATGTAAGCCAACACTTGATCAAGTAAATAGTCTTGGCCTGCTGGAGATGTAGTTGCTTTGTTATAGCTTTTTAAAAAACCGTTTGCTAAATCGTATGCTTTTACTTCAACAGAATCTAATAATTTTTCTATTTGCCTAGATTTTGATTTAATAAAGTTTTGTGCTGCTACATCTAAATATAATTGATCAGGGCTTCTAATGCCTGCTTCTCTAAAATAACTAAATATATTATCTATTTTTTTTAAGTTAGCTTTTAATGGATCTTTACTATTAACATCAAACATTCTCCAATCTTTAAAGTCTGGTAATTGTTTAATAAATCCTGGACTAGCTCCCATAGCTTTAACGGTTGCTCTTGTTATAATATCTTTACCCAAAAACTCCGCAAAAGTTTTTACACCACCTGCTATGCCTTGGTTTACTTCTTTCATAAGAGGTATACTTACTTCATAAGCACCTGGTTTACTAAACGGTGCTTTTAATGTTCCACCTGCTAAATAACTTAATGGTTTAATTGCTAGTTGATTACCTAGCTGTAGTGTTTTTCCACCTACATAAAGAGAAGGTTTAATTACACCATATTTTGTAGCGGCCCACAATGGAGGACCGACTAAAGGAAACAATCCACCAATCATAGCTCCTTCTGCACCAAATCTTAATCTGTTTTTTAAGTTTGCAACTGCTAAATCTCTACCACTTAATCCTTCCGTGTCTATTAGATCATATGTAAACAGCGGTCCGTCTTCATGAAACACTTCTGTTGCTGTGTTGTAAGGCCCACCTGCAATAAGGTCAGTACCAGCAAAAGTAAGTGCTGATGTACCAACACGTTTTGAAACATTAGATATTCTTGTGCCGAATAAAGAAGCTCCTGTTAGACCGTATGTTTGCGTTGCAAATAAATTAACACCCGTTTTAGATTTAAGCATACGTCTTAACAAATTTATGCCTTTAAATACACCACCGGCAGGAACACCAAACTCAACCCCAATAGCTCCAACTTCTCCTATAAACGTTTCGGGTGTTGAAATTTTACCTTCTTTAATCATTTTATCATATGACGCTCTAACTTTTTCTGTTGCTTCGCCACCAAAAGCCCAATCTTTAGTTGATGCTGCAATGTCTACAATATTATATCCTAAACTTGAAATACCTTTGTCTTGTGCTCTGTTTATTTCATCAATTAAAGAAATGTATGTTTGATCTTCAGGAGTTTCTCCTGCACCGCTGGTTATTCTATCTGCAATTTCAAAGGTAGCTGGAAACTCTTTACGTACGTCTATGTTTTTACCTGTTGCAGCGTTGTACATAGCTCCACTTAAATGTAATAAAGTATTGTAAATTGTGTAGGGAGATGCAACAGCTGCTTCAACTAGTGGGTTGTCTGTAATTAATTTATATCCTTCGGTAAGTAGTCTTACTTCTATTGGTCTGTCACCTTTATTCATAATTTTTTGTGTATCGTCTAACATGTCATTAAGTTTAATGTTTGTTTTTTCTCGCATAAATTTTATTTTTTCAGCAAGTCTTGTTTCTTTAAATCTTTTTTTAATATCGTCTTGCACTTCAACAATAGGTGTTGGAATGTCTATAATGTTTGAATCAGTAGTTGAAAGCCCTGCTACAGTTAATGGCTGCACTCCTTCTTCATTTAATTCTGCGTAGCCTTGTCTTCTATTAATAGGTGTGCCACCCATAGCGTTGCCTTTGTTACCATAATAGAAATCCATTTGATTATCAAAACGTGTTAGTGTTAAACCTTTTTCAGTTAAAGGTTGTTTATACCCCATAGTTACAGTGTTAATCCCCATATCTTTTAAAGAACTTTTTGGTATATCTGGTCTTAATGTTATTTGTAACTCATTTGCTTTATTTAATAAATTTTGAATTGTTGAAAAAGCTTCAGTGTTTTTATAATTATTTTTAATAAATAGTTCAGCGTTTTCTTTAAAATTTACATTAAGTATTCCAGGTATTAACTGTTTATTAGATGGAAGATCTAATCCCGCGCCTCCTCTTTGTATGGGATTTATATGATCTATTTGCCAAAACTTTTTATCTTTTATTAAAGATTTTATAGTTGTTTCAGCAGCTGCGTTAACTTTAATTAAACCTGTTTTTGGATCAACAGCAGTAGACAACATATCCATAAAACGTTTGTTATTAAAAATGTTTTCTGCAGCGTAAGTTTTATTATTAAAAATATTTAAATTTTCTACAGATCTTTTAGTGTTAAATTCTGTGTTAATAGCTCTGTCATAAGAACTATAACCCATTTCATCTCCTGCTTGTCTTGCTCTTCTTGTAGCTTTAGTTCTACCATATCGTCTTTGCATGTACGCAGCATAAGCGTCAGGGCCGGCTTCAATAGCTCTTTGTAAAGCTGCTGCGTCTTTTCTTGCACGAGCGGCTGATGATAATTCACTTGCAAGAACTTTATAATCTATACCAAGTTCTTTAGCTAATTGACGTCTAGCTTCAAGTGAATTAGGGGTGTTGTAAGCAACTTTAGATTTTTTACCACCAGGTAAAGTTCTGAGTTGACCCGGATTTAATGGGTTAAAGGTTTCGTCTGGTGGTATATATTTTCTATCGTTTCTCATTTTCATAAAAATGTCTTTATACTCATCTACAGAAAACTGTAACTTATCTATCATTGCTTTTTTAATTGATCTTATAGCAGTATCTTTAGTTACTGCTTTAGATGAATCACCTATATTTTTACCTACTATTGAATTAGGACCTTCAGTTAAATTTTTTAAATTCCAAGCGTAGTCTTTATCAAAGTTAATTAAATTTTGTATTTCATTAACACGCGAGGTTAATGAGGTAGAAGGCACATCATCAAACGTATCAGTCTTAGACATAAAAGCTTTGTTTTTGTTTTGTAAATTAAACAATAGTATTTCCATTTTTTCTTCTGGACTTGCAGCGTTTTTAATTGACTTCATAACATCAGGGGTAATCAGTGAATTATAAACTTTTTCAGCTTCTTTTATTTGTACAGGATTTTTTCCTGCATTTTTTAATCTGTTTTTTAAAAATTTAAACCCACCTCTAGCGGTTGATTTAACAAGAGAAGTTAAACCTATAGCATCAAAAGGAAGCATCAATACACCAAAAGCATTTCCTATAGGATTAGAACCTGTTTTAGCAACACGTTCATCCAATATTTCTTTTACCTCAGGAAGAACAGCATCATATAAAGTTTTTTTGTATGTTGTATATTGTGTTCCTGAAAGTGGATCTATTTTTTTAATTGCTTGATTGTAATACAGTTCAGAAGAATACTTATCTATAAAATAATCATCTTCTTTAGTTTTTGTATCTTGTCCTTTAATTTGAACAATATCACTTGGTGTTGTTCCACCCATTAATAATGCAGAACTTGCAAAATTTAAAGGTTCTGAAAGATACTTACCACCTAATCGATCTGCTTTCTCTTCATCAGTGAAATACATATCTGGAGTTAGATATGTATCAAATTTTTTTCTTGTTTCAATATCTTTTTCACTACCAAAATAATCTTCTTCATATAAATGGGGAAAGTTTTTTTTGTGATATTCAGACCCGTAAGCTTTAGATGCTTCAGTAATAGCCATTTAAGCCACCTGTGCTGGTAATGTTAAATCCGTATTATATTTTTGATTAAATAATGAAATGTCTTCTTGTGTTTCTATGTTTGCAAAGTCAAGTAACGCTTCTTCACTTGTTGCAATTAATTTAACTACACCGTCTGATACTTCTACAGGAAGTCTTGCGCGTAGTTCTTCAAACGTAATACCCATAGACCGTGCTTGTTGTGGGTATTGGTCTGGATCAAGATTACCAGGCTCCATCGGCCCTGGGTCTAATTCTTTTTCTCTGTATCTTTCTTCGTATGAACCACCATTTGCAAATCCTACGCGTCCACCTTTTGCATTGTTTTCTCTTCCTGAAGGAACAAATACATTATTTAAACCAAACTCTACAAAAGAATCTACAGTTACTTTGTTTTTTATTTCAGCAGCTGACATTCCATAGTATTCACTATCAAGATCTAAATGTAACTCAGCATCCAGTATAGATCTTACTGTTGATTCAATACTGTACTGGAAGTCTTCATCTCCTAATAACTCAATCTTACCTTCTAGAACAGTTTTTTGAACAGAAGCAAATAAAACATTTTCTAATTTACTTTGAAGTTCTTTGTATTCTTCTGAGTTTGGATCAAGATCTTTCATTTTGTCATATATTTCATCAGCTGCTTTTAAATTAAATTCAGTTTCAAACTGCGGCACAGAAAGTTGTTCTTTTAATAACTTCATATCGTTTTGAAATTCTGCATTAACAAGTTGTAATTTTTGACCAAACTCTGTTGACGCTGCTACTTTAGCGTCTTCCTTATCTAGAAATTTTTCTCTGTCAGATAATTTAATACCTAATCTTGTTTTTTTAGCTGCGTCTAATTTATCTTGATATCTTTGTTCGCGTTCCCCCATGCTTTCACCAAGATCTCTACCTAAAGAACCGAGAGCCGGACTTGCTGCTTGCAACGCACCAATAAAACCACTACGTCCTGTTGGCTGTGCGCCCATAATGTCGGCACCTGCAGCTGCTAAACGTAAATAATCTGATTGAGAAAACCCACTAGGTTTTACTGGGTCTGTAACATATTGATCTATTAAAGCTTTTATTTCTGGAGACATTACGTAGTCTTGAGCTTCATATTGAGTAAAAGGTTGTACACCAGCAGGATCTGATTCTGCATAGTTTTGTCTAACGCTTCCGCCACTATTAAATCCAGATACAATACCGTTGTTCTTAGATGATATGCCACCGCCTCTTCTAAACATTGGTCTACTTAAACTTTTCATTACGGTGTTTGATTACCTCCAAAAGCTCCTGATGCTCCTAATATACCTAGAATCCCGGTGCCCGCTCCAAGAAGAGTTTGCATAGTAGATGGGTCTGGTGTTGTTTGGAAAGTTGTACCACCTGGCGCACCATATGCAGCACCAAGCATTTGACCCATGAAGCCCATAGCTTGTTGCGGAGCAAGTGCAATGCCTTGTGCTTCAGCTTGTTGTGCATCAAGAAGTGCTTGTTGATAAGCTTGGTTTTGTGTTCCCATTTGTGATAGTGCATTAATTTGATTACCAAGCATAGATATATCATATTGTCCAAGACCTTGTTGTGATGCTGATAAACCACCTAATTGAGCTAACTGATTAGCAAGTTGTTGGTTTTGTAAATTAGACATACCTGCTTGATATCCACCAGCTTGTCCAGCAAGTGCAACGTTTTGTGCAGCTTGGCTACCTGCAGCTCCTGCTGCTTGTAGTTGTCCTTGCATACCTGAGCCAAGCAATCCTAAATTTTGTGCAGCTTGTCCTTGTGCCATTTGTCCACTAGCTAATTGTTGTTGAGCTGCTTGCGCTGCTAACTGATTAGCTTGAGTAAAGCCTTGGTTTAATAAACCAGATTGTAATTGTGCTCCACCAAGAGCTGCATCAGCAGCTAATTGTCCTTGAGCAACGCCAAATCGTCCGCCGCCAAAAGCAGAACCAGCACCAGCACCGAGCTGTGCTTGTTGTTCTGCAACTTGTTGATTGTAAGCATTCATAGTCGCATCAATAACTTGTTGTTGATATGGTGACATGAATTGTTGATATGCTTGTGGTCCCATAAAGCCTTGTGCAGCTGCTAAATATGAATCACCGGCACCTTGTCCTGCTGTGGCAGCAGCTTGCATTTGATTTGCAATATTTCCTGCAGCAGATATTCCTGCTGCTCCCGCACCTTGACCAGCTGTTGCTGCTTGTTGTGCGAGGTCATACATGGTTCCTGCTTGACCTAGAGCACCCGCTCCAGGAGCAGGCCTAACTTGTCCTGTGTTAGGATCAACAACTAAGTTTTGTGCTAACCCTGTTAAATCTTGTGCTTGTTGTAAAAATGGTTGATAACCAGCTAAACCTGGCGCTAAAGCTTGTGCTCCTGTAGTAAGTGCATCTTGTCCAGCAACAAACTCT
>FUFK010037917.1_pt1 | contig 53649 bp, 52 predicted proteins | sample 1021851 | NCBI WGS metagenome assembly FUFK01 (sample SAMEA51879418, study PRJEB19060) | metagenome | reverse complement strand
TAAATTCCTTCATAACCGTCCTTAGTTATTTAGGTGCTAATTAACTTAGGTCTTGAGTGTTATCACCAAATGTCATGATGTTGACTTTGCTATCTACGGCTGTAGTTCTAACAGCAACAAACTCAACTTCCATTGTTGATATCTCAGTACCTGAATAAGATATTGCACCTATTTTTGGGTAACATTTATGCAAAGTAATATTTCTAAGATTATCAGTTGCATTTGACGGCTTTAAAACAAGACTGCTTGCAAAAGACTCTAGTGCTTTGAAAAGCTTTTCTTCACCAACACCAACTACTTGAGTTGATCCGCCCGCTGATGGTGTGTGTTTACCACCAGCAACATCACCAACTAGTTTTTCCCAGTTTGTTTGTGAAAGTTCTTGAAGAGTCATTGTAACACTTGCATTAAACGCTACCAATCTTTCACCAAGTGTTTGGTTACCAAATTGATCTGCCGTAATAACAACTGTTTCTGTAGAAAAATTTAAAGAAATATCCTTAACCGAACCTAGGTCTGTTACACCGAAAGTAACATCCTGTGGCTCAAGTCGGATCTCGTTTACACTAATGGCCATTGCGTCCTCCTTAAACTGCGCTATTCATGTATTGCGCTTCAAAATTCATTTCGAAACGCATAAGGTTGTCGTTAGTATCAGTCGGAACAGGAGTAATACTAACAACCACAAACTTTTTTAATCCATTCACATACCTACCCACATTGACTGCTCTTTTAGCAACAGAGTGAACAAGGTTTAGATTGGCATCAAAGTTAGCTTGTGTATTTCTGTAACCATTCAAAAAGAAAGTTACAGTTCCATTAAAGCTATCGTAAACAAAGTCGCCATCGGTTTCTATGTTCGAAATCTCATTGAGACTCACATGATATACTTTATCAATCATACCAGATTTTGTATTCTCCGTGGAGATATCTTTATGCTCTTTGAAGGAAGAATTTACTCCTTCTACTTGGTTATTTATATAAGATCTTATATTAGAAGCACTCATACTCTAAATAATCCTCTAGTTAGATTTCTAACTTTATCGTCTGCTGTTCCGTCATTATCTAGATCCATTCTTATCTTTACTCTATTTAGTGCATCTTTTTCAAAGTCAGCATACCTTCTGCTTTTCTCAAAGAAGATGTCTCCGACTTGGTTGCTCAAGCTTTCAAATATCATTCTCAAAACCATGAACTTCGATAACTGCCTAAACTCTTCAACGTCTGTAACATCTGCAATGGTAAGCTTGTTTCCCTCGTCATCATGTATACCCATCTCGTCTAGCTTTGCTAAAATTCTATCTTGGGCTAATCTGTGTTTGTATCTGTAATCACTTCTGTACCCTGGCAAGTACTCAAGTATCTGTGGTTCGTGAGCAATGAGATCTGAGTCTTTTGAAAATAGTTTTTCTTCTGATTCTGAAACTACAGTAATAGTATCTGTTTTAGTTATTGAACCGCTTGAATGATTTAAAGTTACTGTAATAGTTTTAGATCCAGTAGTACTGTATGCAAAATCTAAAAACTTATCATTGGTAACTGTAAATGTAGATCCTGCTGCCTCAGGCTGTATAGTGATCGATGTGATTGTATCTCCACCTGGATGCATAAAAGTTTTTGTACAATCGATCCTAATGATTTCATCTGTCTGCACTTTTTGTTCATATAAGTTAAGTATAATTGTTCCGCTCATATTTATTCCTTAATGTGTTCCTTGGGTTAAGTATGCATTAGCAGATGCATCTGTCGGACTGCTATTCGATTTAGTATCAAAGGTAAGCGTACTTGTTTCAAATCTTATGTATCTTTCTGGTTGATTAGAGAGTGTGGTCAATACGTTTGTAGGGCTACCATTGTTGTATAAGCTTTCAACGTCTGATTGAGTAAGTTCATAATCATTCCAAAAGGCGAGTTCATCAAAACTAAATGCTTTATCCTCTTGGCCTGTTAAAAGNACACCGCCCATCTGNATAGTATCTAATACTTGAGATGCTGGTAAATCACCATTTATAGATGAATCAGCCGCCATGGCTTGTTGTGTTCCATTTACATAAAGCTTTACATTAGCAAGCAAGGTTGAATTAGTTACATTTGAAGTTGAACCTGTCCCATCCCAAGTCACAGCTACATGGTGCCAGTTGCCGTCATCCATAATTGGAAATGTACTTGGGCTATTAAGCTTAATATATGATCCATTATTAATAGACTCACCCATAGCATTTATAAAAATATCAGTAGGTGCGCCTGAACCTCTATAAGACCACAAGAAACCAGATAGTCTATGGCCACTAAAATAAGTGTGTTTAGCTGCATACCCACTTGATTGGTAACCTAGGTTGACATACATCCCTGTATTACCACCTAAAGACAAAGGGCTTGAAGAACCAGCATTAAACCAGAATGACATTGACCAGTCAGTTTGCATCTTACAGCTAACTGGCATTTTAAAAATACCTGTATCAAAATTACCAGAGCCACCAATGGTGCCTGTTCTAACATATTTTAAATTAGATAAATCACTCGTACCTGGTGTGTAGATTGGGTCATTTAATGCACTAAGATGTTCAATGAAGCCTTGGGTGTGACTGCCCGATGCGTTTGAGTCTTCTTGGAAAAAGACAGTATCATTAATTTCATCGTATATCTTGATAGACCCAAGTGTATCAACATCGGTTTCATGATCNCCAAATCTAAAATATTTTTGAAGATTAAAGCTACTTGCCAATGTTGTAAGGTTAAAAGCNTCACCTGAGTTGTAAACACTACCCACCTCACTATCACTTAGCTCTTTACTAAAGAATGCAAGTTCATCTATATGTTGTACATCACTTTGTTTGTGGCCTGCTGTGAAGGTTGTTCCACTTGTTCCATAAGACCTACTTCTACCAAATAAAAATAATTCGCTTGGAGTTTCTGAAGCCCAATCACTATCATTAAAAGAGCTTCCAAGAATACTAGGGGTGATAGCTTGTTCAACTCCATTTATCCAAATATGTACATACTTATCTCCAAACCTATCGTTATCTGTGTCAATGCTACCTGACTTTTTTGTAATAACAACGTGCTTCCAGCTTGTGTCACCTGAAAATGGCGCACTGTCTGTAATGTAGTCAAGCCTAACTGCACTTTCGGATGCAATTGAAAAAATTATTTTACCACTTGTTGTTAAAATCTTAACGTGGTTTCTAGTGTCTTGCCCACTGAACCCAATAGCAGTTTCTTGATTTGAATTTGTTGATTCCATTCTAAGCCAAAAACTAATACTAAATTCATCGGTTAGTGATGGAAAATTATTATTATTGCCGAAGGGATTCTGATTCGATCCACTCAATAAAAAATTTCTTAAGTCACCTGTTTCCGTACTTGATACTAAGGCTCTCTTGTTTGAATATACTGCTGCAACATATGTTCCACTTGTATTTATATTAACGCTTGAAGTGTTTCCATGTAGGTCATTTGTAGCTGTCAAACTCAAGCTATGTGTATAGTCTTGACCAGAGAAGTCGCTGGCTACTTCGATAGTGTAACTTTTAGAAGGATCGTAAGCTATGCTGGATCCAGTTTGATTATCGGTTGTGTTCTTTATTCTGTACAGGCTTGCATTTGTGCCAGACAGAGAAATAGTAATTGAACCAGAACCAGTATTCGCTACAGATACACTACATACGGTTTGGCCGACAGGTATTGGGTTTGACGGATTTGGCGAAGTAATTGTACCTAAAGTTATAGACAATACTCCAGTTACCGAATCATCAAAAGTCCAGTCAACAACAGATGGAACTTCTGACTGTATGACCTTTACGCTGTTTTGAGTTGTGTACGATTTTATAATTTTTAAACATTTGTTTCCGTTACCTAAAGACTTGTGCGTGTAATAACATTGCTGAGGAAACTCATCTGTAAAATCAGATTGATATATATAAGTAAGCATCCCCTGTTCATAGGCTGCTTTCCATTCACTAATGTCTGTACTTGATCCTAGAGCTGTTATATCTGCTGCTGTGTATTTTATTTGAGAACGTGTAATAGTGTTTCCGCTTGTATCGCCTTTTTGATTAACAAATGCAGAGCCATCATAAACCTTATTGCTGGCAGTAGTACTGATATTACTGTTGGTAACATTAGTATCTATGCTACTGTTCGCTACAGTTACTTGAGGCTTNTTGTTTATAGAAACACTTCTGCTCATTACTTCACCAATTCCCTTGCTACCTCTAATCCCTCTAGGGCTCTTTCAACATCACTTAACTCCTGCGCCCATTCCAGTTGNTTAGTGCAATCACTAGANAGAGTTTTTCTCATTATNTTTTTTTCAACACATTTAGTTACCCACCTGTTGAATAGAGATATAAACTCTTCTTGATCAAGCTTATATATTGCATCTCCGTATTTAAGATTTGATTTACCGATCTTTACATCACTGCCAATCTTATTAAGCATCTCTTTAAACAAAGGTCGTGTTCTTGCATTTATGTGACACACTTTATTTTTTGATTCTATTTCTTCATAAATTTCTTCACTCATAATAATTCCTTAGTAAGATGTTATCCTTGTATCTGTTATAAAAGTACTTTCTTTATTCATGACGAAACTACTATCAACATCACACTGAACACTGTTTTCAACATCATTATCGCCATCGCCAAATCTAACATATCTTTTTAGTACGGTGCTATCAGAGGTATATGCCGAGTGGGTGGTGGGATCCATTACTGTATGGTTATTTGATAGCTCTTCTATTTCTGTCAGAGATAAAGCTTTATTCCATACGGTTATTTCATCTAACCTAACCCCAGTAACTCCATCCCAGTTTGTAGCAGAACTTGATGTGGGGTACGCAGCATTGTTGTAGCCGAAAGGACTCATAATCGTTGATACACCTATCGCATTGCCACTAGCATTCCATGTACTACCAGTTCCAAAATTTACTGTATTCTTTTTTACATTATCAAAAGTTGAGCTTGTTTGAATATACATGTCACAATCACCAACCGTATTGCTATCTAGAACTATGGTGTACATATTCCACTGGTTTCTTACAATAGTTGCTCTACTACTAGCATAGCCAGTCGCATAGCTTGTAGTTAGCAGTATAGAAGAGTCTCTTGCTTGTAACTCAATTAACCTTGCATGATAACCATACATGTCGCATATTAATCCTATTGTTGAACTTGAAGTCTTTGTAGCAGACGGCACATAAGCCCAAAAATTTAAAGTCATCGCACTGGAGCTGTAATCCTGTGTATTAGCAGTGGTGCTTAAAAATCCACCATTATTTGTTTCTGTATAAACCCCATAAACTGAATTTGAAGTAGTTCCATAATATGCAGGGCCTACTACATATTTAGTGTTACTCCAAGAAGATGAAGTTGTCATTGTACCCGATGTGTTAATGTTCACACTATCACTTACCCCAAACACATCTCCAGTTGCTGTAACAGTAATAGAATGTGTGTAAGACGAACCTGTTGGGAAACCACTGTGAGCATGGACCTGGTAGGTACGCCCCTCTACCACTGCTAATGTAGACTGTGAATGAGTGCCTGTCTCAACTTCATGTAAATGGTAATGACTGGCATCTGTTCCAGATAACGAAAGTGTTACTGCTCCTAATGTATTATCGGTAATAGTTAATGTGGTTACGACTGTATGTATACTGACCGACGAAGAGTTAGGGTCAGGGCTGGTAATAGCTCCGGCGGAAATCGATACCGATCCTTGTATCTGAGCATCCTTGTTCCAGTCAATAATTTCGTAGTCTATGCTTTCTACAACCGTGCCATTGTTTTGAGTTGTGTATTGAGTAATTTTTTTTAAAGCCTTGTTGCCGTCACCCAAGTTTGGATGAGTATATAAATTAACTTGCTCAAATTCATTATGATAGCTTTCAACAAATTCTTTTGTAAGGACTCCATCTGCCAATGCAGAAGTCCATTCGGTAATATTTGTAGATGAACCCAAGGCGGTAATGTCTGTTGCCGTGTATTCTAATTGGTTTTTAGTTTTTATTTCTGAGTTGGAAACATTTACATTTGGTGTTCCCTGTATCGTTGCATTTGTATTAACGCTTGTGTTCGTTACGTTGACATCGATTGGAGTGGTGTCATTTATATCAACAGTGGCAGGGATGCTGACTTCTACATCAATATTACTGTCTACATTCTGAATGACCACTGGTACTGGGTCGCTTGTAGCATTTTTTACAGTTACCTCTAAGTCACTATCTGCACCTGGATTTGTTAGAGTAACTGGTATACTGTCACTAGATGTGTTTGTTACTTTAACTTCTTTCGTTGTAGAGTTGTCTTCTTCTACCGAAACCTTTACTCGATCTTGACTATCAAATTTGTTATTCTCTCGATCTTTTAAAGGTCTACTCATCTAGAAGCTCCTTTGCATTTACCACAACCCTTTTGGAAGTTACCTTATCTTCAGCAAGTTCAACTTGGGCTGTGCCGTAATACCAGGCCACCCATTCATTATCAGACCATTCGATTTGATAATTGAACTGACGACCTGTTTGAACTTGATGTCTAAACATCTTATCCCGAAGACCGCGTTTGGTCTTCGAGGACAAGAAGTTGTACATTTGTACTTCAATATAGCTTGCCAAGCTAATCTCCTATAAGTTTAATTATGCATTAAACCCAGAAAGGAAAACACCAGTCTTACCGCCTCTAAGAGTTTTAACTCCGTAAAGAACTGATAGAGTGAAGTCTTCAGCTTGGAACTCAAGAGGGGCTCTGCTTTGCTCTGCCTTAACATCCATCTGCATAGCCATCGCTACATGATCCTTGTGGTAACACAATACCTCGTTAGCTGCTAATCCATTTCCGTTATAGACTATGACATTAAATCCATAAATCTTCCCGATACTATTAGCAACAATAGAAGATGGGCCGCCAAATTTATCAGCGTTCTTAAAATCATCAAGAGCTAATAATTCTCTCTCACGATCTGGACTAATAACCATGTAGTAGTCATCTGTATTAAACATTTTGTTTTGCTTTCTCAACAAGCTTCTTGCTGAAAGAACATCGGCTAAAACAATAGAATCTGTACCACCGCTCACACTACCACTCATTTGAATAATGTGATCTGGGGCTGACGAAGAACAAAGTTTAAGAGCTGCGATAATATCTGCATCGATTTGTAATGCAAGTTCTGCCGCTTGAGCTTTTACAACCTCAGCTCTAATGTCTGCCACTGATTGCATAATTGCTTTGTCTTCAATTCTTGTAAAGATAGCTTTATGCTTATCCAAGTTAAGAACTTCTGCACTTAAGCTTAAGTTGCTAGATGTAAGAGCAGACCCACTTGGAACATCTTCCACTGAAGACTCTAACTCAGATGCTGATAAGATACTTAAGCTCTTGTCTCCAGGAGAAACCTCATTGCTTCTATTTTGGATCGTGGCGAGCATTTTTGCTTGTTCACGAAGAGTATCGAGTACGATACTTGAGATAGCCGCTCTTTGCGCGTCGGCTATTTGTGTTGCTGATACGTTTGCCATTTAGAACTCCTTTTCTAAAATCAAAAATTAAAACTGAATACCTTTTTTAGCTAGGTACTCAGCCAGTTGTGTTTCACTCATAACTGCAAGCCTTTCCTTTTCTTGCGTACTGAGACTAGCAAGATGCTGGTTCCAGTTCTGAGTTTCTCTTGTCGGTTCCGTGGGAGTTATGTCATTGACCACTTGCCTACCACTTGAAAACCAATGAGGTCTTGTTTCTCTAAACTCACTGATAAGTCCTCTTATCTGAGTTTTGTCGAAGTTAAGCTCGTCGGTAAGATCCACCTTCTCGTAGTAGTTATCTCTTAGATTTAACCACACGTCGTGAACCGCCTCTGGCCTAACACCCTCTTTAACAGCAGCTTCGTTTAAAGCTAATTGAAACTGCTTTTCTGCAAAAATGGATTGTTGGTCTTCTAGTTCTCGTTGGAGAGTTTCAGCTTTCTTCTTGTAAAGATCTAGTGCATCTTCAAGAGAACCTTTGGCTAATAGTTCCTGTTCCTTAAACGCACGCAGCTCTGATTCCATCTGCGCTTTCTCAGCCTCACGTTGCTTTAACTTACCCATCACCCTAGAATAAGTTTCCCATTTAACCATGTCTTCCTTGGAAGGGGCAGAAGGGGATTCCATTCTTGTTTCTTCTTGATTCAAAGTTTCAGCATTACTTTCACTTTGGCTGGCATCGCCCTGAAGATTTGTTTCATCTGTCATTTTAGTACACTCCTGTTATTGGTTCAAGAGAGATGTTTGCGCATCTCCCGTTTTATAAACTCCTTAATATTTCTATATAATGGACTATCCTTGGACTGCTTGATTCCAGCAGGATCCATTTGTAGCCTACGAAGCCTTGCTCTAATTTGCGAATACGACCTCTTGTTCGCAATAATAGAGGAACCAGTGTTGTAACCTGAATGTTTTGCATCTGAGATAATATACCCGACTGAAAAGCCATGATTTCTTTTTTCATGGAAAGCCATGTAGCTATCTAGCAACTCTCCACTAAAAGTGGCATTACTTACTGCTGGTGAATAGTTACTGTCAGTACGATTATGTTTCTCAAGATTCTTTCGTCTTTTTACTGTCTGTGATTTCAATGGGGCAAACGGTTTATTTCTGCTTGGCTGTGTACCCCTTCTTACTTTTTTCTGTGTTGTAACTCTTAAATGATTAGCAATCTTTTGAGTATTTATCTCTTTACATATTTTTTTTGATTTTCTTCCGAGGATCTTGGTAAGCTGTAGTTCTATGCTATCCATCATTAACCTCCTCGTTACTCTCTTCTTCTGCTTTTTTACGCCTCTCTTCCTCTGCATAGGCAAGGAATATTGGTGGAGCATCGTCCACTTTGTAAGTTTCCAAAATGGATTTGATCTTTTTTTGGATTGGACTTTTCAGGGACTCGCCTTTGCTATCATCGGGGAGGAACTGCCTTTTTACCCCACCATTATAATCGCCCTTATTGTGACCGCTTGCCTTAGCCACATCCTTTTTGGATCCTTTGATTTCAATAGTTATTTTGCTGCCATTAACTTTTGACCGCAAAGATCTCATCATGCTTTCTCTTAACCTGAGATCAGCCCGTGTAGATTTCTTCGCTTTCTTTTTAAACTCTCTATATTTTTCATTTGTAAGGTTGGCGGTGTACTGGCCACCTTGGACAGGAGATCTGGCCTCTGCTGTGTAATCTAAAATTTGATTCCTAATAAGGTCAGCAATCTTTTTTGCCGCCTTCTTTCTGTCCTTCCTTGGAATCTGTTTTAGATCTTCTTTAAGATCTATCGTGTAGCTTACACGACTTTTACTAATCGGCATCCTTCTCCTGGTCTACTTGAGTCTCCACCATTTGAAATTCTTTTGGATCTTCCTTGTCCTCTTTTTCTTTGGCAGAGAATATATCGTTGTCTTCCTTGTCAATTTTCTCAAGATATCTTTTTGCCTGTTCTTCAGTCATGGATTTTATTTCCATGATTGCTGAAACTCTTGAACCTAATCGGTTTTCTATCATGGCCGTATGAAAAGCTATCTGTTCTGCTTTTGTTTGTACGGCTTGTGGGTGTTTGTATTTTATTGAAACACTGGCTCTATCAAAAAAGTTATTAGTAATATACTTTTGATCAAGCATACCTTTCTCTTTTCCGACATCATGCCAGCCAGTAACGATATTTAATAGCTGCTCTTCGACTGACTTATAGATATCGTAATCTTGTTTACTGGCACTGAACCTTTGAAGCTGTGCTAGGAACCTTTCGAAACCAGAGTTATATATTTTTGAACTACCGTCATTGGTGACGACATCTGGATCTAGTCCTTGTGATGAAAGGAATAGTGATAGTACGTTTTGTATATATTCTATTCCTACTTTTAGATCTCCACCTGGATTAGCAAAACCAAACTCTGGATCTACTGCACCTGGCTCTGGACTTACTGGTAGGAACACAATCTTTGTTGGCCCTACTTCTACATCTTTTAGTTCTTTTAGATAGCCCTCTTCAGCTTTTAAAAAGGCTTGTGACCACGCTTGCATTCGAATGTTTTGATTTTGCTCGGAGAGTATTGCACACATCCTTACGGCAAAGTCGCAGATATTAGACTTGTCATCCACAAAGAACTTAAAATTTTTCACTGGACTAATGTCAATGAAAGGTAAAAAGCCGAGTGGGTTTATGATGTTGTTAGGGTCGCTAATTATATTTCCGTGACCGTCCATCACAAAGTTGTAACCAGGGAACGTACTACCATCGTAATGGCTATGTGGTTTACTCCACAGAACGTATCGCTCTCTTGATTTCTTATAATCGTCTTCGTCTGCTATGTCCTGATCGATCGAGTCTGGCCTATTTACTTCATACCTTCTCGAAGTTTTACTGCCACCCAGGTAAGACATGTTGTCTCTGTCTATCTTGGACTCTTCATCGTAGCCACTTATAATATATGCAACCGCCTCTTCTGGATCCATTGGATCTGGAACAACATCCACATGCTGCATAGATAAAACTCTTAACTTTAATTTTCCATTAATAGGAACACACATTAGTATGCTTTGTCTCTCAGCTACAAAAAACTCATTACTCTTAAGTAGTTTGTAGTTTACTTTCATATCTTGATAGATCTTTTCTATCGTTTCTTGTTGGGATTCATCTAAGCCAAGGAACTCTCTATTTGGCTCAGTACGGTATATAGATGCTTTTTCTTCTGAAATCCGGGATGCTATGTTGATGTTTGACTCTATAGGCATCTTCTTGACGGTTTCGCTATGAAAGTTTTCTCTTAGCTTTTCTACTACATATTGGTGAAGATCTCCTTTTAGAACTTTCATTCTTCTAAAAGAGATGTCTTTTCTATCCATGTTCTCTGTTGATTTGATTTCAGAAAGTATCTTTCTTCGGTAACCGATATCCTCAAAGTTCATTACCTCTCCCTGGTAAATATGTTCGCTTTGTTTCTTCTAGAGTAACCATTAAATACCGTATAGCCAACATAGCCAAGAGCATCCGAAATATGAGTTAAATTCTTATCGGTTGTCTGGTTTAATTTATTGTTTAGCCACGTTACTTGTTCCAAGTCCCTTTGGAGCATCGGAGTTTTTTCCTTACATAGTAAGATCCTCGACTGTTCCAAGAGGCGATTAGTATTGCTCACTCTGTCCAATTGTAATGGGTTTCTTCTGGTCATTGAACAGTCAAATCCATTTTCTTCAAGGATTATCTTATCAGATTTTCCCGAAGTTTTCCTCTGATTATACGTAGAATCTGCAATTACTTGGTAATGTCCGTACCCTCGACTCTTTAATTCAGCACACATCTGGTAAGTATCTGCTTCTTCGAGGTAGATTTCGTCCACCACATAGATTCTGTCGTGAATTATCCTACAAATCACAGCACAAAATGGTGAAATATTGAAATCTAGCCCGATTATTCCCTGTCCTTTGTGCTTTAACTCTGAAAAATCACCTAAATGTTTGTTTCTGTTGTAGGCATAGTAGGTTGTTCCCTCTTCTTTTACGAATAAACCTTCTAATTCTTGCTCTGCCATCTTGGAAGACATCTGAGATTTTAGACGATCAACATAATCTTCATCTAAATGAACATTGTCTGTCGTTTTAGCCACGATTAACTTAGTGTTNGACTCGTTAAATAGATGACCAGCCATGATGTCATAGAAAAAATTCATACCATTTGGAGAAGTGATAGCGAATATTTTATTATCACCTCTACGATCCCTTAAACGACCTGAGACTACGTTCCAAACTTCCATTGAGTCATAATATGCACATTCGTCTGCAAGCCAGGAACCGATATTAACCCCTCTGAGGGCATGTATTCCTGACGGATCTACACCAGCACAAAGTATATTTAAGATACCTTCAACAGTTAAGATCCCTCTTTGCTGATTGTATTTAAAACTAAGTCCCCAGTTGGTGAGAGATTCAAATATTTCAGTTAAGGTTGCTCGTCTTAGCTGGCCGTAAGTTGAAGCAGTGATGAGCCTCATTGAATGATCCCCCTGTCGGGCTCTCTCGAGCTGCATAACAACCCAAACAGCAGCACACCAGGTCTTACCACTACCGATCCCTCCAACAAGCCCTACGATCGAATAACCGCCTTTCTTATGATTGCCATTCGGATCATGAAATAGAGAATAAATTGCTTCATGTTGATGGGGCAGTAACTCTACGTCCATTACTCTTTGCCCCACTGACTTGCCATTGCATCGGCTATGCCTTGAAATGTCATACTTCTTAGCTTTGCTCTGTCTTTACTTGGAGGCAAATAATGTAATCTCTGTCTTTCTTTATTGGAAAGCTTCATCATCTCCTGTTTTACATTGTCGGTTTCCACAAGAGGTTTTAATCCTTTAAGCCATAAACAAGTTGCTTTTTGTTCTTTATGGCCAAACATGTATGGCTGAATAACTTGACTCTGATTTTCACCAATTAATTCTTTTCCATATTTGTGCATGATTGGATTTTCGATTGCCACTCTAGGGCAGTCAACTTCTAGAAATCTTTTGAAAAAACCAGCAGCAGCTTTCATTTTTTCCCATCTACCCTCTTGTTTATGCAACCACATCACACCACTATTTGAAAGGTAGGTACAAGGTGGGTGAGCCACTATTAGATCCCAGTTCTTATCTAAATGATTCAATACATCGTCTTTTATATGGTTTCCAGGAGACTCTGAATCAAGGATGTCGCAAGACCAAGCATCATGACCTAGTTTTGCAAAAGCATCCCTAACTCTCCCACTGTATTCGCATGCGACAAGAACTCTCATTCTTTAGTCCCATCTTCTTCACCAGTAGCTCTAATAGCTATCGGATCTTGTTTCTTTTTTGGAGTTACATCGATTGCATCGTCTTTCTTGACGAAATTGATCTTGATATTTTCCATGTTGTCTCTAGTGAGTTCGTGTCTGTCATGCCAACCGAAAAGGTTTTTCATAATGAAGATCCAACAGATCGCATTGCCCTTGATGTCTCCGAGAGCCAGCGACTTCCCAACTTCCAGCCAGTAGGCAAAACTAGCAGAGTCTGCATTATCGTATGCCATCTTGAACTCTGGGTAGTCTTCTTTCCATTTCATAACTGTTGATCGACTTACTCCAACTCTACCAGCAAAGCTTGTTAGTGTTCCACCATCTTTCAAATGATTGATAAGCTCTAAACAGTATTCTTCTTTGTACTTAGTAGCAAATCTTCCGCCCTTTCTAGGTGTGCTTTCAGAAGCCACAAGATTAGGGTCTATGGGCTTTCTATGAGCAGGGGTTTCAGGTACTACCCATTTCTTTCTCGGTAGCTTATTACCCTGTTTAGGGGTCTCAGAATCGCCTTTAGGGGTGGAATTTTTTGGGTCGTCCATAGTCGCCTTTTAGGTTAGTTTTGTGGAGGAGGTACCCCCACTTGTAACCCCTTGATAAAAGGGTGCTACCCCCTCCTGGAATTAGATCTGCTATTGCAAGACCATGCCAAGTTTAAGTAGCTGTTTTCTCGATTGTCTTTATTGTCAGGAGCGAAGTCAAGGACTTAATCAAATAATCCCATGATAATAACCACTTACATACCTCCACTAATATTTAACCACTTATCACGGTCGGACATTTAGTGAATAAAAGTGCCTAATAATTATACACCCTGAAAAATCACAATACTGTAAATAATCTATACACCTGAGGGGCTCTAAATAGCTCTGTAAACTTCCGAGTAAATAATCCTGTACTAATGCCTACAATAATTGGCAGCACTCTTAAACAGGCTATAAAGCCCCCACAAGTATAACCGACCTAAGTGTATAGCAATACAGTAATATACATTTTTTTATATAAAATACTTGATCGAGATAGGTTTATAATTATAATTGACGCTATTAGTCAATAATTAATATAAACAGGAGGACAGTATGAATAGACACCTAAAAACATTAATCAAACAAACAAACAGGAAACCACCGCAGTATAGAACAGAGGCAACATGGCTACCAGTGTTCCATGGTTTTTATGAGTCAATATTTGATCCAGAGAGAGACTTTATAGGCTATGAGACTGAACTAACTTTAAGTGAGAAAAAAGAATATTATCCAGAGGTATTCAACGAAGGGGTGACAGAAGAATTTTTTGATAATCATTTTTGGGAGTGCTTGACAAATAGAGGCGCAGCTATGGAGGCAGTATCGGAAAATATCTGCGAGGCACTTAAAGACATTGATCCGATAGGTGTTATTAAAGCAATAGAATACGAGACAGTTGTATCACCAAAGTATTACAATTTTTCAAACGACAGTATTAATTGCAAAATCACCTTCGACCAAGCAGTACTTCAAAAATATATCAATGACAACATTGAGGCGTTCACTAAATATATAGAGGAACGTTATACAAGTAGGGACGGTTTCCGTTCGTGGCACAGCAACGACGTTGAGGACTGGAAAAACCTAGACAACTTGGGTGAGCATTCAACCGGATCGGTTTTACAATTTGTTTTTATCAATGAATATGAAGATGAAGCATATATGGAACTGTATTACGCATCAGATATTTCAACTTCATTTAGAGACCATATAGGGTTCGACTCTGAAAAAATGATCACACTGTTTGAAAGCAGGTCTCAAAAAGGGGCATAAATGAACTACCAAGTAAAAAAATATAAGAAGGAGTAATAGTATGAGTTTCATAGTAATTAAAACGAACGATGGTTATTTTATTGAGCCTGATGGAAACTGGTCTGGACATAGTAACCCTGACGCTGAATTTATAACAGAGTTTAAATACTTTCACGAAGCTGAAAAATTTATTGATAAATTACTTAGTGAGTATGATTTTTATATGAAGGGGCATAAATGAACTACCAAATAAGACAAATAATAACAGTAATATTTTTAATAATAACTTTCACGATAATTAATTATTAGGAGGACAATATGGAAAATATTTATTCTGAAAAGTACTTTAAAGCAACAGTAACTAGCAGGGTCGATGATTTTGATAGAGAGACTGGAGAAGAGATTGAGTTCGGGCACCCTGAGCTGCTCGAAAAAATACAGGCAGATTCTCTTGACGAGCTTGAGTATAAAGTATGGAGGAAGTATGAGTACGAAAAATTTAAGTTGGTCGAGGATGGTGAGGACTCATTCTATGAATCGGTGTGTGAATCGGAGTGGTTCAGAGAAGAAGACAGAGGCAAGATTCAACAGTATGAGACTCTCCAAATAAGATTTTATGAGAAGACAGTAACACAACTAAATATTAAAAAATAAGGAGGACAGTATGAGCAAGAAGAAAAACAACATTATCGAATTCGTAGGATTCACAGACGATCAAGAAGAAAAAATTTGGGAGCATCTCGCAGAAGAATTCTCAGACTTGAAGCCGCAAGAAGACAAACAGTACACCTATACCGAATTGAAAAACAAACTGACCGAGAACGACAGGCAACAGCTTCTTGAGATTCTTGGACACAGATGCAGACAGTCCACCAAGAAGAAGCTTCAAAACAGACTGGAGAGATTCTCTGAGTCAGTCCCACAGTATGGAGTAATAGACAGACTTCTTCGAGAAAATGGGCGTTGGCAATACTGCGCAGGGCAGTCCTACACAGATGAGATTCGGACTGTGAGAAAAATATTCTTGGAGGAATACGAGTAAGAATTTCACACTCGATTGAATCGGAGGTAAAAAATGAGTAAACAAGAATTATTAGATGCTGTTATAGAACAAATAATAATAGACATTGAAAATAAGGATGTAACAGCACTTGAAGAATTATTAAAAACTGTGGACAGTAAATATTTACGGTCATACTTGCCAGAAGAATAATTATCAGGAGACAAGAATGAAGAAAATATTTTCAGAGAAGAATACTCTTAAGGACTTGATCAAGAAGTCAGTCGAGGACAGTGGACTATTCGAGTATGAGAGTGTCGAGGACTTTATAATTCAAGAAGAAGAGGAAATTCAAAATATTATCGAGTGGACTCTTGAAGAGATTCACAGCGTCTGTGAGAGAAGACTCGAGTCAATACTCGAAGACAGAGGAGAGACAGAAGAATCAGAAGCACTGACTCTTGAAGAGAGGAATAGGTGAATACTTCAGAATTGATTCTTGAGTGGGGAGAAGCAGCAGTCAGAAAATATTCTCCTGAATTCTTGGAGTGGGCCTATAATAATCAAGACTCACTAAATAATATTCTTGTTGAGTACTTGAATCCTGAGGGCCGACAGTGGAGAGACTCACTCAATAGACAGTACTTAAGAAGCGCAGAAAAAATATTTCGACTCATACAGGAGGACAGGACTGACTAATATTTGTACACAGATAAACTACCGAAACCTCGTATGCCAACTTTTTGTGGTGTCAAAAGTTTGGACAGCAGTTTTTCTGGCACAGCGATTGCTACACGCGCGCTCGCACGATATGGAGATATACTCAATTTATACGTGCGCGGCTGCATATGCATGTACATGTGTACGCGACGAAGCCGTCATTTAATCGCAATTTTTTTTCGGGGTGAAAATTTTTAGGATTGATTTCTCTTACCGCGAAAAATATTCCGGCTGAAATTTTTGGAGGACAACATGAAAGACTTAGAAAAAAAATTATTACAATTATTACCAAGACATTACGAACTAATTACTGAGAAACAAATTGCCACAGAGAATGCAAAAGAAACTAGAGATCTTATTGTAGATTTAATGACTCTCCTAAAAACAAATAAAATACAAGGAGAAGATTACACAGGAATACTTATGCAAAGATCTGGTGGTATCGATACTAAAAAGCTTAGAGAAAAATACCCAGAAGTATATAAAGATTGCATACGAGAAACACCTACCCAGGCACTAACTGTTAAGATGAACCGTCCCCATACCACAAAAAAACCAGCCTGAGTAAAAGGTGTAAAAATAAATTTTATGAATTTTCAATAAGTTATAAAGATATTCCTCAGAAATAATGAAAACCTCCCCTTGATTTTTCTTGCAACTTGGGTATGTAAATTATACAAGGTTTTATATAAACAACATTGGAGGCACAGATGACAGAAGTAACGGAACCACTATCTTTAGACATACCAATTCCACATGAAGTAAGTTCAGATCATGTTTATTCAATTTTTTATACATTAGATCGATTCTCTGAAAAGCTCTACTTATCAAGTGAAGACTATCAAATGATAATTAAAGAAATGATGAGCTTGTTTGCAAGAGCTGGCAATCTTGGTGGCGAAAATACTATGGATGTCTTGAATAGATTGGAACACTTTTTTTATATGAGAGAACATAAAAAAGTTCCAGGTAAACCCTCACTAGTATCGCCTTATGTAAGCGGTTTAGATTTAACAAAGCAATAAAATGAGTCCAATAGAAATCGCAGAGTTTGAACTGTATACATATTTAGACAGCTACATTTACCCAAACATAGATGAAGAGCATTGGTGTAATTTAATGCAACTAATTAAAACATATAAGAGAGAGATAGAGGTAACTCACGGTCGGGATACTTTAATGACAGCAGAGCAAGGGAGAAGGATCGAAACTATGCTCAAGTTTTTATCGCAAGATATAAGAGGAGAGGAACCTTATGAACATTCAAGTGAATCAAACCAAGGACTACAGTAGGTTTAAGTTTCTAGAACTAAACAGAGCCATAAATAAGCTACATGTTAAGAACCTCATGAAACTAAACGAGGAAAGAAGTAGATTTCATTTATTCCCAATTGTTGTGGATAAAGACATGAACATTATAGATGGGCAACATAGGTATACAGCGTGCAAAGAGAGCGACTCTCCTGTTTTTTACATTACCGATGATGCCAGTACAGAAGATAAGTTTACTGAGATAACCAAGGTAAATACAGCAACCAAGAGCCATAGCTATAGCGATATTTTTGAGATGCTTTACAAAGACAATGACAGAACGGCAGTTATGCTTAAGTCGTATCAGACAGTACTTAAGAATGAACACAAACTGTTTGTAGATATTTTTTCATTAATAAGAATCCTTACGATAACTTTAAAAAATGGCAGAACCTTTAATTGGCCATCAGGTACAACTATGAAAGACAATATGCAAAGAAAAGAATTTTATCTTTCTAGGGATTCGGACTATAGAGTAGTTATACTTACTAAAATTAATTCTATGTGTGGTTTTAATGGAGGAAATATGTTCTCTGTTTTTAAATCAATTTTTACAATATTTAACAAAAATAAAGTTCCATTAGAGGAAGGCATAGCTAGATTAGCAGACAATGGATTTTCAAAAAACAATGCACTAGAAGGCTTAACTTATAGCCAAGTTGCTACGCATGTAGTGAAGACTTATAACAAACACCTTAGTCAAAACAAAAAGATAGCTGAATAAAACTATTAATATAGGAGAAGTTATGAATTTAGAAAACCTAGAAGGGATGAACATAAAGGAAGTAAATGCGCTTCATCTACAATGCCAGTTAAGTCACATGGCTTACCTTGGTGCAGAAACTACACTTAAGGCAACCAAATCAAGTAAAGATCGGTATATCGAGAAGTTTATAAGAGAAGGGGAGAGCAAGGAGTTTATAACAGGTGCTACTCACATAATGAATCATCTTATTGAAGCTGGAGAAACGATTGCCACAAAGAATCTAGAAGAATATTTGGATTATAAACAACGTCTTAAGAATATGTTAGAGCATTAAGATAGAGAATGCCGCTAGACAACATTAAAAAACTAGCGGCAACTCAAATCAAAGAAGAATGATAATTGGTTGCACCCACCTATCATCTGGAGGACTTATAGTTTAATTTATATTTTATTTAACGGTCAAGTACTGGGCTAATTTTGGGTGCATTATTTTGCTACGTTCTTTGTTTTTCTTTACTAATTTTCTTAGCGCAATATCAAAAATACGATGTGGCTTGATATCGCAAGCGAGTACAGTATGAACCCAACTGATAATAACATCTGCTAGTTCCTCCTCTATTCTTTCTTTTACTTGTAAAGGATCCTCATTCGGGTAAGCTTTTTTCTCTAATCTGTTAAAGGCACTAAGCACTTCACTAGCTTCTTCTGTTAATTTTCTTACATAGAAATTTAAAATCTGTGTTTTCGTAAATCCTTCTAAGTTGTAATTTACTTGGCAGCATTCAACAAATTGCTCGAATAAAATATAGGTTGGTTGAAAAATGTTGCGATACTGATCTTCTTGTTTCATGTTGCTCCTAAAATAAAAAGGGGAGCTGATAAGACTCCCCCCAAGTAAAGTAGGAAACACTGAAACCTACTAAACACTGGCTCTCTAAAACGGGATGTCATCTACCGTCAAAGAGTCTGTTTTATTTACAGTTAAATCCTGCGCAGTAAAGGAGGTCGCTGACTTAGCTGTAACGTCATTTCTATTTACATTCCTCTCTACAGTTTTTACTTCTAATAACCGAAGAGATTCTTTTGTTTTATCTTCTTTATCTTTCCAACCATACGGCTGTCCAGATACCCATACCTTGTCGCCTTTACGAATGTAGCTGTTTATATATTCAGCTTGCTTTCCCCAGGCTTCAAAGTTTTTAAATAGTGAAGGCTTCCAGGAGCCATCTTTGTTTTTACCACCATGCACTGAAACACATAGAGTGGTTTTGTCTTTACCATTCAGCTCTACAGTCTTCACATCGAAGACCTTGCCGATACAATCCAGTCGTATCATTGTTACATCCTTGTTATAACTTCCATTGTTATAGTGGATTCATGATAAAATATATAACTTTTCATGTAAAGAAAAAAAGGGTAGCGGTGTGTTGTATTAGTTTTAATAACAGCATGCTGATTCAACAGCTTTTATATCTAATTACACCGAATCAACGGCCACAAAGTAGATCCGCTACCCACAACTTCAAATAAAGGAACTTTATTTATATACTTTCTTATATATTAATGCAAATAAAAAACTTGCACAAAAAATATTTTTGCCTCATCATTTACAGCAGTCGCAAGACATGGAGAATTTTTCAGCGTCTTTTCTCGAACAAAGACCTGTGTACACCAAGGATTGGTGACCTGATCAAGATTGCTTTAATAGAAGGTAAGACTGGAGAGTTTTACTGGGGGGCGAGTTCAAAAAGGTTGGGGCATATAGTAGCTGACAAAAAGGGAGTAGGGCTTGCACCTTACCTACAAGTGGTGAGTCAGTGAGATAGCTTAGCTAGTAGCATCTGAGTAAGGGTGCAATAGGAGAGGTATGAGAAAAGCAATAGGTAGAACTTTGATGCTTGCAGGATTAATTCTTTTCATTCTCGTCTTCTTCGGTGTTGAGTTCGCTAGGTAAAGTTTCTCCATAAACAGCAAGGCAACTTATCAATAAGAACTTGCATTGGTCTATGTTTACTCCTTCGTATGATTCATCAAGATGCTCTATTAACATCTCTATTATTTCAGGAAAGTATTCTACATCTGAGTTATCCAAGTACCATTGGAGTGCTTCGATCCTAGCTCTTACGATCTCTTTTTCTGTATGTGGAAATTTCAAGAGGGTAAATTTGTTCACAGTAGTTTACCGATCCATCTTCCTTTATCATTAAGAATCATTGGTATAAGAGTGGGTAAACCTTCCTGGTTAATCCATCCCACTCCTAGTTCGGGTCTTGCTAGTTGAAGTTTGTTGTACTCGAAAGCGAGACCAGATCCAACGAGGCATCCTACCTGCATTGACCATCGTCGTTTATTTGAAATAGTATTGGTGCTGTACGATATGTTTTGAGCAGAATGAAAGTGCCCTTGTAGGCTTGAGCATCCAAGGTGGTTAGCAAGCTTGAGTCCATTGCTAGACTGGCCGTGTACACAGTAGACTTCTTCAAAATTTTTTACCTTTAATATTATCTTCTCATACCAATTCCAACCTGGAGTATCATATATTTCTTTAAGCTCCTTTAAAACCTTTATGGGAAGTCCATTTACTTTAATCTTGCGTGCATATAAATCATCGTGATTACTCGATAGGATTAGGAGATTTTTAAACATTGTGGCCAAGCCATATTTCTTTTGGTGAATGAGTTCAATACATTGCTCTAACTCATGACCAGCACTAAACAAATCATGATTAGATGGGTGGAATGAAATAGCGTGATTATCGAAAATATCTCCCACGCTCAATACTATATCTGGTTTGTACTTCTTCTTTACTTCATACAAAAAGCGCATTGCATCTGGCACATGATAAGGTATGTGTAAATCAGAGATGACCAATACTTTTTTGCCCGAAGCATTTATCTTTTTCATCCTAAATATATTGTCTCATACTCAGGAATAATTACAATTAGCTGAGTAAATCGCTTGGAGGATCTTCTATCCAGTAATAATACTGCCACAGTCGATTAATCTCAGTCTGATATTCAGACTTTGCGCTATATAATCTAGCTTTCATCTTCCGCTTGTGGAGATATTTTACCTTCTCCCTGATCTTCTCTCGAATCATTTCTTTTTCGTCTGCTGTAGTATTCTCCAACTCTCTGAAAATTGATTCCATAAAACTCTGCCATTTCGAAAGCCCAGTAGAGACTGGGGTTAATTTTTTCTTTTTCAACATCACTTACCCAAGATTGAAATGTATCCAACTCGTCAGCCACATATTGCTGCGACACGCCTAACTTCCTGCGTGCCTTTTTAAAAATATTCATCTTAATTCCTTGACGAACTTTTATATAAAAACAAATATATTCTATATGAAAAAATCTATAAAAGAAAATTTAACGGATGAATTTCTTAAACTAAGTGAAGATAATCCTGAATTGTTTGAAGAACTAATGGCTGAGTTCGAAGCAGAGCAGGACTATCTTAGGGATCTTGCTGGTAAGCCTGAAAAGAAAAGATCTAAGAAGGGTAACCAAAAGAAACAAATAAACCTAGCGAAAGAAATGCAGAAGGAACTGGAGGAATTAAATGGAGTTAAGAAAAAATGAAGTGTTTAAAACCTTGTCAAGAATCAGTATCGACTCAGCACATGTTGATAAGAAGGGAAAGTTTAGCTATATAAGTTGGGCGAGGTCCTTTCAATACTTACTTGATGTTTACCCTACAGCAGAAATTAAAACACACACCGATCAAAACGGTCGCCCTTGGTTTGACTGGGGGGATGCGGGAGCTATGGTACATGTTGAAGTAATAGTGGAAGGTATCTCGCGCGAACTATGGCACCCAATTATGGATAATAGGAATAATGCAATCAAGAATCCTGACGTAAGAAAAGTAAACGACTCTCTCATGAGAGCTTACTCTAAATGCATCTCAAAGCATGGCCTAGGTCTTTATATCTATCAAGGTGAAGACGTACCTCAGAGCCAAGTTGAGGAGCTTATAGAGCTTGTTAAGTTAGCGGCTGGAGGCAAGTATCAAGGTGAAGATCTAGAGTCTAAGGTTGATGCAATGCTCAAAGCTTGTGATACAAAAAAGAAAGACACAGATAAAGCAAACTACTTGCAGTCATGTTTAAATGCCCTTAGTGCCTCTTAATTCAAGAGGTACATATGAGCTACAGACAAAAGGATGAGCGACACGAAAAGATTCGTAAGCTTATCATGCAAGTTGCTACCAAGAACTATGGTATCAAAGAATATGATAGAGATAATATATTAAGATTAATGAACACCATAGATGAATTATATAAAAGTAATTATAAGTATGACGAGATAGAAGAGGGCTTATCGCTTGCATGTGAAAGCAATCCAAAGTTCATGCCTAAGTTACAAGAGATAATTGTTAGTACTAAGAACGTACTAAAGTATATGAGGACTAAAAATGAAGATAACAGTTCGGACAAAGAATATGAAGAAGCTGCAAAACAGACCGCCAGGAGAAATAAACAACGTGATTGGGTTGAAGCAAACTTCACAAGTAAAGAGATTGCAAAAGCCATCAAGCTTTGGAGGGCCATGGAGAAGATTGAAAAAGATTTTTACGGCTCTCAAGGAATTATTGAAATGCTTTTCTTCTCGGATATAGCCAAGAAAGGAAGTTATGCCAGGAACTTGTTAGAAGAAATGTTACAGGATAAAAAAAATGAAAACACAAAGCGCGAAAGCAAAGGGAAGAAGACTGCAACAATGGGTGAGAAAAAAACTGATTGAGCTTTTGGGTGTACATCCTGAAGACATAGAGTCTAGAAGTATGGGAGCTGGTGGTGAAGATCTTGTTATGGCCAGAGCTGCGAGAGAAAAGTTTCCATATTCAATAGAGTGCAAGAACCAAGAGAAGTTAAATGTGTGGAAAAGTTACGACCAAGCTCTGGAAAACTGCGGTAAATATCAAGCTTTACTAGTCATAAAGAAAAATAATCGTGTACCATTAATAGTAATAGATGCAAAATTCTTTATAGGTATACATGGAAGACGAAATAGAATACAGCAGAAACGAGAATGTACCGAGAACGTACTCGACATTGCAGACGAATGTCTGTCTAAAATGTGATAAGGAGTTTACTTTTAGATATACTTACCCAGATGACCCAAGAGCAGTAAGAACATGTCCTAACTGTAGAAAGTCTAACTCGTTTCATTACGACTGGGAAACAGATCTATACAATTTTTAGGGTTTATATGAGCAGACAAATAGATTATGAATACACAGGTGTCTACAGCTTAAAGTATACATATAATGTTTGTCTTAAATGCGATAAAGAATTCAAAGTAAGAATCTTTAAAAGCAACCATAATGATTTCAGATTTAAAAGGATATGTGACACTTGCAGAGATATTAACAAGTTAATAGCCGAAGAGGATATAGAGAGTTCAGAATGTCATGCTACTGCAAGTAACTTACATATGAGATACGGCAGAGGTCACTGAAGTCTACGAGTAGAGGTACAAGTAAAGCCCATGTCTCTGAGCTTTAATCTTGTAGCCTCATCTGTGAAGTCCTGGAAGCCATCCTTCCAAACACATTTCTTTTTCTTGTACCACTTGTCTCTCTTGCAAACCTTGTGTTGCCAACATAGACCTGGTTTATTTTGACAGATCCTTAGTCTCCGATTCTCTAGCCTCAGAACAGTCGTGGATGAGATAACGGAGCTGCATCCTAATATCAAACTCAAGCTGATCGAGAGTATTAAAATCTTGCTGCTCTTTATTGTATTCATCCATATACCTTTTCTTAAGCTCTAAAAGTGTAGCTTTATGTCTGTCTTTCCTAGCATCTTGCCATAATTCTAGAGCAGTATTTGCTAGATTTAACAGTAAAGTCACTGTCTCCATTACTTGAATTCAACCGCTTCTTTCGTCACCGACCTAAGTACGAGGTTTACAACTGAAAAGATAAGCAAGAGATTTGCTTCACTCATAATTTCAGCNACTGCTGGNAACCAATTAGAAAGGATAGCACCTAATGCTACTAAGAAGTTTACCCAGATTGTCTTGGACATTAGAGGTGATTTAGATTCCATGATTACTCCTTGGAAAGATATTTATCGACCGATGCATTCGGTCTTACTTGAACATGTATATGGTTATTATGATACAGTGCCACGATAGATTTGCCAGAAGTTTTTCCAATGGCACCCCAATCACTGTAATTACTGTTCATAAAGAAGCAAAATTTATGGATATGAGTCTTTGTCCATCCTTGAACGGATATGTCATAGGCTCTGCCAGATTCGTGGGTACGGCTAACAGCCTGTATATTCTGCCTGTCACTGATTAATGAGCTTATTTTACAAGGTACACCTGTCTCTCTACACCACCTAACAGTAGCAGCAAATAACCATAGCAAAGGCTCCTGCCATTGCATCATGTCTTCTAAATCTATATCGTCTTTTATTGTAAATAAATTATCCATTATGGGAATGTGGTTTTTAGAAAACCAACCTTTAAGGCGGCTACTTCATTTGAATTATTATAATCATGGATAAATCCTGTCGTTTGAATAATGGTGCCTGGGTAATATCTAATATGCCCATAAGTCGCATGATCAGTTATCTGCCCATATTCAGTAGTAACTGTCGTTGCATTAGGCCCAGACACATCTACTGTATTGATATAAGTGCTATCATTTAAGCCTATTTTGTTATTAACTAACTTTATTATACCCATCACCTCGCTACCAGTATTATCTAATTCACTTACACCTGATATAAAATTACTTATTAAAGTTCCTTGTATTTCTATACTTACTCCACCACTATCACCACTAAAATAAAAAAACAGTGGTTGATAAATTTCGTTATCTTGAACAGTAACTAAATCAAAATTAAAAGGTTGGTTGCCTGAACCTGGATTAGTTTTTGATTTTGTAAAAGTTACTATTTCGTTTTGAGGTGCGCTTGAATATGTTGCCATTTAACTCTCCTTAGGTGGATTTCTTTTTATACCACCCTTTGACCATAAAAATTTATTTGCCCAAAACATTGCTGAACCTTTGTCTGCTTTTGCTATTTGTTTCCTAAATCTACTTTTAAATCTTTTTCTAGCATCCTCAGAGAAATTATGACCCATACCCTGAAAACCAAATCGTATCATTCTAACTACTGTCTTTCCATTCTTCTTAAACCTAGCTAAAACTACAGCTTTTTTAGTAGGGTGTTTTGGGGTTAGTTTTGGTTTATTAAAACCAGAAAATTTTTCACCTCTATATTCAATCATACTCTTGCCCTAAACCATACATTTATGGACAAGTTTCTAGCACTAACAGCATTGGAATCTATGTCTACCCTTATGGCATCATAGGCATCAAAGTTTCTAGTAGAGAAAACTGGTAAAGTAATCCCACTAGCAGTGCTTTCTGTACTAAGTAAGTAATTTTTACCAAAAACTGTTCCGTCAGTTACTGTATTTGCTAAAGTTAATTTAGTTGTTAGAACAGATCCTTCATCTGTAGATCCATCAATTTTATGAATGTCGATAACTGTGTTGCCCGATGTACCATAACTCTTGCAGTGACCTGTAATTGCTACTATCTCTCCGTTCCACGGTAAGGTTAGCAAACCGTCTTCTCCTCCAGGGCTAATGCTGTGGAATGGGCCGTTAAAAATAAAAGAATATGAGTGATACCAGAACTGATTAATCGCATTTATTGAACCAGCAATCTTTGTAAAGGTAGCTTCACTAACCGAACTACCTGTTTGCACTTCCTCTTGGACTATATCATTTCTTGCTGGTGTTACTACCGTTCCCATCTCTTCTCCTTATGCATAAACGTATGGTCTACCACCGTCTGCTTGTCCTATTAATTCTACATGCATTCCATTTGTAATGGTAAATCCTATAGCTTTCTTTAATGTTATTGTAGTACCAGAAATATTGTCTACTTTAATATCGTCAGAAAACTGACCATATTCACTAGTAGTATTATCAACTATTCGAACCACATTATTCTTGGTGAACTTTGCAACATCTGCTGAGGCGACCGTAAAGGTACTTGTCGTCCCTCCTGTAGCTACCACCCTAGGGTTGGCATACACAAACACAGATTTGTACTTTAAATCGGTTGATTTAGAAGTAGGGTAGTTAGGAAGCTGGACAATAAAGTCTTCCCCAGGATCGAAGCTAAGTTCGTCAATTGATAGGCTGCCGTCAAAACTAACACTATTAATAGTAGTGGTGCCAGAAGTGCTGTAACTAATATCCCGAACCAATACTCTTTGATTAACGAGATTAGACCATTTAGTGAATTCTTGTAACACAGTTGTATTTCCATAGCTTGGTTTGACATGTAGCGTTGTCCTTGTGGATGCTGCTTTTAATTTACTTGCAGGACTAAATATACCATATCTTGTTAGGTTGCCATATATTGCATCTGTTAGTCCAATAGTCACGATGCCTTTAAAAATATCTAGTGACTTAGATTGGATCTCAAAAATCCTAGATTCAAATTGATTACCAGGGTTTAGGGTGTCAACAACATTAAGAGACTGGCCGTCAAATATAACAACATCCCCAATATCGAGAGGAAGACCAGTTGAATAGTGTACATTAACTTGTATATTCTCCGCTCCGTATCGGTAGCGTTCGTTAATTCGCTTTGCTTGGTTTTGTATAAATGATGACGTTCCACTATTGTCCCTTAGACCTCTTGCCTCTATGACATATGGCCGATTACCTATGGGTATTCTCTCCTGACTAGACGCTGATTTTAAAATAAATCCTTTTCTAAATTCATCTTCTAATATGTCAGGATTGTAAGCATAGATAGTACTGTTATAAAAACGATCATTAATAGATCTGTTTAATCTAAGTTTTTCAGCATTTAAAACATTATCAACACTAATTGTTTTTGTTGTAAGACCAGCGATAGGCGGTAAAGTAGCGTTGATAGAAACCTTTCCCTTTCTACTTATGGCATACATACCAAATGGTCTTAAAAATTCTTTATCGATTAACTCTTTTGCATTTTCAGAGCCTGTAGTTCTAAGATCTATGTTGGGGAATGATGTAGTAAATTTGCTTGATATATCTTGGTGTTGTTTTACATCTACTTCTAAAGGTGTCATTCCACAACCATAGTTGGAGTTAGTAACATTATACTGACTTTTAAATTTAACTACAGCAGATGTTTCTGTTTCTTCTACTAAGGTTTGATCTATCTCAACAAAGAATGCATCATCGGTCAAAACCCCCATGGATACTACGGTTGCAAGGGTTACATTGTTTGCAGAATTGCTTGCACCAGTAATTGTAACAAAGTCACCTGGAACTAATCCATGTTCTTTTTCTGGATCTCTTTGGAGACTAAAAGTATTTTGCACGTTTAATGAAGAAGTATGCTGTTCAAAATCTTGTATCTTTACGTCTGTTGCATAAAACTCAGTGCTACCAGATAACATAGTTTTGAGTGCAAGATCTATTGGCGTTCCCTGTATTCTATAAATTACTTCAACACTATCTTCTTCTTCGTGAAAGAATTTAGTTGTACCTAATGCACCTCTTTCAACTGTAAATACATGGTTGCCTGTATCCACAGAAACAACCTTCATTACTTCATCATTAATTCTTATAAATGTTTCTACAAACTGATCAGCAGACACAAATCCTGAAGTATTAACTACTTTAACTTGAGTTGCTTCTTTGCTGAGTCCATAAAGAAAAGTTACTTCAGAGCCACTTGAGTGGTTATCAACCCCAGTATTAAGTTGCGCCCTAAGTAAAGTTAATGTGTTGCCAACAATATTAATTATTTCAAATTTTTCGCTATTTATTTCTACATAAAAATTATTATTACTATCTGATTTTGTGAGTCCAGAAGAATCAGATACCGTTATGTCTACTTGTCTGTTCCCAGAACCCCCATTAAAAGTATCGAAATTAATACTACTTGTAGTAGTAACGCCAGTAACTGGTGTAACTTTGAACAATTCATCTTGGTACTCCGGATATAGTTGTTGTCTTTTAAGTTGTTCTGGGTGTGAGATCTCTACATTACATACGCCATTCCTGCCGTTGAAAGATATATTACTTATGATTCCAGAAAAAATACGAGCAGCATCCTCTGGGAAAGAAAGGTTTTGCAGGGTGAGAAAGACCTCACACTTTCTTCCGAGTATATCATCCTGTACTTGGCCAGGAGCAAACTCAATAGAGAATAACTGATCTTTGTCCAGCAAGGCAATATTCATTGTCGTTACTGAAGTTATGTTTAAGTCTGGACTTAGCTGTTGATTAAGCTTACCAGTAGTTCCATTTTTTAGTATAAGATCTTTTGACTCAGGAGCAGTTCTGATTCCACCTATGTCAAACTCTCCAATGTATAATTCATCGTCACCTATTCTAGCAAACTCTCCGACTGGCAATGATCCATATAAGAAACCAAAGCCGTCTACTTTTAGTACAATCATCGTATCTAAAAAGTTTTCAGCTAGTTTATCTAAAGCATTCTGTGTTAGATCTAATGCCATTAAGTCCTCACGTTAATAGGTCTTTTGCCTTTTCTTCTGTTCATTTTTTCTGCAAGCCGCTTTCTTCGAACCGCACTGTCTATTTGTTTTTTTGACATTCTTTTTGCTTTCGCAAGGGGTACACATTTTGGGTAACCCTTTGGTCTTGCCTTTCTTCTTCCGCATGGTGCAAACCCTCCACCTTTTCTGGGTCTAGAAATATCTACCCATTTCTCTTTGAACCATTTAGTTAAGCCACCCTTCTTACTGCCTCTAAATTTACCGCCTCTTTTCTTGTATTCTTTTGAGACCCAGGCATTCGCGTATGCACTAGGATAAACGTCGAACTTTCTGCGAGCAGCACTCTTAACTGACTGCCAAAGAGACTTGTTTACTGGCTCACTCATTTTCTCTCCTTAAGTAAAAACCAATGGATCTCGTCAATCTTCTTGCCCATTCTTTTCATGTTTCCATCTAGGTTTTCAATCTTAACTTTATTTGAGACCACATTCTCCTTCATGGTAGCGAACGATGCTATCACCATAGAAATGGCAGCCCCTACCACTAATTTGAATATAGCCTCGAAACTCATTTCTTTTTACCTTTACCCTTACCTTTCTTTTTAGTTTTCTTTTTTCCCATTCCTGATCCGTAATGACTTGGCATAATTTACTCCCTTATAAGTTTGATGTAGTTATTTGCCTACAATTTGTTTTCGATCCATCTTCTAGTTCACTTGGGTCTGATAATTCATCAGTACTTTCTATCATTACCCTTGATGTGCTTATTGGTATGTTCGCTGATGCCACTATATTTGAAAAATGAGCTACACCGTCAACATAAAAAATATTTGAGACATGATCGTCTGATGGTCTAGCCAGTATTCTTTTTGCCATAATTGTTAAATTATCAAAGAAAGATCCAGAACTAGCATCCCCACCTCCTCCACTGCCACCCACTAGGTTTCCGCTAAATCGCAAATAATGTCTGTATTGATCACAGCTTATAAAGCAATCTCTTAAACGTATTGCCGCATGTCCAGTGCTAGCACCTAGCCTAATTTGGCAATCAAAAGTATCCACAATAATGCTGCAGCCGTCGACAGTCGTAGTCTCTGCAGCAGATGATTCTTTTGCACTTGTATTACTGTAGGTTGAAGTTGCTTTGACTTCTATGCTACCTCTTCCATTAAAATTGCAATTGGTAATAGTTGAACCACCGCTTATAGTTAAAGTCGCACTAAGAGATATTGCAAAGTTTACATTGGTAATTGTCTTGCCTGACAATTCACAGCTACCAGTAATTTTAACAAAATCATTTTCTTGAGGCGAGTAAGCCGTTGCTTCTGTTTGATTTGATAAAGTAATAACATTTAAACCGCCACTAGCATCTGCAAAACTTAAGGTGCCACTTCCGTTTGTAACTAAAACTTGATCAGCATTTCCATCACTGGTTGGATAAGCAATTCCCGACAAGGTTGATTGTCCAGTAACTCCAAGTGTTCCACTGACTGTGGTAGCATTTGATACTATTTCTATATTGCCCGATGACCTGAGCTTGCGATTAGTTCCCATTAGAAATTTCTCCCTACTTCAATGAACCTAGAAAGAACCGAGTCCCATTGAAATGTTATACAGTTACCTTTTTCTGTTAAGGTTACGTTACCATTTAACAAACATCCATTTGCAGCATCATTATGTGTAAAGCTTACCGAATGTGTTGCGTTTACCAAGACCACTCTAACAAGAGTTCCGTCACGAGTAGAAGAACTAACAGTTCCAAAAGGTGTCGTAGATAAGGTGACATTACCACTTGCTCCTTCAACTCTTCTGTACTGCATACCCTTTGAAGAAGAGAAGTTAATCGTACCTCCATCTGTAAGAGATTGAGATCCAAATGTTTTAAATGTCATCTGATTAATTTCTTCTTGGACATTTGTAACGCTGTCACCTGAGGCTGAATCTGTATTACTCAGAGATAAGTTTAGAGACAATCGTTGAATCTGTGGTCTTACTGACAGAATGCATTATTAAAATTTTGAGCATTTGCGCGCGCGCCGTCTTGTACTGCCATAGTTAATCCATTTTCCTAAATTTTAAATTAGAGATCTTATAATGATCTCCAAGGTTTTGATCAAACATTTCTTTTAGTCTAAATCCAGTACCAGTTGAATTACCTTCTACGCTTTCAAGCATAAAGATCTCAAAGTTGTTTGCATTACTTTCTGATTCCATAAATTCTACATGTCTTTTTTTGATCAGCACATTCATAAAAGCAAGAGTATCTGCCACTGCACTAGAACTATTTTTAACAGGACTGGCTCCTCCTTGAGCCACTCCCGTGATATACTCGAAGCTCATTTTGCTGTAATTGACTGTACCGAATGATACCACTTCGACTATACCTGAGCTTGTAATATTGACTGAAGGATCTATCTTATCTACACAATGAGCTGTTGGCTCATAGTCTTGAATAAAAAACTGTGGAAAGTAAGTTATTACATTACTTGAAGCACTACCAGTATAGGTTGCTGCTGAAGAAAGATCACTGCCACTGTATCCTATTATTGAATATATAGATGTTCCACTGTTCGCACCTGAAGAAACTAATAGGCTAAAGTTACCATCTAAGCTTGCTATAGTATATGTCTTTGCAGTTCTGTTGAATGTTACTGTGAAAGTGCTGTCACTTACATTATTCATGGCAGCTCTGACTTGATCTGCAAGTTGCTTTGGAGAGTATTGACCAATTGGTATAACACCAACTTTATCGCCAGTGCCATCGTTAAAATCAATCTTCTGATTTGTTGTATCTATTTCAACATCTAAATAGTAAAACATTGAATAAGTTTTTATCATACGCCTTGCTCCACTATTACACCGTCTCTATTAAAAGCTTCGTTAATTAATTCTACTATCTGAAGCGAACTACTTCTAGAGTCTAATACATTTCCTTCTATATTTACATTTATCTGAGTTCTTGGTTCGGTTTCTTCTAGGACTTCTGGCCCAAACTGAGGGGGAACATTTGTTGGAGCAGTAGCTCCTCCTCCTCCGCCACCTGTTGGTGATGGCCCTTCACCCCCACCAAAGCCTCCTCCGGCTTTAGCTTTTATAAATCCACCCAAGGCAGTCATCGCCAAACCTTGGCCCATCAAAGCTCCCCCAGTAGGGTCACCTTTTAAAATTCTACCTAAGCCTGTTGCTATATTCGCCTTACCTTCTGTGATAATCATATCCGCTATAGATCCAAATATAGCCTGTCCTGCTGTTTTCAAAACATCACTAAAGTTCATAGCTCCTGCACCCATTGCTGCAAAACCATCTCCAATAGCATTTGCCGCTTTCATTTGAACCATCTTCTTGGCTTGAAATGCAAACTGTTTCATTCTTTCTTGAGTACTAAGCATGCCATTGTTCATAAAGGTAAAAGCATCGCCAGCAGACTTAGCCATGATATCAAATGGAGTCATTTGTTTTAACTTCGCCAATGCACCTTCGTCTGTTCCNCCAAGNTTNTTNAGNTCNTCAACCATNTCNNTAATCTTCTNTTTNCCTTCTTCGGTGGAAAAGATCATATTGAAATCTTGCCCAACAGTTTGGAAAGCAGTTCTTAACTGACCTAATGCTGCTGATTGAAACTTTTTTATTTGATCTTTATCAATAGGATCAACTTTGGGCCCTTCTATATTCTGTGGTTTAACAAGACCTTTTCCTAAAATTTGAGATCCTTGACCTAGTGTATCTGCGCTTTCTAAAAAATCATTAGCCACTTGGTCACTAGTTTTTGCAAACTCTTTTAAAACACCCATACCCACTTGAGCATTTACTCCCAAGTCTTTTGCAAAAAAATTAATCGCAGCTCTATGTATTAAAGCTAATGAGTCTTTACTGCCCAATGCAGCGTTTGCAACCGTTAAGGCACCTGTTGATACTTTTACTATAAAGTCTCCAATTGGTCTCAGTAAACCAGCCATGTTTTTTCCGAAGATAGCAAGTTGATCTGAAAAGGTAAGGAGTTTTTCAAGTTTGGCTGTTTCAAGAGAATCGGTTGATGTGGCAATTCTATTTATCGCCTTGCCTAAATCATCTGAATTTTTTGCAGCAGTTGATAGAACAACATTCAAACCTCTGACGTTTCCAAACAATCTTGCCAGTATCTCTTGCGTACCTTTTACTCTTCCTGCTGCTTTGGCTATGTCGCCCATGAATTTGGTAAAACCTTTTGCTTTCAATGCTTCTACATCAAATTTAAGGTTAGTTCCCAAAGTATCGTTTAATACTTTTATTTGCTTTTTTGCTTGTTCAGAAGGCTTAATAATTGCTAACAAAGCAGATCTAATAGCTGTTACAGATCTAGCTGTGTTACCACTTACTCTTGTGGCTTCACCCAAGAAACCTAAGAGTTCATCAATATTGACCCCTGCGTTTGCAGCAACAGCAGTTACCTGTCCTATCTTTGAAGCCAGTTCTTCAAATCTTGTTCTACCTATAACAACTGTTTCAAATAGTTTTGCGGCTGTTTCTGCCGCATTTGTATTTTCTTTTCCATAAGCGTTCATGACGGATAGAATCGCTCCAGCCGCGTTCTCGACACTTGTTAGTCCTGCGACCGACGCATCTGTTGCAGCCTCCAGCACTTCCATTGATCTTACTGCATCTGTAATCCCACCTGAAACAATCTCATAGTAGGATCTTGCAAGGTCGGCTCTATCTCTGCCGAGTGCCATTGAAAGTTTGTTTATCCCCTCTACGACACTTTCGTTTAATGTATTAAAGCCAGGTAATATAGTATTAATTTCTGCGATTGCATCTTGAAAGTCTATTGCAGCTCTTACAGCGTTTTGAATTCCGTCTACTAATGCATTAACGGCCCTAAAGGTAAGTGATGCTTTTGCAACAGCAAACGCACTGCTAAGCTCATTGCCTAAAAAACTAGCAGCATTCCCACCTCTTTTCGCTGGTTCAGCTATCTCTTTTTGAAAAAGCTGACCAGTCTTTCTGGCAGACTGCTTAACTTTCTTAAGATTAAATTCGACATCAATTTTTATTTTATCTGCCACTTGCCATCCTTTGGAATAATCCAAAAGCCTGTTCATTACTTACTACTGGGGCTTCTTTTAATTCTTCTGGGTAAGCTCTTTTGGTAACTGATTTATGATATCGAGACTGATCTTTCTGATTCATTTTAGTATATGAATTTGCATTCAATAGATCTAAGAGATTGCGTGCTTTTACAACCTCTTTTAATTTAGACCTGTAAATATACTCATCAAAATCCATTTCCATAACTTCCCCAAAAGGACAGTTATAGAAGTAACAAAAGTCTGCTATGGCGATGTCTTCTTCAACTATTTTTTTTTACCAGTAAGATCCTCTAGGATTTGATTTAGCCACTCAGGCTCCATCTCCCATGCAACATCTTTTGATAATCCAAGCCTAGATAAAAAATCAACTACAGGAGTAAGCTGATCTTTTTGATCGCCAGCCTTGTCTGAAAAGTCTTTAAATGATTTAACCGATGGGCGTTTAAGCTCATAGATTGTGTCATCTACTTTTACTCGATAAGGTTCTCTTTTAAATTCCTTCATAACCGTCCTTAGTTATTTAGGTGCTAATTAACTTAGGTCTTGAGTGTTATCACCAAATGTCATGATGTTGACTTTGCTATCTACGGCTGTAGTTCTAACAGCAACAAACTCAACTTCCATTGTTGATATCTCAGTACCTGAATAAGATATTGCACCTATTTTTGGGTAACATTTATGCAAAGTAATATTTCTNAGATTATCAGTNGNNTTTGACGGCTTNAANACAAGNCTGCTTNCAAAAGACTCTAGNGCTTTNAAAAGCTTTTCNTCACCAACACCAACTACTTGAGTTGATCCGCCCGCTGATGGTGTGTGTTTACCACCAGCAACATCACCAACTAGTTTTTCCCAGTTTGTTTGTGAAAGTTCTTGAAGAGTCATTGTAACACTTGCATTAAACGCTACCAATCTTTCACCAAGTGTTTGGTTACCAAATTGATCTGCCGTAATAACAACTGTTTCTGTAGAAAAATTTAAAGAAATATCCTTAACCGAACCTAGGTCTGTTACACCGAAAGTAACATCCTGTGGCTCAAGTCGGATCTCGTTTACACTAATGGCCATTGCGTCCTCCTTAAACTGCGCTATTCATGTATTGCGCTTCAAAATTCATTTCGAAACGCATAAGGTTGTCGTTAGTATCAGTCGGAACAGGAGTAATACTAACAACCACAAACTTTTTTAATCCATTCACATACCTACCCACATTGACTGCTCTTTTAGCAACAGAGTGAACAAGGTTTAGATTGGCATCAAAGTTAGCTTGTGTATTTCTGTAACCATTCAAAAAGAAAGTTACAGTTCCATTAAAGCTATCGTAAACAAAGTCGCCATCGGTTTCTATGTTCGAAATCTCATTGAGACTCACATGATATACTTTATCAATCATACCAGATTTTGTATTCTCCGTGGAGATATCTTTATGCTCTTTGAAGGAAGAATTTACTCCTTCTACTTGGTTATTTATATAAGATCTTATATTAGAAGCACTCATACTCTAAATAATCCTCTAGTTAGATTTCTAACTTTATCGTCTGCTGTTCCGTCATTATCTAGATCCATTCTTATCTTTACTCTATTTAGTGCATCTTTTTCAAAGTCAGCATACCTTCTGCTTTTCTCAAAGAAGATGTCTCCGACTTGGTTGCTCAAGCTTTCAAATATCATTCTCAAAACCATGAACTTCGATAACTGCCTAAACTCTTCAACGTCTGTAACATCTGCAATGGTAAGCTTGTTTCCCTCGTCATCATGTATACCCATCTCGTCTAGCTTTGCTAAAATTCTATCTTGGGCTAATCTGTGTTTGTATCTGTAATCACTTCTGTACCCTGGCAAGTACTCAAGTATCTGTGGTTCGTGAGCAATGAGATCTGAGTCTTTTGAAAATAGTTTTTCTTCTGATTCTGAAACTACAGTAATAGTATCTGTTTTAGTTATTGAACCGCTTGAATGATTTAAAGTTACTGTAATAGTTTTAGATCCAGTAGTACTGTATGCAAAATCTAAAAACTTATCATTGGTAACTGTAAATGTAGATCCTGCTGCCTCAGGCTGTATAGTGATCGATGTGATTGTATCTCCACCTGGATGCATAAAAGTTTTTGTACAATCGATCCTAATGATTTCATCTGTCTGCACTTTTTGTTCATATAAGTTAAGTATAATTGTTCCGCTCATATTTATTCCTTAATGTGTTCCTTGGGTTAAGTATGCATTAGCAGATGCATCTGTCGGACTGCTATTCGATTTAGTATCAAAGGTAAGCGTACTTGTTTCAAATCTTATGTATCTTTCTGGTTGATTAGAGAGTGTGGTCAATACGTTTGTAGGGCTACCATTGTTGTATAAGCTTTCAACGTCTGATTGAGTAAGTTCATAATCATTCCAAAAGGCGAGTTCATCAAAACTAAATGCTTTATCCTCTTGGCCTGTTAAAAGNACACCGCCCATCTGNATAGTATCTAATACTTGAGATGCTGGTAAATCACCATTTATAGATGAATCAGCCGCCATGGCTTGTTGTGTTCCATTTACATAAAGCTTTACATTAGCAAGCAAGGTTGAATTAGTTACATTTGAAGTTGAACCTGTCCCATCCCAAGTCACAGCTACATGGTGCCAGTTGCCGTCATCCATAATTGGAAATGTACTTGGGCTATTAAGCTTAATATATGATCCATTATTAATAGACTCACCCATAGCATTTATAAAAATATCAGTAGGTGCGCCTGAACCTCTATAAGACCACAAGAAACCAGATAGTCTATGGCCACTAAAATAAGTGTGTTTAGCTGCATACCCACTTGATTGGTAACCTAGGTTGACATACATCCCTGTATTACCACCTAAAGACAAAGGGCTTGAAGAACCAGCATTAAACCAGAATGACATTGACCAGTCAGTTTGCATCTTACAGCTAACTGGCATTTTAAAAATACCTGTATCAAAATTACCAGAGCCACCAATGGTGCCTGTTCTAACATATTTTAAATTAGATAAATCACTCGTACCTGGTGTGTAGATTGGGTCATTTAATGCACTAAGATGTTCAATGAAGCCTTGGGTGTGACTGCCCGATGCGTTTGAGTCTTCTTGGAAAAAGACAGTATCATTAATTTCATCGTATATCTTGATAGACCCAAGTGTATCAACATCGGTTTCATGATCGCCAAATCTAAAATATTTTTGAAGATTAAAGCTACTTGCCAATGTTGTAAGGTTAAAAGCTTCACCTGAGTTGTAAACACTACCCACCTCACTATCACTTAGCTCTTTACTAAAGAATGCAAGTTCATCTATATGTTGTACATCACTTTGTTTGTGGCCTGCTGTGAAGGTTGTTCCACTTGTTCCATAAGACCTACTTCTACCAAATAAAAATAATTCGCTTGGAGTTTCTGAAGCCCAATCACTATCATTAAAAGAGCTTCCAAGAATACTAGGGGTGATAGCTTGTTCAACTCCATTTATCCAAATATGTACATACTTATCTCCAAACCTATCGTTATCTGTGTCAATGCTACCTGACTTTTTTGTAATAACAACGTGCTTCCAGCTTGTGTCACCTGAAAATGGCGCACTGTCTGTAATGTAGTCAAGCCTAACTGCACTTTCGGATGCAATTGAAAAAATTATTTTACCACTTGTTGTTAAAATCTTAACGTGGTTTCTAGTGTCTTGCCCACTGAACCCAATAGCAGTTTCTTGATTTGAATTTGTTGATTCCATTCTAAGCCAAAAACTAATACTAAATTCATCGGTTAGTGATGGAAAATTATTATTATTGCCGAAGGGATTCTGATTCGATCCACTCAATAAAAAATTTCTTAAGTCACCTGTTTCCGTACTTGATACTAAGGCTCTCTTGTTTGAATATACTGCTGCAACATATGTTCCACTTGTATTTATATTAACGCTTGAAGTGTTTCCATGTAGGTCATTTGTAGCTGTCAAACTCAAGCTATGTGTATAGTCTTGACCAGAGAAGTCGCTGGCTACTTCGATAGTGTAACTTTTAGAAGGATCGTAAGCTATGCTGGATCCAGTTTGATTATCGGTTGTGTTCTTTATTCTGTACAGGCTTGCATTTGTGCCAGACAGAGAAATAGTAATTGAACCAGAACCAGTATTCGCTACAGATACACTACATACGGTTTGGCCGACAGGTATTGGGTTTGACGGATTTGGCGAAGTAATTGTACCTAAAGTTATAGACAATACTCCAGTTACCGAATCATCAAAAGTCCAGTCAACAACAGATGGAACTTCTGACTGTATGACCTTTACGCTGTTTTGAGTTGTGTACGATTTTATAATTTTTAAACATTTGTTTCCGTTACCTAAAGACTTGTGCGTGTAATAACATTGCTGAGGAAACTCATCTGTAAAATCAGATTGATATATATAAGTAAGCATCCCCTGTTCATAGGCTGCTTTCCATTCACTAATGTCTGTACTTGATCCTAGAGCTGTTATATCTGCTGCTGTGTATTTTATTTGAGAACGTGTAATAGTGTTTCCGCTTGTATCGCCTTTTTGATTAACAAATGCAGAGCCATCATAAACCTTATTGCTGGCAGTAGTACTGATATTACTGTTGGTAACATTAGTATCTATGCTACTGTTCGCTACAGTTACTTGAGGCTTATTGTTTATAGAAACACTTCTGCTCATTACTTCACCAATTCCCTTGCTACCTCTAATCCCTCTAGGGCTCTTTCAACATCACTTAACTCCTGCGCCCATTCCAGTTGNTTAGTGCAATCACTAGANAGAGTTTTTCTCATTATNTTTTTTTCAACACATTTAGTTACCCACCTNTTGAATAGAGATATAAACTCTTCTTGATCAAGCTTATATATTGCATCTCCGTATTTAAGATTTGATTTACCGATCTTTACATCACTGCCAATCTTATTAAGCATCTCTTTAAACAAAGGTCGTGTTCTTGCATTTATGTGACACACTTTATTTTTTGATTCTATTTCTTCATAAATTTCTTCACTCATAATAATTCCTTAGTAAGATGTTATCCTTGTATCTGTTATAAAAGTACTTTCTTTATTCATGACGAAACTACTATCAACATCACACTGAACACTGTTTTCAACATCATTATCGCCATCGCCAAATCTAACATATCTTTTTAGTACGGTGCTATCAGAGGTATATGCCGAGTGGGTGGTGGGATCCATTACTGTATGGTTATTTGATAGCTCTTCTATTTCTGTCAGAGATAAAGCTTTATTCCATACGGTTATTTCATCTAACCTAACCCCAGTAACTCCATCCCAGTTTGTAGCAGAACTTGATGTGGGGTACGCAGCATTGTTGTAGCCGAAAGGACTCATAATCGTTGATACACCTATCGCATTGCCACTAGCATTCCATGTACTACCAGTTCCAAAATTTACTGTATTCTTTTTTACATTATCAAAAGTTGAGCTTGTTTGAATATACATGTCACAATCACCAACCGTATTGCTATCTAGAACTATGGTGTACATATTCCACTGGTTTCTTACAATAGTTGCTCTACTACTAGCATAGCCAGTCGCATAGCTTGTAGTTAGCAGTATAGAAGAGTCTCTTGCTTGTAACTCAATTAACCTTGCATGATAACCATACATGTCGCATATTAATCCTATTGTTGAACTTGAAGTCTTTGTAGCAGACGGCACATAAGCCCAAAAATTTAAAGTCATCGCACTGGAGCTGTAATCCTGTGTATTAGCAGTGGTGCTTAAAAATCCACCATTATTTGTTTCTGTATAAACCCCATAAACTGAATTTGAAGTAGTTCCATAATATGCAGGGCCTACTACATATTTAGTGTTACTCCAAGAAGATGAAGTTGTCATTGTACCCGATGTGTTAATGTTCACACTATCACTTACCCCAAACACATCTCCAGTTGCTGTAACAGTAATAGAATGTGTGTAAGACGAACCTGTTGGGAAACCACTGTGAGCATGGACCTGGTAGGTACGCCCCTCTACCACTGCTAATGTAGACTGTGAATGAGTGCCTGTCTCAACTTCATGTAAATGGTAATGACTGGCATCTGTTCCAGATAACGAAAGTGTTACTGCTCCTAATGTATTATCGGTAATAGTTAATGTGGTTACGACTGTATGTATACTGACCGACGAAGAGTTAGGGTCAGGGCTGGTAATAGCTCCGGCGGAAATCGATACCGATCCTTGTATCTGAGCATCCTTGTTCCAGTCAATAATTTCGTAGTCTATGCTTTCTACAACCGTGCCATTGTTTTGAGTTGTGTATTGAGTAATTTTTTTTAAAGCCTTGTTGCCGTCACCCAAGTTTGGATGAGTATATAAATTAACTTGCTCAAATTCATTATGATAGCTTTCAACAAATTCTTTTGTAAGGACTCCATCTGCCAATGCAGAAGTCCATTCGGTAATATTTGTAGATGAACCCAAGGCGGTAATGTCTGTTGCCGTGTATTCTAATTGGTTTTTAGTTTTTATTTCTGAGTTGGAAACATTTACATTTGGTGTTCCCTGTATCGTTGCATTTGTATTAACGCTTGTGTTCGTTACGTTGACATCGATTGGAGTGGTGTCATTTATATCAACAGTGGCAGGGATGCTGACTTCTACATCAATATTACTGTCTACATTCTGAATGACCACTGGTACTGGGTCGCTTGTAGCATTTTTTACAGTTACCTCTAAGTCACTATCTGCACCTGGATTTGTTAGAGTAACTGGTATACTGTCACTAGATGTGTTTGTTACTTTAACTTCTTTCGTTGTAGAGTTGTCTTCTTCTACCGAAACCTTTACTCGATCTTGACTATCAAATTTGTTATTCTCTCGATCTTTTAAAGGTCTACTCATCTAGAAGCTCCTTTGCATTTACCACAACCCTTTTGGAAGTTACCTTATCTTCAGCAAGTTCAACTTGGGCTGTGCCGTAATACCAGGCCACCCATTCATTATCAGACCATTCGATTTGATAATTGAACTGACGACCTGTTTGAACTTGATGTCTAAACATCTTATCCCGAAGACCGCGTTTGGTCTTCGAGGACAAGAAGTTGTACATTTGTACTTCAATATAGCTTGCCAAGCTAATCTCCTATAAGTTTAATTATGCATTAAACCCAGAAAGGAAAACACCAGTCTTACCGCCTCTAAGAGTTTTAACTCCGTAAAGAACTGATAGAGTGAAGTCTTCAGCTTGGAACTCAAGAGGGGCTCTGCTTTGCTCTGCCTTAACATCCATCTGCATAGCCATCGCTACATGATCCTTGTGGTAACACAATACCTCGTTAGCTGCTAATCCATTTCCGTTATAGACTATGACATTAAATCCATAAATCTTCCCGATACTATTAGCAACAATAGAAGATGGGCCGCCAAATTTATCAGCGTTCTTAAAATCATCAAGAGCTAATAATTCTCTCTCACGATCTGGACTAATAACCATGTAGTAGTCATCTGTATTAAACATTTTGTTTTGCTTTCTCAACAAGCTTCTTGCTGAAAGAACATCGGCTAAAACAATAGAATCTGTACCACCGCTCACACTACCACTCATTTGAATAATGTGATCTGGGGCTGACGAAGAACAAAGTTTAAGAGCTGCGATAATATCTGCATCGATTTGTAATGCAAGTTCTGCCGCTTGAGCTTTTACAACCTCAGCTCTAATGTCTGCCACTGATTGCATAATTGCTTTGTCTTCAATTCTTGTAAAGATAGCTTTATGCTTATCCAAGTTAAGAACTTCTGCACTTAAGCTTAAGTTGCTAGATGTAAGAGCAGACCCACTTGGAACATCTTCCACTGAAGACTCTAACTCAGATGCTGATAAGATACTTAAGCTCTTGTCTCCAGGAGAAACCTCATTGCTTCTATTTTGGATCGTGGCGAGCATTTTTGCTTGTTCACGAAGAGTATCGAGTACGATACTTGAGATAGCCGCTCTTTGCGCGTCGGCTATTTGTGTTGCTGATACGTTTGCCATTTAGAACTCCTTTTCTAAAATCAAAAATTAAAACTGAATACCTTTTTTAGCTAGGTACTCAGCCAGTTGTGTTTCACTCATAACTGCAAGCCTTTCCTTTTCTTGCGTACTGAGACTAGCAAGATGCTGGTTCCAGTTCTGAGTTTCTCTTGTCGGTTCCGTGGGAGTTATGTCATTGACCACTTGCCTACCACTTGAAAACCAATGAGGTCTTGTTTCTCTAAACTCACTGATAAGTCCTCTTATCTGAGTTTTGTCGAAGTTAAGCTCGTCGGTAAGATCCACCTTCTCGTAGTAGTTATCTCTTAGATTTAACCACACGTCGTGAACCGCCTCTGGCCTAACACCCTCTTTAACAGCAGCTTCGTTTAAAGCTAATTGAAACTGCTTTTCTGCAAAAATGGATTGTTGGTCTTCTAGTTCTCGTTGGAGAGTTTCAGCTTTCTTCTTGTAAAGATCTAGTGCATCTTCAAGAGAACCTTTGGCTAATAGTTCCTGTTCCTTAAACGCACGCAGCTCTGATTCCATCTGCGCTTTCTCAGCCTCACGTTGCTTTAACTTACCCATCACCCTAGAATAAGTTTCCCATTTAACCATGTCTTCCTTGGAAGGGGCAGAAGGGGATTCCATTCTTGTTTCTTCTTGATTCAAAGTTTCAGCATTACTTTCACTTTGGCTGGCATCGCCCTGAAGATTTGTTTCATCTGTCATTTTAGTACACTCCTGTTATTGGTTCAAGAGAGATGTTTGCGCATCTCCCGTTTTATAAACTCCTTAATATTTCTATATAATGGACTATCCTTGGACTGCTTGATTCCAGCAGGATCCATTTGTAGCCTACGAAGCCTTGCTCTAATTTGCGAATACGACCTCTTGTTCGCAATAATAGAGGAACCAGTGTTGTAACCTGAATGTTTTGCATCTGAGATAATATACCCGACTGAAAAGCCATGATTTCTTTTTTCATGGAAAGCCATGTAGCTATCTAGCAACTCTCCACTAAAAGTGGCATTACTTACTGCTGGTGAATAGTTACTGTCAGTACGATTATGTTTCTCAAGATTCTTTCGTCTTTTTACTGTCTGTGATTTCAATGGGGCAAACGGTTTATTTCTGCTTGGCTGTGTACCCCTTCTTACTTTTTTCTGTGTTGTAACTCTTAAATGATTAGCAATCTTTTGAGTATTTATCTCTTTACATATTTTTTTTGATTTTCTTCCGAGGATCTTGGTAAGCTGTAGTTCTATGCTATCCATCATTAACCTCCTCGTTACTCTCTTCTTCTGCTTTTTTACGCCTCTCTTCCTCTGCATAGGCAAGGAATATTGGTGGAGCATCGTCCACTTTGTAAGTTTCCAAAATGGATTTGATCTTTTTTTGGATTGGACTTTTCAGGGACTCGCCTTTGCTATCATCGGGGAGGAACTGCCTTTTTACCCCACCATTATAATCGCCCTTATTGTGACCGCTTGCCTTAGCCACATCCTTTTTGGATCCTTTGATTTCAATAGTTATTTTGCTGCCATTAACTTTTGACCGCAAAGATCTCATCATGCTTTCTCTTAACCTGAGATCAGCCCGTGTAGATTTCTTCGCTTTCTTTTTAAACTCTCTATATTTTTCATTTGTAAGGTTGGCGGTGTACTGGCCACCTTGGACAGGAGATCTGGCCTCTGCTGTGTAATCTAAAATTTGATTCCTAATAAGGTCAGCAATCTTTTTTGCCGCCTTCTTTCTGTCCTTCCTTGGAATCTGTTTTAGATCTTCTTTAAGATCTATCGTGTAGCTTACACGACTTTTACTAATCGGCATCCTTCTCCTGGTCTACTTGAGTCTCCACCATTTGAAATTCTTTTGGATCTTCCTTGTCCTCTTTTTCTTTGGCAGAGAATATATCGTTGTCTTCCTTGTCAATTTTCTCAAGATATCTTTTTGCCTGTTCTTCAGTCATGGATTTTATTTCCATGATTGCTGAAACTCTTGAACCTAATCGGTTTTCTATCATGGCCGTATGAAAAGCTATCTGTTCTGCTTTTGTTTGTACGGCTTGTGGGTGTTTGTATTTTATTGAAACACTGGCTCTATCAAAAAAGTTATTAGTAATATACTTTTGATCAAGCATACCTTTCTCTTTTCCGACATCATGCCAGCCAGTAACGATATTTAATAGCTGCTCTTCGACTGACTTATAGATATCGTAATCTTGTTTACTGGCACTGAACCTTTGAAGCTGTGCTAGGAACCTTTCGAAACCAGAGTTATATATTTTTGAACTACCGTCATTGGTGACGACATCTGGATCTAGTCCTTGTGATGAAAGGAATAGTGATAGTACGTTTTGTATATATTCTATTCCTACTTTTAGATCTCCACCTGGATTAGCAAAACCAAACTCTGGATCTACTGCACCTGGCTCTGGACTTACTGGTAGGAACACAATCTTTGTTGGCCCTACTTCTACATCTTTTAGTTCTTTTAGATAGCCCTCTTCAGCTTTTAAAAAGGCTTGTGACCACGCTTGCATTCGAATGTTTTGATTTTGCTCGGAGAGTATTGCACACATCCTTACGGCAAAGTCGCAGATATTAGACTTGTCATCCACAAAGAACTTAAAATTTTTCACTGGACTAATGTCAATGAAAGGTAAAAAGCCGAGTGGGTTTATGATGTTGTTAGGGTCGCTAATTATATTTCCGTGACCGTCCATCACAAAGTTGTAACCAGGGAACGTACTACCATCGTAATGGCTATGTGGTTTACTCCACAGAACGTATCGCTCTCTTGATTTCTTATAATCGTCTTCGTCTGCTATGTCCTGATCGATCGAGTCTGGCCTATTTACTTCATACCTTCTCGAAGTTTTACTGCCACCCAGGTAAGACATGTTNTCTCTGTCTATCTTGGACTCTTCATCGTAGCCACTTATAATATATGCAACCGCCTCTTCTGGATCCATTGGATCTGGAACAACATCCACATGCTGCATAGATAAAACTCTTAACTTTAATTTTCCATTAATAGGAACACACATTAGTATGCTTTGTCTCTCAGCTACAAAAAACTCATTACTCTTAAGTAGTTTGTAGTTTACTTTCATATCTTGATAGATCTTTTCTATCGTTTCTTGTTGGGATTCATCTAAGCCAAGGAACTCTCTATTTGGCTCAGTACGGTATATAGATGCTTTTTCTTCTGAAATCCGGGATGCTATGTTGATGTTTGACTCTATAGGCATCTTCTTGACGGTTTCGCTATGAAAGTTTTCTCTTAGCTTTTCTACTACATATTGGTGAAGATCTCCTTTTAGAACTTTCATTCTTCTAAAAGAGATGTCTTTTCTATCCATGTTCTCTGTTGATTTGATTTCAGAAAGTATCTTTCTTCGGTAACCGATATCCTCAAAGTTCATTACCTCTCCCTGGTAAATATGTTCGCTTTGTTTCTTCTAGAGTAACCATTAAATACCGTATAGCCAACATAGCCAAGAGCATCCGAAATATGAGTTAAATTCTTATCGGTTGTCTGGTTTAATTTATTGTTTAGCCACGTTACTTGTTCCAAGTCCCTTTGGAGCATCGGAGTTTTTTCCTTACATAGTAAGATCCTCGACTGTTCCAAGAGGCGATTAGTATTGCTCACTCTGTCCAATTGTAATGGGTTTCTTCTGGTCATTGAACAGTCAAATCCATTTTCTTCAAGGATTATCTTATCAGATTTTCCCGAAGTTTTCCTCTGATTATACGTAGAATCTGCAATTACTTGGTAATGTCCGTACCCTCGACTCTTTAATTCAGCACACATCTGGTAAGTATCTGCTTCTTCGAGGTAGATTTCGTCCACCACATAGATTCTGTCGTGAATTATCCTACAAATCACAGCACAAAATGGTGAAATATTGAAATCTAGCCCGATTATTCCCTGTCCTTTGTGCTTTAACTCTGAAAAATCACCTAAATGTTTGTTTCTGTTGTAGGCATAGTAGGTTGTTCCCTCTTCTTTTACGAATAAACCTTCTAATTCTTGCTCTGCCATCTTGGAAGACATCTGAGATTTTAGACGATCAACATAATCTTCATCTAAATGAACATTGTCTGTCGTTTTAGCCACGATTAACTTAGTGTTCGACTCGTTAAATAGATGACCAGCCATGATGTCATAGAAAAAATTCATACCATTTGGAGAAGTGATAGCGAATATTTTATTATCACCTCTACGATCCCTTAAACGACCTGAGACTACGTTCCAAACTTCCATTGAGTCATAATATGCACATTCGTCTGCAAGCCAGGAACCGATATTAACCCCTCTGAGGGCATGTATTCCTGACGGATCTACACCAGCACAAAGTATATTTAAGATACCTTCAACAGTTAAGATCCCTCTTTGCTGATTGTATTTAAAACTAAGTCCCCAGTTGGTGAGAGATTCAAATATTTCAGTTAAGGTTGCTCGTCTTAGCTGGCCGTAAGTTGAAGCAGTGATGAGCCTCATTGAATGATCCCCCTGTCGGGCTCTCTCGAGCTGCATAACAACCCAAACAGCAGCACACCAGGTCTTACCACTACCGATCCCTCCAACAAGCCCTACGATCGAATAACCGCCTTTCTTATGATTGCCATTCGGATCATGAAATAGAGAATAAATTGCTTCATGTTGATGGGGCAGTAACTCTACGTCCATTACTCTTTGCCCCACTGACTTGCCATTGCATCGGCTATGCCTTGAAATGTCATACTTCTTAGCTTTGCTCTGTCTTTACTTGGAGGCAAATAATGTAATCTCTGTCTTTCTTTATTGGAAAGCTTCATCATCTCCTGTTTTACATTGTCGGTTTCCACAAGAGGTTTTAATCCTTTAAGCCATAAACAAGTTGCTTTTTGTTCTTTATGGCCAAACATGTATGGCTGAATAACTTGACTCTGATTTTCACCAATTAATTCTTTTCCATATTTGTGCATGATTGGATTTTCGATTGCCACTCTAGGGCAGTCAACTTCTAGAAATCTTTTGAAAAAACCAGCAGCAGCTTTCATTTTTTCCCATCTACCCTCTTGTTTATGCAACCACATCACACCACTATTTGAAAGGTAGGTACAAGGTGGGTGAGCCACTATTAGATCCCAGTTCTTATCTAAATGATTCAATACATCGTCTTTTATATGGTTTCCAGGAGACTCTGAATCAAGGATGTCGCAAGACCAAGCATCATGACCTAGTTTTGCAAAAGCATCCCTAACTCTCCCACTGTATTCGCATGCGACAAGAACTCTCATTCTTTAGTCCCATCTTCTTCACCAGTAGCTCTAATAGCTATCGGATCTTGTTTCTTTTTTGGAGTTACATCGATTGCATCGTCTTTCTTGACGAAATTGATCTTGATATTTTCCATGTTGTCTCTAGTGAGTTCGTGTCTGTCATGCCAACCGAAAAGGTTTTTCATAATGAAGATCCAACAGATCGCATTGCCCTTGATGTCTCCGAGAGCCAGCGACTTCCCAACTTCCAGCCAGTAGGCAAAACTAGCAGAGTCTGCATTATCGTATGCCATCTTGAACTCTGGGTAGTCTTCTTTCCATTTCATAACTGTTGATCGACTTACTCCAACTCTACCAGCAAAGCTTGTTAGTGTTCCACCATCTTTCAAATGATTGATAAGCTCTAAACAGTATTCTTCTTTGTACTTAGTAGCAAATCTTCCGCCCTTTCTAGGTGTGCTTTCAGAAGCCACAAGATTAGGGTCTATGGGCTTTCTATGAGCAGGGGTTTCAGGTACTACCCATTTCTTTCTCGGTAGCTTATTACCCTGTTTAGGGGTCTCAGAATCGCCTTTAGGGGTGGAATTTTTTGGGTCGTCCATAGTCGCCTTTTAGGTTAGTTTTGTGGAGGAGGTACCCCCACTTGTAACCCCTTGATAAAAGGGTGCTACCCCCTCCTGGAATTAGATCTGCTATTGCAAGACCATGCCAAGTTTAAGTAGCTGTTTTCTCGATTGTCTTTATTGTCAGGAGCGAAGTCAAGGACTTAATCAAATAATCCCATGATAATAACCACTTACATACCTCCACTAATATTTAACCACTTATCACGGTCGGACATTTAGTGAATAAAAGTGCCTAATAATTATACACCCTGAAAAATCACAATACTGTAAATAATCTATACACCTGAGGGGCTCTAAATAGCTCTGTAAACTTCCGAGTAAATAATCCTGTACTAATGCCTACAATAATTGGCAGCACTCTTAAACAGGCTATAAAGCCCCCACAAGTATAACCGACCTAAGTGTATAGCAATACAGTAATATACATTTTTTTATATAAAATACTTGATCGAGATAGGTTTATAATTATAATTGACGCTATTAGTCAATAATTAATATAAACAGGAGGACAGTATGAATAGACACCTAAAAACATTAATCAAACAAACAAACAGGAAACCACCGCAGTATAGAACAGAGGCAACATGGCTACCAGTGTTCCATGGTTTTTATGAGTCAATATTTGATCCAGAGAGAGACTTTATAGGCTATGAGACTGAACTAACTTTAAGTGAGAAAAAAGAATATTATCCAGAGGTATTCAACGAAGGGGTGACAGAAGAATTTTTTGATAATCATTTTTGGGAGTGCTTGACAAATAGAGGCGCAGCTATGGAGGCAGTATCGGAAAATATCTGCGAGGCACTTAAAGACATTGATCCGATAGGTGTTATTAAAGCAATAGAATACGAGACAGTTGTATCACCAAAGTATTACAATTTTTCAAACGACAGTATTAATTGCAAAATCACCTTCGACCAAGCAGTACTTCAAAAATATATCAATGACAACATTGAGGCGTTCACTAAATATATAGAGGAACGTTATACAAGTAGGGACGGTTTCCGTTCGTGGCACAGCAACGACGTTGAGGACTGGAAAAACCTAGACAACTTGGGTGAGCATTCAACCGGATCGGTTTTACAATTTGTTTTTATCAATGAATATGAAGATGAAGCATATATGGAACTGTATTACGCATCAGATATTTCAACTTCATTTAGAGACCATATAGGGTTCGACTCTGAAAAAATGATCACACTGTTTGAAAGCAGGTCTCAAAAAGGGGCATAAATGAACTACCAAATAAGACAAATAATAACAGTAATATTTTTAATAATAACTTTCACGATAATTAATTATTAGGAGGACAATATGGAAAATATTTATTCTGAAAAGTACTTTAAAGCAACAGTAACTAGCAGGGTCGATGATTTTGATAGAGAGACTGGAGAAGAGATTGAGTTCGGGCACCCTGAGCTGCTCGAAAAAATACAGGCAGATTCTCTTGACGAGCTTGAGTATAAAGTATGGAGGAAGTATGAGTACGAAAAATTTAAGTTGGTCGAGGATGGTGAGGACTCATTCTATGAATCGGTGTGTGAATCGGAGTGGTTCAGAGAAGAAGACAGAGGCAAGATTCAACAGTATGAGACTCTCCAAATAAGATTTTATGAGAAGACAGTAACACAACTAAATATTAAAAAATAAGGAGGACAGTATGAGCAAGAAGAAAAACAACATTATCGAATTCGTAGGATTCACAGACGATCAAGAAGAAAAAATTTGGGAGCATCTCGCAGAAGAATTCTCAGACTTGAAGCCGCAAGAAGACAAACAGTACACCTATACCGAATTGAAAAACAAACTGACCGAGAACGACAGGCAACAGCTTCTTGAGATTCTTGGACACAGATGCAGACAGTCCACCAAGAAGAAGCTTCAAAACAGACTGGAGAGATTCTCTGAGTCAGTCCCACAGTATGGAGTAATAGACAGACTTCTTCGAGAAAATGGGCGTTGGCAATACTGCGCAGGGCAGTCCTACACAGATGAGATTCGGACTGTGAGAAAAATATTCTTGGAGGAATACGAGTAAGAATTTCACACTCGATTGAATCGGAGGTAAAAAATGAGTAAACAAGAATTATTAGATGCTGTTATAGAACAAATAATAATAGACATTGAAAATAAGGATGTAACAGCACTTGAAGAATTATTAAAAACTGTGGACAGTAAATATTTACGGTCATACTTGCCAGAAGAATAATTATCAGGAGACAAGAATGAAGAAAATATTTTCAGAGAAGAATACTCTTAAGGACTTGATCAAGAAGTCAGTCGAGGACAGTGGACTATTCGAGTATGAGAGTGTCGAGGACTTTATAATTCAAGAAGAAGAGGAAATTCAAAATATTATCGAGTGGACTCTTGAAGAGATTCACAGCGTCTGTGAGAGAAGACTCGAGTCAATACTCGAAGACAGAGGAGAGACAGAAGAATCAGAAGCACTGACTCTTGAAGAGAGGAATAGGTGAATACTTCAGAATTGATTCTTGAGTGGGGAGAAGCAGCAGTCAGAAAATATTCTCCTGAATTCTTGGAGTGGGCCTATAATAATCAAGACTCACTAAATAATATTCTTGTTGAGTACTTGAATCCTGAGGGCCGACAGTGGAGAGACTCACTCAATAGACAGTACTTAAGAAGCGCAGAAAAAATATTTCGACTCATACAGGAGGACAGGACTGACTAATATTTGTACACAGATAAACTACCGAAACCTCGTATGCCAACTTTTTGTGGTGTCAAAAGTTTGGACAGCAGTTTTTCTGGCACAGCGATTGCTACACGCGCGCTCGCACGATATGGAGATATACTCAATTTATACGTGCGCGGCTGCATATGCATGTACATGTGTACGCGACGAAGCCGTCATTTAATCGCAATTTTTTTTCGGGGTGAAAATTTTTAGGATTGATTTCTCTTACCGCGAAAAATATTCCGGCTGAAATTTTTGGAGGACAACATGAAAGACTTAGAAAAAAAATTATTACAATTATTACCAAGACATTACGAACTAATTACTGAGAAACAAATTGCCACAGAGAATGCAAAAGAAACTAGAGATCTTATTGTAGATTTAATGACTCTCCTAAAAACAAATAAAATACAAGGAGAAGATTACACAGGAATACTTATGCAAAGATCTGGTGGTATCGATACTAAAAAGCTTAGAGAAAAATACCCAGAAGTATATAAAGATTGCATACGAGAAACACCTACCCAGGCACTAACTGTTAAGATGAACCGTCCCCATACCACAAAAAAACCAGCCTGAGTAAAAGGTGTAAAAATAAATTTTATGAATTTTCAATAAGTTATAAAGATATTCCTCAGAAATAATGAAAACCTCCCCTTGATTTTTCTTGCAACTTGGGTATGTAAATTATACAAGGTTTTATATAAACAACATTGGAGGCACAGATGACAGAAGTAACGGAACCACTATCTTTAGACATACCAATTCCACATGAAGTAAGTTCAGATCATGTTTATTCAATTTTTTATACATTAGATCGATTCTCTGAAAAGCTCTACTTATCAAGTGAAGACTATCAAATGATAATTAAAGAAATGATGAGCTTGTTTGCAAGAGCTGGCAATCTTGGTGGCGAAAATACTATGGATGTCTTGAATAGATTGGAACACTTTTTTTATATGAGAGAACATAAAAAAGTTCCAGGTAAACCCTCACTAGTATCGCCTTATGTAAGCGGTTTAGATTTAACAAAGCAATAAAATGAGTCCAATAGAAATCGCAGAGTTTGAACTGTATACATATTTAGACAGCTACATTTACCCAAACATAGATGAAGAGCATTGGTGTAATTTAATGCAACTAATTAAAACATATAAGAGAGAGATAGAGGTAACTCACGGTCGGGATACTTTAATGACAGCAGAGCAAGGGAGAAGGATCGAAACTATGCTCAAGTTTTTATCGCAAGATATAAGAGGAGAGGAACCTTATGAACATTCAAGTGAATCAAACCAAGGACTACAGTAGGTTTAAGTTTCTAGAACTAAACAGAGCCATAAATAAGCTACATGTTAAGAACCTCATGAAACTAAACGAGGAAAGAAGTAGATTTCATTTATTCCCAATTGTTGTGGATAAAGACATGAACATTATAGATGGGCAACATAGGTATACAGCGTGCAAAGAGAGCGACTCTCCTGTTTTTTACATTACCGATGATGCCAGTACAGAAGATAAGTTTACTGAGATAACCAAGGTAAATACAGCAACCAAGAGCCATAGCTATAGCGATATTTTTGAGATGCTTTACAAAGACAATGACAGAACGGCAGTTATGCTTAAGTCGTATCAGACAGTACTTAAGAATGAACACAAACTGTTTGTAGATATTTTTTCATTAATAAGAATCCTTACGATAACTTTAAAAAATGGCAGAACCTTTAATTGGCCATCAGGTACAACTATGAAAGACAATATGCAAAGAAAAGAATTTTATCTTTCTAGGGATTCGGACTATAGAGTAGTTATACTTACTAAAATTAATTCTATGTGTGGTTTTAATGGAGGAAATATGTTCTCTGTTTTTAAATCAATTTTTACAATATTTAACAAAAATAAAGTTCCATTAGAGGAAGGCATAGCTAGATTAGCAGACAATGGATTTTCAAAAAACAATGCACTAGAAGGCTTAACTTATAGCCAAGTTGCTACGCATGTAGTGAAGACTTATAACAAACACCTTAGTCAAAACAAAAAGATAGCTGAATAAAACTATTAATATAGGAGAAGTTATGAATTTAGAAAACCTAGAAGGGATGAACATAAAGGAAGTAAATGCGCTTCATCTACAATGCCAGTTAAGTCACATGGCTTACCTTGGTGCAGAAACTACACTTAAGGCAACCAAATCAAGTAAAGATCGGTATATCGAGAAGTTTATAAGAGAAGGGGAGAGCAAGGAGTTTATAACAGGTGCTACTCACATAATGAATCATCTTATTGAAGCTGGAGAAACGATTGCCACAAAGAATCTAGAAGAATATTTGGATTATAAACAACGTCTTAAGAATATGTTAGAGCATTAAGATAGAGAATGCCGCTAGACAACATTAAAAAACTAGCGGCAACTCAAATCAAAGAAGAATGATAATTGGTTGCACCCACCTATCATCTGGAGGACTTATAGTTTAATTTATATTTTATTTAACGGTCAAGTACTGGGCTAATTTTGGGTGCATTATTTTGCTACGTTCTTTGTTTTTCTTTACTAATTTTCTTAGCGCAATATCAAAAATACGATGTGGCTTGATATCGCAAGCGAGTACAGTATGAACCCAACTGATAATAACATCTGCTAGNTCCTCCTCTATTCTTTCTTTTACTTGTAAAGGATCTTCATTTGGGTAAGCTTTTTTCTCTAATCTGTTAAAGGCACTAAGCACTTCACTAGCTTCTTCTGTTAATTTTCTTACATAGAAATTTAAAATCTGTGTTTTCGTAAATCCTTCTAAGTTGTAATTTACTTGGCAGCATTCAACAAATTGCTCGAATAAAATATAGGTTGGTTGAAAAATGTTGCGATACTGATCTTCTTGTTTCATGTTGCTCCTAAAATAAAAAGGGGAGCTGATAAGACTCCCCCCAAGTAAAGTAGGAAACACTGAAACCTACTAAACACTGGCTCTCTAAAACGGGATGTCATCTACCGTCAAAGAGTCTGTTTTATTTACAGTTAAATCCTGCGCAGTAAAGGAGGTCGCTGACTTAGCTGTAACGTCATTTCTATTTACATTCCTCTCTACAGTTTTTACTTCTAATAACCGAAGAGATTCTTTTGTTTTATCTTCTTTATCTTTCCAACCATACGGCTGTC
>FUFK010040738.1_pt1 | contig 53709 bp, 53 predicted proteins | sample 1021851 | NCBI WGS metagenome assembly FUFK01 (sample SAMEA51879418, study PRJEB19060) | metagenome | reverse complement strand
TAATACAGACAATGGTAGCTGTATAAGTGTGCAGTATGGTTGCACAGATAGTTTGGCACTGAACTATGATGATGATGCTAATACTGACAACGGAACATGTATATATCCCTATTATGGGTGCACAGACCCAGGTGCAGAAAACTATGAGCCACTAGCTAATATAAGCGATAGTAGTTGTTATTACGATGCTGGATGTTATTCTGACCAGCCATACTATTTACCAAACGAGTGTTTAGAATGGGTAGTATCTGTAGACCCTTTCTGCTGTGATAACGAGTGGGACACTCCTTGTCAAGATTTATATAACTACTGTCAAGACGGATGGACAGGACCAACAAATATATCTATGTTTGAAAGACTAGGACTATCAGTATTTCCAAACCCTACAGCTGGTATGGTTTATTTCTCAGAGGCTGTAGATATAGAGGTGTATGATTTAATGGGTAAAAAAGTTGCATCATCTGATAATAAAAAGTATATTGACATGTCTAATTTAGAAGATGGCATGTACAATATAATTGTAGAATACAAAGAATTACTAATACATAAACTAATAATTAAAAATGGCAACACCTACTAATTCTAAGTTATACAATAGTATTAAATCTAGAGTAAAATCAAAATGTAAGGTATGGCCTTCAGCGTATTGCAGCGCACAAGTTGTAAGACAATACAAAGCTGCTGGTGGAGGATATAGCGGTAAAGACCCAAGAAAAGGTATGATGGGATATAAGACTGCTCCTATAGGGTCTGATTCTAATAATGATATGTTGAAGAGACAAGTTTCGTGATAAAAAAGGGGCACATACAAAGAATGAAACAAAAGTTTGAAGCAGAAGATGGTTTCAACGTCCCTTCTGATGCACCGTTTAAAAAAGGTAAAGGCAAACTTAAAAAAGAAAACTATAACATGGCTAGAGCTTTAGAACTTGGTTACAAACCCGACGATTCAGGGCATTATCCATCAGTAGACCACAAAACTGGAATGCTGCTTAAATCTAAAAAGCATCCAACAGTTATTAAAGAGTTTATATCTCAGATGCATAATCCGAATATAAAATTAATAGCTAACCCTAGTGGTTACTTTGGAGCAGACCAACTTCAATATGTACCTAGAAAAAAGAAAGGCGGTTAATGGCATTTGGAAAGATAGAGAAAGGTGTCTGCTCAGCATGTGAGTCAGAACAATGGATAGTACATAAGAACAAGAACCTTTGCAAAAGGTGTAACGATAAGCGAAAGTCAACAAAGGCAAACAAAAGAAATGCTGATGACGATAGGTGGTATCGCGAAGTATTTGAGAAAAGTAATAAGTGCTGTGAGGAATGCGGAAAACAATTACAAGGATTCTCACGCTCTTATGTATCACATATACTAAGCAAGGGAGCATTCCCTTCATATAGATACCATCCTAAAAACTATAACATTCTGTGTTATGAATGTCATCAGACCTGGGAGTTCTCAGGTAATAGGAAGGATATGAACATATGGCCTAAGAATGAAGAACTCATATACGAGCTGAAAGCGAAGTATCATGAGTATGCTAAAAATTTAAAAAACCAGTCGTGATACAATATACATACAAAAAGGGAGGACATTTAGATAGAGCTATCAAGATGTTTGAAAAAGAAGCTAAAGCTGGATTTAAAGCATCAAGACCTACATCTAAAGGTGCAGGTATGACTGAGGCTGATGTTCGTGATTATAGAAGAAAGAATCCTGGTAGTAAACTAAAAACTGCTGTGACAGGTAAAGTTAAAAAAGGTAGTAAAGATGCTAAAAGAAGAGCATCGTATTGTAGACGTTCATTGGGTCAAATGAAAATGCATAATATAAATTGTAAAAAAACGCCGAATAAGAGAATCTGCGCAGCAAGACGTAGATGGCGCTGCTAGAGTTTACCTCTATTAATTAGGATGCGAAAGATAAGATAACCGAGCAAGTCAAAGTCAATGTCCTCGTCTTCATCCTCAACATCTTGCTTTTTTCTAGCTAGCTTATCATCAATTCTGGCGTTTATGGAGACAAGTCTGTCTCCTTTGTGAAATATTCCTATGTTATCAAAAGCTGAGTTACCATACTTTCTATTCTTTTCGTGTAGTGTTGTTTTAAGTTCTTCTAATAGATTCTCTAACTCTAATTGAAACTTAGGGTCTACTACTGGTTTAAATTCGTTAGTAGCTCTTATTCTATCTTCTACTGAATCAGCCACCCTTTTATCAAAATAACTTTTGTTCGTATCCATATTTCTATCTTTATCGTAATAATATTTGCTGTGTTTACTCATGCACGTATCCTTGAACTATTATGTCAAATCTATTGGCGTTAGCGTCTGCTTGAGCTGTTAAATAGTAATACTTAGGTAGATATAAATCAGCAGCTAAAGCTTGTAAGGTAGTATTAGCTGGTATTACTAAGTTTGGTATTAACAAACAGTTTTTAGCTTTTTCAAAAGGAACTCTATCTCTTGAGTATTGACTATCTCTTCTGTAAATAGGGTCACTTACTCTTTGTGGTTGTAAATATTCTGACACATAAATATTTAAAGCAGTGTCGGTGTTTGAAGTGTTACTGACATTTAATTGAGTTATAATATATTCATCTCCAGCAGAGCCTACCAAACTTTGAAAGTTTGTGGTGTCTTTTAGTGTTTGACATTTTGTTATATAGTGTTCTGGCATTTTAATCTAAGTTTGATTGGTCTAATTGAAATACTACTGTAACATAGTAATTTTTATTTCCTGTAGGCACTCCACCTGTTAATTGTAGCGAAACTAATATTTGCTCACCTTTGCTAAAAGCAAGCGTTCCGCTTTTAGGTAATGCAGCAAAAGTTCCGTTTATAACTGTGTTTGCGTCTACAGTAGTCATTATAACAGCAGCGCAAGGCGTTAAGCTAGAACTGCCATTAGTTCTTTTTGAAAACGTAGCCGCTAGTGGCACTCCTTTTCCTTTATTTAACAAACTATTTTGCGAAACAATATGTATACTTTTTATAGTCCCACTTGCTGGAGCTACAAAAACATTACGAGGATTTGTTGATGATGTGCCTTCTGTTATACCATCTGAAAAAGGCACAAACTGAGCAGTTGTACAGTCAGCATTTAACATGTTACATACTAGTGGAACGTATATATTAGTGGCGTCACGCTTAGCTGTGTTGGCTGTTATAGCACTAGCTTGACTAGTTGATATGCCTGTTTTAGAAGTATTAGCTGTTATAGCATTAGCCTGCGATGTAGTTATACTAGTTATTTCGCTACTAATAAATCTTCTTATCTCTTCTATATCATCTGCAACTTGTTGAACAGCGTACAAAGCAGGTGCTAAATTAGTAAACATGCCGTTATCTTCAATATGCTCTCCATTGTCAAATTTAGTTTTTATTTCTAGTTCAACAGCGTCAGTTATAGACTTAGCGTCTTTTGAAGCTCCAGTTCTTTTATTAAATATATCTGTTATTTTTTTATTTGCTAAAGCCATAATTTATGTTGTATATTCCCAAACTATTGTTAATACTACTTGTGCAGCTACTCCAGTGCTTCTTTGAATAGCTACACCTACAGCATTACCAGCTGCAAAACTGTTAGTATTCATTGTTGTTACCACAGTTGTCTGAGCGGTGCTTAAATCTACATTTGTGTTATCGACATGCGTACCATCTTCTAGTTTATCTGTAGTGTCTGTTATTTTTGATATTCTTAAAGTGCAGCTATTGCCTAAGCTTGTTTGAGACCTTACTGCTATTTTTTTTATAGTACCAGGATAAGGAGCTAAAGTTCTAGTCCAATAATTATTCATACCACCTCCACTAACACTTTCATTTAAATTGTTAAACGGCACATAATTTATATTGCTAGTGCTGTTGTTTAACTGAAAGTTATGCGTTGTAACAACTATTTGTTTTGTAGCGTTAGTAGCTGTACCTGTTGTATCTTGGTTTAGCGTAGCTACATTGCCAGCAGCTAAAGTACCTGTAACATCATTAGCTAAGTCAATTTGATTTCTAGTTATTTCTTGTCCTGATATAGTTATATAGTCAGGTGTGCCAGTTAAAGTAACAGCATCGTGTGATGTAGGCGCGTTTGCTTTTACTATTTTATTATTTGAGTCTAAACCTAAGTTGCCACCACTAGCAATGGTGCCAGTTTCTACACCGTCAAGAGTTACATCTTTTTTAAAGATAGCATCAAATAAAGAAACAAATTTTCCTATAAATTTCATATTGTATAGACATAAGTCTAGACTAGTTTATATATAGATACTGAAAGCCCGCCTAGACATGCAAACATAAAGATTTTTTGTATATGAGTCAATACATGTTGATAAAATATTGTCAAATATACGTTTGGAAAGATACGAAAAAAAAACTATATTTGTCCAATACCCAACAAAGAATCACAATGTATTCAAGAAAAGGAGATGAGGTCATACTGGTAATTTCAGATTTACATGCGCCTTATCATCATCAAGACGCCTTAGAGTTCTTAGAGGCAATCAAAGAAAAGTACAAGCCAACATTAGTGTTAAACGTGGGAGATGAACTAGATTATCATGCTCTAAGTTTTCATGCATCTGACCCTGATTTAGATTCAGCAGGTATAGAGCTAAAGAAAGGACAAAAGGTTCTTAAGGAGTTAGAGCAGATATTTCCAGAAATGATATTGGTAGACTCAAATCACGGGTCTATGAAGTATAGAAAAGCTAAAGTTAACGGCATACCTAGAGAGTTGATGGTGAGCTATAATATAGCTTGTGGAGTGGGAGACGGATGGGTTTGGTTTAATAACTTTACAACTGAAATGCAAGATGGTAGACAGCTGTTTATGACACATGGTATGAAGAAGAATGGTGTTCAGCTGTCAAAAGAAATGGGTATGTGTGTAGTGCAGGGGCACTACCATACTGAGTTTAATATACAGTATTGTGGTAACCCTAATGTGTTGAATTGGAGTATGATGGTTGGATGCTTGATAAACAATCGCTCTATGGCGTTTGCGTATAATAAGACTTTTCCAGCTAGGCCGATACTAGGATGTGGTTTGATTGTAAATGGCCAACCACACTTAATACCAATGGTAAAAACAAATACTGGAAAATGGAACAAAACTCTGACTTTTTAAAACATGCAGCTAGACCAAAGAAAAGAGACGGACTACTAGAACTGCAAATAGAAAAGTACGGGGGCTTTGATTATATGGAAGAGTATCTTTCTATAAACAAAGGTATAATATACGAGTACATGTTAGAAAGATTTTGTTACTCGGTAAGAGCTGGTGAGGAAGAGATAGATATGTTTTTATTTGATGGTAATGATATACCATTGACTAGCGTAAGAGGTGATTGGAAGGAGTGTCTAAATAAAATGATAGACTTTTATGTTGACCTAGAAGAGTATGAAAAATGTGCTGTATGTAAGCAATTATTAGATATACTAAAAAGTGAAACTAAAAGTAATTAGATATAGCTCACAAGCAGATAGCACAAGCGGTCTGCTTTTTGAGGAAAACGAACTGGGTTTAAAGTTTCTATGCTACACTTTAGAGGACGAACATAGAGCTCTAAAAGTTAAAGGAGAGACTAGAATACCAGAAGGAACATACGAAATAAAACTCAGAACTGAAGGTGGATTTCATCAAAGGTACAGTAAAAAATATCCTGATATACATCGTGGTATGTTGCATGTCACTGATGTTCCTGGTTTTGAGTATATCCTTATACATACTGGAAATACTGATGAACACACTGCTGGTTGCCTCATCGTGGGTGATACGCAGTCCAATAACAGTATCATTAAAGACGGCTTTGTTGGGCAATCCGTCAATGCGTATAAAAGAATTTACCCAAGTATTGCGAGAGTATTGGAAAAAGGTGATACAGTAACAATACAATATATAACTATTGATAATAACATAAATATTTAAAAAAATGCCAAAGCACACAAAAAAAGCCAAAGGTGGTATGAGATACAAAGCCAAAAAAGGCAGTAAACTAGGTATGGTCAGTGTAGAAACAGGGTTTGATAATAATCCTAATGTAACTAGAGCTGACGTGATACAAGGAGCTAAAAAGAAAAAAGGAGAAGCTAAAGGAGGATTGAAGATGAAAGCTAAAAACGGAGCAAAAGTTACCATAAATAAAAGAGGTACAAGAGGCACTGTTATTGAAGAAACTCCAGGAACATTTACAAAAATTAAAAGAGGTGGTAAGAAAACAAAAACTCTTGACGCTACACCAGGACAAAAAGCTACAATTACCAAGACAAAAACTAATTTAAAGGGTAATGAAAAAACTAAAACCAGAGTAGTTGGCCAAAAAAGAGCTAATAGAATGGTGAAAAGTACTAGACGTCAAGCAGCTAAACAAGATAGAATAGCACTACACGGCATGGATACCTCGCACCCACAAATTGCAAGGTATGGAATGAAACCAAAAATGTCTAAAATGGGTAGTAAGTTAGCATCAGATAATAACTACGACATGCTCGACAAACAACAATCATAATTATGCCAAAACACAGCGACGAAAAAAATAAGGTTATAATGCCTAAAAGCGACGGTAGCACTACTGACCATTCTTCTAGTGAGTTTACAAAAAGCTTAAATGCTATGCTAAGACAACAGAAAAAAATGGACTCTATGAGCTCAGTTATTGACGCTGAAAAAAAGGCTAGAAAAAATCAACCAACAGAAAATTATCCTTCATTAACAAATATCAAGGGTAAAAATATTCCATTAGGACCTAGTGAGATGTTCTCAGTAGGAGGTAAGATAGACGACAAAGACTTGGGAAATATGAAAGCTAAATTTGGTATGCTAGGTAGAACTTTTAAAACAGACTAACATGCATTGTAAAGGCAAAAAAACATCCTTCGGCGGTAAAAAAAGCTCTTTCAAGAGATTCGATAACGGAGGTCTGACAACCACAGAAAAAAACGAAAAAGACCAGAATAAACAAAGCGACAAAAAACCTGCTAGTACATCTGCTACAGGAAGTCCTAGAATATTAGAGCCTGATGCTTTAAATAAAAGCCTTGTCGGCTTAGGCACAGGAGCTGGTATAGCTACTGCAGGCTTAGTTGGTTATGGATTATACAAAGGCGTCAAAGCTGGAGTAGATGCTATCAGAAAATCAAGAGAGCCTTTTAAACAGGCTATTCAAGACAGAAAAACTCAAAGACGAGTAGATAGACTACAACTTAGGTCGGATAAGGCTGAAATGAAATCTACTGGTGATTTAGATAGAAAGTCAATAAGACAAAAAAGAAAAGAAAAAAGACAAGCAAGAAGAAAACAGTTTTTGTTGGATAAGTCTGAACAATTAAAAGCAGCAACAGAACCTAAAACAGCTGCTGCTGGAATATTAGCTATGGCTGCACCTTTGTTAAAAAAAGCTGCAGTAAGCGCTGTTGCTAATGTGGCTGCTAAAAAATTGATGCCAGAGAAACAAGCGGCAAATGGATTTTTAACTTATATAAAAACCTTTCCTACGGGTTCACGAAAGATTAAGAAAGCGAGAACAGATTTTCAAAAACCAAACGTTAAAAACACTAATTTGAAACCTATGAAGCAAAATGTTAAAAAATTAACAAAGCCTAAGGTTACAGCAAGATTTTAAAAAAAAACATATGTGTAGTATATTTTGTATTTTAGGCGGTGGCGGTGGCTGCGGCTGCGGAAAAAAATAATGAAGAATTTGTTTAAGATAGAAAAGGACGGTAATGTTTTATTGCAGGACCAAACGATAGCTCTGGCACCAGAGCTTTTCGCGTTGTATAAGCATAAAGACTACGGAAGTAGGGCTATCAGATGGATAGTAAGTATGTATGACTATAATAGTCCTTACAGAAACTTGCCAGAAAAAGAAAGAAAAGAACAGGTAACTACTGACGTATACGGCAAGCGTTCATTTTACAAACTTGAAAAAGAAATAGTAAAAGAGGCTGCTAATAAATATAAAAAGTTGCAATACGACCCACTGCTTGAGCAGTATAGTGTATTCAACGAAAAGTTGGCACAGTTTAACGAATATGTAAAACTAATGCCAATAACAGGAGATAACGCAACGGAGCTACAGAAAGTTATGTTAGGTGTAGATAAAATTATGGAGGCTAGAGAGAAGTTGCGAAAAGTAATAATAGCTCGTGGCGAGGAAGATGATACAATTCATGGAGGCGGCGAGCTTTCGTTCTTAGAAATATTGCAATAATTGGCTAACTATAATCCTATATCAAAAAACGGAATACCCGAACTTAAGTTTGGTTCTTCAGAGTTTATGAAGTTTTGGAACAAAGAGCTTGATAGATGTAAGAATGGATATAAGCCTACTAACGGAGAGTGGATACCTGGTAGTTATTATTTTTATTTAAACTACTGTAGTATTCTATCAAACAAAGATGGTTCTGCTAGAAAGTCTTTGAATAACCCAGATTATCGAGACCAAGACCATGAGTATTTTTCTTTAGTGAATCAAGCAAAAGAAGAAGGTAAAGGTTTGATAGTTTTGAAAGCTAGGGATAAGGGTTTTTCTTACATGAACTCAGGTCTTGCTCTGTGGGAGTGGACATTCTTTCCAAATAACGAAATAGGTATAGGTGCTCCAACCCCATCTTATGTCTCTGCTATGAGAACTAAGATAACTAATATGTGGAACGACCTACCTAATGAATTCAAGCTAAGAAAAGATTTNAAAGATAACGAAAGAACTATGATGTCTGGATATCAAGTTAAAGAGAANGGTGTNTGGATAGAGAAAGGTAATCGTTCTATTATGCATTTTAGAACTATGGACAATCCAGATATGTTTAGGGGTGAGCGTTTAGCTATGATGATATTAGATGAGGCTGGTGAGTTTAAAAAACTAATCAGAGCTTACATGGCGTCTCAAGCATGTTTCATGGATGGGTCTGTGCAGTTTGGTGTACCAATAATAGGTGGTACATCTAACACTATGAGAGCTGGAAACGATGACTTTATGGAGTTGTTTTACGAGTATGAAAAATATAATTTACTACAGTTATTTATACCAGCTAGTAAAGTATATCACGGCTTCTTCAATATTAAGACTGGAGAGTCTGACGAGATAGGAGCATCTGAAGATATAGAGCTTAAAAGAGAAAGNCTCAAGGGAGGTAAAGATAAGTCAGCATACTACCTATATGTTCAAGAATATCCTCTGACGCCTGAGGATGCCTTCATGTCTACAAATAAATCTTTATTAGATTTAGAATCAATAAATAACCAAAGAGCATTATTATTAGCCAATGACAAATACAGGAACATGGTCTCTACTGGAGACTTGGTCTGGGTATCCGAAACAAGTGATGTTACCAAAAACTTGGTACAATGGGTGCCCAACCCTGATGGTAAATTACAAATATTATATCATCCAGAACACACCGCAAAGTACCTAGACATAGGTGGAGTAGATAGTTATTATCAGGAAGATTCTAAAACATCAGACTCAAAAGGTGCTTGTATAATATACAGAAGATTTTCTGGTACAGACATGCCTGGCGAGTTGCCAGTGTGTATGTATAACGATAGGCCGTATACAAAAGAAGAGTTTTATGACACTTGTTTGAAAATGGCCGTATATTACAATTCAGAGCTGTTGGTGGAATATACCGATGAATTGTTTTTCAAGTATTTTGAAAACAGGAATGCTTTGAAGTATTTAAAAAAGAGACCAAAAGCTGCTGATTCTCCTTGGTCAAGAGTTTCAAACAGATTTGGTGTACATATGAAGTCGTATCAAAAGAATATGATTACAGAGTTGCTAGACGATTATGTAAAGAAAAACTGCGACAGCATTATGTTTTTAGACATATTAGATGACCTAAGTGTTTATGGTTTTAAGAATACAGACCTTGCTATGGCTTTTGGTTTGTGTTTGATGCACGACTTAGATAATGCAAAAATCATGGTTAGACACGCAGAAACAGAAGAACTAGGACTACATATACCGCATTTTACAAGAGTAGGCGGACTTATAAAACCAATTAACTAATGGCATATAATTCAACATTTCCAAAACAAAATATACCAGACAGCGAGAAGACTAAAGAATGGTGTAAAAACATGGTCGACGCTGTGACAAGATATCATGGCAACAGTGTAAGAGCCACAAGAGAGAGAAGAAAAGATTATGATAATTATATGCTTTTTAATGGCTTGTTTGACCAAAGACAGTTCGAATACATAACAAACACTTATGGATTAGCTACGCCAGCACGTTTGGTAAANTATCCAATAATACAACCTAAGGTAGATTTAATGGTTGGTGAGTTTGTTCAGCAGCCTTTGAAGTATAATGTACATACAGTAAACACAGAGGCTATATCTAGAAAGTTAGACAAAAGAACTGAAATGGTAACTGATTATGTAATGGCTCCTATAATAAAAGAGATAGAAAAAGAGATAGGAGCTAATCTTGGTATGAATAACGATGTGTTACAGCAGATAATACCTGATGACTTAGAAGACTTTTTAGCTAAAAACTACAGAGAGAATGTAGAGGAGATGGTTTACAATGGCTTAAATTACCTTAGCTATAAGTATTCTCTAAAAGATATATTCAAAAGAGGCTTGTATGATTTGTGTATTACTGGTAAAGAATTTTACAAAGTTGAAATAGTCAATGGAGACCCAAGAGTAAGGAGAGTAGACCCAAGAGCATTGATATATGATTTAAACAGTGACTCAGAATATTTAGATGATGCTTGGTGGGTTGCAGAGGAAAGATACATGACTGTAAATGAAATCATAGATGAGTATCGCAACTATCTAACTCCAGACGATGTATATAAATTAGAAGATATAAGACAGTCTACACCAAACCAGCTTTCTGAAAGATATTCAAGCCCTAACAGTTGGTATTATAAAGAATCTGACAATGATACCTCAGCTAGAATTAAGGTTATCATGTGCGAGTGGAAGTCTATAAGACAGATTAAAGTAAAAGTCAGTCCGAATAAATATGACCCAGATGCACCATTTATTAAAATATTACCACCTGATTACAAGCCGAAAAAATCAGATTTAATTGAAACAAGATACATATCAGATATATGGGAGGCTACTAAGATTGGCCCAGATATTATGATTAAGTGCAGAAGAAGACCAAATCAAATAAGATATGAGAGAGATATATCAAATACATCGTTAAGTTATTTTGGTTGTGTAAGAAACAATATTGATGGCTCTACAATCAGTGTTGTAGATTCTTTGAAAAACATACAATTACTATATAATATAGTTATGTTCCATATAGAATTAGCTATGGCTCGTTCTGGTGGTAAGTCTGTAGTTTATGATACAGCTCAAGCACCACAAGGTATGGACTTCTCTACTATTATGTACCATGTTAAAAATAGTGGTATAATACCTATCAACACTCAACTAGAGGGTAATCAAATGGCAAACTTTAATCAGTTTAGTCAGGTAGATTTTACTTTATCTAATTCAGTTCAACAGTTGTTGAATCTAAAAATTATGTTAGAAGATACTGCTGATAAGATTACAGGTATAAACAAAGAAAGACAAGGTGTTATGAAAGGGTACGAAACTGTAGGAGCTTCTGAAAGAAGTGTATTTCAGTCTAGCCTTATAACTCAACCTATGTTTTATATACACAGTAAGTTGATAGAAAGAGTTTTAAATCATTCTGCAAATCTTATGAAGATATGTTGGAATGAAAAGGATAGCATGTCTTATGTGTTAGGAGATATAGGTGTACAAATGTTTAACATAGATGATACTATACAGTATTCTGACTATGGTGTTTTTGTAAATACTATGACTTCTGAATCACAAAAGAAAAGAGCTATAGAGTCTTTAGGTCAGGCTGCTTTAAGTTCTGGACAAATAGGATTCTTAGAAATGATTAAAATTGTAAACGCAGAAAGCGCTCAGTCTGCTGAAACTGTATTAGAGAAAGCTATACAATCTATAAAAGCACAACAACAACAGCAGCAACAACAACAAGCTGAATTAGAGCAAGCGAGGTTGCAGCAAGAACAATCTAAGATGCAGCAAGAGATGGATATAGTAAATGCTAATAACGAAACTAAGATACAAGTAGCTCAAATTAATTCTGGTTCTAATGAAAGAGTACAAAAGACTAAATCAGACTCAGAAGAAGACCAGTTAGTATCTAAAAATATACAAGAGTTAGATATGGCTGCTTTAATGGACGAAGCCAAGAGAAGGTAGTTGTGAAACGACAAATAAATTAGTAAATTGCAAAAAATTATGTTATGGAATTAGAACAAGAAAACCAACAAGAAATAAATGAAACTCCTGTAGAAACTACAACTGATGAGCAGGCTGGAGAAGAACAAAGTTTTGACCCGTCAGCTTTTAGTAGTGTCGATGAGGAACAACCGCAAGATGAGGCTCAAGAGACAAGCGCTCTTGCAGAAGCTCAATCAACGGAAGAAGAAGTCCAGGAGGAAGAGACTGTTGGTGAGCCTGAGCCTGAAGCTCCAGAAGTGGAGGCTGAAGCTACTGATGAAGTTAGCGATAATGAAGGTGAGACCGAAACAGAAGAAGATATTACAGATTGGTCTCTTGACTCTGAGGCTGATGAGGATGTTAAAGAAGAGGTAGATGATGAAGAATTACCTAGCTTAGAAGAAGACTTAGAAGAGTTTGAAGCTGAGGATGAGCAAGAGTTAGAGATACCAGAAGAAACATGGGAGTTGGTTGCTGAAAAGCTTGGTTTAGAAGCTGATGATGTGGACGATTTAGTAGAACAAATCACTAGAGTCGTAAGCACAGCAACAGTACAAGATGACACAACTTCTAATATAAATAATCTGCTAAAGCTAGGAGATGAGGACTTAATGAAGAAAGAGCTAGAAGCTCAAGGGTTCTCAAACGANGAGATAGAAGATGAAATGTTTGCTATAGTAGAAGGTAAACAATTAAAGAGAGAAGCTCGTAGAGTTCGTAGAGAACTTCAAGCAGCTTTGACTCAACATAAACAGCAAGCGATTGCTATGCAGGAGCAAGAAGAGGCTCAAAGAGCAAATCTTATCCAAGACAACCGCAAAAAACTATGGAAACATCTGTCAAAGACAGACAACATGTTGGGCGGAAAAATTAATCGCAAGCAGCAGGAAGACCATTACAAATATATTGCTAGTGGTACTTTCGAAGACGAGATAGNCTCAAGTCACGAAGCNATGGCNCAAGCTGCCTGGCTTTGGAGATACAGAGACCAAATCGTCAAAAACATGAAGAGAAATGGGTTTGAAAGAGGTAAGAAACACGTTCTTGATACGTTAACTAATCCTGACTTAGGTAAAAACACGCCAGTTCCTGAACCAGAAACAGGCTCGTTTAATCCAGAAAGGTTTATGTTTGACAATCAAGGAGGTATGTAAGTATTAATTTTATAAAACTCATTAACAAATGAAAATTTCTAGAGGAACTTATGACAGTTCNACCCTTGAATCGAATGCGTTAGTGACCAACTTGTTGAAGTATCCTGAGATTTCTAAGACGTTAATCCGTCAGTTTCCTCAGTATTCATTGACTTACTTTACAGAAGGTACAGGTCGATGGGCAAAAGAATCACTTATTGGACACAACAAATTCGAATGGTTTATCCAAGGACGTTTAAATCGTCCATCACACTTAGTATCAATCGACGGTGACGCTACACCAGCAGGTAACGTAGTTGCTGCAGGCGTACAAGTCACACTTACAGTAGAAGAAGACTTCTTAAATCCTAACGATGTTGTTCGTTTAGCTGATGGCAACCAGTTCGTTTTAGTATCTGGACCAGTTGCTAATGGCGCAGACTTCGATTATCAAGCTATTGGTTTAAACAGCGACCAGTCTATTACATTTGGCGCTGAGGTAGATGTAGCTAGCTCTATCGTTGGTACTGTAGGTTCTGCTTTCCCAGAAGGGTCTAAGCAAGGATACGAAAACCACGTATATCCAGACAAATATGTGAACTTCTTAACTACTTTCCGTAAGGCTAAGACAGTTACAGGTTCTGCTTTGACTGATATCACTTGGATTGAAAATAACGGCCAGCGTTTGTGGTATTTCACAGANATGGATAACGTTATGAATGAATTCTTATATCAAAAAGAATTAGCTTTCTGGTATGGTAAATCATCTATGGATGCTACGGGCAACAACTACGCTCAAGGTATCGTAACTGGAGACGGTCTACTTGCTCAAGTATCAGGTTCTAACACTGCTAACTACGGTGGTATGACTTTAACTGAGAAGCAACTAACTCAGTTCTTAGCTGACTTATCTTACAACTCAGGAGCTAAAGAAGGACGTTACATGATGTTCACAGGAACAGGTGGTCGTCTAGCATTCCACGAAGCTATGAAGGAATTTGTTAAATCAGGTTCTGCATTAGTATACGACGTAGATGCTGGTCGTGACTTAACTGTTGGTGTAAACTATACATCATACGTTGCTTTAGGTATGGAAATCATGTTAGTACACTGTCCATTATTCGATGACCCTAACTTACACTCTGACTTAGACCCTGTTTCAGGATTCCCTAAAGAGTCGTTTAGAATGGTGTTCCTTGATATGGGTGTACAAAACGGAGTATCAAACATCGAGGTGAAAACTAAAGGTGCTGGTGGTATCGACCGTGGTATGATTATCAAGTATTTACCTGGTATGGTAAATCCTTTTGACCAAAAATCAATGATGGCTACATCTGCTTATGATGGCTTCCAAATGGAAATGCTTTCTGAAAGTGGAATTATTGTACGTAACCCATCATCTTGTGGTCAATTAATATTCTAATAACAAAAACTGAAAGATATGGCAATACAAGAACAAGTTGAAATTAGGTTTACAAACCCTAAAAAAACTAACAGCGTGACGTGTAATCCGTACTATGATAGTTCAGGTGTACAACGAGAGATTAGAACTCCAGAAGGTGTGCCCCGNTCTATTAGACAGACTACGTCAAAAAANNTTCTCAATCTAAGCATNCCTGCACAGAGAGAGGAGTATGAATTTTTAAAGGACCATCCATTTGTAGTTGGTAAAGAACCTTTGTTAAAAGTTGTTAATAAGAAGATAGAGTCTGAAAAGACGATATCAACTTTCGATTTACAATTTGATGCATTAAAGGTTGTTAAAGACTTACAAGGNAGTAAGCTTGTAGACTTNGCAAGAGTTTGTGGTTTCACNACAACAAACACTTCTGAGACTGTAATCAAAGCTAAACTATACGAGATGGCAGAAAAGTATCCTACAAAACTTATCCAGATGTGGGGTGACAAAGATAGAGCGCTTAAAGCGTTGTTACACAAGGGTAAAGAACAAGGCGTATTTAAAGTTGACGGTAAGACAAAAGCTTGGAAGTATAACCAAGAGTCTATCGGAACAACTGTAGAGCACGCAGTTCTGTGGCTTAAAGACAATAAGGACTTGATGCCTTCTATCAGAAAACAACTAAAGGACTAATATGACCTTTGGAGAAATGCATGACTTAGTCGACGTAATACTCGACAAATCGCAAACTGCTTATTTTGAGCCCAGTGAGAAAGACACCTTTCTTAATCTGGCTCANAATGAGTTGGTTAAAAATAGATATAAGCTTTTCGAAGTAAACGAGAAACGTAGGGAGGATTTACTTCCGTTGGTTAGACAGTTTGCTTTTGTTGGAACAAGTGTTATAAACTTAGATATAGTTCCTGACTTTTTTCTTATATTGTCTTTGAAAGGAGACTTTTTAATATGTGGAGAAGAACAGGANGTGGCTCTCAGACCTCGAAAGTTTGATGAGATATACAGGACTTCTGAAGACCCTTTTAACAGAGTGGACGACGACCATCCTGCATATGTAATGTTTAATAACGGTGTCAACAATATAATTGAAATTAGACCAACAACACAAGTTGTCGTTGCAAACGGAGAGCTGACATATCTAAAAAGACCACTTGCTATAGATGGAGAAAACAACCCAAACTCTGTTCCTGAGTTGCCTGAGCATACTCACGAAGAGATAGTAAACATAGCTTCAAGAAAAATGATGCTAACGGTAGAAGCTCCAACATATCAAGGACAAGGTGGCGAGACGTTAATGCAAGAATAATATAAAAAATTTAAGATAGGTAAGAANTGCGAAAAAGTATTATTAATTATTAAATCCTAAAAAAATGGGTATCAATCGTAGAAAAAATTCTGGTAGTAGAAAATACTACATATCAGAGGCTTATGGTGCAACCGACTTTGAGTACGGTGAAATTTGTAAGTTAGGTGCTGATAGCACTAATGGATTTCTAAAGTTAGACGGCGAATCATACGCTGGTCCACTAGAAATTCGTAAAGATGACTTCATCGGAGTATCTAGAGTAGCTGCTGCTGCAGGTGCTGGTTGTGTTTTAACAATCAATGCTGATGCAATCACTAATTTAGTTGTAGGAAGTGAAATCAACTTTACTATTAAAAACATTATACTAGACGATAGAGCTGGTGGTCAATTAATCAAGAAGACTTTTAAGTTGATTATGACTGCTGCTGATATTGTTTCTGACCAAACGTTAAACGACAGAATTTTAGCAGAAATGCAAAACTTTTTTGGTTCTGTTGCTCCTCACTATGTTGTTGCTGAGGCTTCAACTACTTCAGTTACAGTGACAGATAACATTGGTGGTTCTTTAGCTCACTCTAAAGTAAATGGTTACTTAGAGGGTGAAGTAGATTTAGGTTTCGAAACTAACGACGCTACACAAATCTCTGGTAGTGTTGCTGGTGGTACAAAACCAGAAGGTGTAAGAGGTGTAATCAACAGATACGTTGACGAAGCTGACTTCTCAACAGGAGATAGCTACACAACTGTAACTATCGAGTATTGGGACAGAGACGCAGACGGACGTGCAAGAGGTGACGTAATGGTTCGTAACCAAGCAGTTATCTACTTTAACGAAACTGATATTACTTCAAGAACTGGTACTTCAACTGCTCACTTAAACTCATTGGTCGACCACCTTGTGGCTTTCGCTGGATTAGGTGAAGGTGACGCTATCAACTTGACTTCTGAGGCTGGTACTGGAGCTGTTGAAGCTGAGACTAGAGTCCCTTTAGGAGCTCTATCAATAGTTTGTACTCCTGATGCTAACAACGAAGACATCTTCATCACTGCAGGTGCTCCTGTTGGAAGCAAATTGATTATTCAAAATGCTGGTGGCGCTCACACTGTTCAAGTAAGAAGTGTAGGTGCTGCAGAAACTATCGACGGTAATGCTAACCTAGACATCCCTGCTGGTAAAATTCGTGTATTATACAAATTTGACGCTACTCTCTGGATTGAGTCAGCTGAAATGTCATAATAATAATTACTTGTTTTGGTTAACGGAGGTGCTGGTACGCCAGCCCTCCATTACCTTTTTTCTATATGCCAACACTGAACGAAATATCATATAATATTCTAAACATTGCTAGAAGCGGTATAGCGACTGACGATGATAGAATAAGTATGAGACAAATAAAGTATTGGGTAAGGTATCACAGAGCTTTGATTGTAAAGCAATTAGCTCAAGCTAATCAATATCTAGAACCACAATACTTTCAAGACATGGGATGTGTAGAGTTAGAAGAAGTAGACAAAGCTTCTTGTCCTGACCCAGCTTGGGGATGTGACATAAAAAAAGCAGTAATACCTAAGATAATAACCTTCTCCAGAAAGAAGGCTACATCTTTTATAGGCTTGATTGACAAGCAAACACCAATAACGTTAACAACTCCAAATGTTGTAGCGTTTGCGAAACATAAAAAATACACTAATAAGATGCGTAGAGCGTATTTTATTAATGACGATTTGTATGTAGAGTTCGACAACACATTGTATAAGGACTTAAAATACATAAACATAAGAGCAATATTTGAAGACCCTATGGTCGTAAACTTTTGCGATGAGTCAGGAGGATGTTCTTGTTTATCTGATGATGACGAGTATCCGTTGCCTCTAAACATGATAGAAAAAGTAACGCAGGATGTGATAACTAAGGAGATTAGACCTATTATTACATTCCCTAATGACCAGTTAAATGACGCAAAAGATGTCGATGTTACGGTTGACAAACAGGCCACCCGATAACCACGGATATGTAGGTATAAAACATTTAGCACAAATGTCTTTACCACATATTAGAAAGAACAAAACTTGTAGTGAGAGGTTGTTCAGAAAGGTTGTAAGGTTATATTTTAAAAAAGCTTTTGAAATGATTATGCAGGGAAAGACATTTAACTTTCCGTACATAGGAGATATGTTTGTGGCTAAAATACTTTGTACAGAGTTTTATCCAAAGAACTATACAAAAGGCCACGTTGATGTAGATAAGAACGATGGCTTTTTTTATTTTATAGCATGGGATAGGCCAAAGAGATATAGAACACATAAGTTGTGTGTTTCAAGAAAGTGGAAGAAGTTGATTAATGATATATTTGTAAATACTAACCAGGACGCATTAGAGATATGACAAAACCAAGTTTAAAAGACCAAGTGTTTAGTTTTGCAAGGTCAGCTTCTAAGTATGTAGCTAGCGGCCTAGATGATGTGGCAAAAGATGTGTATGAACAAAGATTGCAGATTTGTAACACTTGTGAGGATAGAGAAGGCAGAAGATGTGGTGTTTGCGGATGNTACCTTTCGATGAAGGCAAANTGGAAAACAGAAGAATGTCCTAATAAAAAGTGGTAAATGCCGAATAAAAAACATAGACTTTCAGTAAAAACGATTATAGCAAACGTTGTTAGAGACATGGGTCTTGACGATGTTTCTTTTCATTATGACTCTATGATAGAGTGGGCTGCAGAAGCAGAAGTATTTATAGGTTCTTATGAAACGTATGAAAGAATAGAGTGTGAGGTAGATGTAGAGAATTATAGAGCCGAACTTCCGTGTGGATTTTACAAACTAATATCTCTTAAGATAGGTGATAAATATCCAGAGATGACTAATCGTGACTTTAGATTATTTTATAATGCTAGTAATAATTTATCACAGATTCAAGATGGAGGAGAGTTCAAGTTCTCATTAGATAATCATTACATACACTTTAGTAATTATAAAAGTGGTAAAGCAGGTATGGCTTATCTTGCTGTTCCTACAGATGAAGACGGATTCCCTTATATATTAAATACACATGAGCCTGCTGTAGTAGCATACATCATGTGGAAAATGAAAACTATAGATTATATCAGAGGAGAGGTTCCTTTGCATGTATACCAAACGCTTGAGAGGAGATGGTTAAGACTGTGCGCTCAAACAAGAGGTAATGATACAATGCCTGATAATAAAGAGTTAGAGTACGCATCGGCGGTATGGAAACAATTAGTTCCACCACCAACTCAGCTTGATGTGTTTAGTAATATGCCAACCTTCCAAAATAGATACTAATGCCACAAAGGACTGTAAATAGTTTTTTCAGCGGTATGGTCAAAGACTTGGATAGAAAGCTCCAAGAGAGTGGCGCATACTTCAATAGCTTAAATGGTAGGATATTGTTCAATGAACAGGACGGTACCTATGCATGGCAAAACTTACCTGGCGCACAAACAGAGGCGACAATACAACCTGCTCATGGATGNTTCAATGACTTTACATCTGCTATTGTCATAGGTAGTTGTGAGTTTCCTGATTATACAGTTCTATTTTTATCTTTAACTAGACAAGGTTTTGCTAACAATTTTAGCGAGATAGGTAGAATAAGCCATGTAGCTGGTGCTATAGTTTACGAAACTATGTTCTTCGATGGCTTTGCTGAAGCACTTCTAAACTATAATGTAACAAACCCTATAGAAGCTATACCTGTTGTAGAAAATATACAACACGAAAGGGTTTACTATACAGATGACTTAAACAAACCTAGAGTATTTGATATACAAAAAGCTTTAGATGACTCTAGTAATGACGGAGCTAATGACTTCTATGCTCCTGACAACTGTGCAGGATATTCTTACCCTGCAAACTATTCAACTCATAAACATGACTTACANCCTGAGTTTAACCCAGGTATAATGAAGTTTATGCATCATATACCAGGTAGTTTAAAGTCTGGTGTATATCAATACACTTATAGAATGGTAAGTGCTGAAGGCGTAAAGAGCGAGTTCTATCCTCTGTCTACACATGTAGTAAGACCTGACCTTCCAAAAAACACGACAGACTCTGGTAAGTATTATATGAGAGATGTGGGTGTTACTAGTTCTCATGGTCATAGATTGATGGTAAAGGGTGTAGATACTAGATTTGAGTTTATAGAGTTTGCTTANGCATATTCTGAATCTTCTACTGCTCCTCCAATAGAAACTAATATTATAGGACAGTTTGATGTTCAAGCAAATCTAACTGCCGCTGCTATACCAACAGTTGAGTTTGACCATCCTAGNAACGGNGGACAGCCTATATTAGCAGATGAGATAGTAGCTGCATTTAGTTCTGTTCAAAAAGCAAAGACTATAAAAACTAAAGGCAATAGACTTTGGTTAGGTAACATAGAAGAAACAAGAGAGTTAAAGTTAACAGATGCACAGATACAAAACATAACAGTATCTCCTATATATAAAAATATACAAGCCGATGATACAGGTAGAGTAGCTGACATTCCTCTAATTCATACTAACCTTATAGAAAACGAAAGCTTTCAGTTGTCGTTATTTACAGGACACAACGAGTCTTATCTTATACAAGACGATTATCAAACATACAAGGGAGCTCAAGTAGAACATACTTTAAAGGGTTATTGGAGAGGTGAAACATATAGATTTGGTATTGTTTTCTTTGATAAGTTNGGTAAGCCAAATGTTGTTCAGCATTTATTTGATATAACTTTTCCTGAACAATACGAAGACGCATTTACTGTAGAGAAACTTTTATCTACAGGATTAACAGTTACAACGAACGGTGTTTCTACAGATTCTACTGTAACATCTCACGCTGGTAAAACTAACCCACAAGATTTACTAATATCGCAAGAGGACACTTTGGGTGTTGGCCCATCTATAGCAGAAAATTCAACATTCTTCAATACTGATAGAAGAGGTTTAGTAAAACTAAAAATTCAAGGACTTCAAATATCTAATATAGATGTGAGCTCCATTAGAAACGAGATATCTGGCTACGCTATTGTAAGAACAGAGCGAGACCCTAAAACTATAGCTCAAGGTATATTNACCAATGCTAAAAGAGGTAAGTATGGTAGAGGGTATGGATATGATGATATTATAGTTGGAGCAGGTCAAGGTAATGCGGCTGAAGCTAATGACGGAGAAACATTTATAGATGATTTAGATAGCATTATGCCTCCACCTGCTGATGTAACTTATCACAGAAGATTAGACACCTACTATGAGCAAAGCTTGACTGACGGTGGAGATAACGAAGCCACAGGTTTTGATACAGCTCTAGGTAAATTTAGTATGGAGGGTAGAAAGAGTGATATTATGCATCAAGGCATGTATCAGTTTCAAACTAACACTACCCTTGCTACAGCTAGAAATCAAAAAGTTACAAGATATAATGCTCCTGGAGATTTTAAGCACTTCAACGGCAGGTCCACAATATACAATATAATGCATGGTGTAGACCACTGCAATCATTCTGTTTTAAATCCAGGAGTAGCTCCTAATTTTGGAACTTATCTCATGGATGCATGTGGTCAGATGGGAGGTTTTCTTGGAATAGGTGATATTGACCGTTCTGTTAGAAATCAAGGAAGACCAGGTGTGCAGCACATTGTAGCTAAGCGTGACCATGAAGACAGGCCTCCTTTAGACATGAATCATGACCCTAGTTTTACTGGGTTTAGAAGAATGGGTTTTATACAAACTAAATTAAATTGGTATTATTTAGGATGTCCTGATTATTTATTAACATCAGAGTCTGAACAAACTATATTTCCTTGGATGACTATTGCTGATGTTGATGATGATGGAGCTAGTATTGGCACTTATTCTGACCCAGGAGGAGAACCACCAGGAGGATTAAAAGTTAAACTTGTTGGAAAACTGCAAGGAGCATATAAGGAATCATTCTTTCTTACAAGCGATGGAACGGACTTTGGTAATATAACAACATACAACACGGCTTTACATAACGCTTTAAATTACGGAAAGACATATAGTAAAAGCAATAGTGATTTAAATCGAATAGTTAATGACGACCAACACTATGTGCCGTCTAAATTTTATACAAAACATTACAACTCTTTTAGATTAGACTATGATACAGCCNCTCCAGAGATNCANGCGTCTTGGGCTATGGCTGGTTCTTGTGGTGTAATGTTAAATGATGATGTAGATGTAGAGGCGTATTTGACTTCCCACGGTTTACCTGCAGTAGAAAACCAAGACTATGTAGGTGCGGGAATAGGAACTAACTTACAAGGTAAACAACATGATTGGTGTTATAGACTGATAAACAACAAGCATACTTTAGGATTGACTACAGAAATACAGACTATGATAGAGGCTGGTGGTTTAGCTTGTCAAGATGGGGGAACAAGAAAAGAAACTGTAAGACAGGTGCCTGCTTATATAGATTCAGACTTTGATAACAAAAACTTAACAGGTGTAGGAGTTATATATAATTATTCTATATTTTATTTTGGACAGCGCAACGTACTTGGTCCAATTTATTATTTTAACAAAAGAGTTAAAAATGTAACTATTTTTGGCGGAACAGAAGGAGAGATGGACTCTAGTCCTGATGGGGGATGGGTTCCAGGTTTACAAGCGAGAAACTCATCTGGAAATTTATATGAAGATTTAAGTTCGAATGGAAATAATCATGCGGGAGGTTTGTTTAGACCAGCTCCAGGGTTACAAGGAGATACTGAAAAAAATCTAGCTCGTTATCATCAAACTCCAAATAATAAAGAAAAAAATTGTACATACAAATCAAATGAAGTAACAAGTCCAACATCAGCTAGATATAGAACGGGTGTAGGACACAACGGCTCTTTATATTTAAGATTGCCAGAATGGAACTTTATAGGGGCACACTCTCATGGTCACACATCACCTACAGATGATAGAGAAGGAACACACGCAGATGTTTGGTTTATATCAAACATAGGGTATCCAGAGAAAACTCCTTATGGTGGATTAAACTCTGCGACAATATCTAATAAGCCGTTTTATTTTACAGGTACATTTGTTCCTGTTAACAATCAATTTAACACGCCAAACGTAGTGAACAATACAGANGTTTTTGGTGGTGACTGTTTCTTAACTTTGTTTGATTTATCTAGAATACATCCACATAACAAAGGACACTTAGGACATAAGTTTTATACAAGATGTGAGCCTAGTTGGACTGGTGATGGCAGAAAGAATGCTTGTGACGATGATGCTTTTAATGCTTTCGTCGATATTATGGAGACTGGAGGAAACTCTACTATGGGAGCAAAAGATTCTTGTCAGCATGGTGAAAATGGTTATGGTGTAGGTATGATATTTCCAATAGAGTCTGACTTAAATCACGACCTAAGAAATGCTCCTCAAAGATTGTCATCTCACGGGCATCAAACACATTACGATTGGATATTTAATCATCCTAAATACAAGCCAGAAGGCTTACACTTTAATTGGGATTGTTCCTACTTAGCAGACGCAGCTCATAGTCCTAAGGTGGATTATAGGTTCCAGATATTTGAGTTGGCTGATGTTACACAACATGAAGAAACTTTTAGGTTCTACACATTAGCAGAAAAAGAGATAGCTACTAATGAGTTACCTTTCGACTTTCCAACAAGATGGCTATGGTCAGAATACAAGAACTATGGAGAGCAGGTTGACTCTTTTAGAAAGTTTCCTATATCACAGTTCTTTGACTTAGATGGTCAGTATGGAGAGGTGTGGGGTAGTGTGTATCTGTTCGACGAAATATTCTCAATACAAGAAAGTGCATTTGCTAAACTGAGAGTAGATGAAAGAGCTGTACTAACTGGCTCAGATGATTTACAAGTGGTTATAGGAAACCCTAATGTTATGAATGGTGTTGACTATATATCTACTGTGTTTGGTACACAAAGTCAGTTTAGTGCTGTGGTAACAGATGCAGCTGCATATTGGGTAGATGCAAGAAAAGGTAAGTTCTTAAGATATCAAGGAGCTAGAGTAGAAGCTCTAAGTGATATAAGAGGTATGCATTTGTTCTTTAACAATCTAAAGCTAGATTATTATAACACTAGCTCTAATGACTCTCACACTTTCACCACAGGTATACACGCAGGTTACGACAAGAGAAACTCAGACGTATATATAACAGGAGTGAATGCGTTACACAATGAATCAGGAGAGTCAAACTTTACTGTTATATATAACGAGAAGCTAGATGTGTTTACCACTTTTATTGGAGCTCAACCACAAAATTATTATACTCTAGGTTCATCTATATACTACACTGGTAATTCAAGAGGTGTGAATGAATTTAACACAGGAGACTATGGTTCTTACCCTGGATTGACTGCTAACTCGAGTAGTGAGCTAACATTTTTAGTTAATGAAAACCCTCAATATACAAAAACTTTTGATTCTATTTCATTTAACATGAATAATTCCGTACCTTTGATGAGCTCGCTCTCTCTTTCGGCAGAGACTTCAGACCAGATTGGAGGACCACATCTTTTGAATCCTGCTGTGGATACTAGGGCAAGGTACAGAGAAAATTTGTTTAAGCTGCCTACTAGAGAATTAGGTAGAGCAGATAGGGTAAGAGGCCAAAGTATGAAGGTAACAGCTACCTTCAACGGAGGTAATCAGCTCGTAAGAATTACGACTGCAGAAACTAATTACAGATTCTCAAACAGACGCTAATGGCTATATATTCTACAAAAGGAAGAAGAGCAGAGACTCTATACACAAAGGACACCAAAAGAGTTGGTGACAGTACCTTTTTTAGAACAGCGTCTGGTAAAGAGAAAAAAGGAGCCAAGATGTTACAGTCAGGAATAGAAAATGTTGTTGGTAGAATACCTTTGATTGGTGATGAGTTAGCTGCAGTAACATCAGGTATATTTGATGTAAGTAAAAGAAACGCTGCTCAAAGAGGTGGTACAGGACCGAATGTTATAGGTGGTGATAAAAGACAAGAAGATGTAATATCAGGAAGACAGATACTGCAAAACATGGGTGAGTCACGAGCTCTTGCACAAAAAAGACAGAAACAGACTTCTCAGTTTGTTCAGAAGTTAGCTCAAAAAAATCCAGAAAAAGCAGGTGAGCTTATGACTAGATTTAACGAATCTAAGTTTGGTCAAACTAACTTCGGCCAAAAAATGTTGCGTGACTTGATGCCTATGAATGAAAGAACTCAAGGAGCTTTTGATGCAGCAAGAACAAATCTAGAAGGTCGAAGTGGTCCTCAAACCATAGGTAATGAAGCTATACTTAGAGGAGAAACATTTGGTCAAAACCCTGTAGCTCAAGAGGGAATAGAAAAAGGAATGTCTAAATTTGCAAACTTATTCTTTAAATAATGGCACGAGGTTCAGCATTAGTAAATAACGTAATAACAGGCCCCACACACAAACAAGGTGGAGTGCCTTTCACTGTAGATGGTGTTCCAGGCTTTGAGGCTGAGGGAGGAGAAAGAATTATATCTAAGGTTGGAACAAGTAAGTTAGATAAATTAACTTCTAGGCTATCTTCATTAAAAGCAAAATATAAAAAATCTAAAAAAGGAACTTTAGGTTTTGCCACAAGAAAAAAATTAAAAGCTAAGATAGCTGCCTTAAATAAACAGATAGCAGGTTTGTATGAGAAAGAAAAAGGCAAAGGAGATAGAAATACTAAAAGACAAGCCAAAGACGGATTGCTTAGTGAGCCGTATATGGAGGGCAAAGTAACAAACGCTGATGCCTTAAAAAATTTTGAGGAGCTAGCTAAGTTATACAATGTGCCAGTAGCAGATGTTTTGGAAAAAGAAAACCCAAGCTTCTTTGAATCTATAGGTGGTGAAGCAGGATTGGCTGATTTAGCAATGTATAAGTATGGTATGAAAGGAGCTGCACAACCTCTACCAACTTTTAGATTTAGTAGAGCTGGAGGTATATCTAATTATTTAAACGAACTACAAAGAGGAGCAGAGACAGGTTTAGACCCAGAGACAAGAGCTCTATTTCTTACAGGCACAGAAAGAACATATGGACTAGCACAGCAAGCTATCCGACAAGGTGGTTTTTCTGCAGCTCAACAAGCTGGTTTAGGCCAAGCTAATGCAGCAGAATTATACAGACAAAAAGCAAAGCTAGCAGTTTTAAATGATGCTGCTAAAACAGAAAAGCAAGCTTTATTAGGAGACGCTCTACATAATCAATATGTTAGAGAAAAAGAAAACTTCATACTAGAATATGAAGCAATGGAAAAAACAAAAGAAGCTGCAGCGCAACTAGCTAGAGACTCGATGACTAACTTTATAGAGAGACAACAATTCTTGAAAGCATATGGTCCAGGTAGCGCGTTGTATAATTACCAAGTTTCTTTAGCAGACAGAAATCAATATCAATCAGAGTTGTTACAAACCATAATGGAAAACCCTGTTTTATCATTACAAAATACTGAAGGGACAGAAGAAACAGCTGACGATAAAAAAGAAGGACAATAATGGCAGATTGGGGTACATATTCAGCTCTTAGAGGTCGTAAAGAAGACTTTGCTCAAAAAAGACAAGACTTTGCGGCTAACATAGAAGCTCAGCAAGCACAAGTACAGTTAGATGATTTAAGAATCAAAGAACAGCAAGCTTCACGTACAGCTGTAGAGAACTACTTCTCTGAGCTAGAGTCGATGGATATGCCAGAGCCATCAAAGAATAGAGTAAGAAATTTAATAAACAATTACAAGCCAGCTATAAGAGAGGCAATATCAAAAGCAAACGGAGACTACAACAAATTTATGTTAAGCGGTGGTCAAGCTTTATTAAATCAATTTAAAATAGATGTTGTAAGTTCCGAGGAAGTAAAAGACGGTTTGTTAAGTAAAGCTTCTTTACTTACATCGCAACAAAACGGATTAGCTGGCAAGATACACAGAATGGTAAATTATGAAAGACCTGATGGTCAGTACGAGAGATTACCGTTTAATGTAGCTAAGAAGAAATACGAAGATGGTGAGTTAGANTACTTACCATACTCAGGNGCCTTTGAACCAACAGACTTCTCTAAATACAATCAATACTTTGCTAACAACTTCCGTAGTGGAGTTCCTAAATCAGAGCCTGTTACTNCNNAAGATATGTTTGACTTCGCTCTACGTATACATGGAGATGAAGCATATGCTGCTCAGGTTAGAGATGAGTATCAAGCGCAAATGCAACAAGGATTGAAGCCATACTTCTGGGGTGTAAACAGATTACCTCAGACAGACCCTAATCGTGGTGGCGGAAGTAGAGAAGGTAATGTTAGTCTTATAGAAAGTCTATCAGACCCAAATAGCTATAATGACCAAAACACTGCTGTAGACCTTAGCCTTAGCCCTAATGAAGAAAGTATGAAAGCTAATACAGCTTTGACGGCTCTTACTGATATGCAAGGTAATGAGATACTTAAAGTAAATAAAGTTAGAAGCGCTAACATAAGTAATGAAACATCAACTAGAATTAGTGATTTATTAGGTTTATATAATGCTGCAGCAGCGGACGATGAACCTCAAATTAAGACAGACTACAGGGGTGATGCGTTTAGTACCAGTGGTAACTTTATTCCAGGAGATGTAGTAAATGAAATATTAACAAGTGATTATACTGATATAGTAGGTAGTCCACAAATTAAGATTATAGAAGGCACGGTAGGAACAGGACAAAATAACGTGCAGAGACAAGTGGTGGAGTTAATGATAAAAACTAGATATCAGGATGATTTATTAGAAACATACTGGACTAATAAAAGTGCTGATATTGGTACTATTTCTAAAGATGAGGTTAGTCTACTAATACCTATAGAAAATGTAGCTGCTTTCGGCAAGGTTCTTGAAGACCAGAAAAAGGAATCTAATATACAAGCTGAAAGTGCTCCAGACATAAGTAAAGGAAATCAAAGTTTTATTTTTAAATAAGAAATGGCAGAAGACACGCAGAAAATAAGAAGCGGCTCTGCGTTGATAGAGGACAGACAGGAGCCTGCAAAGATGGACTTTTCTCAGTTCACTATGGATGATGTAGTACAGTTTTATTACAATCCTTATGCTGATGATGGTAATGCTGTTAAGATGAGAGAGGTTGTTCAAGAGGCTGGTTATGATGTTCAACAATTTAGAAGAAAATTTAATCAAGAAATAAGACCTTTCTTTAAGAAAGACGGGGGCACAATACCTATATCTAATCCATACACATGGGAACAAGATGTAGAAATAGAGGCTCTAACTGAAAATGCAATACGTAGAGGCAACACTACCCTTATGGGTGATATGGGTAGAACATTTTACAACTCAGCTTTTATAAACACGGCTGCAGGTATAAAATGGGCAGACAATATGATAGGCTTGGCTAGCGATTCCTATCAAGGTAAAGATGCTAGTCCTGAACAAATACTAGCTATGGAGTCTATGATGACTTGGATGGATAAGCACAAAGCTGATGTTGTTAGAGACATGGGACACTTTACTGACCCAGGACTATCCATAAATGATAGGATGTCAAAGATGGCTTTGGCTACAGCTCAAGGTTTTGGCTCTCTAGTTCCTGTAATAGGTGGGAGCTTAGTAGGTAAGCTCGTAGGAGCAGCCCCAGCTCTTGTACCTGGTGGTCAGGGTCTAGCGGTAGTAACATCTAAGTATGGTGGAAGAATGGGTGGTGCTTTAGGAGCTACACTTAACATGATGCCTTTTATGTATGAAGCTGCTAGAGACCAAGGATTATCTCCAGAAGAGGCGGCAGGTTTTGCTGTACCAACATCACTAGCTGTAGGTGTTTCAGAAATGATAGGTCTCTCTTATGTTTCTAGTTTTGCAGGTAAAGCATTAGCTAAACAAACAATAAAAGAATATGCTAAATCTCAAGGTTTTAAAAGTTCAATAAAAAAGTTTTCTGAAAGCACCTCTATAAATTTAAAAGCTAAAGCCATAGCAGCAAATTTAACTGCACAACAAAAAATAAGAATAGCTGCACAAACAGCACCTAGAGCTTTCTTGTCAGGTTTTGGCGTAGAGTTTATACAAGAGGGTGCTCAATATTACATAGAGGACTTAGGTAAAATGATACACAACTATCATTATAAAAATGATGGTACTAGAGCAGAGGGAGATGGATTATTTATAGACCACTCGTGGCAAAAAGATTTAAGATATTCGTTAGAAGAAGCTTTTGTTGGTGGTATAGTTGGTGGTTTCTTTGGCGCTGGTGTTAGTTCAGGTAGTATGGTCCTAGGTAAAAACACAAGAAGAAGATTAGGATTACAACCAGAGATAGCTGTTGATGCTGTAGCCCCTATGTTTATAGACGCTTTGCAATCAGGTAAAACAAAAAGAGTTCAAAGTTTTTTTGATGCTGTAAATAAAGCTATTGCACAAGAGCACATTTCAAAAGAAGAAGGCCAGATAGCATTAGATAAGTTATCTGAAATACAAAGACTGTCTTCTAAGGTATGGAAGGGCATGAAAAACAAAGGAGCTATGCAGCAGGTGCTAGAGCTGTATAGAGCTGTAGAAGGTACGGACAAAGCTATAGAGTTGTTAAATGAAAAGTATGGAGTGACTGGTGGAACAGGCACTGAAGGAGATGTGTTAGAGCAAAAACTAAAACCACTTAGAGATTTAAAATCAAGAGTAGAGAGTCTTATAAAAGAAATATCTCAATCCGACAACACAACTAATATATCAAAAGAGAACTCAGATATTATAGGTTTAGCTGAGATTGCTCAAGACGCAGCTTCTGAAGTAACAGGAATAAACACTATAGCTAACATACAAAAAGCTGTAAACTATGGTATAGCAGAGACTGTAAACAAAATACAAAAGGTATACAATAGAAAGATACTTAAAGCTAAAGACCAAGACGCTAAGAAAAAGCTACAAGACGAAATGGTGGCTAGGATAGAGGAGGAGACAGGAATAAGCTTTGACCAGCTAAGAGCAAACAATCTAACTCCTGCTTTCGAAGAGAGTACACAGCAGGGTAGACAAAGAGGTTGGAGAGGAAAGACTCAAGAAGAGAATGATAATAAGATAGCTGAAAACGAATCTTTACTAAAAAACAATCCTAAAGAAGCTCAAGACAGAGGTATAAATAATGACTCTAAAAGAATATCAGAACTATCTTTAGATGAACTCATAGCAGAGATACACGACGGTAGAGGTACTGCAGAGCATATGAGTCAGGCTAGAGAAAGATTGTTAGGAGAAAATTATGGTGGCAAGAGAATAGCAACAGAAGAAGATGTAGATGATATAATATATGGTAGAGATTACAAAAGCAACGAAAGAGCTGACAATGTAGAGACATCCAAAGTAGCTAAAAGAGTAAAAGAAAAAGTAAAAGACGCGGACCTAACAGAAGATGGACAAGAAGCTTTAGACGAGGTTAATCAGGGAGATGATGTAAGACTTACTAAGTCAGACTTCAATAATGAGAACTATGGTGTAGAACCATCAGAAGACGGCAAGTATAATAGAGATGATGTAGAGAAGCTTGCTAGAAAAAAAGAACAGTATCTATCAGAACAAAGAACAAAGAGAGAGCAAGAGCTTAGCAAACAGAAAGAAGCAGACAAGACAAAGAAAGCTGAAATACTAAAAGGTAAGCCCACTGAAGATGCAGAGGTAGAAGCTGACAAACCAAAAAAGAAAACAAAGAAAAGAAAGACAACAAAAAAACAAAAGCAAGATAAAAACGAACAGCTAAACATATTTGACCAGCAAGAAACAGATGAAAGCCTAAGACAAGAGATAGAGGATTTATTTAAAGAAGACGAGTCAAACAAAACAAACTTCTCTGCTGGCGGACTATCTCCTTTACTAACATCAGACTTTGCTTTCAAGCAGTTCTTGTTTGAAAGAATGGAGACATTGTTTCCTGAGTTAAGTATTACACAGGTAAAAGATATATTTAACGAGCACGGTGTAGAGATGCTTGGTAAGATAGTCGGTAACTCTATATTAATATCTAACAGCGCTACGCAGGATACCATATTGCATGAGGCTGCTCACCCTTATGTAGATTTTCTAAGAGCTATAGATGATAAGTTAGCTTCACAAGCATTATTGTTATTTAAAAACACACCTCTTTACAATAGAGTAAAGAACATGAAAGGTAATCAGTTCTTATCTGAAGAGGACTTGGCTATAGAGGTTCTTGTAACAGCTATGTCTATGGATAGTCTTAAGAAGCTGAAGGCAGAGTTTGAGGGTGTATCATTATCTAGGTTTGAAAAGATAAAACAATTCATTAAGTCGGCTTGGGTGAGGACTAGAGCGTTGTTTGGTAAAGCAGAATTCAATGAAATAGTAGATGTATTATCAAGCGACTTTCTAAAAGCTAAAAGATATAAGAAAAGAGCTAACGGTAAAACACAATACTATTCAGGAGCTGAACTAACCTTAACGCAACAAGTAAATAGAACGTTAATGTCTACGCTAGCTACACTTGTTGTAAACGGTAAGTCTATAGATATAAACAATCCTGCTCAGAAAAATGCATTATTTAAAGCCATAGAAAACTTACTAACAAAGAATCTTTCTGAGCAAGTAAAAGGAGAGAATGTAGTAACAGAAGAGACTAGGGGCAGAGTAAAAGAAGTATATCGAAGATTCTTAGGCACTATATTACCAGAGCAAGATGTCAACGATATAATGAGAATATCTGATGAGAACAACTACTCAGTAGGATACATGTTAACTAGAGCATATCAGTCTAACATAGAGACTATGTTAAATAACATGACTATCTCACAAACACAAATTAGCACAATTCTTGATACACAGTCTGAAGGAGAAAATGTTCAAAGAAAAGATGTTTTGTCTGAGAAGGCTATTTTACCTGAGAGTGTATCTACCTTATTGAAGTTCTTAATAGATGAGGATGGTAATCTAATAAACGATGAGTTCGCTAGGTCTATCATAAGCTCTGTGGCAGAACGCTCATCTAACCTTGAAGAGTTTAAGAAGAACTTAAGAATGGCCTCTAAGTTTGATGTAGCTTCTGGGCCAGCGTCATCAGCGTTTATGAATATGATAGACGGAATGAGAAGAGAAGACGGACTACCTTTGTTAAATGAAATATATTCTCAAAGCCCAAAGAACTTTGTGTCTTTAGTATATGCTGGTAATGAGCTGATACTAAAAAACATGACAGAAGCTAGAGAGAGTGCTGCAAAAGAAATAGCTGCTAATATAAACAAAAAAGTAAAAGGCTCTCCTAACACATTCTCTGATGCATATAGAAGATATAAAACTATAACAATAGACCTACCCACTTTTTATGATGTCAATACAAAAGAAGGTGATGTAGGTTTAGATGCAGCTGTTGAGTTGTTAAATAAAGCAGGAGTTGAAGTGACTAGGTCTCAGTTAGAAAACAGTCCAGAGTTATCTCAAAAGAACTTTCAGTCTATATACTTTTTCATAGAAGACTTAGCTAAGATAAATGAAGTCAAAGGTTATGATATATATAGAGCTCAGTCAGCTAGATTGCAAGCATTGACATCAGCTACACAGGATGTATTCAAACATCTTACATCGTTTGTAGGTCAAAAGAATAACAACAAGCCAGGTGTAGACTCTACATCTTGGGCTCAGGTTATTGGTAGACAGTGGGGTGAGTTATCTAAAACTGTATACAACGGAGATATATTCAAAGATAACCCGTATGTCAAAAGACTAAACGACATATATAACAAGAACGGTTCTGTAACACAAAAAGACTACATAGCTTTCTTAGACGCTATTACAGGAGACTTAGATTCAAAAGAACACTTTGACATGGAGTCAAATGAAAAGCTTTTTACAGAGCTAGCTATATTCTCTAGGGGCACTAACGAATACTTACAATCTGTTGGTGTGCTAGCAGATAGAGATGTAAACGTATTCTTCAAAACAAAGAAGATTACAAACATAAATACTGTAGGTAAGTTAATATCAGAGATAAAAAGATTAAGAGCGGCAGAGATAAGCAGAATAAAAAAGAAATACAAAGGAGATAAAAACGCTGTAGCAAATGTAGACAACTATCTAAATCCTGATGAAACTAAGATAAGAAGAGAACTAAATAATATAGTTAGTTTGCTAAGAGCTCTTCGTAAGCAAAATCAAATAAGAACAAATAAAATACTAGGTAACTTAACAGAGGAACAGTTTGCACTATCGTTCTATGCTAACGATTTAATAAATCACTTTCACGCTACAAGATTTTTAATCGGTGACCATGCACAGTTTGGTACAGTAGAAAACCTAGAGAAGCGTGTAGCAGGTGTCTTATCTCCGAACACACAATTACAGTCAGAAGAAGACTTGCGTATTGTATATTTAAAAGAAGAGTCATTCCCAGTAGAGTTCTTTGGCGATATACTAGATAACACAGGTGATTCTTTTGCTATGAACAACTTGTCTTTCCAACGAATGGTAAAGAACCAGGGTGGTAAGATTAAGAAGTATGGACTAAACAACAAGCCTGTTGCTTTTCAACTAGACAGTGAAGGCGACTTATTCTTTTGGAAGACATCTACAGAGACTATAACTACAGACCTAAGAAACACATCTAAAGCATATGCATTCTTTGGACAGCTTATGGATGCCTTTGAGTCTAAGCTAGGCTCAGAAACTAAGATAGTGTTTGCTTTTGAATCTGCTATGAAAGGCTCTAAGAAGTATTTAGACTCAGGAGCTTATCTAGATTGGAAAGATACTTACAACAAGTCTTTTGAAAGCGAGACAGATATAGATGGAGTTCAAGGATACAAAAAATATAAGTTCAATCAAGATATGCTAAACAGCTTAGCTGCTAGCATAACGGAAGATGTAATACCTTTCTCTAATATAGGTATGCAAGGCACTGTATCTAAGAATCCAAATATAGGTGACATAGCCTTGTCTAATCAAAAGATGATGTACACTATGAATTATTCTAGTGACTTATCTCAAAAAAATAAAATAGAAAAACTTTTAACAGACTTGTTGTCTATACAGTTAGATAAGTCTAAAGCTAGTTTCTCTAGTACGGAAAACATAGTAAGAACTTTTGGAAATCAACCTTTGGGTGGAGCTGGAGTATATGGTCAAAATATAGCTCTATCTGCTTTAGACAACAATAGTTTGTTGAACCACCCTAATGTGTCCAACCTACTACAAGCTCAGTTGTCTAGAATGCTTGGTAACGCAGGAACAAAGCCTAGAGTATCAGGAGCTCAGCTTCATATGATACCAGACATAGGTAGTGAAGAAAACCTAAAGTTTTATAAAGATGGTGAGACTGTATTCGCAGAAGTAAAAGTGCCAGAAGGTTTTGCTAATGTAGGTGATATCTTAATACATGTAAGAATACCTGCATCAGGACCATATAGTGATTTTGTAGCTAAGGTGGTAGGATATACAGGAAAAGCTCAGGATGGTAGAAATACAATACTTACTCCTGCTGCTTATATAAAAGCATCTAACGCAGACTTTGATAAAGATATGTTGTTTACCTTTAAGAAGTTTGACGGTGTTAAACTAACACCAGAGCAAAAGATAATCAACGACATACACGAGCAGTTTACTGATGTAATGTTAAGTGACAACTATCGTGATGCTACAAAAGTAGAGTTAGATGTTGTAGACATACAGAACAAAGCTCCATTACAGAGCACCTCTGTTTTTGATAGAATAGATATATTTAATAAAATAAAAAGCTCAGGTGCAAACATAGGTCAGTTTGCTACGCTGTCTAAGATGTATGACTTCTTACAAGCTAACCAGAATTTTAATGGGTTAGGTTTAGAAGGTGTAGCAGATAAAGTAACCTACACTACAACAGACGGCAGAAGAATGTCTTTTAAATCTTTTGGAAACACAATACAAGAGTATAATAAGAGAAAGCTTGCTTTAGCTAGTATACTACAAACAGCTTTAGATGATGGCAAGCATTTTAACATGGGTTACACAGGTATTAATAGAGACAATGCTAATCTAGCAGGACTTATGTTAATGTTTGGTGTAGACTTAAACGAGACTATGAGCTTCTTCAAGCAAGTTCATGTACAATACTTCTTTGAAGGTGTTGCTAATATGAACGATTCTTTTTCAAGAAACAAGCGCTTTACTAAGAATTCTTTGACTGCTAGACTTAGCGAAGAAATATCAGAATTAATAGATACAACTAGAAAAACAGGGCAAAAATTTACAAAAGAAATAAACGACTTAAGATTTTTAAGAAATCTAGCTCAAATGTCTAATCAGATGAGACCTGTTAGAGCTGCTATGTCTTTGATGACATCTAACTTCGGTAATAACATTTTTGATGTATTAGCTAACAACGAGTTAATGACTAAAAAATATGAAGTCAAAGAAAATGAGCGGTTATATTTTGACGCACAAGTATATTTAGAAAACCCAATCATAAAACATATAGTAAGTGTATCTAATGAAATAATATCTGCTAATGATAAGATATCATTCTTTGAAAACTCAAACTTTGTAAAAGATATTAGAAAGCAGGTAGAAATAAACTATAACTTAGAGGAGGCAACACTTAACGATAGTAGGGTTGTAGCTGCAGTTAAAGAAGCTAGGAGGTTAGCTAATAACTCACAGCTAAAATATGAATATCAAACTATAGAAGATGTAAATGGTGTGCTAAAGATGATTGACTTCATGAAGAGTCAGCCAAGAACTTATGCAGATGCTATGCCATTCTTATCAAGAATACAACTAAGCTACGACACAGACGGTGTGCCTATAAGAATGGCGCACAACAGAAACTTTGATTCTGCTAATGAGCAGCAGATGAATGAGATTAGAGATGCATTTAAGTCTCTACCAAAAGAAGTGCAAGACATAATATACGACTACTCCTATATAAATAGCGGACTGTTAGGCCATTCTTTCAATATCGTGGAGCTACTGCCTGAGAGCTATTACACAAACCCTTTGAATAATTTACAAAACATAGAGCGAGGTGACTTAATAGAGTCTGCTGTTGTATCTTCTTTTGCACAAAACAATATAAATGAGTTTAATTTTTACAATGTAACAAAGAGTAATGTATTTAGAGCTACTCCACAAGATATACAGTTTCAGATAGATGCTACTAATGAAAGTGTAAACATTAAAGGATTAAAATTAGAATTTCTTTTGTCGAATAAAATAGATGAGCAAATAATTCCTGAACTTGTGGTTTATCAAGACCAGCTGTATGAAAAGATGTCGGATGATGAAATGACATACAGGTTATCATCTGACTTGTTGTTGTCTAACGTGTATCAAGGCTCAAAGAGAAATATTGTACCAGGACAAACAGATACTAAACCTTTACCTAATGTACCGTTTACACGTATACCAAGTCTAACAGAAAGCAGATTCTTTAGATACAATACAGACACACAAGAGCATTCAGTAATAGAAAACGACAATGTATTAGAGTTAAGTAGAGATGATGTAGACTTTATAAATAATTTATTTGATGGTCAGTTTCCTGATTACTTTGTAGAGGTACAGCCTGACAATAATGTGGGCAACCAAAACAATATTGTAAGAGAGTCTGCTACAGGTATAGAGTTGTTTAGGTATCAGTCAGAGACAGATGTTGAAGTTGATGAGATATTGACGAATATGAAGATGCAAGCTAAATTTGCGAACGGTGTAGAATCTTTTAAAGACCAATCTAAATATATATTCAGTCAAATAGTGGATGGAGTAAGAAGTCCAGGCTTTAATGTGTTTGGTACAGAGCAACAAGCTCAACCTAGGACAGAGGTTCCATTTAGCTTCATATCGTTTTCAGAGACATCAGACGCAAAACTAAGCTGGAAGACTGCTAATATAATGCTAGAGAAAGGTGGTTTTAATGTTATGTTAAACAAACTATCAGAGCTTTATCCTTCAGTAATAGTTGCAAAAAGTAAACCAGAGTTCTTAAAGAAGTGGGATGGTTCTAATGACGAGAAGTATGGTGTTGCTTTTAAAGAAGGAATGAGAAGAGTTGTGTGGTGGGCTAATAACGATGCTAAGATAGAAAACGCGCCACACGAATACGCACACCATTATATAGATATGTTTAGAGCAGACCCTCTTATACAGCAGGCTATACAAAGATATGGAGAGGAAGAGTTAGTTGATAGAATGGGTAAGGCTCACTATAAGAGATATACTAGAAGTGCTTTTGCTCAAACTGTAAGAGATATATGGTTTAGAATACAGCAATTCTTTGGAGCGGCTGACATAGCTTTGGTAATAGAAAATTATTTTAACAAAGGTGTGGCTCCTACATCTAGGCTGCTACCACCAGCTACAGTAAATACAAGAAATACAGAAGTTGTAGGTTATAAAAGAAAATCCTACTATGGTGATGTTAACTATCTGAATGACAATCAGTTAATGGATGAGAGTTACATTATGGAAGGTTTGTTGGAGTTAGATGACATAGGCGTAGCTCCTAATATTATGTTCAACGAAGGTGGTTTCCAGACATCTATAAATGACATTAGTGAGATTGCAGCTGAAGAAAAAATATACGAAAAACTATTTCCTTTGTTCTCTCTAGGTAGCGAGCAACAAGCTATGCAGTTATACTTAAATGGCTCTTCTAAAGCTCAGATTAAAAAATCATTTGGCGTTGAGGTAAGTGATAACTATGAAGGGTTGTTTGAAAAGTATGAAAGACTATTAGACAGAAGACTAGATGGTAAGTCAAGAGGCTCAAGAAAAAAGATNGCTCTTGTAGATGATGTCAAACTAGAGTCTATCAAAGAAAAATTAAACTTAGACCCATCATACTCTACAGAACTAAAGGAGGCTTTGCTTTTCGGTAGAGGCTCTGAAACAGTTCAAGCTGACGCTTCTTTAATTAGAAGAGTTCAGCAGTATATTATGACACAGCAGAGAAATAGAAATCTGCTGATATTAAACAATGGAAGTCAGAACAATCAAAATGACTTTATGGATTTAGACGATGTAATATCTATTCTAAATCAGCAATTAAACAATGGAAAAAAATCTGCAGTAGGAAATATATTAAGAAGATTCTCTGTATCATCAGACCTTTTGTGGAAAGGGTTAAAATCTGATATACAGGCGTTTAGTCTAACTGGAGCAAGAAACAATGTTCTGTCTTTGTTTTTAAACAAATCTTTTCAACAAGCGCAAAAACAAGAACAGACTATATCTAATGATTTAGTTGACACATTTAATAGTGTGCTAAGAAGCAGGTTAGAAAACGAGTCAGACAAAGCTTATACAAAAAGAATGGCTGACCTTGATAGATANCTAGGTATAAANGTAACCACCAATACAGGTAGAAAGGTTATGGACATACTGAATAGTAAGGCTAAAGTAACTTTACCAACTGCGGATGGTAGCGTTGATATGACGCTGTCTGAGGCTATACATTTAAAGCTTATTGATGAACAGCAAGATGTGTCTATTGTAGGCCAGAAGTTTATATTTGCTGACACTCAAAATGGTGAAAGAGGCACCAAAGAATACACCATAGACGCAAGGTTTGTTGCAGAGCTTACGGCATTGTTTAGAAGAAGTAACAATAATAGACTACTAAGAGCTTTTAGACAGACGTTTGCTAAAACTTATAATTATGTAAATCCTGTATACAAATCATTGTACGGAATAGATTTAGAGTCTGTAGATGGTTATGTTCCAACACCTAGAGGAGAAATTCTTAAAGACCCAACACAGAAGTTTCAGGCTGACATGGCTCCAGATATAGATGAAAAGTCTTTCTTATTACCGAGGGTAGACGATGCTACAAAACCTCTTAGAATAACAGATATATTTTCTTTGACAAACAGATACCAAAGAGAAGTATCGGAGTTTTCTTCTTACGCCATACCATACAGAAATGCTAAGAATCTTTTAGGTAAATTGTTTAGTAGAGAAAATGTAAACTTAGCATTCTCAAAAGACAACTACACAAAAACAGAGGTAACAAATATTAGAGATGCTTTTGATTTGCAAGCAGACAGATTCATTAGAAGAAAGATGTTAGAGCAAGGTAATTTAAGAGAGTCTGAGAGATTTTTTGATGGTCTACTTAACAACTTTACTTTAGCAGTTTTAGGTGCTAACCCTTTTGTTGCCGCAAAACAGTTAGCATCTTTGCCTCTAGCAACTAATGTTATAGAGGCTAGGTATTTTAGCGACACAAGATTATTATATGGTGGAACTTTTGCTAAGCTGGTGGCTAAAGGATTATCTAATATAACTGGTAAAGTGCCTACAGATGACGCAATAATACAAAGAGCTGTAAAACATAGCACTGTGTTTAGACAAAGGTTTACACAGGGTAAGGTAGATGTAGACTTACAAAGAGCTTTGGGTTTAAGTCCAACCATAGGTCCATCACGAGTTTCTAGAGGTAAAAGAAGAAGAGCTTTTTATAAGAAGTTTTTCCGTATAGACTTAAACGAGCAAGGTAATGAAAATTTAAGTGCTCTTTCAGCAAGGCTTGGCGATAAGCAAACATATATGGGCTACATACTCGCTATGGATGCTGCTACTGTAGGAACTATATGGAGAGCTGCAGAGAGAAAAGTTAGTGCAGAAAGACCAGAGCTTGAGTTTGACAGTAAAGAGTATGGTGCTTTAGTAGCTTCTATAGCAGAAGAAGCTCTGCAAAGAACACAGCCAGTATATGATAAAGCTAGCACTCCTACTCTTTTTGAGTTGAGAAGACAAAGGGTGTTTATAAGAGCACTGACTATGTTCTTTACGCAGCGTTCACAAAACTATAATCTTTTAACTGAGGCTTACATAGACTTAAAATATAACAAGCCAGGAGCAAGAGCTAGAGCAAGCAGATTGTTTGCTACAGTAGCCTTTTTAAGTAGTTTAGTAGTTTCTGGGATAGATGTGCTAAGAGACTTTTTGTTCGGCAGATTAGAAGATGAAGATGAGTCAGCTTTGCTTAGACTTTTCAAAAAGTTTCAAGCGGCTGCTCTAGGTAACTTCCCTGTTATAGGAGGACTTATATCAGATGCAATCAATAGATTTACTGGCTCTTCACAATATAGAGGAGCTGTACAAAATCCGATAGTTCAAGGTATAGATGGTCTGATTTATGGCACTACAGCTATTACTAAAGGAGAGTTTGAGGACGGTGTTTTAAGAACAGCAAAAGCCGCTGCACAATTTACTGGAACACCTGTTGTAACACCTATTAGTATATTACAAGAAATACTAGAAGAAGAAGAGCCTGTAAGAGTGCCGTTGAGAAGGGGCTCAGGTGGACGAGGAACTGGAAGAAGAGGACTAAAAAGATAGATTGACTTTAGACACTTAATTAACTATATTTGTAAAATATCACAAAATGGCAGTAACACCTAGAATAACAATAAAACAAAGCGCTGATTGCGAGAGTATAGTAATATGCGACGTGACAGGAGGCTATAAGGCCACTAGAGAAGGTGGCTACGGCTTTCCTAATGTAAATAATGCAGACCACATAACTTTAACAGTAACGCCTCAAGGAGGTACTGCCTCAACAGAAATAACACTTAAAAATGCTGACGGCACAAACTTTACACCAGGTCTGAATGCAGATGGTGTTTACGAACCATCATGTATTAGATTGAAAGCTGGTGATGTAGGCCTTACTTCATTTGCTGATGGTGTTCACACTTTTGTCTACTCGTCGTATAGCACAGCTGATGTCAACGATGGCTCAGAAACAAAAACAATATTTTTTAAGTGTGAAGCTCAAAAGTGTATAAATAAAATAGTCATGTCAACTTGTGATGAAGGCTGTCTAGGTTGTGGAGATAGCTTAGTAGACTTAGCCTTTAAGATGAAAGTGTTGTTAGATGCAGCAGAATACTCTACCTCTGTAGGAGCTTTAGCTTGTGCTAACAAAATACTGAAAAGAGTACAAGACACTTGTGATAATCACTGTACTAACTGCCACTAATAAATGGGTTTAAATAGAAAAAATTTATCATTAACTAATCGAACGTTAACGACACAAAGGTTTGTTGTTAGCCAAACGGGTAGAGACTCGAAGGGTAGAATATTCTTCGATTTCAAAATTACTTTGGCGAATGTTAGAGATAGGGGTAAAATTTTTGTTAGAAGAAACCCTTTAATAACTATTACTGAGACTGCAAACACTGGCTCTAATAACACATGGAGCTTAACAGTAACAAATACAGCTGGTAGTCCAACTCTCTTAACACCAGGAAAAGCTATATCTTTAAGTGCAAGATTGACTTTGATGTCAACTTCTAATGAAGACCCAACAGCTTCTGTTTCTTTTGATGTTGGGGTTAAGGTTTTCAATAATAGAACGAGAACACAAAATGCTATATTTACATTACCAATAGTTGTACAGCCAAACTTAGGGGCTGTTCAAACAGATGTAAATTTTGACACAGGCAAGTTGTATGGTATAGATGAAGACTCTGTAAGTCCCGTCATAAAAATGGTGTCTAATGCTAGAAGTAGATTTAAAATAAGACTTTTTAATGACACACATAAAATAACAGGTAATGGTTTTATATTTAGAGGTTTTACAGTCAAGATAGCAAGAAGGTCTACTAACAAGAATATAAGGAACAATGTTATTACTATATCTCAGTCTAGAAAAGAGTCTAAAAAATTAAGAGAAGCTATACTTAGACCAAAACAAAACTTTACTACTGAGTTTGAGATAAACACTAAAGAGCTTAAAGACAGAAGTAGAGCAGAGGCACTTCGGGAAGAGTATGATATATCAATATTACCAGATACAGTAAGTTTCGATGGAGGTCAAAATTTTAAAAGGTTTGCTCAATCTAAATTAATTGGCTCTGCGAGTGCCTTTGCGGTAGCGCAAGCTATTGCTGTAGATAATATATCTGGTGGTGGTGGTCTTGGTTTTGGTGACAACGATTTTGTAGATGGAACAGGAGAGGATGAAGATGGAAATCAAAACAACAATTTTGATGGTTATAATAACATAAATCCTTGTAACAATATTGATTGGGGTGGTTTTGCTACTATAACTCAAGAAGATTTAAATATAACTGCACCATCCTCACCAAACGCACCTACAGGAGTATTTTTAGATTTAATAGAACTAGCTGGAAATAGCACAGAATTCTTAGGTGTTCAGTTTCCAACTGTTCTATATAGTGGGCCAACAGCTAGCGGTGGCAATGTACCTGTAACTCTATTTCTTCCTGTTGTTTACACTCTTCAGTTTTTTGCTGAAACTAGTACAGGTCTAATTCCATTAGATTCAAATAATGCTTTGATAACTCCTGGAGTAACAGACGCTAACAGTCTTCCTACCGATATAGCTGAGTATGAAGTACCTAATAGTGTTCAAGATATAGGAGATAACCCATTTGCTGGCCCTTTAGAAGATTATTTGTTTCCGTATGATATAACCAGTTCTTCACCTTTAAGTGGTAATCATGCACAACAAGCATCTGTTATAAATTTAACTAAATTATTTTGTAAAACTCAAGGTAACATAAAATTTGGTAATCAGGTAATACCAGAGGGGACTCCTATTGCACTTAAAATAAGGTTCTATGCTGTCATACCTCCAGGACATTTCAATTCTGGACAAACAATACAGAGTAATTGTTTTCAAGAGTTTACCATCAGAGATATCTGTCCGACTATAACGCAAAACACTCAGATAGATTGTACTGTTATACAGACACCATACAGTCCTGTAACTCCAGACCCAGTCGTATCAGGAGGAACAGTTCAAATACCATTAACTGCTCAAGAAGTAGCAACAGATGATGATTCTATTGTAAGTTTTTCAGATTTGGGTACTATAACAAATAATGGAGATGTTACTATAACTATACTTGGATTTATTCATCAACCTACCTTTACAGACCTTACAGCTCAGGTTTCACCGACAACCCACACCTTTAATAGTGGTACGATGTTAAACTCAAACTTTGTACTAGACTATGAAAACGTAACTATTTTTGGTCAATACCTTATTAGTTATTCTGTTAGTTTTACGGTGGTTCCTCCAGCTGGATTACTACCTGTCGACCCACCACCTTACACATTAACGTGTTCTAGAAGAACTAGCGTTCTTATAACCGAGGAGCAAGTAGTATTAGACCCATGTATAGATAAAACAATATCAACTGATGTTACAAATGTTCTTCCAGATATTATGTCTAATACTAGTGAGTCGTATTTTGAGGGTCAATTCACTGTAACAAATGATGGCGGAACTGCTCCATATTCAACTACTATAAACGGAATTGGTGTATCAAATATCTCTGTATCTAACCCAGCAACTTTTACTGGCTTAGGTGCTGGTGATTATTCTATAAATGTTACAGATGCAGATGGTTGTTCGCAAGTAGCTTCGGTAACAGTGCCAGAAGTTATTAGTTTCGATTGTAATGAATTTGGACCTATAGTAAGTGGTACTGCAGTCTCAGAGAGTTTCTTTGGAGCTAACGACGGCTCTATAAGCATAAATGTTACACAAAACAATACTAGTTCTGTATTTGAATTTACTACAACTTTTCTTTGGAGTAATGGTGCAACAACACAAAACATATCTGATTTAGCTCCAGGCGCTTACTCTGTTACTGTTACAATAACAGACGGTGTAACTGGCGAAATTTGTACAGACACTACAACTTATACTGTATTGACAGGAGACTTGCCAGGTGAAGAAATAGAACCAGAGGAAGAGTTCGAAGACCATACAGTAGAAATTGAAAACGATGGTGGAGATTTTGGAGAGCCACACACAGAAGAAGAAGTAGAGCTACAAGAGGATATAAGCGAATGTTTAGGCGACTTTTTATGTGACATAGAGTACAGATTAGATGTAGGAAAAAGCGTCAAAGATGTTTATAGCAAAGTAGCTTTCTTGGTGTTGTCTAACGATATATTAGACTTTGATGGTGTTGTTCTTAAAGTAGATGGAGTATTCCAAAACGATAGCAGTATAGCTACCTTAGAGGATTTAGATTGTATAAGACAAAGATTCCACAACATTTGTGGGTGTTTCCTAGATAAAGAAGAAACAGACATAGGTAAAAATATTATAGATGCAGGTGGTATAGTAGACAACACCACTGCTCAATCACAACAAGAGCAGATTACTAACGTAGCTACTCCTCCTGAGGATACAGAGGAGTTATTTGTTCCTGAAGAAACACCTTCTCCTCCTGGCTCGAGTGCTCCAGCAAGCGCTCCAAAACCAGAGACAACTGACACCGTAAGTCCTCCGTCAGCTCCGTCTGAAACAGTATCACAAAAAGAACTAGATAGATTATATGAGGAGGTTAGTGCATTGGCTAGTGCTGCAGCTAAATTTAAGTTTATACCTTCAAGCTATGATAGAAAAACAATAGAGGTTGAAGGTAAAAAGTTTTTAGATGCACTTGGAAAACCTCCATCGGGATTAGCGCCTCTTATAGATTTACTAGCAAATAGAGCGTTTGAATATACATTAAAAACGGGATTAATATTCCCAGCTAAGTAATAAATATGGCAACATACGAAACATACAGAAAACAAGGTGGAACAAGCACAGGTACAGAGGACGCTGTATTTAATGGAGGCTTGTTCGATACAATAAAAGGCATAACACAAGACTTTGTTGTTTCAGGTTTTGGGACAACAACCAGTAGTTTGGTTTTAACTATAGCAACTGGTGTAGCATACATATCAGGCAGAAGAATAGAGATAGAATCATCTTCTGTTATAAACGCAACTGATAATGCTACTAGTTTTATATATCTAAATCGCTCAGGTGTTTTCTCATCTGTAGCATCTGTATCTAATGCACCAGAAAATAGTTCGTTAATTTTTACAGTTGTTGCGGCGTCAGGAGCCATAACTAGCGTAACTAATAATTACAATATAACTCCTGTATCAGAGGGCAAGATAGAAGACGGCTCTGTAAGCACTAATAAATTAGCAGACTTGTCTGTAACCAACGACAAGATAGCTACTTCTACAATACAAAGCACTAAGCTAGTGGATAGCCCTGTCACATCAGGGACATACAAAAATCCTACTGTAACAATAGACGAGAAAGGATTAGTTACTAATGCTGTAGCTAACACTTTGAAACTAAACGATTTATCAGATGTATCTGCAGGTGGTTTTGCAGACGGTGATTATCTAAGATACAATGCCAACTCAGGAATGTTTACAAGAGCAAACGTACTAGAGCTCGCTAAGGAGATGACACCTTTGTTTCCTACAAAGATTGTATCTAGAACTATAACATTCGAGGATGTCAATACAGACTCAGACGCCTCTACAACCACACAAGGTATATTTACTTTACCTGCTGGCTCTTGTGTCAAAGTTGTAAAGTTTCATCATACTGAAGCTTTCGCTGTTAGCACAGGTACTGCAACAAATATATATCTGCATCTAACTTTAGGCCAAGCGGCAACAAACATGCCAGGAGCTACGGCTTATGATGCAGCGGTCACTTCATCAGATATCACAGGATATCTACACTACCCTAGCGCAGGCACAGCTTTGCTAGATGAAGGAGATGATATTAGGGTAGACATTACTTGTACTATAAATGGTGGTGCCACTACAAACAACTTGAACGCAGGTTCGGTTGATGTGTTTGTGGTATACTACAATCTAGGCACAGTAACATCTAATACAATAACAGGAATTTATTAAATTTAAAAAAATGGCTACATTAACACCAACACTAACACTTACTAGTTCAGATGTCTTTACTGATAGTCTGAACCTATCTGTGACCGATAGTCTAACGATTAACGGAGATGCAGATTTTTCTAGAACAAAAATGGCAGCAGCGTCTGGAGACACAACTATTTACGCAACCTCTTACGGAAGGTCAATGGTATTTTTACATAACGTAGACTCTACTACAGCTATCAAAATTGACTTTGGCTCACAGCTATCTCTACAGATAGAGCCTTTAGAGTTTGCTTTTTTCCCATGGGATGGTTCAGCTGCTATTGTTGCTGCATCAGAAGACTCTAACACACCTATTTTAGAACACGCAGTATTTGAATTCACTGCATCATAATTATAACTATGGCAAAAATTAAACCAACACTAACAATAACAAGCTCAGATGTACTAAGCGAAGTTCTTAGTCTTACTATGCAGAAAGAAATTACTGTTAATGGTAACGTAGTTATGAAGAAACATGCTACTAGCACAGCTCTAACAACTATACCAGGCACTGAGGATGGTGTGGGTAGATGTATTATGTATATCAAACACACTGGAAAAGACTCTACAGGAGCAGACTCAACAGCTGATGTAAAAATATTTCAGGATGTAGATGACGGAGGAGATAGTGACGCTGATGCAGGAGAAGAAATAATGGACATCGCTTCAGGTGAGTTTGCTTTATTTCCATATTCAGGAGTAAAAAACTTGATGGCTGACGCTGACTCAGGAACACCCGTGATAGAATACGGAATGTTCTTTATTGCATAGTGACAGACTATTGCTTATATTTGTCTAAATCAATTTATTAAGATATGTCAAAAGAACTAAAGAACAGAGACTTGTTAGGCCTTTTACAAGGCTTACAACTAATGGAAGCAAAAGCTTACAACGAGCTAGACGAAATCAAGCCCACTATTTTACACCAACTTGTTAAGAATAGAAAAACTATTACAGAAACTCTTGTATCAGATTTTGATGTCAAGCGTGTAGACCTTGTAGAAAAACTTGGTAAGCGTAATAAGAAGGGTGAACTAATCGTTAAAAACAACACTGTGTCTTTTAATAAGAAACAAAAGGCAGAGTTTGATGAAAGCATGAATAAATTAATGGACACTAGAACATCTGTGAATATAACAGAGTTTGATGCACAAGCTTTAGAAGATTCAGGATTAGTATGTTGTCCAAAAGACAATCAATACATACCTCTAATTATGGAGGTTTTAGTAAAATGAGTATAATAGCTGGACTATTTGGAAGCGTTGTTAAGAATGCTGAGGGCATACTTGACAAAGTAATAACTACAGACAAAGAAAGAGACGCTGCTAAGATTGAACTTAAGAAGATACTTCTTGAGGCAGAGAGAGAAGCGTTCGCTAAGGAGGTTGAGGACAGAAAGAGTGCAAGAGATATGTACAAAGATGACGCCATCATACAGAAGGTGTTAGCTACATTATTCACCGTTGCTTACTTCGGCATCACGTTTGTATTGTTTAACTACTTTGTGACAAAGACACTTAACTTAGGAGAGTTTGAGATTAGTTTTATCTCTACTATCTTTGGTGCTATGTCTGCAAAGGTTAACACAATTATAGACTTTTTCTTCGGTGGTAGCTCCAAAAAGAATCAAGCGCAAGAAAAACAATAATGGAAGCATTTATAGAAGTACAAGTAACCAGACAAGAAGGTAAAGCAGAACCCACCATAATTAACGTAGCCAACATAAACTATGTTCGTAGATGGACAGAGTCTCGCGGTGAGGATAAGGCTGTAATTTACTTTCGTGGAACTGATAAGTATCTTGTAGTGGAGGAGTCTTACGAAGACCTACTTCATAATTTAACTTAAGAAGTCACCACTCTCCACAACACTACCTTGTGGTGTAGGATAAAAATATAACCAAGCGTCGTGAATAGTCCCGTTTACTTCAACAGGGACTGTTTCTCGTCTGTACCACTGTGGGTGGCCTTCTAGACCATCTAATCTATTTAATACATACTGGTCAACTTCATACAACTCTCCTACTATTCTTGTATTAGGCTCTTTAGAGACAAATGGTATAGAGTTTTTTGTCATAGTATAACTGTTTACAGTCTTACCACTACCTATATACTTAGCGTCACTTATGTATCCGTGATTCCAGCTATCTTTTCTTAATGTTCCGTATGTAAATACTAACTCAGTCATATTACTCTTTTATATTATCTATAAACTTTTCTAATGACATCTCTAAATGTTCTGACAATCTTATAGTCAGATTAAGGGACAAGTCCTTCTTTTGTTTTATGTGATGACTAAACTGTTGTGGTGTCATACCAACCTTGTTAGCTAGTGCATTACACTTGTATCCTTTTTTTTTGAGATATCTCTTTATGTTGTACATTATAGTATTATTACTCTGTTCCATGTTCCTTCTTCTTTGTATTGTTGAAATCTCTCTAACAGAGCCACATATTGATTGCCTCCTTCTGCTAGTCTTTGTTCATGTATTTGAAACACATTCATAATATATGGAGAGGTTTTCTCTATAGCTATGAATACAAAAGATTTAACACCAGCTGCTTGACAATAGAATGCAGCTTGTCTAATATAACCATACTTAATACAAGACTCTAAGAAAGCGTTTCTACCACAGTCTCTAGTAGTTTTAAGGTCTATAATACAATCTTCTCTTACATAGTCTATTTTGCCCTTACATGGCACCATAGTCTCTGGGTCATCCCATACATAAACCTTTTCTGCCTCACCTCCTGACAATAAGTTTGATGTCATTTGATTGCTTTTTATTATGTCAGTCATAATAAATATATCATCATACTCGTTAGCTGTTAAAGCTACTTGCTCAGGATTTAGTGAAGATGTGAACTCTAACCACTCTTCTTTACCTTTCTTAGTTCTTCTGTCCACATTGGGTGCCATAACATATTTAGTTTTAAATACATCTGGCTCTAGCACTGACTTATGGAATGCATCTCCAAATATCATAGCCTGTGTTGGAGCTACTGCACCAACTCTTTTTCTATAGTCGTAGTACATAGGACTTTTTTCAAACCAACCTAGTTGTGAGTTGGTTACGAAATCAAAGTCATTGTAATACTCTTGGTCATCTTTAAACCTCTTCTGTTCCTTTTTGTACTTCATTTCTTATTCTTTCTAATCTTTTCTCTAATTTTTCTATCTTACCATGCAGGTATTCATTCTCTACCAATAGTGTTTGCACTGCTTCATTTGGGTCGTAGTCTTGTAACAAGATGTCTTCCAGATGAAAGTTTGCAACATTTTTGCAATTTACAAATTTTTCTCGATACTCTGCATCATACTTCATCTGAGACTCATGCTCCTTCTCGTAATGTATTATGCTTGAATGATGTCTATTTAATGATTTACCTATACTGCCAAGCGTTGTGCCAGTATATTTTTTAGTTAACACGGCGAATATCTTTCTCGCGTCTACTATTTGTTTCAATCTATTCTTTGACCTTATTCTATCTTTTGATATTAACAGAGTTTCACTGATTATATCCATCAATATCTCTTGTGTCTTGGTCTTTTCCATAAAACTTATATCTTCTCTCATAATTTCTTTTATCAGTAGCTATTTCATCTGGCTCATAGCCAAACATTAGTTCAAATCCTATATCTGTGTCGATGATTTTGGGCAGACGAATCTCCTTATCCTCAATGTCGTAATCTCTAGTTGAGGTAAATATTATCTTTTGTCGACGTACCGCCATGGTTGTTAGTTTCTGTGTAAGTGATGGTCGGTATAACTTCACCCACCATCCAATCGTCAACTAACCTGATTAGTTTCATGAAGGCTCTTTCTTTTGCTTCGCCTTCACTCTCTCCATCTTTGGCTAATACCTTAACTGATATAGAGGCTTCGTATGTTTTTTTTCTAGACATTTAACGTCGATGTAATTATAGCACCGCGTTAAATATACTAAAAAAAAATTAAAGCTCTAAATAATTAGTTTTGTATACATTGTCAAGACCACTTTGTATATCGTTCTGAGATACATAAGCTTTGTAGTGAGCCTTAACTCTTTCTAAGATAGCATCGAAGTCTCTTGGGTCGTAGTCAGTATGTTTACCTGGCTTCTCCATCCATTCGATTACACTCTTTAGAGTGTTAATGGCTTCTTCCTTGTTTTTAGTATAGTCCATAGTTATTAATTATTGATTACTCTTATTTCTACACCAGGGTTCTCTTTATTGTATTCGTATACCTCAAAGTATGGTATCAAATACTCGCAGTTGTCATCTTCAATCCACTCATGTTTTACCATAAGGTCTTGCACTATTTGTGCGGCATTGATGTAGTCAAACTTTCTTTTTGACCCTCTGTAGAATTTAAAGGAGATGGTGTAAGGAGGTTGTAGCTCCTCTACCATCTTCCTAAAATATTTTTTGTTATTTTCATATAGCTGTGATGTAGATTTTATATACCTGGAGGCTGTCTTGCTGTGAACAAGATACTTGCCTGTCCATTGCTTGCTGTTTTTGCTGCTAGGCACGTTGCCTGGTATAAATATCCACTCTTTGTATGCCATTAGAATAACTCTTGTTGTCCTTCTTTTACTAATTTATATTTAGCAATGTGAACAGTTCTTCCATATCTAGTGACTTTTGCCACGTCCTCCGAAATAATGTTCATACCACGATTGTGCCGTAGATTGTGTATGATAGCCGACAGTCTTGTAGCTCCATACTCTTTTATTGCCTCCCACGACGTGATATGACCAAACTCTTTTAGGTGTCGGACGATATCTTCAGTTTGGGTTCCTGCTCGCATCTATTTTTTTATTAGACTTTCGTAAACTTTTTAGCTCTTCTTTATACAATATGTATTGCATAATCTCTGCTAACCCTACATGCATTCGGTACATTTTAATAACAATCATAGTTATTACTATTGCAACCAAAGCATCTATTATTAGACTTAAATCCATAATCTTAATCATTTAAAAATTCTTTTTGGTCAGGGTCAGGTATTACTAAACCTCTCTCTGCCCAATGCTGTTGTAGTCTTTCTACAAAATCAGCAAACTCTTTCGTTGTCATAGCAGAAACTCTTTTGACCTCATACGTGATGACCTGTCTATCGAGAACATCTCTTGTATGTATTCTAGGTCTAAGAAGTTCTGTCACATTATAGTCGTGTATATCTTCTTTCTCATACTCACGACTAGACTCTTCTTTAACAAACTGTATTATAGTGGGTATCACAACCCCCCAATACCATCTATTCTGTTGAGTCGTCCTCTTCTGATGATACTCGTTCAATACGACTACTAACTCCTTGTTTTCCATAGATTGAAGTATAGGCTTGATGTAGTCGTTCTTGAGAATCTGCAGAGAGCCGTTTTTTACTGTTGCTCTTAGCTCTATGTTCTTCATTGATTACAGTATAAGAATTATGTATATCGAGTGCTCTGTCTACATCAGGTGTTTGATATGTTACCTTAAGACCAGAGTCTCTCTTGAGTACCTCTACATGATACTCTCCATCTTTTTTTGTTATTTTAGATTCAAATAGCATTAGAATGGTAGTTCGTTATCATTTGATTCAGTAGGAAAGTCTTCAACAGCATCAAAAGCATCTTTAACCATTTGTATCTTGTCATCTTTGTTTGTCTGACTCCACTGACTATACAAAGTATCAAAGTATTGTTGGTCTCTAGCATTGAGTGATTGCTTTGCCATATCTGGCTTTACTCTTGTAATTTCTTTGTTAGAGGAAAATAAGTAGTCTATTGTAGTCCTAACAACAGGTTTGTTGTTGTTGTTTGAGTCTTTTGCTACATACTCTCTTTCTGTCATAAACATGTATACAGACCTACCTACAACGCTATCAAATACATCTTTCATATTATTAGATAGTTTACCCCCAGAGTTGCGTATAAACTTAGCTATACGCTCTTTCTTAACCTCTTTTGCTCTGTCTGAGTCTGTTTCTCTAGTTCTAAAGAATTTGACGCTTGCTTTCTCACCTGATGGTGTGATACAATAAAATCTAACGAATGGACATCCTCTGTGGTTTGGGACATCCTCACTTACGACATAGTTTTCTATATCGAATTTATATGCTCCTGGCTTGGATACATAAACATTTTCTTTTCTTGATTCTGTGTTAAAATCCATAATTACTTTCTTTTAAAGTCATCTGATTCATCTTCTGAGAATACACCGTGTTGGTAATATCCTGCTAACTTTAGCACTGCACGAGACAATGCTCTTTTCTCTGCAATAGCAACTAAATAACTATTACTCGTGTTGCGTGGTGACGCTTCACCAAATGTCTCTACGGTCTTACCATCTAGACTTGCAACTGCCTTGATGACAACAAACTGTTGCTCCATCTTTATAGGCTCATAGGATATAGCTATACCCTTGTTCTCCATAATCTTTTCAATTCCTGAACGAGTTATGATTACGAAGTGTTTATGCTTGAACACATCCTCTTTGATGAGGTTGTTCTCTACGTACATTCTTTTGAGAGCCTCGTCTCTACTCTCTGTCATTACATTACTCATACTACAAATATACAAAAAATTTTTAATAAATCAAACATTTCTTTTATAGTGTTTGGGACGAAGCTTGAAAAAACCTCGAAGTTTGAATCTAAATTTCATGCGAATGATAGAGGCTATGGATAGTAAAGCGTGTTTGATTATCGACCTTACTAGCTTCTGCTCCGTCCCAAGTTCTTTCGCTATCTCTTTTACTATTTTGTTATGGTATAAAAGTCTCACAAAATTTAGTTATTGATGGAACAAATAGACATTCAGAAGTGCATAGGCCAGAGTTTCTACCCTTAGCTACTATAATCTCTGCAGTCTGTACCATCTCTGTTGATTTCTCTATTTCATAGTAGTCAGGTCTATAGATAAACACAACAGAATCTGCCGCTTGTTCAATCTCTCCTGACTCACGCAAGTCGCCAAGTGTTGGTATCTTACTACCCTCTCTGTTATCAACTTTTCTAGAAAGCTGTGACAATGCTAAAACTACTATGTCGTTTTGTTTGGCTATGTTTTTTAAAGAACGAACAACTTTAGCAACTTCTTGCTCTCTTGACGCACCATTTTTGTTGTATTTAACTAACTGTAAATAGTCAACAATGACAACATCTATCTTGTTTTTTAGCTTAATTTTTCGTATCTTACTAGCTATAGAACCTAATGTGCTAGACTTATCATCTATTATTAAGTTGGTGGTTTTCAGCTTGTTAGCAGAATCTATTAAGTCGTTCTTTTCCTTATTGTTAAAATCTTTGTACCTAATCTTACGAAGTTCTACTTGTGCCTCGCTAGCTATCATTCTGGTCATCAGTTGACTGCTATTCATCTCTAATGAGAAGACGGCAACACCTTTGTTTTGTAATAGCATATTGTTAGCTATGTTAAGAACAAAAGAGGTTTTACCCATAGATGTAACACCAGCTACTATGATTAAGTCAGAACGCTCAAAGCCGCCTATCTTTTCATCAAGCTTATTAAAGCCTGTCTTGATAAAGTTAGTGCTCATAGGTTTGTCTAAGTTCTCTATGAAGTCATCAGCTGCTTTGTTGACACTTATCTCGTTGGTAGAGGTTAAATCGTAACTGTCAGAAAACTCAGCTATGTCGCCGAATATATCGTCAGGGTCTTTGTGGTCTTTTAGAGCATCAGATATCTTGTTGTGTAGTTGAAATATTTTATCTCTAGAACCTGTCTTCTTACATATGTCTATGTATGACTTGATGACTCCAGGATTACCAACCGTAGATGACACCTCAGCTATGTAAGGTACACCGCCACATTGCTCTGTAAGTTTTTGTTTCTTCGCTTGTTCTGTGAGTGTAACAACATCTAAGTCTCCTTCAAGAGCCCTAGACTGTATACATTTAAGAATTGACTTATGTCTTGCATCTAAGAAACAAGACTCA
>FUFK010040937.1_pt1 | contig 53712 bp, 78 predicted proteins | sample 1021851 | NCBI WGS metagenome assembly FUFK01 (sample SAMEA51879418, study PRJEB19060) | metagenome | reverse complement strand
AACAGATGGGAAAATCAGGAGAAGAATCTAATAATATATTTACTACATTAGGAAAGGGAATAAGAAAAATAGTTCCTGATTTTACTGCTCTTAAAAAGATAGAAGAGGGAAGAAAAGAACACTTAGCCTTAGCAGAAAGAAATATAACATTTGACCCAGCATCAAAAAGATACAAGGAAGGTAATCGTTTTGTATCATCTAAACTAGGAAAAGCCCATGAAAAAGCAGCAGGAAAAGCAGTAAGAGCAAGAAGGGCGCAACTTAGAGAAGTAGGACATCAAATGACGGGTGGTTTTTTTAAAGGTAAGAAGCCCTTTAATCCACTTAAAGACCCAAAATCTATGCCTATTTTTAAATTCTTTTCTAAGATGAAAACCATTTTACCCGCAGTAGTTCTTTACTTTAAATCAAATGCTCTTGGTGATTTAAAGAGCGCAGGTAAAGGGCTTCTTAAATTTGTAGGTAAAATGTTTGTGATGCTGATGAGATTTACTCTTTACTTTACTTTAGTAGTAACTGGATTATTCTTGGCTTTCCAATTATTAAAAGAACCTGTTAAAGAAGCATTTAAAACGGTAAGTGGGGTTTTAGGATTCGCTATTGAAATTGTTTCAGCAGGATTTATGACTATTTGGGAAGGTGTTAGTGAAATATATCAAGCATTCAAAGACGGAGATTTCTTTGGTGTATTAATGGGTGTTTGGACTATTGTTTGGGGACTACTACAAATAGCCTTTGGAATTCTTGTTGGTGTTTTAGGAACATTAGCAGGATTAGTTTGGGGTGTAATTCTTGGTGTTTGGAAAGGCGCATACACATTCTTTACTGATTGGAAAGGTGGATTACGAAAAAATATAGGTAAAATATTTATTATTGTTGCTGCCATTTTAGGATTAATCTTTGGTTGGCCTGTATTACTTGGTGCTTTAATATTTGGTGCTATTGCTGCTCTTATAAATAAAATAAATCCTTTTGCTGATGGTGGAGTAACTAGAGGCGGTTTGGCAGTTGTTGGTGAAAGAGGCCCAGAATTAGTTACTTTACCAAGAAATTCAAGAGTTCATTCTAATACTGAATCAAAAAGAATGGTTAAGTCTTCTTCAGGAGGAAGCACCTTTAATATCACAATTAATGCAAAAGATACTTCCGACACAGAATTAAGAAGAATTGCAGATAAAATAGGAAAGATGATTAACAATAAAGTAAATAGAAGAACTTCTTCAGGAACAATGGGGTGATTAAATGGCAAGAGATTTTTATGTATATTTAAAACTACAATCTTTTAAGGGTAGTAATCTTCAAGTAAATACTATTCCTTTGAGAATTACTTCTGTTGGCGTAACCGTAGATAAAACAATACCTGATGTTGGTATTCCGTTTAGTGGTATTTTTACAGGTGAAGCGCAAAGACTTGCTTTAGATTTAGGAATGTCCAATAAACAATTAAATATGTCTGGATTTATTACTGATATGGCTATTACTAAAAAATTCGGTGAATCCGATGCAATTACAAGAAATTTTACTGCTCAAGAAGTTGCTCAAATGATTGCTTCGGGCGTAGATTCAACAGCAATTGCTCACTTTCAGGCATTTCAAGAATTAGTTATTTTAATTCCTTCAACGGTTGATAAAGACTATAATCAAGTTGCTGAAAGATTTATTCCATTAACTTTCCATGCAAGGGGAGATGCTTTCGCAAAAGATAATAGAAGAGTTCCATTTTCTGCTGAATTCCCTGATAGTGAAAGTGATGAAGGATTAAAAGGATTCGTAAGAAATTTTAATTATACAATGGCGGGAGAAACAACAGAAATTGAATTTACTATGGATTTCCAAGTAGCCACTATCTTACCATGAGGTGATTAAATGTATAATGTATTGACAGGAAAACAAAGAGGATTGGTTTTCCCTATACTTTGTAATGGCTGTGTTAAAGTAGATTATAGCGACAATATACCCGATACGGGTTCTAATAGCGATTCTTCAGATGATGTAGGATATGGTCTTTGGGCGCATACTGGTTCTTTTACATTAGAAACTATTATTACTCCATATGACATTAATGGCTACGGAACACATAGTTCAAGAAGTCAGCCTAGTATTACTCCTTCTAAAAAAATAATGCCAGCATTAGCACAATCAATATATGGTGCTAATAATGAAAACAACCATGAGAGTGAATTGTATTTAACTAGAACTGCTAGATTAACACATGAAATGAGATTATTTACCAGCGATAATTTTACATTATCTTTAGTGAATGATACTCTACATAATGAAAATAATCCAGCCCAATACAAAATCAAAGCCACAATTAAGTTAGGAACATCTGCATTAGAAACCTATGAAAGTCCTGTCTGTATTACTCCATCAACAGATAAAAACTTCAAATATACTTCTTCTAACGATATTAAGGGTTTTAATTCAAACCATAGACAAGAATTTGAATATATAGGTTCTTTAACATCTCATTCGGGAGCGAATCTTGATAATTCAAACTCAAACTACACGACCACGAATCTTTTCAATGGAGGGCTTTTAGAAGTGTTCTCCCGTAGTGGTTTTGACTTTACCTCTCTTGGCACTATCAGCACCGCAACGGCTTCACAAATCGTTCTTAGCACCTCATATTCTCCTTCTTTAAGTAGCGGAACTGAACTATTTATTCGCAGTTCTGTTGAACCAACCTACATAAATGATTCATTTCATATAGGTTGTGTGTTTAACCAAACCGATAAAACTTTTATTTTCTATTTAAACGGAAAGATTTTATCTAAGCATACCTACGCAACTACTACTGAAACATTTAGTTTTGGTAATAATGATTGTTTTATAGGAGCAACGGGAGTAAATGCAAAAGGTTCGGGTAGTGCTACGACAAACAAGCAATTTATGGGNGAATTCCATGAACTTAGCATAATGGATGTTTCTAGGAACAATATTCCATATATTCCTAATTTATTACCAAACTACAATAATACTTTACTATATCTTAGATTTGAGGAGATTGATGAATAATGGCATTAAAGTTATTTACTCAAGGAAGCACTAATATTGCTACTACTCCTAATATAGATGTTCCTACTAATCCAAAAGCAACTACTGATGCTGATTCAGCACCTACTTTAAGCGGTGCATTATTTACGGCTATTTATCCTGATGATAGCACAACTGATACAATTGAAAGAATAACTTCTTCTTCTGCTTTAGAAACTGAATATTCTAATCTAGCGGCTACTAAGGGATTTAGAATAAAATGCTATGATGATGCTTCACAAATTGGAATTAGATTAAATTCTTTAGATATAGCAAATGATTCCTTTGAATATTATGTCTTGATTCATTCGGATAACCACCTAAAACATCACTTTGCTAAAATTACAGAAATCATTAAAAGCGATGTAACAGGAGATTCTTTTGATTTTACTCCAAAACTAGGAAATGAAATAGCAAAAGATGTAAAGTTTAAATTATGTAAATTACCTAAAGCCTCTACCGCAATTGCCTTTAGTGCAGGACTTTCTTTATCATTAAGACAAGAATTAATTATTTCAAGACCACATTATTATTTTAGGGGAACAGTAGATAAAACTAATGAATTAGACCACAATACTAAATATTTTATGAGAGTTAGAAGTGGTAGTGGTGCTTCTATTACTTTAGATAATACGGCTGATACTTTAAAATCTACTTTCTTAACTGCTCAAGATTATAACTTAGGTCTTATTGATTATAGTAAATATTCTCTAAAAGTAAAAATGATAGATAATTTAAGAACTTTAGATACTGAGGCTTCTATTACATTTTTAGGAGATATTACAAGCGGTTCTGCTTCTGTTTCGGGAGTAGGTTCTATTGATTGCACTACTGCCCTATTTGTGGGCATGGCTATTACAGGAACAAGCATTCCTACAAATACTCAGGTTTTAAGTATTCAAGACGCTAATACATTTACTATGTCAAATAACGCAACAGGAACAGGAACACGAACCTTTACTACACATAATTCTAATGAAGGACAAGTTGTTAATTTGCCTCTTGACTACCAAGACTATGAAGATTCTTTCGTTAATGCTAGAAGAGATGGTGATGATTTACTATTACCAATAAATAACTTTACTTCAACTGGCCCGAAAAGATATTTACATTATGATTTTTCTCCAGATAAATGCAATAAAACTGCAAATGTAATAGACAATAAAATCTTTGAATCTATTGGCGGGAGAGGGGCATTTAATGAAACAAAAATTGTTGATGCTTTTAGAATAATGCCCAAGAAAATAAAAGAGTTTATTCCCTTAAGAGTTAGAAATAGATTACTTAGAGAAGGGACTAGTGATTTTGTTTCTTTTGATTGGACTATTACTAATATATCTAGCACAACTATTACTGTTGATTCTTCAAATGCTAACAGTCATTTTGTTGTTGGTAATGAAATAAAAATAGGAAACTACATTTGTTTAGTTAATGGGGTCACTACAAATACAATTACTTTAGAATCATATTACAGATTAGAAACTGAATCTCAATTTACAGCAGGAACACCTCCTATAACTGAAACTGACACCATTTATAGAAGAAGATTCAATCCATATAATAACACGCTTTTAACCGATTTTAAAATAATAAATACTAGAAGTAGTGATTTATTTATTACTTTCATTGACAAAAACTTTATTGAACACTATGCTTCCGTAAGTTCAGCAGACCCATCGCAAAAATTACTCACTATTAGTTTAGATAATACTGCATATACTAGCAATCAAACTATATTTATAGATGGAGATTATTATATAGAATGTCAAAAGTTTGATGGAGAAATTGAATCTATTGATTCTTACAAAGAAAATGGACAGACTTCTATTGAATTAAAAGGAAGAAATTCTTTTAATAAATTATTATCGCCCATAATAAATAGTAATACTCTTTTTAGTTCTGATGTTATTTATACAAGCGAAACGCCATATGCAGAACTAGAAAGATTAAAAGGAACAGGTTCAGTAGACGCTTTAATCGCATGTCAATATAACTCAGCCACTATATCTTTTAAAAATGCTTCTAATGCTAGTTTATCTACAACTGTTGTTGCGGGAGATAAAATCTTTATTAAAACCGAAACTGGGAATATTAAATATGTCGGAACGATTGCATCTAATTCTACTGGTTCTTCTGGAACTTTAGAAACTTTTGCTAATGCCCACACTTATACAGGGTCTAGCGTAAATAATAACATTTTACCTGTATATAAACAAAAGAAAAAAGAATATGTTTTTAATAAAGCCTTATCTAATAATCCTTATGTTTCTTCTACTACTCATTTATCAGGTGCTTCAAACAAAGGAGTATTTTTTAATGGGGGCAAAACTTTAGTTAATGGGGTTGAAGCAACAAATCTAGTAGGTTCTTCCTATGATACTCACCCCGATGCTTTAGGTTATCATTTAAGTAATGTAAGAAATATGAAAAGTGATTCTTATTTTCAGGCGACTTTAGGTGATGATGCTGATAGTGAAAATTATCAAACTTTTGATACTATTAATACTTTAATGGATTTCAATGTTCTTAATGTTTCTCAAAGCGGAGCAAATAAATTAGTGGAAGTTTCTGCTCATATTCCTTTGACTTTAGGAAGAGTAAATATTAATTATGCTAATACCCAAGATATTACAAATGCCATTTCATTTGCTAGTGTTAATTTAGGAACTGTATCTGGTTCACAAGATGGATATAAGGTATTAACTGCTGGTTTAGGATTTTGCTCAACTACTGCTTCCGAAAAAGTATTGCATGGTAAGCCAGTATATGTAAGCACAGTTGGTGAAACAGATTATACTTTTATAGGATTTATATTACAAGTTAATCATCTTAATACTACTACTATTATTGCTTTAGATAGAAATGTAACTGTTTCTGCTGGACAACAATTATCTATCTTAGACCCAAGTGTTCCTGATTCAGGAAATAAATATACTAGTTCACAGAATAAATTATCTCATGAATTTAATTTAATTAACGGAAGTCATTTACATACAGGTAAAATAATATCTTTAATTCATCCGACTTACGGAGAAGATAATACTCCTAAAAATTTAGATTTTCAACTAGATAATTTTGTTACGGCAATAGGAACTAATACTTTTTATAAATACGGTGAATCTCAATATAGGTTATTTAATTTAGAAAAAGGAGAAATTAAGGAGAAAAAGCAAGGACTTATAGGATTATTAAGCACCAATAAAGATGCAATTGCTAAACAAAAAACAATTCCTTATTATGCTAGTGGATATAGATTTGGGTCATTTAATTATGAAAGTTCTGTATTTAATGATGGTTTACTTCCAATTAATAAAATATCAAGTTATTATTCTACACCAATAAATAATGTTCCTATTGAAACAAGAGGAAAGCCAAGTGCAGGTTCAAAGTTTTTTGATAGTGATATTAGTTCTTCATCCGAAACAGAAGTATCAATTTATTATCCTTTCTTATCTTCAACGGAAACTGGTTTTAATGAAACCGACTCAAATTATATTAATCTTGTTCCATATACGATAAAAGAATATTTAGAAATAATTGACCCATCTGTGCAAAGAATGTTTTTGTTTTCTAATTCCGACATTACTCCTTACTCTAAGAATAAAAAAACTAGTCTTTTTTACGGAAGCAGAAATATACAAGATTACAGCATACTAGGAATAAAATCTCCCTTTTCTACTAGTAGAGGGGATATTAAAGACAACAATATATTAACTGAATCAATAAATCTAAATGATGATTCTTACTCTTCTACAAACATTTTTAGTAGTGATAAAACCTTATCATCTTTAAAAGGATTTTCAATGATGAGATTAACAGAAGTTTGTTTAGATTGGGCATTTAATCAAATAAACCCTGAAATGCCTATTGATAGAAAAGCAACCATTCCTAAAATTAATTCGTTAGGACTATCATTTAGTGGTATTGGTGTTCCGAATACTTCTGTTAGCACTACTGCTCAATATGAACATGGTGGAGTAGATACTGCTATATTATCAGATTTAAATAAAAATTGGGAAGATGCTGATAGCGACGGAAATTCTTTGGTTGCTGGCGATGTTATTGTTGATGGAAACGGAAGATATATAGGAACAGTAAGTTCATTTAGCAATCATGGAGGCGGAACAAGTAATGTTCTTAATTTAAGGACAATGCCATATAAAACAAATGGTGGAGAATATTATACTGGTATTTTATACAAAGTAAGAAAAGTAGATATTGATGCTCCTACAACTATTACAGGCAAAGGAGATAGAGATTCATTTGTAGCAACCGATGAAAATATTCATATGTTTAAATCTGCTTTTATGAGTAGGGGTAAATTTAGATTAGTAAGGGAAAAGCATTCTTTTAATCCCGTAGTAGGGGCTGGAAATATTATTAATACAGGGGCGAGTGGGGATTATATATTAATTAAATTACCCAAAGAAGACGGAACTACTCAAAATTTCTTTGTTTATCCTGTTGATAGCGGAAGTGTAATACCAGATGCTTATGCTTCTTCTTTTTCTAGTTATACTCCTATTTCTTTTGATGTGACTGGTATTACTGGTGCTGGACACCCNAACAAAATAACTAGATTGGCTAATTTATATGCTGGTTTAATTGCAAATGGGACATTTTTAGATAATATATATTCTATAAGACATTTTTCTGATTCAAGTCCAGCAGACTGTTTTATTGATATAATACCAAGAGCAAGTAATCCGAGTTCGCCTCCTGATGCTCTTCTTGATGCAGCCTATGATGGAGGATTTCAATTCAATATTCTTAAATCCTCAAGTAGAGGTAATAAAATAGGATATGGGCAAAACGGAACAGTTGGTTTTACTGATAGTGATATAATTAATGATGGTATAATTGTTTCAGGAACATATCAATGGGAAAGCGGAACTGGATTAGGAAGTTCTAAAGATAGCGGTTGGAGAGAAAAAACAGGACAAACATTAGGTGGGGATATTACCCATAGCGACTATGCTATGCATTCTATTTTACCTATCTCTACCAATATTGATAGTATTAAAAACTTTCATCCTTTTAGTGTATTTAGATGGCTTGCTAACTTACCAAGAAATGATTTATTACTTCATAGCACAGGTATGAATACAAGAGCAGCAAAATGGGAATCTTTGTATAAATACTTTAATATTGTTTCTTTAGGTAGATTTGATATTGAAGATGGCGTAGGGGCGCAAGCAAGTGCAGGTATTTCTTCTCCGCTTATTAGAGGAATATTTAGAAAAGAATATACTACTTCTTTAAATCAGGCTTTATATGGCATAAATATGTTTGATTCCGATAATGGAGGACAGTTTGAATTATTAGCACAAACAGAAGCAAATACTATTAATAAAGTAGATAGACTTTTATTTGACACAAATCCTTATGAATTTGCTTCTTTGGATTATGAATCAGCAAACGATAATCACGGCTGGAACACGGAATTAAGAGAGGCTGATGGTGCTTTAATTGCTTTTAAGCCTAAATTATACATTACTTCTGCTATACATGGAACAGAAGATACTAAAATAGGAATAGGTAATAATAGTAATTATGTATATACAATTACTGCTGGCGTTTATAGAGGGGCTGTTGCTTCTCCGAATGAATATAATTGGTTAAATTTTGTTGATTTAACTGGTTGTTATTTGGCTTCAAGTAGAGGTAAAAAGTATAATACTTCAAGTGATTATACAACAACTATTAGGGATTCTACTTCTTTAACTGAACCTGCAAGAAGAAGTGGAGAAGGATTGACTCCTGAAAGTTTAATTTATGTTTTATCCCATGAATTAGATACAACCAATGTTGGTAATACACATAGAATAATTACTGATAAACAATTAAAAGCAAGTGAATTATATAGAATATTACAGCCAAATCATACCTTTTCTTATTCATTTAGTCCTACTCAAATTAGATTTAATGAACTTTCTAGTAAATATACTAAGATGGCACATGAAAGCAAGACTTATGATGATGTTAAAAACTGGAGAGTTCAAGCCAACGCCATAGATGCTTCAGGTGAATTAGAAGGAGTTTTATCAATGTATGTGGCAGTTGATGTTGATAAACAAACAAACAGTAATTATATTGTTATTCGTGACCCTACTAAACTCTCCCATAATAGTAATAGCATAATTGATTTGCCAAGTAATATGGCAATTAGCGATGGAGAAGTTAATAAGAAAATACAAACTGAGGTTCTTATTTCTGGAGATGATATAGGTTATTATATCAATTTTTCTGAATCAAATAATTTAAAAGGTATTATTAGTTTAACTGAGCCTTTTACACTTTCTGTCGGAAAAGACTTTGATAATGCTTCTAAAAGATGTTTAATTGGTTCGGGAGTAAATATCTGTAATGAAGGAGAAGACCTGATTAATAATCTACTAGAAGACGAAAATATTAATTTTACTATGGATAATCCACTATATCCTCTATTTATGTCGCCTGATTTTCAAGGCATAGATTTACTTACTGCTATCAATTTTATTCTTCAAAAGAAAAATAAATCATTAGTGTATGAAAACGAATCATTTACTATAAAAGATAAAGAATCTAATGACTTTTATTCTAATATTTTAATTAATGATTCAGGTGATTTTCAAGTGATGGAGTTTGAAAAAGTAAGAACAACATTTGATTTGCATAATGAAATTATTGTTTATGGTAATAGTCATAAATCACAAAGAAAGAATCTAAGAAGCATTCAAAAAGTAGGAAGAAAAACATTAGAAGTTTTTGAAAGAGAATTAGTTACTCAACACGATGTTGATATAAGAGCAAAAGAATTACTTAAATTACATTCCACCGTTAATACAAAATTAGTTCTAACTTTGAGTTCTAAAGGTTTAGGGCAATTAAGAGCAGGAGATATTATTCAAGTAGAAATAGAAAGAGAGAATATCCAAAGGTCTGAATATATCGTTTTACAAATAGAACATCAACTAAGCGGGATATTAAAATTAGAATTAGGAAGATTCTCTAAACAACTAGAAGATAGGTTTGCAGAACTACTCATTTCCAATAAGAAAACTAATAGTGCTATTAGAAGTCAAAAGTTTAATGAAAAGAGCGTTAATTTTGATTTCTTTGAAAATCTAAATATTAATGAATTAAGGCTTCTTATTAGAAAAAGAGTCGCAACTGGTGGTAATACTCTCGGATTTGGGACAAACCTAAATACAGGCACGACCCCACTTGGATTCGGTGGAGGCACTATCACCTTAACAACAATTTTAGATGAGGATTTAACATGATTACTGACAAATTAAGACAAAAAGTTGCTACTTATTTTAAGACGCAAATTGATAATAACGGTAACAACGCAGCACAATTAGGTTTCGGAGGTAATTCAACCAATCCTGTTTCAAATGCTCTTGATGTTCCTAGCGGGGTTGCAGTTTCAGTTCAAACGGCTAATTCAGATGAAAATGTTATTGAAGTCAAAGTTAGTGTTGATGGTGGATTAGTTACTGGTAGAGTTATTAGAGAATTAGGTTTATTTGATAATACTCCAGATATGTTGCAAAGAGTTAATTTTCAAGGAGTTGGCCCGTTTTCAGCAGGAGAAACAATAGAATTTTTTATTCTTTTAGAGGTGGAATAATATGACACAAACAGAAAATAATAAGCATCAATTTACGGAAAGTTCAACAGGATTAACATTGTCTGAAATAAAAGACGGTGTAGATTTTCCCCATACAGGGTTATTAAAAGGACTTCTTCAAACAGCAAAGGGTAATCATACTGTTAAAACTGGAACAGGAAATGCAAATACTGATTTTGCTATTACTAGAGTTTCTTCAACTAGAATTACAGTAAAAGGCGGAAGTTATTTTAGAGATAATAAGTTAGAAACTATTTCTGATTCAGGCAATTTAGATTTAGGTTATACTACTTCTGCTAATGCTTATCATTTATTAGTAATTAATGAAGCAGGAGCATTTGCTATAAGAAGCCCGACAGGGGTAGATAAAGTGGCTGATACAGACCTCAATGATGTAATTGTGGCGGTATTAACTTATACTGGTGCAGGAATTGATATGAAAATACAATACTTAACAAATGATAAATCTGCTAATTCTTTGAGTATTGCCCATAATAATTCAGGTAGTGGTGCATCTACGGTTTATACCGAAGTAGGAGAAATTACTGGAAGTGGAAGTGGTGTAAATTTTAAAGTCACAACGGGTCATTTAACAATTGAAAATGACCATGCTGACGGAGATATTGTTTTTAAAGGAAATGATTCGGACGGAACTGCTGATTTAACAGCATTAACTCTTGATATGAGCAATAACGGAAAAGCCACCTTTAGTGGAGATATTGTAACAACTGGTTCGGTTACGGCTAATTCTAAAGTATTAACAAAAAATACAATTACAAACAATGCAAATAATAGAATACTAACTGCAACAGCAATAGCAGATGAACATAATGCTGAAGCAAATTTAACCTTTGATGGTTCAACTAATACTTTAGCAGTTACAGGAGCAATTACTGGAACAACTCTTACTACATCTGGTTTAATTACAACTACTGGAAATAACATTACTGCTCCTGCTGGTTCAGTTTCAGCCGTTTCTATTGGTGCTGGAACAGGAGGAATCTCTAATGGAGGTAGATATACTCAATCACAGGAATTAGCGGCTGATGCTGCTAATCCACAAATAGGAGTAGCAAACCATTTAGGAGTAAGCAATATTCATGGTCATGTAGACCTATTGCAAGCCTTAGACCCACAAAATCTAATTAATCCTACTAAAGAACATTATTATGTTGGTTTAGATACACAAGTAGATGCTACACACGCTGCTGGACAACCTACGACTCCAACAGGCGCAACTGGTGAATTTCAATTATTAACAGTAGCAAATGAAACAAATAGAGTAGCGGGTAATTTAACTACTCATACTTATGCGCCTGATGAAGTATTTGGCGGTAATACTTTCTTTGTAGGTATTCAAAGACCTGAAAGCCATGTAGGAAGAACAGTCAGTATTACCAATATTACTGCTTATGGAATGTATGTTTTAGTTGGTAATGAATTGGCTGAAGACCCTTCGGAATTTGCAGAAAGAAGAAGAATAAACGGTGGAGTTTGGAATTCAACACATGCAACTGGAATGCTTAAACATATAGGAAATACTCGTTGTGTTAATATGAGTAGAATTATTAATGGGGTTTCTCAATTTTATAACTTTTCAACTATGGTAGGTGGAGATTTGGACGCAATTCTAGTAAAACCAAGAGAAACGATTACTATTTCTGCTTTAGAGATAACAGCCGAAACTCCTGGAACTCACCAACATGATGTATTTAATGAACAAGGTTTATGGAATTTCCCAACTGGACCAGCAGGATTAACTGGAATGTGGTTTTTAAAGAATGTTACGAGTTCTGCTGGTTTTGCTAATGTAGGAAACTTAAACAATGCATTTGTTCATATACCTGTTTGGATGACAGGAACTACATTTATTTGTATAGGAACTAATCAAGTGATGTTGCCGCACAATCCACCAATAGGAACACAATACTCCTTTTTAGTTAAAGATGGAACAACAAACCTTGATAGACCCACTTTAGGCGGTAGTGAAGCACATATGGCTAGTTCTTTTGCTGCTAGTTCTGGACAAGATGAATTTTATGAATTATCTGCTTCTAATGCAACTGCGCCATTAGCAATAGCAGCAGGAAATGGTAAAACAGTTATTTATACTGAAGATAGAAACTGGGAAGTTATTGGGTGATTAAATGGATAATCCTTTGTTTCTCGTCACTAAAGGCTTAAAGGCTAAAAAGAAGCGTTTAGGCGGTGGTGGCGGTGGTGGTGCTGGAACTTATCCTGAAAGTAGCGCACCAAGCGAAATTGGATGTTTGGCTGTTACTATTAATCCTCAATCAAACCCAACACACGCTACTGTTCAAATAAGAGATTCTTCTGACCAAACTGGTGCTTTTTGCCAACTTAAAGATGCTGCTGGAACTACTAATCTTAATGCTGCTCTTACGCCTGATTTTCCCGTAGCAGATTATATCGCTACTGTTCTTAATGGCGAACCTGCTGGAAATTTTGGCGGTGTTCAAACAATAAGGGGTGATATTCAATTTACTGACGGTGCAGGTAATAGCGTAGTTAATAACGGTCTAAGGCATCATCTTACATTTTTAGTTGCTTTACAAAATAATAACAATTATTATAATGATGGTTCAGTTGCTATAACAATGGCTCATAATCCACAAAATGCAGTTATGAATATTACAAATTCCCCTGCTTCTCAATTATTGGCAGGAAATCCACCAGTAGGGGTTGGCCCAATTGAATGTGTTTTTGACCCTATGACTCAAGCAACTGAAATTATTTTAGAATTTAGGGTAACTGGTAATGCTAAATTAGGAAATCAAACCACTTCAACTACTTCTCCGCAAGCAGGAGCATTAAAAAATGGTTCTTGTTATCTTAGAGTGGTTTTCCCCTGATTTAACGGAACAAATTTCCACTCAGGGTCAAAAAACCAAAAAAAAAGTTGAGAGGCTATTGCCCCCCAACGGTTTTTTCCGACCATATGCCTTTACAAGCCCTACATTCCCACAATTTAACTTGCTCGGTTGAACCAACATAAAAACCTAAAAGTCTTTTTGCTACTGTAAATTCTTTACAGTAAACACATTGTTGTTTTAATCCCATACAATCACTTGTTGCTCTTATCTTCGCCCATTAAACGCTTCATATATTCTTCAACGCTTTCATCGGTAATTGAAGTTCCACCGAAAGCAGCAAAGAAAAGAAGCATTAAGACGACAACAAAAACAAACAAGAAAAACCATTCCCAGCCTGTCATTACCATTTCACCTCCAAATCTAAGTGTTCTCCTTTTTCTAAAGAAAATGCTTTTACTATTCCATTATCTTGACCGTATTTCCAAAGGTCATAAACCAATTGTGTGTCTTTCATACAATAATCAACTACTTCGTCATACTTACCCATTTTCCATAAAGCAGGTGCATCTGCGCTATCCATTAGTTTAAAGTCATTCATAGTGCATTTAACTAAATTCTTCAACTGAAAACGCTCTCCATGTTCTTTAAGAAGAATCTTAGAAGTATCAATGTATTGTTTTTCATTAATGTATTTAATAACACAAAAAATATCCATTGAATCCCTAAGAATAGGTAAATCAAATGCAGCGATGTTATGACCTAATAATAGCCCTCCCTTTTGGAAATGTTCATCTAAATCGTATTTTAGTTCTTTTAGCGATTTAACTACATGACCTGACTTTGCAAATGTATCAACTGGTTCATCAACATAAACCGTTCCATTATTACCGTCCCAAGTAGCAACCGTTGATACTTGAAACATATGAGTATTACCAAAACCACCAATGTCATAAGACATATTTTTGGTTTCAATATCAAGTGCTAAAACTGACATTCTTATTCACCAGTATTAGACCAAAGTTTGCTAATCTTTTCTTCCTCTTTGTCCACTTTAGGTTCATCTGTATCTGTTCTTCGCTTTAGGAAGCAAACAATTTGCTTATTTGCTACAATCAATTGAGAACAACATTCCCAACCATCATCTCCATAAGTGTTTAATGTATCAATAATCACTTTTGGCCCTTTACTTACTTCAAATACTAGATATGTGTTTTCCCACTTCATTCTTCATCACCTTTTGCGAGCCTAATATACTTTGACCGACTAATATACATTTCTTCAAATCTATGTTTTACATTTTCAAAATGCCTGTAAATTTGCGCTTGAGATTTTTTGGCTTTGTCTTTAATTGCTTTGAAATACAATGACTTATTGACATAGCCTTCTTCATCTTTCTCCATGTTCTTATAAACATTAATAAAGACCGATTCAAGCGAATTCTCAGCAATACTGTGTCGCTTCACCCGTAGGCTTCGCTCTAACCAATCAACCAATGTCATATAACATTGTCGGACGATTGTAGCCGCTTGGCGAACATTATGCCCTGAAACATTGAATCTTTGGCTTTTATCTTTGATTGATGGAGCAGATGCAACGCTACAAAGAACAGACATTTTAATCAGAATTTTAAGCAAACGGGTAGTAAAGTTTGACGCAATTTCAGCAACTTCACCTCTTGTATTCCAAAGATAGTTGTTCATATTTTGATATTCTAATTTCAAAACATCATTAAAATCAGGTGAATAGGACATAACATTGAGAGCATTACCGCCAACTTCGTTAAATCGTTCTTCAACCAATTCATAAATCTTGAATAAAGCATTTGCGAATCTATCAACGGGTTGATTAACTTCTTCCAATGTTCCTGCCTTATCAATCTGTTCTAATCTCATTTTATGTTGAATAAACTTAGGAACTTCCCAAACATACAAAAGCATTCTTTGAAGCACACCTTTCTCAGCCATAACTTCATTTAGATTATTTGGAGGATAAGTCATAGCAATTACTGAACGCTCACAAAAACACTCCATAATTTTATTATCATAGGAACTTAAAGCCTTTGAAATAATCCAAGATTCTCCCGCTAATGTATTCATTAAAGTATTCAAATAAACAATTGCCTTATCTTGATGTTGGCTTTGCTTAAAGATACCAGAATATTCAAATTCGTCCCAATGGGCTAATCCGCTTCCTTCAAGTAATCCAGCGTTTCTTTTCGGCTCCATTTCTCCAGTCCACTTTTCTTCAAAAGTATCTGGATTAGTTTCCATTACTTTCTGTTCTCCCCAATTACCAATTAAAACAGAATCAGTATAATCGGTTACTCCGAAAGTATCAAACTTTCTTGCCATAATATCATCAACAAAATCATTATCTGAATTAGTGTGCAAAGAAGGGTGTGTTCCCTTACCATTAATCAATTCAAATGTTTTATTTGCAACTGGACCAACAAAATTCCATAATGTTGATTTTCCTGTTCCGCTTGTTTGAACCCAACAAAAATGCACTCTTGAATCTTCAATGCTTCTTCCGTTTGGTATTCTAATAAAATCCTTTGTAATCTGTCCTAAGATATTAAAGAAAGAAATTGCGGCAGGAATATCGTTATAATGCGATACTTCAACTGCTGATGCTTGAAACTCCCTAACAATCGCAGGTAGGGCTTCGCTGAAAGCAATTGCATTTTCTTCTAAAGCGTCCATGTATTCTTCTTCTATGTCATCTCCATAGAGTTCTTCGTTAAATTCTTCATTCATATTTTCACCTTCTCTTCTGAGTTTAAAGTGGAGATAATTCTTTTGGCTAAGGTTTCTCCAATTCCTTCAATGGCTTGTAATTCATATGCTGAACACTCACCTATTTCCATAATAGAGCCGTATTGTTTTATTAATTGTTTTGCTTTTTTAATTGATACGCCTTTAATACTACTGAGTAAATCTATTCTCATATCATCTGTTGTAATTCTTTTAAATATCTGTGGTGCTATTGTATCTCTTGTTAATGGTTTCATTTTACTTACTGCTGTTATAATCAATGATGCCTCTTCTTCTGTTTGAACCCAAAACGGTTTCACATCAGTATCTAAGACAATTCTCCCTAATGCCCCTAAAAACTTATTGTTAAGCATAATGCTTCTTGTTCCTATTGGCATTTTACTGGGAGAGTGTTCAATTACATTCATAATTGCTTCTTGCATATCGCCATAAATAATGACGACATTAGTTTGATAATGTCTATCCATATTATCTAATTGTGTCCATAATCTTTTGGACATTACTGAACCTAAAAAGTCGGTTGCTGATTTGGCTTCAAAACAAACATCATCAAAAACATAATCGCCTATTTCAAGCCACTTTACTTCATGTTGAATCTTAAGTGCTTTTGCTTTCTGCACAACAAGTTTAGAAAGTTTTGAATTCTCTCTTGAATCAATTACTAGCATTTGAATACCTCCAACATTTACCTACACAAAACCCTTCACTAATGAGCCTATCACAATGAGGCGTGTTATAGTTATTATAGACTGTAAAACGAGAATGCTTATGGGTTTCATTTTTATCCCAATCAAGCCATACTGATTCGGAATCAGCAAAGACTCTTTCTAATTCTTCAACCACTAATTGATGAACCTTTTGTTTATCAGCATGATTAGACAAATCGGTATATCCCGACAATAAATCACGATACCAAGAAACAAGGTATGCTCTCGCTAAATGCGTTGGATTCTCCACCATAACGGCATTATGCAAACAGGGCAACATAGGCAATTTACCTACGCTTGACGGCACAGAAACAGACCCCTCCATAGCCTCAATAGGGGGTGCTTTGGGAAACACAACCTCATTTTTGCCCCCCTTTTGGAAGGGTAAATGGCGAGGCTTAAGAGCCATTGTGAGTATTTCTTCAATACTTAAAGATAAATCATTAATAGTCAAAGGTATGCAATAACGAGCATTTCCTTCTCCATCAGAAGAAGACATATTAACTGTATTTGGCACTCTTCTCAATCTTGTAGTCTGCCCAACTCTTTCATCAAGAGTATTGTCTTTTCCAACTTTCATAACTAAATACTCTTTGATTTCTTTAAAGAATGTTTGAACATCTCTCATGTTTTTAGTTCTTTTACCGAACAAAAATAAATGAAATCCACGACCTGAGAAAAACAAAGTATGCTGATAATCGTTTGTAATTACCAATTCCATCACCTGTTTTACATCACGCCATGCTTTATCTAATTCATCTTCGTGGGCATCAAAATCTAAAAATATTCTATCAATAATTACGCTTGCTTCAACAGGCATTTTTTCTGTAAAGTATTCAAAATCATAAACAGTTGTATATACATTTGTTCTGTTGTTGTGTGCCTTAACAAAATCAATGTAATCATTTCTTGTTGTCATCTTTTTTCTTCGCATCTGTGGAGCGTTCTTTATTTGACTCCCCGCCCAAACCATTCTCGGATATTTCATTGATATTCCCTCCAAAATTTACTGTTGCTGTATTCAGCATATTTCTAATAATTCCCGCTACATCACCTTGTAATGTAGTCATAATTGCTTCTCTCATAGCATCTTCATAAACAAGACCAACCCAACCTTCATTTATTCTAATATCTCTAATCAACTCATATCTTTCTGCTAAAGATAACTCAAGGTAAATCTCTTGAGAAAGAGAACCTATTGTTTCCTTTAGATTAGATATTTCATTGAATGTCCAGTTTCTTGATAACACCTTTTTCTTAATCAAATCATTCATTTTATCACAACCATGTATCTGTATTTGCCGCATCACAAATACCAAAGTAAGAACAATGAGAACAAGTCTTGTAATAAAACTTAGTTTCAAAATGCTTTTGCTCATAAGCATGAATCAATTTGGCTATGTTATTCATAACAGATGTTCTCGTTCTTTTCTTAACTGGTTCAACAGTAATGTGATTAGCGGCTGGATAATACCAACCCCAATGACTAACTTCCATATCACTATTTAACCCATACTTAGCCAAGATTTCATCATCACAATTTTCAATCATAAGTTGATAAAAAGCCATTTCTTGACGCATAGATGTTTTCTTCCAGTCTTTCCAACCACCTGTTTTATATTCAAAAGGAATAAGTTTTCCATCTTCAATAAACACACGGTCAATAATACCCTGTAATCTAACAACATAATCTCTTTGAAGTGTAAATTTCTTGTTAGCATCTTTAGGAATAGTAATTTCACAATCAAACAATTCTTCATTGATAATTGGTAAATACTCATCTATCTTTCCTTCAGACTTAGCCTCAATAAATCGTTGTGCTTCAAAGGCTGCTACTGTTAAAGAAATGTCATAATATTCATCAACTGGCATTAGACTCGTAACATACTCAGTTATTTCTGAGTTATTCATGCCTTCTGCTTTCTTTATATCAAATTCATCAAAGAAGTTTTCTCGGTGATTGTGTAATATTGTTCCTTTACGCATGGCTTCTGTTTGGTCTTGAGGTAATCTCTCAATATAACTAAATTCATACTTTTTAGGACACCAGTTGAATGAACCTAACGATGATTTACTAATCTTTAGGATAGGCTTTGATGGGTCATCAAAACTTTCAGCGTCCCATTTATATGTAAATTCTCTCATTGACTTAATTCTTGCTTCATATACTTCATCTTTATTCATTGGTTTCACCACCATTCTTCAAGGCTTTTTTGCGTATATCCTGTGCGGATAGACGATATATCCCAACCCATAGCCTTGTAAATAGGTTCGGCTTTCTTCACTACTTGTTCAGCATAGTGCTTCCAATTGGGAGTATAACCTTTGAAATCCTCATTGGTTATGCCCGATATGTATTCAACTTCTCGCTTTTCTTGAGTTAATGGGTGAATAAATGAACTATAAACATCCATTACTTTAATAAAAAGATAAGAGTCATCAAAATTAGTGTCATTTTTCTGCCAAGCGTATAAAACGCCAGCAATTCCTGAGCCAATTGTCGGCTTCTTTCCTTCTAATGTAGTAAATTTGCTCGTTGAAGTTGCACATTTTTTACATACAGAATGTTTCAGGTCTAAACATTCTCTAAGATGATATTTCGCATTACATTCGGGGCATTTCACCGTAAATCTAGCAGGTCTTAATCGGCTTCGTTTAATGATAGACTTTATATCAATTTGTCCAGTTAATACTTTTTGATAAGTTTCAAATAGATACTTGTTGATTTCTCCCTGTGATTTGTTTTCAACCCACATTTTAAGAGTATTAGTCTGCACTTCTTTGGCTAATTTGGTTTCACTTACTCTTTTGGCAGTAAAACCAGTCATAGTGAATTTTGGTTTATCTAACCATTCACCATCTTCCCAAGATACTAAGCCAGCATTTCTGTTTTTAGTTGTTCCAACACCTAATGCTGAAAAATACTTTTCAAATTCTAATACTACTGGGTGTTCATCTAAACCCATTACATTAGGAAAGTGTTCTCTTACTGAAGTTTCAATTTCTTTAATCGCTTTTTGAGCGGTTTCAACGGAATCAATTTGCACATAAATAGAATCGGTATGTCCATAAACCACTTTCATAATATCACTTCAACCAAGTAAATAACATTCCAACGGGTTCATTCTTCATTTTAGCGACTTCTTCTTGAAGTTCCCGAATACACATTTTAAGATTACCAATGCCATTACTATTTTCAATTTGATAATCTAAGTCTTTTTCTAATCCGTTAATTCTTTGCTTGAGGGCTTTTATCTCCCTTTTTAGTTCTTTAATTTCTTCTTTTTCTTTCATATTACCACCGTAATTATTGTTATAATGGTCGCTATGTTCACGATATTTACCATCATTAATATCTTATTTGACCTTGCTATCATAGCCAGCAATTCTTCTAATAACTCATTCGTTCTGTCCATCATCACGATTAACACCTTGTTCAACATCTAAGATAATAGCATGACGCTTTAAGTTATTCATCATTTGAAATAATTCTTTTATTTCCTGCATGGTAATATCCCATGTTTCTTCTGTATCATAAGATACTTTAACCGTTACAAATTTTGTTCTCATATTAAATCCTCACATATACTCTTCTGCTTCTTTCTGCACCTTTAGATATAACATTATCCATTCTGTTCAAATACCAACCAATTGCGCTATTATCTGCAACAAAGGTTGTTCCTCTTTCAGCGACTAATTGTTCTCTAATAGTTGATGCAAAGAATTCATGCCCAACAGGATAACGAGAAACAATTGAATTAATCCATCTCTTAACATGACTATTCATCAAAATCTCTCCTTATGTCCACATTTAGGGCATTCAAACAATGCTCTTTCTTTAGCGTTGCTATAACCATATCCTTTAGGCTTGTAATATTTACATACTAATTCTGTTTTACATACTATACATTTCATTCTTTCAACTCCTTTTTTATTTTGTTTTTCAATGCAAATTTAATATTTTTAATATAAGATTGTTGCGCTCTTTTAGACATTTTAGTTAAGTGAAATCCTTCACAAAACTCACAATAATAGAAATTCAATTCCACATTTTCTAAATCTTTTGCTTTCTTTTGATATTTTCTTGCTATGGAAGCATAAGGGTAAATTACTTTACCACATCTCATATTTCCATCTCCTTTGCGGCAAATGCCGCTAATCTAATTGCTTCTCTTGCACTTGCAGTAATTGATGCTGCTAAATTAACATTAGCCCAACCAAATCCTTGAAATGCAACGATACCGTAAAAAGAAGCCATTAAACGCTTAACTGCCATTTGATTGTTATACCACTTCGCATAATCTCCCGTTCCTCTTGCTTCTCTCATAAGTCGCTTATATTCGTTTCGCAACTCCTTAAGTTCCAATACTGCTCTCGGTAATAATCCAAGTTCATCAGTTTTGAAGTAAATCATTTGTTCTCTCTCAACTGGACTGAAATCTCTTGGTGTTAGAATATTTACTGCAAATTCTGTTGGTTCTTGACTAATTGTTTCCCAACTAATATTTCTTGCAATCATCATTGAAGGATATAGACCAGCGAAATCAAAAGCGGCTACATTAAGATGTAATCCGTTTGTTCCTTCGCTTAATGGGTCATAAATCATCGCACCTTCATATTCTTCTCTTTTATCCACTTTACTTCCAGTTGGTGCTTTCCACCAAGCATTTCTCATAAAGTAAATAGAACCCATATGAGAAGCATAGAAACAAGCATCAAATGGTGCTTTTAGTAATCTTTGTAATGAAAGAATTGCTTCACTACAAAAGTTTGTTTCATCAATTTCAACAATCAATTCNACATCTATNANAGCATANTTAAGATAAGTTTCTGTATCTTCNAACCAAGCCCTACGATAGAATTCATTTGTATCTGGGAACTTTTCCGATACTAACTTCTTTTTACCGAGAACCATTTCACCAATATAATCAAGAGAAAGAGAAGGTAATGTTCCTCTTTGAGAATCATTCCATTGTCTTTCAAATGCTAAGTCCAATGAAAGCGTAATTCGCCCACCAATAGGTTGTTCAATAGGACTAAATCCATTCTCCGCATATGCAAAAGAAAATCCGTCCTTTGTCTTTTTAATACCCTTAACATAACCAATAGGCGACATAACGCAGGGATTCAAACCTACTGCACACGCTCTTTCCAATAATTTAGGAATATCGGCAAAATTACCAAACCAAGCAATCAACATATCAGGGTCTTTTACAATCATTGTAGTCATAAAAGATTCAATCATATCCTTTTCATTATCAAAACGATAATTGTCATTTCCTTCATAATCAGGAAACCATGCCCATTGATAATACAATTCATCATAGTTATCATAAACAACAATTGTAGTCAATTGGTCGTGGTATTCTCCGCCTTGTTGCCATTCCATATCCCAATACCACTTTCTCAGTTTATATTCGGGCATTTCATCTAATTCATCAACACAATAGCGAAAATGAAGAGGAACATCTGCTTCATAGGTTCTGCCAAAAATCTTCTTTGCTTCCCTAATATCATTGGCTGAATCAACAAGAACTTTCTTTAATGGCTTTTTATCAAGATTAACCCAATCACCACGAACATAACTAAAATCTCTAGTAATATATTTACTAGCATTATACATCGGGGGTTCGGGAGCATCTTCATCAACATAGAAATACGGCTGAAATTCAACCAATTCAAACTTCTTTTCACCGTTCTCTCTCCATGATTTGTAAATAGTTTTTCCATTACTCATCTTGTTAATTATCATTGTTATTCACCCATTGACTGTTGGGGCTTTTAATAGCATTCTATCATTAGAAACTAGCAAAAGCGGAAATTCATCTTTCATATATACATTAATCATTTGGTCTTTCTCAAAGAAAGCATAAACTGGACTACTGAATTCAACAGTCGCAGGTTCTCCCATAGGAAATACAGGAGTAATTACTTCCTCGTATTTATTCGTTACATTTTCTCTTGAAGATACCGTCAAGAGATTTTCATTGTAATCAAACTTATAGACACCGTTTTTTACCAACTCACAACTTTTAATCGCTGATTGCAATTGAGGCTGAGTTAAAGTAAATGCTCCTTCAAATTGAGATTTACCAAAGTTAAATAGCGTCTGTGGTTGTATTTCATAAACAACATGATTTAGCATATTTTTAATCCTAACCAAAGCATCATTGTTTGGGTGATTGACTACTATCGGAATAGAGGCTTTCTTATTCTCACCGCTAAGTGAAATAAAATCCCCAACCTTAAGAGTTATTTCATCACCAAAAGTTTTCAAATATGGTAGTAAAGTCGTTGTATCAACAACACAACTTCCTTCGTTTGTTTCACCAGTTAATGTAATATCTAGTTTGACAAAGAAAGTATTGTTTCCATTCCAAATACTTAGCGTATTGTCTTTAACAATAAGCATTACATATGAACCAAGAGAAGTATTACCGAAACCACTATTTGTGCTTCCTTTTCCCTTAACTTGAATACTTGTTAGTGCTTTGCTTAGTTTATCACTTTCAGTTGTAAATATCAAATTAATCCCTCACGCAACTCAGGAATACCAGTCCAAGAAACTTTACCTGCACCAACAGTTAAAGATTCCCAAGACTTCCCAACAAGTTCTGTATTAGTTTTACTGCTTAACAGTTCTGCTTTATACACAACATCGTTCTTTTTGCGTGTTCTTCGGGTAGTAATAATTTGATGCAGATAATCGCCCCAATTGTGCCAGTTAGGTTTAGAACCAATAACTTCACCAGTTGCGCCATAATCAGCCTTAGAATGTGTAATGTAAATTTGGTCGCAATTTAGATTCTTACACATCATCAAAAGAGAATAAAATGGAGCATTACGCTTTCCCCATTCAAACTTCATCTTTTGTGGTTTTCCAATTTTAGAACTCCCAGTTACATGAAGTGTGCAACAATCTAACCACTTATCAATTCCATCAAATACAAAGAGAACATCTTCTCCTGCTTGAATTCTTTCTTTTACATACAAAACAAAATCTTCTGAGTTTGCTTCAGACTTTTGAATATCTAATTCTCCATTATCATTTCTAACTTCTGGATTCCATAGAGTAATTCTATCTGTCATTTCATGGTTTTGTCGCCATGTTGGTTCGCAACCATCGTCCCAATCTAAAACATAAATTTGTTTATCGGGGAAATCAAGGGCTAATCCACTCTTAACTGTTTTTGGTTCTCCCCAAATACCACAGATAAGACGATTGTTTCTCGCCAACCTCTCACTTGTTTGTTTCTTCAATTTATCCTGAAACAAAAGAACCCTTTGGTTATTTGTTGTTTCATTCGCTACTGCTTTATTTCCTGTATTGCTAGTTAATCCCATTGTTATCACCATTCAATTAATTCTGTTGCGTTTATATTTAGTCTATCGCCTCTAAGTCTGCTCCATTGGGCTATTAGTTGGTTAAGTTCATCTAAAGTTTTACAAATATATCTGCATTCTTTTGTCCCAACATGAAGTTTAGTCCAATATGTTCCTTCTTCGTTTTCATTCTCTTTCCAAGTAATAAAATCAACATTAAATAAGTCAATTATATAACTATTCGCTTTTAATAAATATCTATTTTCTTTTAAATCATTCATATTTTTACCTCCGTAAAGGTATAGGCTTCGCACCTATATGACCGTCATTAACGCCAACGATTACACAATGATTGAATATTCAATCAAAACCAGTCAAAGTCCTCTTCAACTGCTTGTTGAACTTCAACGGCTGAACCATGCTTAATTACACAGTAAAGTCCAGCAACATTGATTGTTGTTGGTTCAACTCCTTCATCAGTTGTTCTTTGGCTTGTTCGCCCAACAACAATTACTGATGAACCAATTCCGAAGTCAAGAGTTAAATGACTTGGAATCCAACAAGTAGTGATACCATCGTTATCATAATTCATTTCTGCATTTAAATCAGTTAGATTAATGATACGATTACCGTTCTTTGTTGGGGTCATATTCATATTACAAACTGTTCCGTCAGTAATGATAAAACGCTCTTTAGAAGGCAAAGCCTGTCTATTGATGTGTGCTTTATCCATTTCAACTAATGGCACTAAATGACTTTCAAAGTTGTTTCTTAGACACTCTTCAAAGTCAAAGTTTGACATATCACGATATAGGTCGTTTTCCTTATCCATATCAGAATTCATGGTTAAACTATCAACAGTTAGTTGTTTTGCTCCATAAATGTCTGTTCCGTTAGAACCCAATACACAAAGGAAATGACACCATTCAAAAGTATTTGGTGCAAAATCCACTCCGCCTTGATTCTTATACGAGAAGTAATAAGGCTTCATTTCCCCTGTTCCTAATGAACCATAGAAAACACCGCTTCTTCGCATTTGTTCTGGTGGAAGAGGCTTTCCATAGTTATTATTCTTACCACCGTTCATATAAACGGGGGTATTGTCTAAAGGAATATAGAAGCGACCATCTTCTGTTTCTTCTGTTCCTGAAGGTAAAGTTGAAATTGTTTTCTCATCATACTCATTGTGGTGATAACGAGAAACAACCCACTTTCCTAATGCGTTTTGATTTGCTACTGCAACAATTCCCTTTTCAAGAGCATTGTCAGCATCACGCATAAACTCTTCTTTTGCTTTCATTCTGTTATATGCCATCATATCTCTTGGCGCATCTAAAGAAACAAAGAATCCAAAAGCAGATTTGTAAAAGGAATCATCGCTGTTTCCTTCACCATTACCGTTGTTGTCGTTATTTTGTGTTCTTCTTGTATTAGCAACATAATTACGCCAAAGACCCTTTGCAATTGGGTTTGTCGTTTCAATGTTGTTTTCTGAACAAATCTCTTCAAATTTGCTCATTCCTTCTTCTGCGCTCAAGCCGATAACTTCAGCACCCTTAATAATTTCGTTCTTCATATTTTCGTCCATATTTTCACTTCCATATTTTTTTGTTTTTTTTTGTTTTTTTCCTACAATAACTGCCCAATTAACCATGAGGCTAACAATTTAGGGGTCATTGTATTGGAACGCCATTCGCTTTCTCCTAATGTTCTTAACATCTTAAATTTCAAGTTATTATCTAATCCTTCTGCATTAATCACCGCATCATGTAGTCCAACACAGATTTCTCTAATAGTCTTACCATCATGCAAAAGGTTATGAATACTGCTGAGTGAATTAGAATTTTTATTGATTATTGAAATTAGTAATTTATTATAGTCAGTTAAACCAATCGCTATTTGCTTTGTGAGCGTTGAATTACTGGCTTTAGCGGCTTGTAATTCAGTAATCGCCCTACGCATATCACCGTTCATAGAGTATATAAATGACCCTAATTCATCTTGGGAGAAATGAGTTATTTCTTCATGTTTGAGAATAGAGGTTAATACTTCTAACATGGCTTCATTAGAGAGTGGTTTGAAATGATAGTTTGCACACCTACTTTGAAGTGCAAAGATAATCTTATTTCTATCATTACAAGTAATAATAAATCTTACATTACTAGCATATCGTTCCATGATACGCTTTAGTGCATTTTGAGCATCATTAGTCATACCGTCCATTTCATCAAGTAATACTATTCTAAATGGTGCATCACCAATTGTTCCGCTTTGTGCGATATTCTTGATAGTAGTTCGCACATTCTCTAATCTTCTATCATCGGAAGCATTTACTTCAACAAAGTTATCATTAAAAGAATCACCAAGTATTTCTTTTCCAATAACTAATCCTGCTCCTGTCTTTCCATTTCCAGGATTTCCGAATAATAAAAGATTAGGCATATTTTTTTCTTCAATCCACGCTTTTGCGTCCATTACAAAGTGTGGTTGTCCTATAATTTCGTTTAGTTTATTTGGTCTATATTTTTCTGTCCATAACATTTTTATTCCTCCATAAATTTGAATTTGTTTTCTTGCTCCAACCTGCTTTTTCAAAATGCTTAAATCGCATAATTTGAGCCACTTGATTACTTGTAAAAGAAGATACTCTTTTACTAGAGCCTTTTTTCTCATTGTTTTGTTTTTTAAGTTCTTCCATTATTTCTCTAACGGATAGTTCTTTGCCCTCTAATATCTTTTGTATTTTGGGCACAAGGGATTTACTTACCATATAAAATCCTCCAATGAAGTTTGTTCAACAACTACTGGTGTTGTTTTCTTTCTTCGTTTCTTTTCACCAATCTTAAGAATACGACATTCAGCATTGTTTAGTTTCTTTTTTGCCCATTCTTTTACATCAGGGTCTTTGAGTAATTGTTTAAGAACATCAGGGTTTTTAACCCCTAATCTTCTTGATAGTGAAGGAATCTTAGAATACTTCCTTCTAATCGGCATTTCAAGTCTGCCAACTAAATTACCACTATGAGCATACGCTAACATTTCATAGAAGTATCTTTGACTCCACCTTCGTTTAACTACACCATCAACAAAAATTAATCTGTTTGGGTGCATATTCTCAGATAACCAAGAAATAATCTGAGTATCAGACGGTTTATTGAAAAGCAAAAGATTACGAATCAATTCTCTATCTGTTGATTTAAGATACTCATAAACTAATGAGTATGTATCTCTTTCCCAAGAAACAGGTGCTACTGAATTTGGTGCTACTGATTTAATCAGTTCATCAAGATATTTAGTTGAACCTGCTCTCTTTACTTTGCACATAGCAAATATCTCTTTGGGAACGCTTTTTTGATTAATAGAAGTAAGAACAACCTGTCCTCTATATTTTCTAATAATATCAAGAATTGCGCTTTTGTCTGGTTTGTAATGAACATCTTCAATGATAATTCCATTCTCCACAGGAAACGAACCTACATCAAAATCAATATCATTTGCATATAAAACAATTGGGTCATTTACAAGTGTAAGTGCCTTTGTTGATTTTCCAGTTCCAGTTTTGCCAGTTATTAGTATTGTTCTATCGTTATTCATTGTGGTTAATCCCATTAAATTACCCCTTTCAATTCAAATATTCGTTCAAGCCCTTCGGCTGTTCTATGTTTATTTTCATCAAGTAATTTTACAACTTCTCTAAATGTTCCCCATTCATTCTTTGCATCGGGTAAATTAGGAACTAATTTAGATATTTTGTAAAGGTTTTTGATACCACCTATCTTTAGGATAGGCTTTGGTCTAGTTTTACTTTCTTTTTCTTTCAAATGAGAAGTAATTTGATGTTGTTCAAGTGAGCGTTGTATTGCTTTAAGAAAAGAAATATCAGCCCTAATAATAAGTTTAAGTTTAACTCTATATCCTATTTGAGAATCTCTCGCTCTTTCAATATGAAAATCAACCTTAGAAGAACCTAAGAGAATACCAATAAGCATATCTTTACTATACATATGAATTACTCCTGTAAGTTCCCAAATATTCTGCTTTGTATCTTAGATACTCTAATCCATCTAATACAACCATTTTGATTTCTTTTTCAAAAGAACTGTAATCACCAGCGAATACAAAAGATAAACTTGTTCCTTGATATACCTTCCAAGCAACTGCTTGTTCTTCATTAATAGTGTCAAAGAATATAGCGAATTTGCCGTTCTCTATTTCATCAAGACCTAATACTAATCCTTTGATTAACAAATCAATCTCATGTTGTTTCATTTCTCCGTATATAACAAAAGTAAAACTTGTGGCTAAACCATAGTTTTCTATCCAATGCTGGATTTGTTCATCATTAAACATCAATCCTCAATCCTGCATATATTCTTCGTTTTCCTTCCAATAACCTCTAGGTGTATTGTTAGTTTCAAGCCAATAGAAATGAGCCGCAGTTATTCTCTTATCGCCCCGATTTATAGCATTTTCTGAAGCGGCACAAATAAGATTAGCAATTGCAGTTTCAACCCATTCGCTAATAAAATACTTTGCAGTATTTGAAACAGTTAAATCCGTATTTTCTTTAATTAGTTGAGTTACATTAATTTTAGTTGTTCGTGGAATTGGTTTTGGTTTTGGTTTTTCTGGAACAATTAATTGTCCATCAACAATGTAAGGACAATACTTTTGCAATACCAACTTTGGTCTGCCTTGTTCATGTAGAATATTCTTTAGATGAGCATACCCTTCATTATCAATTTTAATACATCTATAAGTAGTTGTATCAATAATAGTCATTTGTCCTTGTTCAATCATTATTATCCCTCGCTTGTTTTAGAATCGCTTCAATCAAAGAAACATCAGCACCGTTCTCTAAATGTTTTAGAGCCATCAAAACAATAGCCTTAATTCTTTGTGCTTCACCCGAAGAAACTTTCCATTCTTCATCTTCTTTATCGTATTGAAGATTAGAAAGAATCTTTCTGCGAGTTTTACCTTGTTCAAAAGGTTCTCCCATCAATTGCGCTCTTCTTTGATAAAGACCCTCTAAATGAATTTTACAGGTTTTCATCTTTCCATGTGAGCCACCAATAAATGAATTAGTTTGTTTAAGACTTAACTCACTAATTTTAAAGGCTCGTCCAGTTGGGTTTACAATATATTTAACATTCCAATTTGCATTTGTTTTCATTCTAATCTCTCCACATCTTCCAAAGTATTAATGTCCGAAACAAACTTATCATCACGGATTCGGACACAACGGGGGAATCTAAGTCCTAAATTACCTTGAGCATCACGACTGACTAAATCAGCCTTTACTTCCAAAACAACAACTGGTGAAACAAAGAATTGTCCATTATCAAAAGATTCAACATTTCTTCGTAGTGTGTTTGTTAAACTGATTAAATCAGAATCAGAAAAGCCTGTTCCACACCAACCAACTGAATGATAACCATTATTAGCCTTCACTCCTAATTCGTAAGTGCCGAAAACACTTGCTCGTTTCCCTTCTCCGTATTTAGCGGATAGGATAACAACATCAAGATTTATCTGCGGAGGTTTGTATTTAGCCCAATAAACGGAGCGTTTTCCTGATTGATACGGTTGGCTTGCATCTTTAACGATGATTCCTTCAAATCCTTCATTGATTGCTTCATGGTAAAACGCCATAATGTCGCCTTCTGTGATTCTATGTGCTTGATTCGGGAGGTTTTTCATACGGTCAAGTCTTTCAGTATAAGATAAATCCATAACTGTTTCATCATTGAGCATTAGACAATCAAAAATGACCCATTTTACCTTGACTCTTTCCATAGCCTCTTGAATATTCTTTGAATGAACCCTTGTTCCCATTTGTTTATGAGGTGCAGGTGCGCCATTTTCCAAGATAGGATAGATTTCACCATCTAAAATAGCGTTTTTTACATCATACTCTTGAACAATCTCAACAATATCGGGGAATTGTCGGGTTACAATTTTACCTTTACGATTAAAAATCATCGTTTTCTCACCATCAATATGAATTTGATAGCGGTTTCCGTCATATTTGTAATCAACAACAAAATCATCAGTCCACTTATCCATCGGAACTTCCTTAGCAAGCATAGGCTTGATGAATTTTCCGTATGTTAAATTACAAGGTGGTTCTGTTCCAGCATCATAATTAGCACAAACTACTTCAATTGAATTAAAGTTCAAGTGTTTCTTGACGATTGCTTGTTTCTTTCCATAGTGCTTAGAAATAATCTTAGCAACTGTTCCTTGATTGATGCCGTTTCGTGGTGTTCTTAGCAAATACCGAACAAACCAACGCCTTTCGTTAGCCGACATATTTTCAATAAGAGTTTCAACAACTCTAAATGCGTCAGAATCAATCTTTCCACAATCGGATTCTAATGCTCTTTTAACTGATAGAATACCAGTATTAATTTCTGTTTCTGCTGAAACATCAAGATTGTAAACTGCTTCTCCCAAATCTTCGTGAGCCGCCATTAATCCATCTATTTCATCATCAAATACATCAAAGATTTTAGCAATCCATTTCTTTGCTTTTGCTAATCCTAAGTTATTTGCTTCTAAAGTATCTTTATCAAGAATGGATAATACTAATCCTTTATTCTCAAAGTTATCAAGACTCCGTGAAATCATCGCTATTTGTTGCGTTGGTATCAGTTGGTCTGTCGCTTCTAACATTCTCGCCATTGTCTGCCAATTCATTTGTAATCATCTCCATATTGTTATTTCCAATTATTACCAGTTCTTTTAATAGGCTACTGATTTTCCCNTCATGCTTTTCAGCATAAGTCCACATAGCATTTGCTAAATAAACCCATTCATTCTTGTTCATCTAATTCCTCCTTCAAAGGTTCATTTAACTTTTGAAGTAGTCGTAAGAAATTAGACATTAGTTGTTGAACAACAATAACTTCGTCTTGTTGTCCTCTTTCCATAAATCTGTGCATCATGTGAATTAATGATGCTTGAGTCATAGCAGGTGCTATCTTTGCTAAAGAGTTGTTATTGTATATTTCCCAATAACAAACAAATGATGCTCTCGCTAAATAATTACCATTTACTACATCATTATACCCTGCGTTAAAATGTTCTAATGCAAGTCCTTTCAAACGCTTCTTATTTTGCTTAGACCATTCTTCAAACTTCTTATTGTTTGTTGTAATCAAATATAACTTATTACTCATGCGTCCTCACTCCTTGCTTCTATTTGAGTTATCAAAGATACTAAACTGTCCTTAGCCTTTTCATAATCTTCATTATGAAGGTGTGCCAGTATAACTGAACATAAACCTACAATTGATTGTAGCATTAGTCTTTGGCTTTCAAGTAATCTGTTTTGCACATCTTCTAGCATATTTCCTATTTCTTCTGCTAATTCTTTTCTCATAATAATACACCACCTGCTTTAATTGGATTATTAGGCTGACCATACAATAAGGAACGAATAGCCTTCCAAGCATGATAAGGTTCAATCATTTTGCCGTTATATTCATGTCCTGCTATATCAAGATTAAATTGAATTACCTTTTTTAACTCTTCATTTAATTCATTTGAATCTTCTGAATCTAAGAAGGCTTGTATTTTAGTTTTCCTTTCTTCCCATTGTTCTCTTGCTCTTTCAAAGCGGGCTTTTTCTTCTGCCTTTTCTTTTTGTTCTTCTTCAAGACGCATTACTTCTTCTATTTGCGCCCATTGATTAAACACTTCATTGTGTTCGTTTTGTAGCCAATCTAATAATTCATTATATCTATTCATTCTTTTTCACCGTCCATAAATTCTCTCATGGCTTGATAAAATTTACCGAAACAAAGGTCAATATGTTCTTTTTGAACCCTACAACCTCTTCCTCCCTTTGGAGGAACTTTCATTTCATCTTCAACATATTGTGCAAACAAATCAATGATTTTACCTGCACAAGTTCCAAAACGAGGAACAGCGTTATTTCCATATTGTCTTTCTTCATTTGCTGCTCTTAGGCTCTTTTTAGCCTGAACATCACTTACTCTCTTCATCTATATCTCTCCTTAATATTTGTAGTAAAAACTTTGCTTCTTCCATATTCAAACGAATACCTTTGTTTGTAGGTTTATCACCTCTATACCAGCGAATATCCAAGACTTCAATATTCCAGTATTTGCCTTTTTTAATTTTACATTCCATGTTAGCATCACGGACAATTGTTCCAATTACTTCTAATTCATCACTCACTAAACCACCCCTGTTTGAATTTGTCCAATTCCTGTCTTGATGTAAAGTATCTCGGTGTATCTAAAGCATCAAGGCGATTAACAACCCAACATACTCCACCAAGACTTGAAACCTGAACGATTTCATATTGCCCATCATTTACTTCAATTACTTCAGAAGTATTCACTTCGGGGACTAATCCATATTTACGAGTTATTTCATTAGCAACATCATGTATGTTATCAACAACATACTTGATAATATGCGCTCTTTGAATAGGAATCTTTGGCGCAACATCAATAGCAAGGCTACCAGTCATATTACACACAACACATTTATTTCCTTTACATATAGGACATTGAATTTTAGCCTTATGTGGTGCAGGTAAAGTTACTGTAATTGCTTTCTTTTTCATTTTCTCATCACCTTAACACATTTTTCGCATACACCGTAGCGTCTAAGATAATAAGAATCTGTTGTTTTTATGCGTCTTTTGCATCTTTTACAATCCATTACTTTTGCCTCCGTTCAATTCTCATTATATCACCGTCCCTTACGAGAATAGTCATTGAACCGTCTTTGTAAACAATAGTCATTCTTACAATTTCTTTATCTTCAAACATAATCAATTCACCATATGATAATACTTTCTCTTAAATTCAGCCTTAAACTTCTTAGCATTACTAGCCATAAATAGCGTCATTAAATCGCCTGTGCTAACTCTAAGTTGTTTTCCATCATTTAACAAAAAGGTAATTGTATGATAATACCAACCCCTGCTAAATGATATTGATGCTATATCTTTCTTTGTAAATGTTATTTCTTTTTCTTCCATATTTATTCCTCCACCAATACTGCAACTTCCGTTGAATAGAATAACTGTGCAATTGACATAGCCGCTAAGAAACTATTTGCAGTTACTTTAACTGGGTCATAAACACCAGCATGGTCTAAATCATCATAACGATTAGTTAGTGCGTTATATCCCATGTTTGGGTCATTCTTTCTTAGGGTCTTAATCTTTTTGCACAAAGAATCCTCTTTATATCCTCCGTTGTTTCTAAGAACAACAAAAGGTCGTCTTAAAGCATCAGCAAACCAATTAGGTATATTTTCCTGACCTGCAATATCAAAGAGCGTCATTCCGCCACCAAGAACAATACCAGACTCTAATGCTGCTTTTGTAGCATTAAGCGCATCATCAAGTCTTTCTTTTGTTTCTCTCATTTCTATTGTTGAGGAAGCCCCTACCTTAATAGTAGCAACTCCACCTTTAAGTCTTGAAATACGAGATTTAATCCTAGCCAAGTCATGTCCTTTCATTGTATCAGCAATTTCTTTCAATGACTTTATTCTATCTTCATTGTTTCCTTTACCGCCAACAAAGGTTGTCTTTTCCTTTGTAATAACAACTCTTGAACAAGTCCCAAAATCAGAAGAAGTAATCTGAGTTGCATCATCTTTACTTTCGTGATTATATACTTTACCACCAATCAAAGACTGAATATCACCTAATTCGTCAATTTGAGCATCACCGAAGTTTGGTGCAAGAATTACTGCACATTCAACTGTCTTGTTAATTAGATTCATTACAAGATTATTTAGAGCATTAGACTCCATTCCTTTACAAAGAATCAATAATGGTCGTCCTTGTGTTGAAGCATATTCAAGCATAGGTAAAATATCCTTGAATGCTCTAAAAGGAATATTAGACATAAAAATAAGAGGATTTTCAAATTCAACTGTTCCTCCTTCTGTATTACACATTAAATGACTAATATAACCTTCGGGAATCTCCATTCCTTCTCTATGAATTAATTCAGTATTATAGTTATTAGATTCTTCAACCGTTACGATACCATCTCTTCCAACTAAATTCAATGCCTCTTGAATTAGACCACCTAATTTCTTATCATTGTTTGCAGCAATAGTAGCAATATCAAGAATATCATTATCCTTAATTTCAATTGTTCTATTCTCTAAATGATTTAGAACAATCTCTTTTAGACTATTTAATGTTTGATTCATTGTATGAGTTGATTCACTATCAAATCCCATCAAAGAATGACAAATAGCCTGTGCAAGAATACAAGCAGTAGTTGTTCCATCTCCCGATTTATCCTGTGCTTGATTTGCAAGATTTTGAACCATTTGAACTCCCATTTGAACATAAGGGTCGTCATGAGAAATATACTTTGTAATTGTTACTCCGTCATTAATAATTACTGGAGGATTATTCTGCAAAATAACTGTTTTTGCTTGTGGACCTAAAGTTGGTTTAACTGTATCAGCCACTAAATCAATTCCTTCCAATAACTTATGCTTTACTTCTTTACCATTCAAAATCATTCTAACACCGCCAAAATATAATCTGTGTGCATAACATACACATTCTCATGTTGAACAAACTCTTCTTTTGTTGAGAATAGAATTTGTTTATTCTCTAAATCGGGCATAGATGGACAAGATACACAAATACCTACTCCATCGTTTTTAATTTGAATACCCGAAGTTGTAGTTGTTTCGTCAATTCTGACTAAAGCATATTCTCCAACTGCTTTCATTCTTCTTCATCTCCTTGAAAACCTCTTCTATATGGGAAATGAGGTAGATTGCGAACATAAGCCAACATAATGTTCCATGAATTCCTTCTTTGTTCATTATCTTCTGCTTGATTAAACATATCTAATGAAAATTGAATAACTTTTCGGCTATCATCATTGATTTCTGTATCTTCATCCAACCACTTTTGAATCGCATCAATCTTTTCTTTGAGTCTTTTGGCTTCTAAATCCCTTTTAGGCTGAGTGTGAATATACCACTTATCATAAATATCAGGGTGAAATTCTTTCAACCAATTAACAATTTCTCGGTAATCCCAATTCATTCTTCTTCACCTACTTCATCATTTGTTGCTACACGAACCCAACCCTTATTCATATTTACATCAACATAAGTATAAATATGGGTCTTATGAAACTCATCAAGGGCTTTATCCTTTTCAGTCTTTTTAGACCAAGTAATTCCCCTTTCTGTTTTTCTTTCATTTTTATCATTAGGATGTCGCAATTGATGTGCCTTTGCTCTTTCCAACAAAGTCATTCTTGGCTTAATCTCATGTGTAAATTCTGTTTCTCCGTATTTCTTTTTATTTCTCATTGTTCTTCCTCCATGTTAATCAATTCTTGTTGAATGGGAGTATGTGGTATATCAGGATAAAGAAACCTACCCATGATATATAGAATAACCATACCCATAATTCCTATAAACAATTCCTTCATTCTTCTTCATCTCCCTTTTTCTTCCAAGTTTGAATTCTTTCTTCTTCATTGTTTCTGTAAATATCAAGTTGTTGTGGGTTTGTTTGATTCCAATAACCGTAATGACCTTCACCACCAAGAACATAAGCACATTCCATAGTTGATTCCCAAATAGAAACTGTTCTAATATCTGTTCCACTAAAATAAGCAGAACCGAATGGGTGTGTATGAATCCAACATCTAATCGGTAAAGCCATACCAACAGGAGGTTTCATTCCAAATTCAACATAACCTGATGAACCAGTTGTTACGAAACAATTGTTTTTACCATCAATAACGACTTGAACTTCAAGATTAGGAAGAGTTTCTGTTGAAGCCTTCCAAATAGTTTCATGAAAACCTAAATCGTGAATAACTGCTTCTCTAAAATCTTCTCTCGCAACAGTTGTTGCTTTGAAAGATTCAGCAAATCTTTCTTCATAATCGTCAAGAATTAGTTTTTCTGCTTCTTGACGCAAATGTGTAAGCATTTCCTGTTCTGCAACCCATTCATCATAACCTGCATCTTCAATCTTTCCTTCATTTTCTCGCATATACCAATCACCGCTTTTGCTCATTTTATTCACCTCTCATTCGCTTGAGTTTCTTCTCCAACTTAGCCACTTTCTTTTCCTGTTTTCGCAGTTTCCTACGCTTCCAGTAGCCCATATTCTTGATTCTGTCCTCTTCCTTCTTACGAGCGTTAATGGCTTCAGCCGCCTCCATAAGTAAGTCAATATGATAAGGTTCTGTGCTATCAATAACCAATTCTAAACGCTTTGCGAGAAGATAATAAGGCATTCCGAAGTATTGTCGTGCTTCATCAATTGACATTGTATGCCAGTTGATAAGAAGATAAAGGTCTTGTTCTCTTGTAAATTCAATTGGCTGAATTTGTTGTTCAAGAGTATTAAGTTCCTTATCTAAATCAAAGTCTGTTGGTTGGCATTCAGATTGCAACGGCTTAATGTTTCGTGGTCTTTCTTCAACAATTTCTGCTTCAATAATTTCATCATTGATTGAAAGCAATTCATCAATTTTATCACAGGCTTCGCCCTTAGTGAAATTACCCTGCATTCCTTTTGCTAGTTTTGACAAATCTTTTCCGTATGTATCGGGATTCATCAAAGAAGCAAGATAGCGAAGTTGTTTCCGAGTTGCTGGCTCAACACGCCAATTATCTTCTTCAACATCTTCAACCTTCTTTGCTTCCTTTAGAGGATTAAAGGTCGGCTTTTCAGGATTTAGCATCTTCTCAGCCAATGCTTGAATTTTACCCGAAGGCTTTTGCTTTGCCAAACAATTCTTCAATTGTGTATTGCTCAACTTATAATCAAATTCAGCCTCAAAAGCCACCTTGATTCTATCCAAAGTTAAACCATTCCAAAGCGCACTATAAACGAAGTCAATCTTCTTTTGACTCCAAGAAATAGGCTTTCGCTTGTTTTCCTTCTTTTGTGTTTTCTTTGTAAGGTGGCGATACTTTTGAGCGATAGTGCCTACACTTCGCTTAACACCAAACTTTGCCGACATTAATTCAGCAATTTTGCTATATTCCACCTTTTCCTCTCGCTTTACCAAGAGGTATGCTTCTTGTTCTTTTGTCCATTTACTCATATTATCATTCTCCTTATGCGTTTAATACCATATATTCTTTTACTTGTTCATTATTAAAATATCTTTGAATCCATTGTGCGCCAATACCTGCTATTGCAATTTGCATGAATTGAACACCGCTATTTGTTCCGTCCCATGAATCTCCTTGACAACTGAAAGAACCTTCTTCACCTGCTAAAAGCATATCATACATTTTAGGGTCGGCTTTATGCGACACAAGCGCAGCATTTCTGCCCTGCGCTCTAAGGTCAAGCCATTTAAGACTTGTGTTGTATAAAGTTCTCCTTACTCCTAAGTTATCCACACAACAGATAACCAAATCATAGCCTTTCATTTGTTTTTCAGTTAAAACAGGATATTCGCTAATTGTTCTAACTGAACGCCCATATCTATTTTTCATTCTAACTGCTTTATTAAAACTAACATCACCNTTGTTGAAATTCTGATATGATATATTCTTTGTTTCTACTATATCAGGGTCAGCAACCGTAATGTCATATAATTCAACCTTATCTAAGAACTGAACCAAAAATGACCCAATTCCACCTGCTCCAATAATTAATACTTTTCTCATATTTATTTCTCCTTTTTCTTATTTCTATTCTTTCTTTTTCTTTGTGTTTGATTAGTCTTAAACATTCCTGCTTTTACTTTCTCCATCATTATTTTGCGATTTGCTTCTTGAATAGGGTCATCTGATTCTTTAGGAATAATTTTAGGCTTCCTAATATCACCAGCCTTTCTTCGTGCAACACATTCGGCACACATACAAATATCTGCACCAACAACTTGTGTTCCCCTTTTTTGCATCTCTTTAATAAATTCATCAAAATTCATATTATCACCTTAAAACGATTTACCATGCATAAACTCACGGCTTTTGTTATATTCTAACTTAGCGAGAATCGCACCCGCTATATCTAAATCCTTACCAAATGCGTAATCCATTATACGAATAACTGCATCTGCTAATTCTTCTTCAAGATTAGTATATTCCATAATCTTGTTTGAGGAAGGATTACCTTCTCTTAATGCTTCTAATGCTTCACTAATTTCAGCATGAATCAAAGCCATTCTTTCTCCATCATTGACTTCGCCTTTCCAAAATCCATGATTTACTGCGTTTTTATATATTTCTTTTGCTATTTTATTCCATTCTTTTTCAAACATTTTACCACAACCTTTTTCCTTTGATTTCGTGTGCTATTGAATAACCAATTAAACCTAATAGTTTCTTTGTTTCTAAATAAATTGTTTTTTCTGCAACACCAGTCTTTTCTGATATTGTTTTTCTTTTGATTGTTGGGTGTAGCATTTTATTTACTGTAATCCAACAAATTGCTTCATAATAACTTGGCGACTTTGTGAAATCACCAGTCTTATTGATTATTGATTCAAAATACTCAAGAGTATTTTCTGCCTCTCTTCTAAAGACTAAATCATCGGGAGCAATCTTGGCTACCGTTTTAATCAATCTATATCTTGGATTGTAAGGTAGTTTCTTTGTTCCTGCAAATTGTTTAATCTTTCTAATTAGTTTCTTTGCACTCTTCCTAGATTCAGGAAATTCTTCACTAACTTCCTTTACAGAATGTTGTGTTCCGTTTTCAAGTAATGCGTAATAAACAACAGCAGTTGCTCTTGATTCGTAAGTTGTTCTTCCAAACAAACCTTTATTCAAGAAAAGAAGATACAATTCTTCAACTCTCGCCTTAAGTTTCATTTGCGGAGCAACATTACTTAGAACCATATTACAATGATAAAAGCCTTCAATTACTTTTTTAGGGAAAACACTATCTTTTCCCCAACGATTGAATTTATAAGACCCAACCCCAGTAATTACTGAACCTAAATGCCCATTATCTGATGAAACCTTATTCACACCATCTTCAACGATACGAACCGTTTCTTCAAACATTTCAGTTACTATAACCAAGCCGCAGGTTTTACAACAAACCTCGCCCATTTGTTCATCAAATTCTGTTTCTGTGCTTCCGCAATCATCACATATTCTCATTATTATCAACTCTATATTCATTGGCATTTGCAATTAAGTATCTTTTAATCGTGCTTACAATTGTAATTGTGAATCTATCATTAAGAAGGGCTAATGCTCTCGCAGCGAATTGGTCGCCTAATGAAGAACCTTTAGCCATATTATCAATACAAATCGGACCTCTCCAATCAGGTTCACTTAATTTATTTTCATAAATAGTTCTATCTTCTTCATCAACACCAACTGCTATTTTATCCATAATTGGTTGCCAAACATAGGTTGAAACCATTTGAATCTCAGACTTATATTTATTGTTAGTTAATTTCCAATCAAAGTCTTTACCTTTGACAATAATTGATTCCAAATCATTTCCATCCCATTCAGCACTTAGTCTGTCGGGATATTGTTCAAGTAATTCATTAACTAATTGAATTGCCCTACGCTCAACTAAATCAGATGTTCTGTTTTGTTGTAAGAAAGCCTTCATTACTTTCATTTGTGATTCTGTTGGCATCTTTCCTACTGTTTTGTAGTATAATTCCATAGGAGAAGTATCAACCCAACTACCACGATTCTTTCCGTTCTTATAGAAATTACAGAATACATCTAGTTGTTTAACAGTCATTGTTCCCCAAACACCATCACTTACTTCAACAGCAATTTCATTATCACCGATTTGCTGACAATTCAAACGAACCTCAATAGGTTCTTCACTTTCCATTAATTCAACCCAATGATAAGGAAGTTTATTCTCTAAACAATACTTTACATTTTCTGGTAATGAAAGAGTTGAATATAATGCAGCCAATAGTTTAGAAGGCTCTTTTTCAAAACAAGATTTGAAAGTGAGTCGTGCTAATGCAGACGCAACATTCGCTAAATTGTATGATTTACCATTTACTTCATAACGAATTCCTTCTCTTGTCAAAAGAACAGGACAACCGTTAATCATAACCAAATGATTAAATTGTTTAGAAAAACCACTTGTTCTATAATAGCGGCTTCCTTTAGGAGAAAGAACACCTCTCCAATATTTCTCTAAACCTGCTTGAATTGGGTCTAATGCACTTCTATCAGAACCAATAGTTACTGATTGAAATTGAAATGTTTCACAGGTAATTTCTGTTTGATAGACTTCTCCGCTATCATCGGGCTTACTTATTTGTATTCTCGCCATATTATCACATCATATACATATTAGAATCATCTTTATCGCAAGATTCATGAATCTCACGCTTAATCTCTTGAGCAATCAAGAGTTGTTTCCCGCATACCCTACAATGGGTAGCGACTTTAGAGTTTTTGCGTTTATTTTGCACATACTTCGGGTCTTTTTCTTTCATTGGCATTCCTCAATCTATTTATATTATTATTCATTTTTTCACAGACCTTACATAATTCGTTATTAGGACAATGTTTGCGATGATATTGCAATAGTGCTTTTTGTTTCTTTACTTCTTTTCTAAAATACTTATGAAAGCCGAGTTCAACGGCTTCAGGTATATCCCATAATTGTTGTATATATGTTTGTGTTAATCTAAATATTTTATCTTTGTCATACATTAATGACCCGCAGACATTTATTGCTAATCTTACTTTATTTATAGACTCATCGGTGAGTCCACTACACATTTTAATTATTACTGATTCACACTCTTCATAATCTTTGAAGAGGTTCTTCATTTTTTCACTTCCTTTATATTTCACATTGTCCTCCCGCACAGGCTATTTCGCCTGATAGGTCAGTATTGTCTTGAGTTTCAACTACTTTAGTTAAATCAACCTCAGTTAGTGATTTACTCAAATTATGATACATTTCTGCATCACAGTCCTCAAACGGTGCTTGAGTGTATGTTCCTCCATCATAGGGTAATACAGACAAACCATTGTAATAATGTCTATTTAACCACATCCATTCTGAAACCTTTTCCCATTCATCATCTTTGATAGAAATGGTTGCTGAAACATTGTGTGTATTTAATCCATCACCATGTCCTGCTCTAACCCAACGAATACTAAAGTTCTTTACACGCTCTAATAAATCAAATACTGATTCATGTCGTGTAATTGCATCTTTAGGTGCTTGTTGAGGAATACTAATAACTGCTTGTTCTGTTGGATTAAAGAATTCATCTTCAATCAATTCTGGGTGATTTACAGCCAAATAACCGTAAATGGCTTCATTCTTTCCAACTCTTAGCCTACGAATATAATAGTCATTATGCCAAGCATGAATACCGCTACTTGTTCCTAAAACAAGAGAAGTAGTTCCAGCAGGTTTTACACAGGTTGTTCTTTGTGCTGGATTAATACCAATTAACTTAGCAACTTTTTCATTTTCTTTCTTTACTTCATATGCCGCCATTTCTAAGTCTAAATGCTCAACAACATTTGAAGCAATACCAGTCATAGAAACACCTAACAAAGCATCTTTTTCAGTTGCTTTACGCCATACTTCACGAAGATAATGGAAATCAGTATATCCAGCCTGTAATGTTCCTAAAAACGCTGCGGCACTAACTCTTGCTTCTAAATCTGCTTGGTCTTTTACATCTGAAGCATTTACTTCAGTTAAGTTGCAAAATTGATATGGTCGTAGCGCAATCTCACAACAAGGGTTTGTTCCCCAGTCTTTATCATTATTAAAATAAATTCCAGGTTCTCCGCTTCCTGATGCTTTAATTCTATTCCACAAATCCATAAAGAATTCTTTGGTTACTCTATGTCTAAGCAATACTGCTGAATTGTTTGCTCTTCCTCTTTGTGGATTTGATTCCCACCAATTACCAGATTTACACGCAATCATTTCATGGTCGTCTGCTGAAAATAAACTAATCATAGCGGCTCTCCTAATTCCACCACTAAGAACAGCATCAGCAATATGGCACATAATATCATGTGCTTGAATAGGACTTAACTTAGAACCATTAGGAATGTTTTGTAGTAAGTTTTCAATTAAAACTAAACACTTTCTTAATGGCTGACTTCCAGGTGCTTTTCCTCCAGAAGTTTTTAATAGACTTCCTTTAGGTCTAATATCTGAATAATCAAATACTGGGCTTGATGTTCTAATACCAGTATAACACTCCATTAGAATTTTTACTGCATCAGCCCAACCTTCAATAGAATCATTAACTAAATATCTTCTTTGACGGTTTAAGTTTGGTTTTTGAATTTCTTTCATTAATTCAACATGGTGTCTTTGAACAGAATAACCAACTCCTGTTCCACCGAGTAATAGGAACATAGCCTCACTAAATGCTATGTGTGAATCTATTGGCATATATGCACAGTTGTAAACTCTATTAGGCGAGATTTCAATTGGCTTACCACCAAATTGCATTGAACGCATAGAAGGCAATACTTTCTTAGGAACAACAAAATGCTTGTAAACATTACGAATATCTTGTTCTAGTTGCGGATATGTTTTAATGTGCATATCCATATTTCTTTGACAGATTTCTTCCCATGTTTCTCTTCGTTCTAATTCAGGCTTAAACTTTGCATATTTCATATGCACAGTAATATCGGATAATATTTTTTTATTTGGGGCTTGGTTCATAATTAACACCTATGCTTTGTTCTTTTGGGAAGTTGGTCTAATGTAGTAAAAGAGCAAATAAACTTTCTATTACCATCAGTAANCACCCACTCTTTTTCCATTAGAAACTTCCAGTTTATGAAGTCGTTTAACGCTTCATTTCCGCAGGTGGATAGCAATTCATCAGTTGATGAAAACTCTTTCCCTGCGTATTCTATGCGACTCTCACCGAGCGCATAAATATACCCCCTGCGACCTGTTGCAAGGATAAAATTATCGGGGTAAAAATCTGGTTTTACCACCGCAAGGTCATTTAGAATTACAGCATTCTTTGTGTAATTCCAACCCTTCAAATCTAACATGATTTGGAGGGCATTTTCGTGAATAAAATTGAGTAAATCGGGTTGCATCACCCAAAAAAGGGGAAGCCATCAGTCGGTAAAAACTGACGACTCCCCCAATTGAGGCTTAAGAGAACTTTAAGAATCAATTAATCCTCAAAGGTTTCCTCCAACAATTGCAGGGGTTAAATCCACCGATTGAACCGTGTCCCAGTTAATGTTAGCGATTTCTTCTCTAGCAACCATTTCACCATCAATAAAAGCCCAATGGGTCGGGTGGTTGTCAATTTGCTCAATAATGCCTGAAGCATCAAGCATTAGGTCTGTATGTCCTGTTTCATTTAATATTCTTAACTTAATCATATTTTCACTTCCGTTCATTCTTTCTAGTTCTCTCAAGTATATAAACAACCCTATTCTAAGGGGTAATCAGCGTTGTCTAAGTAAGCAACAATTGACACACCAACTGCGCCAAGTGCTAAAAATCCTGCCGTATATGCTATTCCCTTAATTAATTTTCCAATCATTCATTCATCTCCTTTAATTCACTTATTTTTTCACTTGCTTCTTTTTTGGTTTTCACCTCTCCTTCATATCCCAAGTCTTTTAGATATTGGAGTTGTTTTTCTGTGGGCATAGCCCTTTTCACAATTTGTGATAATGTTGTCTTTTGACTAGAAGTAAGAGTTTTCTTTTTCATCATTTGCTTCTTAATAGATACTAAGAAATCAACCTCCCATGTATTCTGAGCAAATGAAGCATCAAAGGTAGGAATACCGTAATTTGCACAAGCAAAGGTAAATTCCATACTTTCTTCTTTTAGAACTCTATCTGCTTCAATAGCCTTTCGCTCTAATTCAATTTGAGCCAATCTTTGACGCTCTTTCCTTCTTTCTTCATTAATACGAATTTGTTCTTGTCGTCGTTGTTCAGCCAATTCTGCTTCAATTCTTCGCTTCTCCACATTTTCAGGAAGATTGTAAATACGAAGTCTTTCTGCTTCTGCTTCTGCTCTTAGGCGTTCTCGTTCTTCTCTCGCCATTTGTGCTTGTCTGCGTTGTTCAGCAACTTCATCTTTACGATTCTGTCGTTCAACTTGATACTGATGAAATTCCTTTTGTAGTCCTTTAGATTGAACATAAAACAAAGCCAAGTCTTTCATTAGATTATCATTAGGATAACCATGAACAGTTTGCTGATTCTTTGGATTATCGGGGTGATTCCACCTCCATACAATAGAAGCCATTTGATAGTTTCCACCACCAAAATTACCACTACCACGCTTAACCAATTTACGAATGTTATCATTTCGCTCTATTTCGCTATTCCAGTAAGTTCCAGTAATTCGGGTGTTATAATGCAAGTCCATTTCTTTAACTTCATTAAACATCATTTCAAAAGAAGTTCCATTCTCTTTCCACCATGCTTCGGATTTCATAGCCTTTACACGAACATTAATCCATTCTTGAATTTGTTCATCTGTAATAGCATCAATAGGCAATTGCATTTCCTCAGCCAATGCTCGCATAATAAGATAAGTATTGATATGGTCGCTACCAACACATTCAACAACACCATTTTCAGTATTAGTGATTTGAAAATGATAAACTACAATATGCCCACATAGACACTTACCAACACCCATTTGAGAATTTTCAACCCAATCAGGAATATTATCATCATTCCCACGCCACCAGACTTCTCCAGTTGCAATCCATTCTTCTTTTGCATCGTCATAATTATCAGCAACCGATAGTTCTACCATTTTTCTTTTTAATGCTCTATCCCATCGTCCATTACCGAGTTCACGCTTTGCTACAATTGTTTCTACCATTGTTATTCACCATTAAATTCATAATCCTCTTTTTCAAATTGTCTTTGCTCCATTAGATAAGATGTGAGGATTGTGTCCATCTTTTCTTGTAGGTTCTCAATAATACCAGCAATCAACCGCCTATTTAAACTAATCCATATGCGGTGGTAGGTATTCAAAACAACCTTTGGCTCATCATTTTCATTCTGTGATATAACCAATGGCGGCATATCACTTGCATTAATTATTCTAAATTCAACATTATTATCTCTTTTCATACTAATTCCAACCTTTCTTTATTTAATGAAATAGGGTGTTGATAAACAAAACCTATCTCTTTTCCTTCTTCATCATACATTTTTTCTAATAGATTATACAAACAGAAGTTCTTTGCTTCTTCTGTTGCAGTATAAGTCTTTTTGAATATTTGTGGGTCAAGCCCAGTAAAAAGCGTAATTTTCCATTTCTTAAAACGCCTCGCTAATGAAATTAAACTTGCTCTAATGAAGTTAGTCATACTATCATCAGTTGGTTCAAGAACCCCTGCAAAAATCATTCCATTCTTTAATTCTTCAATTGTTACTCCATCGTTGTTTAACAATATATTAAGTAAAACAACTTCTCTTGTTTCTTGTTTTGTGTGCATATTATTACCTCTTTTGTCTTTGTTTGTCGGGCTGAAAGATGCAGATGCCGACAGTATATAAAGAACCCAAAAAATAAGGACAAAGGCGGGCGTATCAGGATTTGAACCCGAATCTTCGGCTTAGAAGGCCAAAATGCTATCCTATTACACCATACGCCCCTTTTGTTCTTATTTATTGATTATAGACATCTCCTAGCACTAATGCTTCTTGAATGTTTTTTGTTTGAATAATAGTATATAACTTACTATATTCTTTGTTTGTTTTGGCGTGTCCATTGACAACCAATTCAGCCACAATCTGTGCTAATTTCTGAATACTTGCATTAACTAATACTTTACTCAGTTCTTCTGCAATATGCCATCGTTCATGTTCATCAAACATACATGGCTCGCATTCAATTCGTTCCAATACTTCATGTTGGTAATTAGGAACAATATAGAATCCTTTACCTTCACAACGCTCGCAATCTTCATTCGCCATCAAAAGTCCTCCGTAATACTAAACAACTTTGTTTTCTTTTGATTCCAATATTGAAGAGAAAGCATAGCAGTAATGAGAATGTTATAATTAAAAGCAGATTGATTCTTTCGGAAATCATCAACTGCTATTTCGTAAAGTTTCTTAGAAGAATCTATCTTCTCTTGAACAACTTGTTCATCCATTTTTTCCCAAACTTCTCCATATTTTTGTTTTAGCGCACCATAAATTATTTCTTCTGTTTTGCTATGTCCATAATCATTCATTTGATTCACCTGCCTTTTCTTGTAGTTCAGTTAAGCAACGATAGCAGTAAGGTCTTTTCTTACTTACTACTACATTACAGGCTATACATCGGTGTGGTATTTTAATTTTCATATTTATTCCTCCATTAGTGGCATAGGATATTTTCTAGGTTGAGCATTATTATATGCCGTTGCTCGCCTATTCCATTTGATTGCAAACCAATTACTTGGAAACCAATCAAACGGTTGTCTGTTTTTTCTCCATTCAGCAAATTCCCATTTGCCTTCACGGTAATAATGACGATAGGATTCAATTACGAATTTCCAATCATCATTGAAAGTGTTTTCAATTCTATAAGAATCGTCCATAGCAATAGTTACTGGTGTTAATTTGTTTGTAGGAAATTGATAATTAGCAACAATACTACGGTGTTGAATACAATCAAGAATTCTTTGATGTGTTCCGTGTTCTTTATCATAACGATAAGAGTATTCATCACAAAGAGCCAAACCATGTTGATAAAGCCAATCAAAGTTAGCCAAAGATTGCCTCGCCCAAATGGTTGAGGGGTGGTTTAGCATCGCTGGCTTCATTAAATCTGAGCCAATCTCTTTATGAAATGCTTTAAGTTGCTTCAATTGTGGTTCTTCACCGTGTTCTTGAACATATTGCATACAAAGAATATTAGTGTGCAACATTTGACAGGTTTCAGTTGGCATCTTGACAATATGCTTGTCAATCATTTGTTGTGCTGATTCAACAGGACATTTTGATAGTGCGAATATATTCATTTGAATAACCTCTTTGCTTCTGTATAAATCTTGAATGAATCTTTACGACCACTCATATTTTGAATTTTACAATATTCTCGCCTTTGTTCAGCGACCTTCACATCAAGGTTAAGATATTCTTCTTTCCAAATCCTTGTTTCTTTAACTACTTCTCTCATCTTCATCTTTAATCACATTTATTTTAATTTTTATATCTTTCAAACAATTAGCACATATTTGTATTTGCATTTCTTCTAATTGTTCTGTTTCTAAATCAACCGCACTTAATGATAATTCATGGGTTGCTTTTAGATAACATACTTCACAACGGATTACTTCTTCTGTTGTAAAAGGAATTTTACCTATTATTTTCTTAATCCATTCAAACATATTAATCACCTGAAAAGGCGGAGGAAAACAACTAATGGTATGTGTCAAGGACGCAAGAATACTCCCCGAACCACTATTACACCCAGTAAGAGAATTGTTGTTTTTACTGTAAAAACCCCCTATGCAGGAAAGTAAGGCTAAAATGACTAAAATTGCGAGGAAGCAACCATAAGAGATACCGTATGACGGATTTTCCTTACTTTTATTTCATAAACCTGCGTATCAACCTAAGCACATAATACCCACTTAGGGTTGAATAGGTAATTTAGTTTGGTCTGGGTCATAATACCATTCCAAAGGTTTTTGAATAGTAATTTGAACCCCTTCACGACTACAACCTAAACAAAGAAACTTGGTTTCTTCAACCATATTCTGTTCTTCATCTAAGTAAAAGTCATGTCCAATCATTTCTATTTCTTCATGTTTACAAATCATTTAATCACCTCAGTTTAATTCTGGTCTTGGACCAACAAAGAATAAATTCTTTTTTGCTCTTGTAATTGCAACATAAGCAATATTGTTTTCTTCCTGCCCACCTAACGGGTGTGGCATTCTATCAGTTGCAAGAATATAAACATTATCTGCTTCAAGTCCTTTAGCCTTATGAACAGTTGAAAGCATAATCTCGCCATTATCTGCGTTGTCAAAGACACGCTTAATTTCGTATTTAATTCCACCAACTGTTGTTGCTTTATGAACAAAGATTTCAATACAATCTTTTTTATCTTCTAAAGCAAGTGCTTGTGCTTTCTTATCTTGTTTGATTAGTTTATTGAAGTTAAACTCAAAGTCTGTCATAAATAGTTCCCAAAATTCATCAGTCCCCATATTATCATTCTTTGTTATTTTATCAACTGCCATAATTAGCCCTTGTGTCATATCACGACCAAGAATATATGCGTTCTTTCCTTGACTAATCAAATCATAGAAAGCACTTACTAATGGCGCATTATAACGACAAAGAACCATGTCATTTGTTTGAGGATTAAAGGGAGCGTTTTCAATAACTGTTCCAACAATCGCATCTTTATGAGCATTAAAGTCCTTTACGAATCTATTGGCTTCTTTAACAACCGAAGTCGGACAACGCCACGAAATACTCAAAGGAAATTCGCTGATTTCTCGTCCACTTTCTTCAAGGCTTTGCTGAAATAGGTTAATACTGTTTGAGTCAGCACCTCTAAATCCATAAATTGCTTGATTTCTGTCGCCAACAATAATACAACGACCACCTTTAACGCATTTACGGATTAGTTCTCGCTGTGCTTCATTGAAATCTTGTGCTTCATCAACAAACATTACATCATAATGAGGCAAAGGATAGTTATTTTCTAATGGTAGCCAAATCATATCATCAAAATCAATGTGATAAGTTTGTGTTCGGCACATTGTAAGAATTGCAGGAATCGCTTCTAATGCAATTTGAAGTTCACGGTCTGATTGAAAGTTAATATTGTATTCACTAATCAAATCAAGAATTGCGTGTTTATCAGTTCCTTTTGTAAGAGAACCCTTAATCAAACCAATTAGTTTCTTTAGTGGTGCAACATGAAAGTCCTTACCAAGAAGTTCTTTAATGATATTATTTACTTTATATCCATTCATCTTTGTTCTTACACCAGCACCACGAATAGCAGCATAACCAAATGAATGAAATGTTTTTGCTTCAACATCAGATGGTAGTCGTTCTGCTAATTCTGTTGCAATTGATTTGTTAAATGCTAGAAATGCTGCTTTTGTTCCAGCAGGTAATCTATTTGCTCCTTCAACAATAGTAAAGGTTTTACCGCAACCTGCACCTGCATTTACAATTAGGTGGTTATTACTGTTCTCTATTGCATTCCATATGTTTTCTTGTTCTTGTGTTCCTGTTATCATTTTTATTACCTCCAATTAATATTGGGAATAGGGTGGGCGAAGGAGGAAAACATAACAATTACAGATAGGAGGTAATAACTTCCTGTAATCATTTGATACTTCCCAGTTGCCCCTTATCCTCAACTTCGCCCATGTGTGTTTTGCTCAACTCTCCGTTCCAATCTGTCAAATTTGACAGAAACCTCCTAACGAAAAAGTTGTTAATAATGAATCTAAAGTGCTGAGAGTAGGATTTGAACCTACGAACCATATACGGACAGGAGTTTAAGCCCTGCGCTTTTAACCATACTCAGCCATCTCAGCGTATTTGTTTGAATAAAAAGAAATCCCAACCAATTATATTTGAATGGTTGAAAAACCTCTCGCTTTGCATACTGTTCAAACAATAGGAGGGTGGGTTGCCATATAAGGTGCGACCCGCAGGGGGTCAAACTTTGATTGAATAAGATGTAATGATTCTCAATTGAACCATGTAAGATAAATGACCCATGAAATGAGTCCTGTGAAGATACCTCCCCAAAATAACCTTAATCGCAGATTATTGATTGGATTGCATCTTTTCTTGAGGCAGTAATGACTGGTTGAAATAGTGCCTTTATGCACATATGTTTCTAATAAATGGTTTTCACCTTTAGGAATATCAACTCCGCACTTTTGGCAGATTTCGTCCTTTTCGGCTTTTACATATACTTCTTCAACTAATCTCATTAAAATCCCTCAAGGCGAGGGGAGAGAAGAAATAATCAAGGTTGCCCAAGATTACCTTTTATCATTGGCTTCTCTCCCCTCATGGTGTAAAAGGGGGAATCACAGGGGAGCGAACTCCCCCATGATTCGGCATCATCAGGATAAATCCTAATGTTTCAGATTAAGAGTCCTTAGACTCAAAATCCCCGTTGTTCAAGTCTTTGACCTGAATTGCGTCTAAAACCGCTTTTTACCTTCATTCCGAAGATGGTAAAAGAGATTCAACTGAGCCATCCCAGTTTCCTTCTTTAAACATCTTGGATAGGTTATTACGGGTTCTTTTAACGACAGCAGCCGCATAATCGTCTGCATCATCATATTGACCGCCACCACTCTTAATGTGCTTCATGGTGATTGCACCAATAATTGCATCGTGGTTGTAGTATTGAACGCTCGCTTCAGCAACAACACCGCAAATGCGGTCAATTGCTACTCTTACGGAAGCAGGGACGGCAGATTTCTGACCTCTTCTAAAAGGTGTTCCATCTCTTCCCTTCAAAAGAGCCTTTAATGCGCCTTCAGCAGCATTTCGCTCATTTGGGTTATTGCTTCCAATTTGCAGGTTCAATTCAACGACTTGGCGCAATCCAGCGTCAAGCGTAGTGTCGGCTTCTAGGTATTCGTTCACTTCAATAACGAGTGAATCCCATTGTGTGTTATCCATATTTATCTAACTCCCGCCCTTTTCGGGCAAACTTATCACTATTGATAGGGTATATAAACAACCCTTTGGGAAACCTGCCGATTTTTCGTTGCTACGAAATTTACAACTTTTTTCTTGTTTCCTCCGCAAGACGAAGGCTATATTCAACGATTTTATTTTAATTAATTGATTTGGATTTTGCCTTGTTAAGATTAATTGAAATGATTTACCTTTTATTGCAGGGGAGTGAAAAACACAATTTTTCATATGAATTTCTCACGATTGAGAAGATTCTCAAGGAACGATAAAACAAGAATCTGAATACCTATGTAGCATAACTGAAAAGAATATTGCCTTTTTCATTCACCTTTCTCACTTTTCTCATTTCTCACGATTCTCATATACTTCTTTCTGTCTATGTCTACATAACCTGTAAGAAAATGATAACATAAGTAAAGAATTATGGAAGGGTAGTGTAGTAGTAAGAAGAATGAATGAATGAATGAGAAATGAGAATATTGATAAAAGTAAAAAAATATATTACTTATGACTACACAACCCTTAAGATTCTTGCAGGACTTTGTTTTCTCACTTGATGAATCCGATGAGAAAGGTAAATTAAATTACTATTATACTAATATTAATATTAGAATATGAATACGAATTAATATAAGTCCAATTGGGAATTACCCAATGGAGTTACTGGAATTCTGGAGGGTGAATAATTAACCCTAGTCAAAGGAAAAGATATACTTTGAATTAGGACAAGTCTGCGCTTTCGCATTAATTCGCTACCATATGGTTGTAATTGCTTTGCAATTATAACCCTATACGAGTTTATCAGCACAATGTTGAGGTAATACTATGTCTATACAATATGTAAGAACAATGAAGATTAACTATGGAAACAAACTGAATGAACAGGATTTTGCTAAACTTAACGGTGCTTTGGCTGAAAAAGGTGTCTATATGACTGATACCTTTTCGGAAATCAATACCGATAATTACGGCTATATTACTGTCAAAGATAATACAACTGTTTATGGAATTGTTATCAACGAACAAGTCCAATTTACTGTTGATTGGGAAAGCGATGCAAAAATCATTACTGATGGTCTTTACAACCTTCACAAAGATGTTCACTACAATGAAATCAATACTACTGTTTCAACTCAAAAGTGGGCTGAACCCGAAGGAACGACACTTTCTTTTGGAATTGACCTTGATGGTGAAGTCCAAAACTTTGACTGTTGGGGAACAAATTTCATTAAATATGATAACGGTGCTAAAATGTATGCTTTCCTTGAGAATGATTATACTGGAATGACCCTCCGTTTCCGAGTTGTTTGGGAACAAGAGAAGGTTCAGCGAAAAGATGCTATTGAAGAGGCTATGGTTCAAACCGTTCTAAATGACATGGGTAAAATCCAAAAAGTTGTTGAAAGCCGTCTTAAACTCAAAAAGTTCGGCTATGACATTGATGATGTTGGAATTGACTGTCATTTTGACGCTAAGACTGAATCACGCTCGGAATGCACACCCGACATTATTAAGCAAGTTAGAGAAGCAAGGAAGGGTAATTGATGAAAGTTATCGCATGGAGTATTGAAATCACTTTAGAAAACGGTGAAGTCTACAATAGCGCAGATATGCCCGATTATGTTTCTCAAGTGATTGATGATTGGTTAGCAGAATTGGAGAGTGAAGAATAATGGCAGATATAGAAACAATGTTAAACTGGGCAGGATATGATGACTGTTCTTCTTTGATTCAAGATAAATTGAGTCAAGAGGATATTATGGAATTATTTTGGGAATTATTGTGCAACGATTCAATTATCCTCTATGATGTTATTCGTCATATTGTTGATGAAATGGGGTTTGTAGACCATGAACAGGTTAAGGCTGATTATGAAGATGCTAAAATGCAGGAGTGGAAGGATAAAAGGAGAGGAATTGACTGAACAACCCGTAAGTCCCCCAATTGGGGGCAGGGTTATTGCAAAGCATAACCATATGGTTGTAGACACTTTGCTGGAAACAACCTTATCTTACACCTAATCCGCATTATTGCTTCAAGGGGCGAATAACTTGAAGAATCTATTAAGGAGGTATAAAATATGAAAATTAAGAACTGGAACATGAATACAAGCAAGGTTCGTGCTTGGGCTGAGGCTCAACCCGAATCCGATAACCTACAAGCGGTTTTGCTTTCTCTCACTTTGGGAGATAATGCAACAACTGATGAATTAAGAAGCACTTATTGGACAGCAATTCGTTCAATTGGAAGCACTATGCCAAATTTCCCGAAGGCTCGTCGTGGGAGAGAATCCGCTCTTACCGACAATCAAGAGATTGTATTGGCGACTGTGGAGGAAAAAGTTGCGAGTGCCTTTGCTTCAATCCCTACTGAATATCACGACATTCTATTGACGGTAATTGTCCCACACGGGCGAACTGGTGGGGTTTTCTCCACTATGGAGGATTTAGTCAATAACTACAAGAAACAAGCACATAACTACATTATGGCTTCAATCAAAGACAATCGCGTGGCTTTGACCGATGATGGCGAATTTGACCTTGACTCGGACGGTATGCTACAAATCACCCCTCGTCCTGTAAAGAGCGAGGAATCCGAAGGAGGTTCGGAAGAAGAGTGATTCAACAAGGTTCGCCCCTTGTTGCCCCCTTCGGGGGGTTTAAACAAAGTAAAACCATATGGTAGTGCTTTGTGTTACCCTGATATATATTAAGCATTTAACCCGTTATCATGCGAAAGATTACACAAGACGCAATAAGAGCCTTTAGGAATATGCAACCATTTAAGCGAGG
>FUFK010057296.1_pt1 | contig 53731 bp, 58 predicted proteins | sample 1021851 | NCBI WGS metagenome assembly FUFK01 (sample SAMEA51879418, study PRJEB19060) | metagenome | reverse complement strand
AGGTGGTTTAAAAGTTGTAGCAGTTAAAGCACCTGGCTTTGGAGATAGAAGAAAAGCAATGTTGGAGGATATTGCGATTTTAACTGGAGGACAAGTTATATCGGAGGACTTAGGGATTAAACTTGAAAATGTAAAATTAAATGATTTAGGATCTGCAAAAAGAGTAAAAGTCGATAAGGAAAATAGTACAATCGTAAGCGGTTCAGGTAAAAAGTCAGATATAGAGGCAAGATGTGCTCAGATCAAACAACAGATTGATGAAACAACATCAGACTACGATAAAGAAAAACTTCAAGAGAGATTAGCTAAATTAGCTGGGGGTGTTGCGGTGATTAAAGTTGGTGGTGCAACTGAAGTGGAAGTTAAAGAAAGAAAAGATCGAGTTGAGGATGCACTTAATGCAACAAGGGCAGCAGTTGAAGAAGGAATAGTGGTCGGTGGTGGATGTGCATTACTTTATGCATCCCAAGATCTTGACAAAGTAAAAGTCAAAGGTGATGATCAAAAGGCAGGAGTTGAAATTGTAAAAAGTGCACTTCAAGCACCTATAAGACAAATTACAAAAAACGCTGGGGTAGATGGATCGGTAGTAGTAGGTAAACTTTTAGAAACTAATAAAACATCTAATGGTTACGATGCNCAATCTGAACAATATGTNGATATGTTTAAAGAGGGAATNATAGANCCTGTTAAAGTTGTAAGAACAGCACTTCAAGATGCTGCNTCAATCTCTGGGTTNCTTGTAACTACTGAAGCAATGGTAGCNGATAAACCAGAAGAAAAAGACTCNACACCTGCAATGCCTGGTGGNGGTATGGGTGGNATGGGTGGTATGGGTGGTATGGGAATGTAATCACATTTTCTCACTCGAAAATTTCAAAAGCGCCAGAGAATCAATCACTCTGGCGTTTTTTTTTTGTCTTCAATTTACAATGTAGCAACAATGTATATTCAATGTAGTCATCTTCTCTGTTTTGTCTGAATTTACAGAAGGAAAAATCAAACAACATAAAAAAGAATAAATTACACTATTAACAGATATACAATTAATAGATTTAAAATAGTTGCTGATAAAGATATGAGAAAAATGTCAAATATGGTTGAAAACTTAATTAGACGATATGTAGAGAGTAGGGTTTAGTTGTTTAATTGTTTAATAAATTGATTGAATTTTTTGCCAAATAAGGATTTCTGAAATACTATTTCAATATACTTTATCTTATATTTTGACTTTAAGGAAAAACTATAAATTGGATTAGAAATTATTTTTTTATTTTGAAAAAAAAAACAGTTAAATTTACATTTTTTATTAATTCCGCTTTCTGTAAACGTAAAAGTTTTATTTTTTTTATTCAACTCAATAGGAACTACTTTTAAATCAACAATTAAATATGGAAAATTATTAATTTTAAAAAAATATTCATTTACATTAAATTTGGTTAAATAAAATTTAAGAACTTTATTATTATTTATTTTATTTATTTTATTTCGAATAATAATAAAGTTTTTTTTGATTTTTTTTGCTTTAAATTTTTGATTAAAAAATGGAAAATTTACAAAATATAATTCTGAATAATATTTATTTAATTTAATTTTATAATCATACAATTTTTCATCTAGAGAAAAATTTTCATTAAATTTTTGATTATAAAGATTAATAAAAGAATTATTAATAAATTTATATGTTTTTTTTCTTTTTTTAAAAAAATAATAAAAAATTTCTTCTTCCAATTTGCCTTTATATTCTATAAGATTTTTATTGTAGGTTATTATTCCTAAATCAGTATCAATTAAAAACTTTTTGTTATTTAATTCAATAATATTGAAAACGTGGTTCTGAATTTTACCTTTCTTATTTTTTCCAAATTCTCCATACAATATTGAACATTTGACCCCAATACTATCCATAAAAAATTTGAATAAGATAGAATAGTGTTTACAGTTACCATAACCATATATTTCAATTAATTTAAAAATATTTAACATTTCAAAAGGGAAATATTTATATTCAAAAGAATGACCTCTATATTTAAAATTTTTACAAATAAAATTAGCAATTTTAATTATATTTTTTTTACTAGGTTTGATTTTTAGAATATTTTGAAAATTAGAAATATTTGAAATACCTAATTTATTATTCTCAGTCATTTAGTTATTAACATCACCAACAGCAATTACTCGTAGACTATCTATTTTTGGGTGGTATGTAAGTTTCATTTACTAATTATATATCACAAAAAAATCCGAAAAAAAAAGCAATTCAACATCACAAATATTAGTTTGAAGTTCTACATTACAGATATTGTATCTAATAATCTCTTCATTTGGTGGAATGGTGCTTTCTCTTTTTAAGATATTAAAAAACCAAAATTGAGGAAATTTCTAAAACAGTTTGAAAGAATGGGTGTACAAAAAAAACAAGAGGAATAAATATAGAGTGCTTAAGCATTAAAACACTACATTGAATATCAATTATTCAATGTATTAATCTTCTAAAAGTTAGACGAGTTTGAAGTTAGATTTCTTGTATTTACAATGTAGTGATTTAAATATTGTTGTGTTTACTATACTTTTGATTTGATTAATGCGAATGTAATCCCCATTAATCTTAAACAAAAATTCAAATAGGGCAGTTTTTACTGCCCTTGTTTTTATTTCTATACAGTACATCTTTATAATGTAACGTAGGATAGTAAAAACTCTTTACTGCCTCAAAGTCATTCTTTTTTAAAAAATTTTCTACTAAACTAAAATTATTGTGATATTGGCTAAACGTATGTTTCTCAATAAGTAGGAAAGGAATTTCTTTAATCTTATTTTTTGCTCCCAAAAGTACATTAAGCTCGTATCCTTCAACATCAACTTTAAGAAAGCTTTCTTTAAGTGAAATATTTTTAAAAACTGTATCAATTTTTTTTTGGTTTACTGATTGATATAAATTGTTCTCACTTCTATCACCAACAATAAATTTTTTGATTTTGAACCATAATGACTTATCATTGATTTTAGACATTGTAGAAAGAGATGTAAGATTTGATAAATAAATTTTTTTTTTACTATTACTATTTCCCAATGAGTAGTTATTCATTATTATATTTTTATTATTTTTAAATTTTTCTTTTAAATATTTAAAAATTTTTTTTTGCGGTTCAAAACAATAAAACTTGGTAAATTTTTTTGTTTTTAAAAAACTATTTAAAAGATCGCCTTTATGGCAGCCAACATCTATAAGGGTTTTGCAACCTAAATTTTTTGCATATGATGAAATTTTGTGATGGTGATAGTAACTTATAATATCAAATATTTTTTCTATTAACATATTTCTTCTACTAAACTATTACGAAAAAATTCTATTCACAAGATAAAGTCCAAGAGCAACTGCAGGACCTATCCCAAATGCGAATATCAATGTTCCTGGGCCTACAGTTCCACCCAAGTACCAACCAATACTAACTACTGATATTTCTAAAAAAGCTCTTACAGAAGCAATTGGTAGATTTGTTTTCTTTTGCAAACCAACCATTAAACCGTCTCTTGGTCCCGCACCAAGATTAGCAACAAGATAAATTCCACCTCCTAAACCAACTGTTAAAACTGCAATAATGCCTAAAAAAATTTGATAAAAATAGTTTTCTGGTGTTGGTACAAATTTAATGCAAAGATCTATCATAATTGCAATTATAAAAGCATTAAGAATTGTCCCTATTCCTGGTTTTTGCTTTAGAGGTATCCAAAAAATTAGAACTGTTATGCTAATTATGAAAGTGATAAGACCAATTGATAAATTAACATTTAATGAAATTCCTTGAGCAAGAACACTCCAAGGAGATGCCCCAGAATTAGAAACAATTAGTAGGCCCTCTCCAAAGCCAAAAATTATAAGACCTAGGCAAAGAAAAAATAGGGATGAGATTTTTGGTTTTAGGTTTAATGGTTTTTTTGAGCTCCAAAATACCTGTGGAATTTTTTTAATTTTGAGAAACATTTTTTAATGTGGTGTTTACAATTTGTTTATATGAAATACCATAACTTTTATGAAAAAATTTTTACTTTGTTTTATATTGTTTATATATCCTCAAGCCTTAAACGGACATGTATCTCACTATAAAAATATTAAAAAAATTGAAATGGAGATTTTTAAGGACGGAAAAAACATAGGATACTGTAATTATGAATTTTCAAAAAACAATGACACTATAGAAATATTTAATGAAACAAATTTTGAAGTAAAATTACTTGGAGTTAAAGTTTTTTCAATAATTAGTAAAGGCACAGAAGTTTATAAAAATAACAAATTATTTTCATTTAGTTCAAACACTCTTCAAAATGATAAAAAAAAATTTGTAAATTTAGTTTTTAATGAGACTGAAAACGTTTTTGATATAAAAGGATCCTCCTATACTGGTAAAGCTAACCGAAACTATATTATTGGTAATTGGTGGAACCATAGAATTTTAGAGAGTGAAACTCAAATAAGTCCAATATCAGGAAGTATTAAGGGTCAAGTTGTAACATTCTTAAAAAAGGAAAAAATTCAAATTTATGGAAAAGAATACATTGCTCATAAATTTTCTTTAAAATCTAAAGATGAAAAATTAAATGAAAATAAAAAATTAGACTTTGAAATATGGTTTGAGCCAAAAAAGAATTTAATATTAAAAGTAAGATATAACAGGATGGGTACNTGGGAGTATGTTTTAAAAAATGTTATCGCTAATTGATATTTGCTTTTTTCATTCTTATTTTAGATATTAATTGCGTTAAAGAGTCTACCATCAAATCTGAGGCTTTAAAAATCTCTGTGTGTTTAAATTCGTGAGATATATTTCTATCCGGATTTGTTTTATCCTCAATAATTATACCTTCATCTGGTGAGTTGTTCTTAATATATATTAACAAAAGCCATTTATCATCCTCGCTTTCGTCCCATTTAATAAAAATTTCTCCAGTTTCAAATCTTCTATCTATGCATCTTAGAATTGACATATGTCGTGTTATATGTCTTTTATTTAATTGAAATACAAGACTGCTTGAACTTCTATAAAAACTCTCAAGTGCAAACTCTATTTTTTGTCTGGCTAAAGTATAATCTCTTTCTTTTTGTAATAGAGTTTCTCTATCCTCATCTCCTAAAGTTTTTATACCAAGAGCCTCTACTCTTTCTCTGATTTTTTNGTCTCNAATAATCTGATATTTTTGTTTTAAATTATCTATTCTTTCTTGAAGACTCGCATAATCTTCGCGTTTCTCTTTTAGAGAGATCTTTTCTAGCTGCTCCAACTCTTTAATTTCTCTAATTCTAAACTTTTCGATTTGCCTCTCTATTTTAATTTGTTCTAAAAATTTTCTCTGTTTTTCTGCTTGCTCTTGACGAATTATAGCCTGCTCTTTTCTAAGGAAAAGTTTTATATCTTTTGCCCTTTCTTTCTCTAATTTTACCTCATCTTTTAAAATTTGTTCTTTTAGTTTAGACTGAAGATCTTTATCCTCTTTGATTCTTTTTTCTTTTTCTAGTTTTTCTTTTTCAATCTTCTCAAGCTCCTTGAGCTTTGAAATTCTTTTTTGTTCTTTCTTAAGTGATTTATATTCAATAATAGTATTAGACACATTCTCAAAAAATCTTTGTAAAAATCTGTCAATTGATACGAAAGGGTTAAATTTGATTTTGATATTTGGTTTAATTTTTTCTTGAAAATTAATTATATCTATAAGTATTTTTTTTTTTCCTTTTAAACTAAAATTATTTCTTTTTTTTAAAGATGTTTTTTTTTTCTTGAACTTCTTAATTTTTCTTTTTACTGAAAATTTTTTCTTATTTTTTCCTAATTTTTTAATATTTTTTTTTTTTGTTTTATTTATTTTCTTTTTACGCTTTTTTTTCATTATCAGAGCTTAAAACTTATCAATTTATAGCTGATAAATATAGTCTCTTATATTTGGAATGGAGTTATTTTTTTTTGTAAGTTGAAATTGAAATACAACCTGGTCGCCCCATTTAAATGCCATTTCACAACCTGCTAGATAAAATTCCCACATTCTTAAAAAACGTTCATCAAACATTTCTAAAACCTCGTTTTTTTTGCTTAGGAACCTTTCTTTCCAATTTCTTAAAGTATACGCATAATGCATTCTTAAAACTTCGAGATCCGTAACAATCAAACCTGACTTTTCTATTGGAAGAGAAACCTCGCTTAAACTAGGAGTATATCCTCCAGGAAAAATATACTTGGTTATCCATGGATGAGGGTTTCTGGGTGGCATACTTGAACCAATTGTATGTATTAATGCAACACCGTTATCATTTAGTAGCTTTGAAACAGTATTAAAATACTTTTGATAAAATTTTCTACCTACATGTTCAAACATACCTACACTTACAATCCGATCAAACTTTTCGTTTAGTTGTCTATAATCAATTAGACGAAATTCTACCTGATTTTCTAAATTCAATTCTTTAGCTTTTTGCTTGCTATATTTAAGTTGATTTTCTGAGAGAGTAATCCCAACAACTTCACATTTAGATTTTTTAGCTATTTCAATAGCTAGTGTTCCCCATCCACTTCCTATATCTAAAACTCTTTGATTTGGTTTCAAATTAAGTTTTTTTATTATATGATTCATTTTATTCTCTTGAGCTTGTTCTAAGGTCTCATTTTCATTTTTAAAATATGCACATGAGTACTGTCTATTCTTATCTAAAAAGAGATCATACAGTTTTTCAGATATATCATAATGGTGAGCAACATTTTGTTTTGATTTTTTAATTAAATTAAAGTTTGTTAAAGATCTATAAAATCCTTTTATTTGATTTAATACTCTACTGTAAAAATTTATTTCACCTCTACCAACATTTTTTAAAATTATTTCCAAAAACTCAGTTAGATTTCCATTTTCTATTAATACTGATCCATTTGTATAAGCCTCTCCAAAATATAAATCTGGGTGCAAAAGTAGCTTATGATGCAAATTTTTATCCAAGATTTTTAATTTTATTGGGTCTTTTTTTTCTGGTTTACCGATAGTGTACTGATTTTTGTCAGCATCTATTAGCACAAAGCCATCATTTTTAATAAGCTTATTTAAAAAATTAATAAGTTTCATAGGCTACTTTCAAAAAGTTAATTAAAATCTAATTTTTTTAATTCTTCAAGTAGTTTTTTTTTATCATTTTCTTTAAGTAAACTAAGCGGTGGTAATAAATTTTGAAAAGATTTATCTTTTTTAGATAAATAAGTATGTAATCCAGAGATTAGGTTGTATCTATCAAAAGCTATTCTCACATTACATAATTTATTGTTATGTGTTTGATTTTTTTTATTTATAAAATCATCATAAACTTTCCTCGATAAACTAGCTGTAACGTTACATGTAGCTGTTATAATGCCAGAACAACCTATTTCTAATCCTTTAAGAAGTTTTAATTCAGATCCAGGTAAAATAGAGAAGTTTTTTAATTTTAAATGCTCAAATAAATTATATGAACTATCTTTTACACCAATTATATTTTCAGGAAAAAGACTTACCAATTTTTCTACACTTTCTTTACTAAATTTATAACCAGAAAGCTTTTCAAAGTTGTATAAAATTATTTTACAATTGGNNAACTTTTCAATTAATTTTATATAAAATCTAATTACATCTTTATCTTCATACATGTAATAGGCTGGTGGCATTATCAAAAAATTGTTAAAATTATATGAGTTGCTTATTTTAATTAGGGATATAGTGTCNTNTAAGGAATTAAGNCCAGTCCCAATTATAAATTTATCTTTAAATATACTTTTTGAAATATTTTNAATTAATTCAAATTTTTCCTCTAATGAAATTAGTTGAGACTGCCCAGTGCTACCAAATATTACAACCCCGTGGCATCCACTTTTTATTAAATTTTCTGCGTGTCGAATTGTTTTGTGTATATCTAATTTGAGATTTTCATCTAAAATAGATACTGAAGCCGCATAAATGCCATTAATTTTACTCATAAATTAAGCTTATATAAAAAGAAAAAATTAGTAAACATATTAGAAAATGAAAATTTTAATTGTTCAAAATAAAAAAGGTATTGGCGATTTAATTATTTTTTTACCGTTTATTGAGGCTTTAGCAAAAAAATTCGAAACCCAAGTTTATCTTCTTGTAAAAGAAAATTCTAAAGCTTTGGATATAGTAGAAGATAATAAATACATTAAAGAAATAATAGTATTAGATAGAGATAATCAAAGTAATAATGGTATTCATGAAGGAGTATTTGGGACTTTAAGATTAATTAAAAAACTTAAACAATATAAATTTGATAAAATTTTTATTTTTAATTCTTCTCTAAGGTTTAATTTAATAGCAAAACTATGTTACATTAAAGACATATATCAATATCCATTATTTTTTAAGAAGAACCAAAATATAACACTTGCAGCTCAAAAATTTCTTGAAAGTAAAATGGGTATTAAAGTTAAGAGTGATCCTCAAATTCTAGTCGATGAGAAAAAAGTAAATAGTGTAAAATTTAGTAATAATATTTCTAGTAATGAAAAAAATATTCTACTTGGCATTGGGGGATCTGGTTCCACAAAACGTATACCAGCAATTACTTTTTTAAAATTTATGAATTTTTGCGATGAAAATTATAAATGTCGTTTTTTTTTAGCTACTGGCAAACTACATGAAGAGCAAATTATATTAGATGAGATTTTAAATTCGAAATTCAAACAAAAATGTATAAGGCTGGATAATCTAAGATTAAAAGAAACATTGCCTTATATAAAAAATTGTAACATTTCGATTTGTAATGACTCAAGCTTTAGTCACTTATCAGCTGCATTAGGTATACCAACAATTGTTCTAATGGCTGATACCCCGATTATATATGGAAGTTATAGTCCTAGAATGCATCCAATACTGCCTGATGGGGTTAAAGAGGTTAAGCATGATACTTTAGGCAAAGACAAAATAAATGCGCAAAAAATTTACGAAAAATTTGAGTTTTTAATTAATTAAGCTATATCCTTAATTACAATTTCTTTTGCTTCATTGACAATCGATGCTAGCCTTGACAACTCAGGGCTAACATCCGGGTGAATTTTTTTCATAATTTTTTTGTATGAGTTCAGAATTTCCTCTTTTGAATATTTTTTACCTGGTTCTAAATTTAAAATTTTATAAGCTTCATCACGTGAAATATTTTGAGTATTTAAATTTGAACCTGTCTGATTAAAGTTAAATCTTCCTGAATTTTTTAGAATNCTTAATAAGCTCCAAAACCTCAAAACTTGTAGTAGTGTAAAACCAGCTTTTGTTTTAACTAAAGGTAATATCATCATCAAAAACGGCAATGAAAAAATGAACCTTCCGGCATAAGCCATTATCACGGCCAAAATTACTGAGGAAATAATAACAAAAGTTCTTATGCTCTTTGAAATTTTGGCACTTGATGTTTTTATAAACCAGTTAAGAACCAGATAAATTAGGACAAAAATTAATAGTGTCAAAAAAAAAATATTCATATAATAAGCTCACATGAAAATACCACAATTAGCAAAAAAACCTGAGAAAAAATCTTGTCACGGTATTGAGTGGGAGGATAATTATAGCTGGATACATCAAAAGAATATTCTTGAAGTTTTAAAAGATGGATCAAAATTAATACCAGAAGTCAGGGATTATTTAGAGAAAGAGAATGCCTATACGGAATTCTATCTTAAAGATACGAAGGAAATTCAAAAAAAACTTTTTGACGAGATAAAAGGTAGAATTAAACTAGATGACGAGTCGTTACCGTTTAAAGATCTTAAATATTTCTATTGGACCAAAACAACTGAAAAAGGAAATTATTCTATAAAGCTTAGAAAAAAAATTGGAACTGATGAAGAGGAAGAGATTTGGAATGGAGATAAAGAGAAAAATAAATTAAAAACTGAATATTTTGGTGTAGGTGATCTTGAAGTTAGTTGGAATGATGAGTTCTTAGGATACTCCTTGGATTTAAAAGGATCTGAGTATTATACAATTTTTGTTCGAAATATAAAAACCGGAAAATTTGTTACTGAAGAAATAAAAGATACTTCCGGTTCAATTTTATTTAGTATGGATGATAGGTATATTTTCTATTCAAAACTAGACGAAAATCATCGACCAAGAAAAATTTTTAGACACAAGTTAGGTACTTCCGTCAAAGAGGATATTTTAATATTTGAGGAAAAAACTGAAGCTTTTACTGTAAGTATAGGATTAAGTTCAGATGAAAAATATTACTTTATATCAACGTCAGATCATAACACATCAGAACAATACTATTTTTCTGTGAGTGACGAAAAACCAAAGCCTAAGTTAATTCAAAAAAGAGAGAAAGGTATTATTTACAGTGTTAACTCTTGGAATAATAATTTTTATATGCATACAAATAAAGATGCCGAGGACTTCAAAATTGAAAAAACAAAAGATATAAATTTTAAAAAATGGGACACCTATGTGCCTGCAAAAGATGAAACACTAATTGGTAGTTTAACTTTTCTAAAAAATTGGGAAATTAGATCAGAAGTAACAAATGCATTAGGAAAAATTTTTGTTAAAAATTTAAAGGATAATAAAGAGGAAGAATTAATTTTTTCAGATGAAGAAGTATTTGATGGTGGTGTTTCTTTAGTACAAAAAGATAAAAATACCGATTTAATTCACATTTCTTACTCAACTCCTAAAACACAATCCAGAGTTTATTTATATAATTTAAGAACTAAGGAAAAAAAATTGGTAAAAGAACAGATTATCCCATCAGGACATAATTCAAATGATTACATTGTTGAAAGATTAGAATGTTTATCTCATGATGGAAGAAAAGTTCCATTAACTATTACAAGACACAAAAAAACTAAAATTGATGGAAATGCAAATTTATTACTTTATGGTTACGGATCTTATGGAAATTCTATGTCGCCTAGTTTTTCATCTACAAGACTTAGTTTAATAAATAGAGATATTATTTGGGTAACAGCCCACATTAGAGGTGGATTAGAAAGAGGTATGAAGTGGTGGAAAGAAGGAAAACTACTTAATAAAAAAAATACATTTAAAGATTATCTTGCAGTTGCAAAATTTTTGATTGAGAAAAAGTATACATCAAAAGGTAAAATTATTGGAATGGGTGGTTCTGCGGGAGGTTTATTAATGGGAGTAGCAGTAAATGAATCTCCTGAATTATTCTGCGCAGTAGTTATGGCTGTCCCATTTGTGGATAGCTTGACGACTAATTTGGACCATTCACTACCTTTAACTATCGGTGAGTTTGACGAATTTGGTAATGCAAAAGATAATGAGGAGCATTTTAATTATATTTATTCTTATGCTCCATATAACAATATAAAAAAAATGGATTATCCAAATATTTTAATTACAACAAGCTTAAGTGACAATAGAGTTCTTTTCGATGAACCTGCAAAATTCACTGCAAAATTAAGAGAATATAAAACTGACAATAACATTTTATTGCTCAAGACAGAAATGAATGCCGGTCATGGTGGAAAATCTGGGAGAGATGGTGCAATTGAAGAAATAGCTTTTGATTATAGTTTCATTCTTAAAATGACAAAAAAAATATAATTTTGTAGCTTGAATTATTAAAAATAATTCCCACATAAGTAATGTAAATCGCCTAATGGGGTTTACNCCAACCTTGCTAACAAAGGAGGAATAATGACAAGTAAGGATCTATCTATATTTAATTCTCTACGACCTTTTTCAATTGGTTTTGACGACATGTTTGACCAATTTGAAAATATGTTAGGGAATGGGAATTTGGCTATGCAGTCAAATTATCCACCATATAACATTAGGAAAACGGGTAATGATAAGTACTCAATTGAGGTTGCTTTAGCTGGTTTTTCAAAAAAAGACGTAGAGGTTGAGTTTGAGGATAATTTGTTAACAGTTAGAACAAAACAAGTTAACAAATCAGAAGATAAGAATGTAAATGGTGAAATTCTTCATAAAGGCATTTCACAAAGACAATTTGCAAGATCATTTACAATAGCTGATGATGTTAAGGTAAATGGTGCTGAGCTAAAAGATGGTCTTTTAACTATTGCATGTGAAAGAATTGTGCCAGAGTACAAAAAAAAGAAGTTAATAGAAATTAAGTAATCTTTAACCTTGCTTGTGGGGGTTGCCCCCACAAGTTTTAAAAACAACCTTTAGACGTAAATCCTACAACAATTTCCTTATTATTTATCTCAAATTTTCTCTCACAAGGAATTCCATATTTTTTAGTTTTATATACAAATATTTTTGTTCCTGTATCACTCAATTCTTCTGAATTCGGCATTCCCATTTCTATTTTTAATTCCTTTGATGACTTTCCTATAAATTGGCTTAGTTTTTCATTTTCTTTTTTGACAATCTCATCCGTTTTATTTTTTACAGTGCTGCAGTTTGAAATTATTAAAAATATTACAATTAGAGCAATTTTTTTCATAATTTTTAATTTATCATGATTTTCTTAACAAGAAACTAACTCTTGAGTTGAAAAATGTTAACAACCAAAAGTTTTAAAGAGAATAATTAAAAAGAATCGAATAGTTTACAATTCTAGGAGGAATTATGCTTGATAAATATTTTGAATATAAAAAACATAAAACTGATTTTAAAACTGAAGTAATTGCTGGAGTAACGACTTTTTTAACCATGGCATACATCATGTTTTTAAATCCATTTATATTAAGTGGTGAGTTTGCTGGACCTGATGCGGGATTTTTTGATTTTGGTGCAGTTTTTACAGCTACAATTTTAGCAACCGCTTTGGCTTGTTTTATTATGGCTTTCTACGGAAAAACTTGGCCAATTGGTTTAGCGCCTGGAATGGGAATTAATGCTTTTGTTGCATTTGGCGTTGTTGCTGGAATGGGTTATACCCCTCAAGCAGCATTAGGAGCCGTTCTTGTTGCAGGTATATTATTTTTAATTATTTCATTAACACCGATTAGAGCATGGTTAATTAATTCAATACCAAGAAGTCTTAAACTTGGAATAGGAGCTGGTATTGGATTATTTTTAGCGATAATTGGATTAGAAATCATGGGCGTTGTTGGAGATCATCCTGTTACTTTAGTCACCTTAGGAGATATTAAAAATCCACTAGTTTTGTTAGGCTGTTTAACATTCGTAGCAATAGTTGTTTTGGAAAAACTTAAAGTAAAAGGAAATATAATTATTGGTATAATTGCCTTTAGTATAATTGCGTGGGTTACAGGACTTGCAAAATTCAATGGAGTAGTTGGTTCAATACCTCCAATGACATATTTATTTGATTTTGATATTAAAGCTGCACTTACTGCTAGTATGTCTACTGTGGTATTTACTTTATTGTTTATAGATTTTTTTGACACTGCGGGTACTCTAACATCTGTTGCAAATGTAGCTGGTAAAGTAGATAGCAAGGGAAGGGTTAAAGACATTAACAAAGCAATGTTGTCAGACAGTGTTGGAACAGTTGCTGGAGCATTAATGGGGACTACAACCGTTACAAGTTATGTTGAGTCTGGTGCTGGTGTAAAAGCAGGTGGTAGAACTGGTATGACATCTCTAGTTATTGGAATTCTATTTTTAATGTGTTTGTTTTTTTCACCTTTAGCTACAAGTCTACCAAAAGAAATTGATGGTGCAGCACTTCTATATGTTGCTGTATTATTTGTAAGAAACATAACTGATATTGAGTGGGATGACATAGCAGAGTCAGCTCCTGCTATAGTAGCTATGATTGCTATGCCATTAACTTACAGTATTAGTAATGGAATAGCTTTAGCGTTTATAGCTTATGCTCTTATCAAAATTTTGACAGGTAAATTTAGTTCAACTTCTCCTGCAATATGGGTAATTGCAATTTTAAGTGTAATAAGTTTTGCGGTTGCTTAAAATTTTCTAAAAAGGGCTAGAGAGATCTAGCCCTTTTTTTGTTTTAAAATTATTTTATCGATAGATAGCTCTTCATAATGCTCTGTGGGTTGTACAATCCAAGGATCACTATCAAGCATCACTGGGCAATAATCTGGATTAAATTTCGAGGATTTTTTCTTCCATAAACAGGCTGTTTTAATATCTTTAATATAATTTTTAACTGGCTCGTATTTTTTTAACCAATCAATACTTTTATTTAAAGTTAGACCAGTATCTGAAAGATCATCTACTAGTAAAACTTTTTCAAAATCTTTCTCGCTAGCTATTGAGCTTATCTCACGTGCAAAAATTAATTCACCTTGTTTATCTTCTGTACCTTTTCCTGAGTATGATTGAATAACTATATAAGCAGTTGGTAATTTAAAAATTCTTGATAAAATATCAATTATTTGCGCTCCACCTCTCATAATGCCAATTAGAACTGTTGGCTTAAAACTTTTATTCACATCTATTGCAAGTTTTTCTACAGTATCAAGATACTCATTAAAGCTAATTATTAATTTTTTTCCCATTTCACTCTTTTAATATAGTATTAAGTTGAATTAAATAAATTTATGAAAGTATACGACTGTTTCATGTATTTTGATGAAGATTTGGTTTTAGAACTAAGACTTAATTTGCTTGATTTATATGTAGATTATTTTGTTATTGTTGAGAGTAAATATAACCATAAAGGTGAGCCTAAAAAACTTAATTTTAATATCAAAAATTTTAAAAAGTTTGAAAAAAAAATAATATATTTAGTGTTCGATCAAGAGCCATCTGACCTCTATAAGTTTGAGAAAAAAGATACTCAAGCTGACATTTCCAGCAAGTACATATTTAATGCAGGCAAAAGAGAGAATGGACAAAGAAATTTCATTTCTCGAGGTTTAAAAGATGCAAAATCTGATGACATAATAATAATTTCAGATGTAGACGAGATACCAAATCTTGCAGGCATAAATTTTAATACTGTTAAGAACGAAATAATAATTTTTAGACATGAGATGTTTTACTATAAATTTAATCTTAAATTACCTAATTATAAATGGACCGGTTCAAAAGCATGTAAAATGAAAAATTTAAAAAGTCCTCAATGGTTAAGAAACATTAAAGATAAAAAATTTGGTTTTTATAGGATAGATACTTTTTTCTCAGAGACAAAGTATAGAAATCTCTTAATTATTGATAATGGTGGTTGGCATTACACTAATATTAAGACTGCAGAGGAAATTCTGCATAAACTGAAGTCTTATTTGCATCATCAAGAATTCGACGAAAATCCACTAAGCTTAGAACAGATTGAAAATATAATTCAAAATAAGACTGCAATTTATAATTTAGGGGTTGATCAAAGACAAAATAAATTTGGAAGTGGTCCTAAGCTTACCAAAATTGAAAAAAATGAGATACCAGAATATTTAAAAAATAATTCTGATATTTTTAGTAAGTGGTTAGATTAAAATGAGAGCAAAAATTTGTGGCATTAAAGATGAAAATACATTACGATTTTTAATAGACCACAAATACCCACCAGAGTTCATAGGATTTATATGTAATTTTCCAAAATCAAAAAGATTTGTTGAAATTGATAAGCTCAAATATTTAACAAATATAAACAAAAAAAATTCTAAATTTGTGGCAGTTTTAGTAAATCCTTCAGAAAAAATTCTTGAGGAAATTAAAAATTTTAACTTTGATTTTTATCAACTTTATGATGTTTCAGCTGATAAAACAAAAGTTATTAAAAATACTTATAAAAAAAAAATTATAACCGCATTAACAATTAAAGAAAAAAATGATGTTGATAAGTATAAAGATTACTTAAATATATCAGATATTTTTTTATTTGATGGAAAAGGTTATGAAAAATCAATAAGTTTTCAGCACTCTTTTTTAGAGGACTTGCCAAATAATATTGAAAAAATGATAGCTGGAGATATAAAATACGATGACAACCTTGATAATTTCAAAAAAATTGCAAATATAATAGATTTATCAGGCAGTCTTGAAACTGGAAATAATAAAGATTTAAAAAAAATAGATATTTTTTTAAATAATTTAAAAGAATTAAATGCTGAAAATTAAAAAAAATATACCATTAATTGATCAACATGACAGAAGTGGTTTTTGGGGTGGAAAGTTTGGGGGTAATTTTATTCCTGAAACCTTGAAAAAGCCTATATTAGATTTAGAAAATTTATTTTCAAAACTCAGAAAAAATAAAAATTTCATTAAAGAAAGAGATAAACATTTTAAAGATTGGGTTGGTTCACCTACAAGATTTATAAAATTGCAAAATTTAACTGAACATTTAAATGGAGCACAAATTTGGGCTAAAGTTGTGTCAGATGCTAATGGTGGTGCTCATAAAATTTATAACGCTACAGTGCACTGCCTAATTGCAAAGAAAGCTGGAAAGAAGTTTATAGTTGGTGACACAGGGGCTGGTTACGCAGGGAAAATGCTAAGCATGGCAGCCAAAAAATTTGGCTTAAAGTGTAAAATTTTTATGGGGGCCAAAGACATAAAGAGGCAAAAACCAAATTGTGATGCAATGAGAAAAAATGGTGCTGAAATTATTCCTGTTTATACAGGCAGCCAAACACTTGTTGATGCAGTTTCTGAATGTATGAGATATTGGGTTTCTAATTGTGATACGACTCACATGTGCGTTGGCTCAACAGTTGGCCCAAATATATTTGTAAAAATTTGTGGGTGGAGTACAGCTCAAATATCTAGAGAACTTAAAAATCAACTAATTTTTAATTTTAAAAAAATACCCAAGAAACTTAAATTAATAAATTGTGTTGGTGGAGGTAGCTCAGCATATGGCTTTTGGAGTGAATTCATAGACTTTGAAAAAAAACAAGTTGAATTGATAGGAGTTGAGGCTGGTGGACCTAAAAAATCGCAGTTGCATGCTGCGCCTTTAAGTAGAGGAGCTAAAATTGGAGTATTACATGGTGCAGCATCATATGTTTGTCAAAATAATGAGGGGCAAATTAAAGAGACNGAGTCAATTAGTGCAGGACTTGATTATCCAGGTGTAAGTCCTATTCATTGTTTTTTGAAAGACGCAAAAAGAGCAAGATATACTTTTGCAACAGATGAAGATGCATTGAGAGCATATAAATTAGTTACCAAATATGAAAAATTGAATCCAAGTTTAGAGCCAAGTCATGCCTTTGCAGAAGCNATTAAAATTGCNCCAAAATTAAGTAAAGATACAATATGCATTGTGAACAGTTGTGGAGATGCAAAAAAGGATCGAGATATTCTTAAAAAGAGATTAGGGAAAAATGTCTTTAATTAAAAAATCTTTTCAAAAATGTAAGATTGAAAATAGACCAGCGCTTTTAACTTACACTGTTGCGGGAGACAACTCTAAAATTAAATCTTTAGAAATTTTAAATAAAATTTCTAAGTATGCTGATATTTGTGAACTAGGTTTTCCTCATAACACTCCTATTGCTGATGGTGGACAGATTCAAACAAGCTCATATAGAGCAATAAAAAATGGAATAAAAATAAAGGATGTATTTGACATTGTAAAAACTTTCAAAGCAAAAAATAAATCAAAACCAATAATACTAATGGGTTATTACAATATGATTTTTCAAATAGGTGAAAATAAATTTTTAAAAAATTGTAAGAATGCCAAAGTTGATGGTTTAATTGTGGTAGATTTACCATATCCAGAAAATAAAAGTTTTGCAAAAAAATGTTTTAAAAAATCGATATGTTTTGTTCAATTAATTTCTCCTACAACCTCATCTGATAGAATGAAAAAAATAGTTAAAGACTCTCACGAGATGATTTATTACATAAGTATGTTATCAACTACAGGAGGAAAGCTTAAAGTAAGGCCAGCATCAATCTTAAGAAACTACCAGAAAATTAAAAAAATTAGTAATTCTAAAAACTGTGTGATTGGTTTCGGCATTACAGAGAAAACTATAGGAAAATTAGGGAAAGCCGATGGATTAGTTGTGGGAAGTGCTATTTGCAGAGAGATTACTCGAAGCATAAAAAGAAGACAAAATCCTGTCACAAATGTAGGCAATATGGTAAAAAAATTAAAATCGAAAATAATATGAATTGGATAAAAAAAACACTTAAGATTGGCGAGAAGATAAAAAAGCTTCTTAAAACAAGACCGACAAAACAGGATATTGAAAATAGTGATTGGACATCATGTTGTAAAGGTCCGGTGCTAAAAAAAGATTTAGAAGATAATTTATGGACATGCCAATTGTGTGGAAAGCACCACAGAATAAATTGTAAGCAAAGATTTGATATATTTTTTGGAAAAAATAATTATCAAANTTTAAATACACCTATACCTATGGATGATCCATTAGATTGGAACGACTCTAAACCATACAAACAAAGACTAAAAGAGGCTAGAAAGAAAACAAATCAAGAAACTGCAGTACAAATTGCAAAAGGTAGAATAAATAATATTGAAGTAACAGTTGGAGCTATAAATTTTGACTTCATTGGAGGATCAGTTGGTGCTGCTGAAGGTGAAGCTATTATTTATGGTATTCAACATGCTATAGATAATAAAACACCCTTTATTTTCTTTCCATGTGGTGGTGGTCAAAGGATGTTTGAGTCTCCTATTGCATTATCGCAAATGACAAGAACTACACTTGCGATAAATGAATTAAAGAAAAACAAACTTCCATATATAGTATGTTTTACAGATCCAACTGCAGGAGGGATAACTGCATCATTTGCAATGCTTGGTGACATTTCTTTGTCTGAACCAGGAGCTTTAATAGCTTTTGCTGGAAAAAGAGTTATCCAAGCTACGGTGAAAGAAGATTTACCAGAAAATTTTCAAACTAGTGAATACTTGCTGAAATGCGGTTTTGTAGATTTAATTGTTGAAAGAAAGGATTTAAATCAAAAAATTGGACTCCTTTTATCCATATTATTGAAACAAAATTCTGATATAAGCCTAAAATCAGATGAGAGTTCAACAACTATTAAAGAAATTAGAGAAGCATCATAAAAAAAAAATTGATCTTAGTTTAGATCGAACTTTTAACTTACTTAACAAACTAGGTAATCCACAAAATAAACTTAAGAATGTAATAACAGTTGTTGGCACAAATGCAAAAGCTAGCATGTGTTATAGCCTTAAATCCATATTAAACCAGGCAGGATATAAGTGTAACTTATATACCTCACCACATTTACAGTCACTTTCTGAAAGATTTGTTTTTAATGATACTGAAATAGCTGAAGAGGACTTAATAAATTTATTAAATGATATTGAAAGATTTCTAGGAGCAGAAAATGCTAGTGTTTTTGAGATACTGACATGTGGATTTTTAAAATATGCAGAAAGCTTCAAAAATAATATCAATATTATTGAGGCTGGTTTATTTCATCAATTTGATAGTACAAACGTTTTCAAAGAAAATCTTTTTTCCATGATAGGCTATATTGGTCTTGACCATACCCAGTGGATTCAAAATAAAACTATTGATGGAATTATACATGAAAAAACTACAAAATTATTAAATTCAAACATTTTTGTAAATAAGCAAGAAACAACTGAAATAGCAAATAAGATTAAAAAAGCATTAGATAATAATTTGTCCAAAAAATATTTTTTTAAAGAGGATTTTAATATATCAAGAAATGAAAATAATTTTATACACTATCAAGATGACTTAGGGGAAATTTTACTACCTGAGCCAAGTATCCTTGGTGAACATCAGTTAGGAAATATTAGCACTTCTATAGCTGCAACAAGAAAAATTTTTCAAATTAAAGATGAATACATTAAACTTGGTGTTAAAAATATTAAACTAAAGGGCCGTCTTGAAGAGCTTAAAGAGGGTAAATTAAAAAAAGTAATAGGTAAAAATAAAATATTTTGTGACGGAGGTCATAACCTTGGCGCAAGTAGATCATTAGCTTCATGGATAAAACAACAAAATCAAGAAGTTCATGTTGTAGTTGGGATGATGAAAGATAAAGCCCATAAAGAATTTATTAATCATTTAGCTAATTTTGCAAAATCTATAACATTAATAGATATCCCTAACCAAGAAGGTTCAATTTCCAAAGAAGAATTTAAGAAAAAATTAGGTGATTTAGGAGATAAAATATTATTATCAAATGATATAAAAGATGTTTTAATTGAGTTATCTAAAAGAAAAAATTCTATCTGTTTAATTACTGGCTCTCTTTATTTAGTTGGAGAAATATATAATTTAAATTAAAGATTTTCTTTTAAAAAATCTCTCATTTGTTGCTCAGGAAGTCCGCCAACTTTTCTCGCTACCTCTACACCTTTTTTGTAGACTACAACGGTAGGCACTCCTCTTACGGCTGCTGCACTTGCAGAATTAATCGCTTTTTCATCGATATCAGCATAATAAAAATTTGCTTTTTCTTTAAATTCATCAGAAAGTTTTTCCATTATTGGCTTCAAAACTTTACAAGGCCCACACCATGAAGCAGAAAATTGTAAAATTGAAACCTCTTCATTTTTTACCTTACTGTCAAAATCTGAATCAACGAAATCTTTAAGCATTCAAACTATTTAATAATTATATTTTTAAAGTCAACTATGTATTTTCGTATTTTTTTTGGATAGACATAACAAAATCATTAAATTGATCTAAAAATTTTAGTTTATCCTCATCATTTTCCTCGGAATACTTATTTCTTAAATTATCAATTTCAAAATAACATTCTTTGACTGTCCACCATTTTTCTTTTTTTTCACTTAATATTCTTCTTGCAATTTCACTTTTTATTTTTTGGTACATGTCTTTTGGTAACACCTCTGGCGCCTCCTGATAAATTATTTTCTTTCCAAAACCTATAAGTCTTTCATCGTCAAATTTATCAAGTAATTTAAGTTTTTCCTTCCATGGTGCTGCATGCCACGATGGAAACAAAGCTGTATCTTTATTAGAGGTAAATTTTTTATATATACTTTCCTCTGCATAAATATCTTCTTGAGATTTTGACTGTTCTTTTTCTTCTGCTATTTCCCTTAAAGCTGTGAGAATTTTTTTTGAAAAATTTTCATTTTTTCTTATTAAATTTGCACGTTGTGTAATCAAACTTGGATCCATAGCATTATATGGTTCAGCTTTCATCCCATATTCTGCACCAAGTATAATTGGAGCTTTATTTGATCTAATTGTTCTTAAAAATTTTGGAGTTTTCTTCATTTCAGACTTGAGGTCATTAATTGACATATTTAGTAACGGCTCAACATCAACTCTTAAATCTACTGCTTGTCCCCACTGATATACTGGATGAATACAATGATTTGGATGCAAAGGTGCGCAAAGATATAATCTCGACTTACCATAAAAGTATTCATTTAGAGTTATAATACTCTCTTTTTTAAATAATGTTTCAGTATCAGACTTATTTGCAGTTTTTAAAAAATTATCCCAAGTTTTTGGTTGTCTTTTTTTAATTAAATTTAACACTTTGCATGTAAGTTGAGAATCAATGAGTGCGCTGTGGGCATCGCTTGAATCAAATCCATTCATTCGACTTAAAGACTCTAGTTTAAAAACTGGGTTATTTTTCTCATTAATTTCAGTTTCTAATACTTCTGGATCAACCGCATAAGCGCCTCTAGCAATATTAAGTCCATCATGTCTTTTATTAGGACTTGCATTAGTTATATATGGGTATCTTATTCCTTTAAAAAATTCTTTTCTTATCATCTCATCATCAAATCCTATATTTGACCATCCTAAAAAGATTGCAGGACTCCATTTTTTAAATATTTTTTCTATTTCACCAAGCATTTGGTAATGACTTAGGTTAACTTTAGTTAACTGATCAATGCTAGTTTTGTTTACTATAAGGGCCATTGCTTGAGGAATTTCACCTTCTGGTAATCGACATCTTAAATTAAATCGATCTTTTTCCTTAAAATTTTCATCCACCAATACGCCACCAATTTCAATAATGCTTCCAAAGTCTGTATTGGCGCTTGATGACTCGATATCCCAAATAGCTAAATTCATATTTTTTAAATTACATAGCTATGTTTGGATTTTGGCTTTGTGAGTTAAACCATCTGCATCTAAACGAGTAGCTATTAGTTAACTATATCGCTTTTAATATTTGAATGATCAAAGTCAAGTAATATTATTTATTTCATAAAATTTTTTGACTCTTCCTAAGAATAAATTTTGNTACATTTCTAATTCAGCTCCTTCTATTTTAAATTCTTGAAATAAGTTATCCACAGTACATAAAAGTATTATTCCAGCTTTCATTTTAGTTCCATGAACAACGTCGTGCGCTAAAGTATATGCTCCAAGTTGTAAAAAATAATCTTGAATATAATCTGATTTTTTTGGTCGATTTGATTGTTTAAAATCAATCAAAACATCATGGCCTTGATACTTACAAATTAAATCAGCGGTGCCAGCATATTTTTCTGGATAATATAATGTTTCTTCCATTCCATAGATTTCATCTATTTTTCCCTTTATCCCCTTTTCAATAATTTCTTTAGCCATATTTTTGTATTGCTCATTACTATCAAAAAAACTTTCGTTTACTCTTCCTCGTAAATAATCCTCAATATAACTATGCATTGAAGAACCTCTGCTACTAGCCTCGGTTTTTATTCTATTTGCTTCTTTATAGCCTACCCTTTTCTTCCATAATTCGAGTGACGCTTTATCCTCCTCAGATTTAGTAGCACTTAAAATAGCGGTAACACTTGGAAGTTTTTGGTCTCCAAATAAATATTTTCTTAATCCATCTTCATTTGATCTTGAATATTTCGGATAAATATATTTATTATTCCATTTCATCCTTAATATTTTATCAGGATACTTTTCTTTTATCTACTTGTCCGTATGTTCTTACTGGTGATGGTGAGTCTGGATTTGGATCATCTTCATCCTCTTTATTTTTTATATTCTCTAATGATCTAGAAATTGATCTTGCGTCTTTTCCAAAACTATCAACAACAGACATGGCTTCCTCTAATTTTTTTCTTAATAAAAAAACATTATCAAAATGCTTTGAAAATCTCGTTGAAATAGTATTGAGATCATTAAAAATTTGTGTAGCATTTTTCTGGATTTTAAGACTTGTAAAGCCTAAATGAAAAGACTGGATTAGTGCACAGATAGTATTAGGTCCTGCGATAGTTACTTTATATTTCTTTCTTAATTCTTCAATTAATAATTCTTTTGTTTTAGGATCTCTATAACTTACAAGTTCGGCGTATAAACCTTCTGTGGGCACAAAAATGATTGCGAAATCACATGTTATGGGAGGATTAATATATTTTTGATTAACAGCTTTCGATTTGGTTCTAAATGCTGATGCAAGCTCATGTCTAGCAGATGCAAGAGCCTCTTTATCTTTGTTTTGGAAGGCTTCGTCAACTGCTTTATATTTTTCGATTGGCCAATGACTATCAATAGGACAAAGGACATCATTCTGGAGTTTCACTGCAAACTCTACTAAATCTCTTGTTTCATCAGGTTTCATTTTTGCGTTTGCTATATACTGAGATGCTGGAAGTAAGTCTTGCAGTAATGTTGCCAAGCTAAATTCACTCAATCCACCATACTGCTTTACCCCAGCAAGAATTCTGCTAAAATTATTTTGACTTGTTTGAATTTCTTGAACCTGTTTATTAAAAGAAGCTACTTTCTCATCAACACGAGACAAGGTTCCAGTCATGTCTTTGGAAACTTCTAAGCTCATTTTGCTAAAGGATTGGTTTATAGAGTCTTTTAATCCGTCAAAATCATTTTTAATCTTATCTAATTCATTTTCATCATTTTTTGGCTCTTTCTTAAACCTAATAAAAAAAATAACATTAAGAATTAAAACAGCCAAAACTAAAATTATTAATAAACTATCCATGATTCGTAGGATATACGTGTATGATATAAAATCAACTTATCTCGATAGCTTTTTTATGATTTTTTTCACATCTTTAAAATTTTGAAATTTTTTAGATGTAAAAAGACATGCTGAGGAATTTAAAATTACTTCAACAATTTTTAAATTATTTTGACGTAAAGTTTCACCTGTTGAACTAAGATCAACAATGAGATCAGATTTTCCAATAATATGTGAATTTTCAGTAGCACCAAGTGATGAAATAAGTTCATATTGCGTGATGCCTTTATCATTAAACCATTCTCTACTTAGGTTTTTAAATTTTGTTGCAACTCTCATAAGTCTTTTCTTTTTTTTATAAAATTCAAAAGATATTTCCTCTAAATCTGCAGAGTTTACACAATCAATCCAAGCTGTTGGAACTGCAACCACAAGATTTGATTTTCCCCATTCAAATTCTTTTACTAATGATACTTTAGATTGAATACTCGGTTCACTTTCACGCCATAAATCTTTTCCACTAATACCTATTGCACAAATACCTTTTCCCAGGGCTTCTATAATTTCAGTTGCATTCATGTACATCACTCGTACAGTTGGGAAACCTTTGATTGAACCAATTAATGATCTTTCTGATTTTGATATAATTTTCAGACCATTTTTTTTAAAAACTTTTTCTGCTTGATCTTTAAGTCGTCCTTTAGACAATGTAGCGATATTAATTATCTCATTTTTCATAACAANCTCATATCAATAGCTGCACCAACTGCGGTTGTATTCTTTTTGCTCCCAAGATTTTTTAACAATCCATCATAACGCCCACCTGAAATGAGTGAGAATTTTTTTCCTTTTTTATTGACTGTTATGTTAAAAACCATGCCAGAATAATACTCAAGTGAACGGTTTATATTTGAAGAAAAATTTATCTTAATTTTTCTATTGATGGTTTTAACGACTGGAAAATAATCATCGCTTATAAATAAATTTAATTTATTTTTTTTGAAAAATTTATTAAGTGTGCTAGGTGCGTTATCTATTGAACATGAGATTTTTAAATAATTTTTAATAATTTTTACACTTTTTTTATCTGCTATTGATCTAGGTTCTTTAAAGTTTTTTAAATCAAAACGTTCCAAAATATCTTTAAGTGCTCTACCAGAATATAAAGTGCTTGGTTTTTGTTTTCTAAATTTTTCGGCAATTTTTTTATCTTTTTCTACCTCAGCAAAATTTATATCTGTATCACTTGAAAGCTTCCTTAATAATTGATTAAAGTAAGCTTCTCGGCAAAAGTGTCGTTTGATTCTTTCTTTCCAACGTAAAGCTAGCGATAATCTATCTATTAATGCGTTAAATATTTCAATATTGCTTATATTTAATTCACCCTTTTTAAACTTTGATTTTTTGAAAATCTCAATTGATGTTTGAATAATTTCTTTATCATCTTTAATTTTATCATTTGAGGCAAATATCTCAAAACCAGTTTGGTTAATTATTGGTGCATTATAATTTTTATTTTGTTTGCGGTATGCTTCACCAGTGTAAAACCATTTGGTTTTAGTATTTATTTTATTCTGGATGAATTTGACAACGCTGCTAACAGATAAATCAGGAACCAAAGACCATTCTTTTTGATTTTGATCGTAAAAAGAAAAAAGGAATTGTCTGTAACTACCTCCTGATCTTTTTAAAACATATTTAGACTCAATAATATTATCAAGTTTTACATTCTTAAAACCTTTTGATCTAAGAATTTTAAACAAATTTTTTGATTTCATTAATTAAATCAGATTTTGGAATTGTTTGATTATTTTTACCTTTTTCTCCTCTAAGGTTTTTGATCGTAATTGTGTTATCTTTAAACTCATTTTCTCCACAAATGATTGCGACCGCTAATTCGCGCTTATTTGCTAGATCAAGTTGCTTACTAAGATTTTTTTTCGTACTAAGAAATACTTCAGCATTTATATTATTATCTCTCAATAAATCGACTATTTCATAGTAATTTTTCAGATATTTTTGCTCCATNACACAGACTAAAACAGGTTTTTGATCCTCTATTTTAATTTGATCCAATTGAATTAAAGCAAATAATAATCGATCAATACCAAAACTAATGCCTGTACCAGGAACATCTACCCCTTTAAATCTTGATATTAATTTTGCATATCCTCCCCCTGAGCAAATACTGCCTAGGTCGACACGTTTACCTTTATTATTTGTAACTTCAAAATTTAGATTTGTTTCTAAAATAAAATCTGAATAGTATGCAAGGCCACGCACAATTGTAAAATTTGTTTTTACTTGATTTGAATTAGATCCGTAACTTATTACCTCAAATACTTCCTCGAGTTCTTTTATTCCTTCTTGTGATAATGGATTTTTTAAATTTTCTTTCAATTCTTTTAAATCTTTCATTTTTAAAAAATTTAATATTTTTGCCACTTGATCATTAGTTAAATCAGCTCCTTTAGTTACAGCACCACTTTGATCTTTTCTTTCTTTTTTAAGAAGATCTTCAACTCCTTTTAAACCAAATCCAGGCTTATCTAACTTATCGATTGCTCTAATTACTTTTAATTGTTTATCTTTTGAAATCTTTAAATCATCAATTAACCCTTGAACTATTTTTCTATTACTTACATTAATTGTAAACTGATCTTTATTAAGACCGATGTCTTTAAGAGTGGTAGATATTAAGTTACATAGTTCGGCATTTGCCTGTGCAAAATTAACATTTCCGATAATATCAAAATCCCCTTGTAAAAATTCCCTGTAGCGTCCGTTAGAAGGCTTCTCGTTTCTAAAGACATTTTGAATTGCATATCTTTTATAAATTGAAGGCAGTTCTTGATTATATTGTGCATAAAATCTTGCTAAGGGACTTGAGAGATCATATTTTAAACTGATTCTATTATCTCGATCGTCGTAGGTAAAAATGTCAGACATAGGATTATCCTCATCCTCTGCTAAAAACGATCCAATATTTCCTGTATACTCAAAGGATGGAGTTTCTAATGGTTCAGCTCCAAACCTTATAAAATTTTTTTCAATCACTTTTATAAGCTGTTTTTTAAGAACTAGCTTCTTGCCCCAACGATCTTCAAATCCAGATGGTAAGGATGGATTGAGTTTATTTTCTTTATTCATGTTTTGGTACCTTGGGTAGGTTACGCTCCTACGACTTCGGATCCACAAACCGACGTGATACTATTTCACCACCAAGGCGTCCTCTTTCTTTTTATACTAATTGTTATTAAATTTAAATTTTAAAATGATTAATAGCTGGCTTAGCAGCCATGTAGATTATGTCTGTGTGTTTTTTTAAAGGTGTTTATATTCTTAATCATTGCAATGCTATTTAACACTTAAATAGATTTATGCAAGAGTAAATTGTATAGGGTACTAGTCTTATGACTAGATACTCCTATACAAGTTTTATTTACTGAAAAATTAAGATTTTTTTTGAAGCTTAACAGCTGAAGGTCCCTTAGGGCCATCTTCTATTTCGAACTGCAGTTCATCACCTTCATTTAAAAAACGAAGTCCTGCATCTCTTACAGCGCTCGCNTGAACGAACACGTCCTTCTCTTTGTCTTCTCTTTCTATAAATCCGTAGCCCTTTTTACCGTTGAACCACTTGACCTTCCCGTTTAATGTACTCATACTTATTTTACTCTTTCTTCTTATTGTTAACTTATAGCTAAATTAGCTGATGATTAACTATTAGATTTTAAAATTTATTGCAAGAGTATTATTTAAAGCAAAATAGATGGATTAAGGTGGGTCCCCCTGGAAACGAACCAGGTCCTAACGCTTTTCAGGCGTTCGTGCGCACCAGCTACACCAGAGACCCATGTATTAAAACCTAAAAATGATTCTTCCTTTTGTTAAATCGTATGGAGTCACCTCTACGGTAACGTTATCTCCTTGAAGAACTCTAATACGATTTTTTCTAAGTTTGCCAGCCGTATGTGCGGTTACCATATGTCCGTTTTCCAATTTTACCCTGAACATTGCATTTTTCAGTAACTCAATTACTTGACCATTAAATTGCAACAGATCCTGTTTTGACAAATTTAGTTTCTCCTCATTCTTGATTTTATACTTTGAGTGTGAGCATGTAACTTCTCAAACTCGGAAAGAGTTATAGCTGGATTTCCAATTTTTTCTACCCCTAATTTACTTAAAGTTACAATAGATATTTTTTTAACAAATTCGCTTAAACTAAGACCAGAACTAAATTTTGCTGAACCTGATGTTGGCAAAACGTGATTTGTACCTACAGTATAATCTGAAAGGCTCATTGGAGTATACTGACCGTTACAAATACTTCCAGCATTTATAATTTTATTTACATACTTTTTAAAATTTCTTACATTTATTTCTAAATGTTCAGGTGACACCTCGTTAATTACTTCGGTTATTTGCTTATCGGATTTTACTTTTATAATTAATCCATTCCTTTTAAGGGAATTGAAAGCAATTTTTTTTCTTGGAATAGTTTTTAAAATACTTTGAATTCTATTATTAACTTCTTTAATTAAGCTTTTATCTTTTGTAACTAATATGCATTGACTATCAGGATCATGCTCTGCTTGAGACACTAGAGAGGTAGCAACTTGATTTATATCAGTATATTTGTCCGCTAAAACACAAATTTCAGAGGCTCCACAGTACATTGACTCTGTGCCAACTAAATTTGTTGATAATTGTTTTTTTGCTTCAGCAACAAACTTATTTCCTGGTCCAACTATTTTATTAACCTTCTGTATGAAAGCCAAGCTTGCAATAGCTTGGGCACCACCCATTGAGTAAATTTCGTTAATACCAACTTTTTTTGCTGCATAAAGTACCGCTGGGTTTAACATTCCATTTATTTTAGGTGTAGCTAAAACTAGTCTTTTTACTTTTGCTATTTTAGCTGGAATAGTATTCATCAAGAGTGTTGATGGTAAATTACCTGGAACATAAAATCCAACGGAGCTAATTGGAACATTTTTATATTGTAATTTATTTCCATAACTATCCCTATAAAAAATATCTCCAATTATTTTTTTTTGTTTTAGATGAAAATTAAATATTCTTTTATATGCAAAATCTATTGCTTTTTTCACTTTTGGATCTAAATTTTTTATGGATTTTTTAATCTGATCTTTTGAAATATTTATTTGTGTATTTTTACCAAATCTTAACTCGTATTTTTTTAAAGCCTTAACCTTATTTTTTTTTATATCTTTTAATATATTCTGAACTATGCCGATGTCTTTATTCTCAGCAAATCTTCTTCTCTCGAGAAAGGTTGATAATTTTTTAAGAGATAAACTATTTTTATAATTCAGTATTTTTATCATTTAAACTTTTTTGGTCCTCTAAAATAACTTCTATTATTTCTGCGGTTAAAGTTATAATTTTATTATTTAAAAACAATAGTGTTATTTCAAAAATATTATTTTTTTTGAATATATCAATCGATATAAGCTCCAATTCCTCATCTTGATTTTTTTGGTCTATATTTTTTGATTTTGAACCCTGAATATACTCAAATCTTATTATACTGTTTATTTTGATTTGAGATTTTTCTATTTCTTTTGCATGTCGATTAATCGATATTAAAAATATTTTATTTTTTTGTAAATATTTTATGTCACTAACTTTTACAACTCCTTCTGAGCAACATGCTGAAATTATTTGTAAATCCTCTGGAGTTTGGGCAATAATTTTTTTTAAATATGGCTTATTCATCAAGATATACGTTTGATATTAACACCAATCTTTGTAAGTTTTTTTTCAATTTTTTCGTAACCTCTATCTAAATGGTAAATTCTATTTATTGTAGATTTACCATTAGAAATCATTGCTGCCAAAACTAATGCAACTGAAGCTCTCAAATCACTGGACATAACTTCTGCACCAACAAATTTTGTATTACCCCGAATTATTGCTTTATTCTTTTTTACTTGTATATCGGCACCAAGCCTTTGAAGTTCTCCAACATGAAGAAATCTATTCTCAAAAATATTTTCAGTAATAGTACTTTTCCCATTTGCCCTGCACATTAGAACCATTAATTGTGATTGCATGTCAGTAGCTACACCAGGCCATTCTTTTGTAACAATATTTTTAATCGGTTTTATTTTTTCAGGTCCAGCTATTGATAATAATTTTTCATTTATTTTTATTTTTGCTCCGACTTTTTTAAGAAGGTTTAATTCTGTATTTATTAATTTTGGATCAAAACCTTTTATTTTTAAATTTCCTTTTGAAATTGTGGCTGCTACACAAAAAGTTCCACATTCGATTCTATCTCCCATAACCGAGTAACTTATTTTCTTCAAAGATTTTACACCTTTTATTTCTACTGTTCTTTTTCCAACCCATTTAATTTTTGCACCTGCTTGGTTTAAAAAGTTGGTTAAATCATTTTTTATCTCTGGTTCAATAGCACAATTTTTTAATATTGTTTTTCCATTAGCTAAGGTTGCAGCAAGGATTGCATTCTCAGTTGCTCCAACTGATATTTTGGGGAAAAAAATATTTGAGCCGGTTAATTTTGACTTTGCAAAAGCATTTACATATCCCTTTTCAATTTTATAATTCATTCCAAGTTTTTTAAGAGCGTTAAGATGATAGTTTATTGGTCTCGCCCCAATTAAACATCCACCTGGGAGGGATGTTTTTGCTTTTCCAAATTTTGTTATTAAAGGGCCTAATACTAAAATACCAGCTCTCATAGTTTTTACTAAAGAGTAAGATGCAAAAGTATTTATTTTTTTTGATTTCTTAATTACAACAGAATTTGAATTTTTATTTTGTTTAACGTTAAATCCAAGTGATTTTATTAACGACAGCATTGTATCTATATCTCTTACATTTGGTAAATTTTTAATTTCAACCATTTCATCAAATAATATAGATGCTGCTAAAATGGGGAGAGAAGCATTTTTGCTACCAGATATATTCACTGTTCCCTTGACTTTACAGGGACCTTTAATCAAAAACTTATCCATTATACTTTAGGTAAAGTTACTCCCTGCTGGTCCATATATTTTCCATTTCTATCTGAATAGGTAGTATTTGGTCTTTCGTCTCCTTTAAGAAATATAAATTGACAAGCTCCCTCATTTGCATAAATCTTTGCAGGAAGTGGTGTTGTATTTGAAAATTCTAAAGTCACATGTCCACACCATGATGGTTCTAATGGTGTTACATTCACAATTATTCCGCATCTTGCATAAGTAGATTTTCCAAGACATATTACCAATACATCTTCTGGAACTTTAAAATATTCGACTGTACTTGCTAGCACAAAAGAATTTGGCGGTATTATGCATTCTTTTCCTTTTTTACTAATGAAGCTTGTAGGTTTAAAGTTTTTTGGATCTACTATCTCAGTATTTACATTGGTAAAAATCTTAAATTCATCAGCTACTCTTGCGTCATACCCGTACGATGAAACTCCGTAAGAAATGCTGTTTCCTCTAATCTGTTTTTCTTCAAATGGAGAGATCATACCTTTATCTTTAGCCATTCTCGTAATCCATTTGTCTGAAAGGACTGGCATTTATTTATTCTTTTTCTTATTTTTTTTTTGGAAAATTTTTCTTTTTCTTAAATTTTTTTTTAATGCATTACTTAATTTAAGGTCCCTGCTTTTATTTGTCATTTTTTTTTTCAGGGTTTGTTAAGTCTTCAAGTGTAATGGGTTTTGCAATATCATGCATATTAGATTCACTTTTTGTTTGTTTAAAACCTTCCTTAGCAGCTCTTTTCGCTCTTCTCTCAGCAAGTTTTTTCTCCCTTTTGGCTTGCTTCTCCATCGCTTTAGCTCCTCGAGTAGATTTGTAATCGTAGTGAATTCCCATAACATATCCTTGAATATTTATAGACTATTTTTCACAAAAATTAAGGCAATAATTTGAAAAAACTAATTTTATACAGTAAATATATCGTTTCCTAAATGCCCCTTTAACTCAGGTAGTAGAGTATTTCCATGGTAAGGAAAAAGTCGTCCGTGCAAGTCGGGCAAGGGGCACCACTACCTTTTAAAAAAGTATTTTCTCAAAATAAATGTAATTCCAAATAAAAATATTATTGCAAATATGGGCAAATAAATTTCTTTAGACTGTAAAAGATCCAAAATTTTTGGAAGGTTGTCGCTCTCGTAAATTTTTTTTTCTATTGCAGATCCAAGTGAGCAAACTATGAAAGCTTGTATAATTACTCCTATTAAAGTTCCAAAAAAATAAAACTTTAATTTTATATCAAACAAAACTGGAATTAGGTTTTGTATTTGAGTTGGTATACCTCCTATAAATCTTAAAATAGCAACAGCAAAAAATTGATTTTCTTTTATTTTATTATTTAAATATTCAAAATTATTTTGGATTTTTTCTTTAATAAAATCTTTGAAAAAAAAGTTTGCAACTATAAAAGTAACACTTGCACCTAATGCAAATGTCAAAGAAAATATTGCAGTTCCTAAATATGGTCCAAAAATAAAACCACAAATTAATCCTAATGGGAAACCAAATCCTTGAAGTACAGATATCCAAATTATTCCAAATATTACAAAACTTATAAATGTATAAATTAAATTGTTTTGTCTAAATTCTATTAAATACTCTGTATTTGATTTGATGAAACTATAGGATGTAAGCTCCTTTATACCGATTTTTGTTATTAGCAAATATAAAAATATTCCTAAGAATACAATATATGAGATGCCTAATATAATTTTTAATTTTTTCATTGTTTGCATATTATAAATTTTACATTATAAGTACTAAAAATTTTAATACTACTTAATTGAAATCTTATGAAAAGAACCTATCAACCAAGTAAATTAGTCAGAAAAAGAAGACATGGATTTAGATCAAAAATGAATTCTAAGGGTGGTAGAAAATTGTTAGCAAGACGAAGGGCTAAAGGTAGAAAAAAACTAACTGTTTGATGAAATCTAAGATAGTTAGTCTTTCTAAAAATACAGAATTTTTATCACTTTTGAGTGGAAAAAAAATTGTAAATAAATATTCAACAATATTTTATAAAAAACTTAAGAATAAAAATTATAAATTTTTAAATATAAGTTTTGTTGCTAAAAAAAAATTGGGAAATGCAGTAATAAGAAATAAAATTAAAAGAAGATTAAGAAATATATTTGACGGAATAGTCAAAAATAACGAGGTGAACTTTGAATATTCCTATTTATTTATAGCAAAAAAAAATGTTTTTGATGATGATTTTGAAAAAATTAAGGGTATTTTAACGTCTGATTTAAAAAAAATAAAAAAGTAAAATGAAGTTTATTATTATAAAAATAATTAAAATCTATAAGTTATTTATATCTCCATACATTGGTAATAATTGTAGATACCTTCCAACATGCTCGGATTATTTTATTGATTGTTTAAATGAGTTTGGACTTTTTAAAGGTTTTTTTCTGGGTTTAAAAAGAGTTTTATCATGCCATCCAATTAAATTTCTTGGGGGTGGTCAAGGGTTTGATCCAGTAAAAAGAAAGAAAGTTAAATAATTATGGACTCAAAAAATGTAATTGCAGCAATTTCATTGAGTGCAGCTGTAATAATTTTATATTCTCTTTTCTTTGCACCAAGTCCGCAGGAACTTAATAAAATAAATAAAGATAACGTTAAAAATGAATTAAGTTCTGAAACTCCTATGCTTGAGGAAAATAATAAGTTAACTGAAGTATCAAGGATAGATGCTTTAAATTTAAATAAAAGATTTAGTTTCAAAAATAAACAGATGACAGGATCAATATCATTAATAGGTGGAGTTATTGATGATTTAACTTTTGAAAACTACACGCAGACACTCAATGGAAACGATAAAATTGTATTATTAAATCCAAAACAAGTTAAAAACGGTTACTTTGTTGAGACAGGATGGGTAACAAATAATAAAAATATAGATATTCCTAATTCCAAAACAGAGTGGAGTATTAGTGGTAATAATAAACTTACACCAAATAATCCTGTTACATTGGTTTGGAAAAATAATCAAAATTTAGAATTTCAAAAAACTTTCAATATTGATGATAATTTTCTATTTAATGTTGACCAAAAAATCATTAATAAATCTGAAAAAATATTTAATTTCTATCCATATGGCCAGATCATAAGAAATGAAGCTCCAGATGTTACAAATTTTTATATCCTGCATGAGGGACTTATAGGTGTTTTTGATGAAGAACTTGTTGAAGAGGATTACGATGATATTGTAGATAAAAAATTTTCAAGAAATGCAGATCAAGGTTGGTTTGGAATTACTGATAAGTACTGGATCACAACACTTATACCAGATAACAACAAAGAATTTAGATCAGACTTTGATTTTAAAAATAAATTTAGAGCTAGCTACATAGAAACCGAGCCAATGGAAATTGATGCAAATAGTACTATTACAAGTAATACGAATATAATTATCGCAGCTAAAGAAGTAAATATAATTGATGGTTATGCTGAAAGTTTAAAAATAAATAAGTTTGATTTAGCAATTGACTGGGGTTGGTTTTATTTTTTTACAAAAAATTTCTTTTTCGCTATTGATTATTTTTTCAAGCTAACTGGTAATTTTGGTATTGCAATTGTATTAATAACAATTTGTATAAGAGTCGTTTTCTTTCCACTTGCAAATTACTCGTTTAGATCGATGGCAAAAATGAAAGTCCTTCAACCTGAGATGACCAGATTAAAAGAGCTTCACAAAGACGATAAGATGAAATTGCAACAGGCTATGATGGCTTTGTATAAAAAAGAGGGAGTTAATCCTGTTTCTGGTTGTTTACCTATTTTTATACAAATACCTTTCTTTTTTGCCATTTATAAAGTTTTATTTGTTACACTCGAAATGAGACATCAACCATTTTTTGGATGGATTAAAGATTTATCAGAGCGCGATCCAACTTCAATTTTTAATTTATTTGGATTAATACCCTGGGACCCACCCTCTTTTTTAATAATTGGGATTTGGCCATGTTTAATGGGACTAACGATGTATTTACAACAAAAACTTAATCCAACTCCTCCTGACCCTATACAACAAAAAATATTTATGTTCTTTCCTTTGTTTTTAACAATAATTTTAGCTCCTTTTCCTTCAGGATTAGTTATTTATTGGACAATAAATAACGTGCTAACTATGGCTCAGCAGCTAGTTATTATGAAACAAACAAAAGTTAAAACTAATTAAAATTGATGGATCTCCAAAAAATTTTACCTGAGGCAGGACCTCCAGCTGACCAAGTATCAAAATATATTGAGAAGTATAAAAATGATTTAATAGTCATTAAATATGGAGGAAATGTTTTTATAGATAGAGAAATATTTAATAACTTTATTGAGGATATAAGTATTCTCAGCAAACTAGGTATTTCAATAGTTATAATTCACGGTGGAGGACCAAGAATAAAAAGAGAGCTTGATAAATCAAATATTGAGTCAAAATTTATTAGAGGTTTAAGAGTAACTAGTGAAAAAATTATAAATATTGTTGAAAAAGTCTTGATCGAATTTAATAAAGATATTGTATCTTCATTAAGTGAAAAGGGAATCAAAGCGATATCTTTAAACACCCAAGAAAATAATGTAATTAATGTTGTGCCTGAGTCTGAAGAGCTAGGTTTTGTTGGGATACCTGATAAAATTAACGTTGATATAATTAAAGATAAAATTAATCAGAAATTAATTCCGGTTATTTCTCCTCTAGGGTTAGGAAAGAATAATCAATCATATAATATTAATGGAGATAATGCTGCTGGAGCTATCGCCAAATCTTTAAAATCTAGAAGACTACTATTGATGACTAATGTCGAAGGAGTATTAAACAAAAATAGCAAATTGATAAATGAAATTTCGTCTTTAGAGATTACAGACATGATAAAAGATGGAACTATTACTGAAGGAATGATTCCTAAAATCAATACCTGTCTAGATGCAATTAATAATGGTGTAACTGCTGTTGCAATTATTGATGGAAGAAAAAAACACTCTGTATTATTTGAAATTTTCTCCGACAAAGGTTCAGGAACATTAATTCGAAAATGAATTTAAAAGATAAAAAATACCTTTTGCTTGATCTTGATGGTGTTTGTTATGGAAAACATAATAACTATTCTTTAGAAAAAGTTTTTGGTCAGGTTTCAAAAAGAATGACAAAATTTATATCTGAAAGACTTAAAATAAATATGAATGATGCCAAAGAATTACAAACCAATTATTTTTACAAATATAATACCAGTTTAAATGGCCTAATGATACATCATGATATACCCCCTGAAGAATTTTTATCTTATGTTCACTCTATTGATTTAAGTTTTATGAAAGAAGATAAGATTATGAGAAATGAGTTAGTGCAATTAGATATGGAAAAATTTATTTTTACCAATGGTAGTGCAGAACATGCAAAAAATATATTAACCCATCTCGGAGTATATGATTTATTTGGAAGAGATAAAATTTTTGATATTCAGGATGCAGGGTATGTTCCAAAGCCTGAAGCAAAAACTTTCGATTTAATGGTAAAAAAATTTGGCATTAATCCAAATGAAACTATCTACATTGAAGATATTGCCAAGAATCTGAGTATTGGTCATGAAAGAGGATGTACAACTGTTTGGTTGATTAATGACGAGCATTTTGGAAAGATGGACTCTGATAAAGATTATATTTCCCACAAAATTGAAAATCTGTCTTTATTTCTTAAAGAAATAAGGTTATTAAAAAGTAAATAAATTGTTATGACATTAGAAAAAATTATAAATGACGCTTGGGAGAAAAAAGACCAAATAAACCAAAACTCAGATCAATCGATTAAAGATGCTATAAATCAAGTTATAAAGGATTTAGATAGCGGTAAAGCTAGAGTTGCTGAAAAAATTAATGGAGAATGGAAAACTCATCAACATCTTAAAAAAGCTATCATGCTAAGTTTTAGAATATACCCCATGGAAAACCTAAATGGCCCTTACAGTAGCTGGTATGACAAATCACATTTATTGAAAGGTAAAACAGCAGGATGGTCAAAAGAGGACCATGAAAAAGCTGGCTTTAGAATGGTTCCTAATTCTCCGGTTAGGAAAGGATCGTTTGTTGGTAAAAATGCTGTGTTAATGCCATGTTATGTAAATATTGGAGCATATATTGATGAGGGAACAATGATAGACACATTTGCAAGAGCGGGTAGCTGCTGTCAAATTGGAAAAAATTGTCATATCTCAGCTGGATCAGGAGTTGGTGGAGTTTTAGAACCAGCACAAGCTTTGCCTACAATAATCGAGGACAATGTTTTTCTTGGAGCTATGTCAGAAGTAGTTGAAGGAGTTATTGTTGGAGAGGGTTCAGTTTTAAGTATGGGTATGTATATTGGTCAATCAACCAAGATTGTAGATCGAAAAACAGGAAAAATTACTTATGGAAAAATACCACCTTACTCGGTAGTTGTTCCAGGTTCATTGCCTGATAAAAATAATCCATCTGCTCCATCTTTATATTGTGCTGTAATAATAAAACAGGTTGATGAGAAAACTAGATCGAAAACATCTATTAATGATCTATTAAGAGATTAAAAATGAAAATTTTAAATGAGTTACAATTAGCAAAAGAGCTAATTAAATTTCCCTCAATTACTCCGGTTGATGCAGGTGTAATGAAGTTTTTAGAAAAAAATTTGAAAAAACTTGGTTTCAAAACAAAAATAATAGAATTTAAAGAAAAAGGTTTTCAACCTGTTAAAAATTTATATGCAAAATTAGGTACTAAAGAACCAAATTTATGTTATGCAGGTCACTTGGATGTAGTGCCTCCAGGAAATATAAAAGATTGGACAATAAAACCGTTTAGCCCATCAGTAAAAAAAGGCTATTTGATTGGAAGAGGTGCAAACGATATGAAAGGCTCTATAGCAGCGTTTGTTTCTGCTGTAAGTACTTTTTTATCAAAAAATAATAAATTTAATGGATCAATTAGTTTGCTAATTACAGGCGACGAAGAAGGTGATGCAATCAATGGTACGAGAAAAGTAGTTGAATATTTAAAAAAAAAAAGAGAGAAAATTAATTTTTGTTTAGTTGGGGAACCAACAAATCCAAATGTATTAGGTGAGATGATAAAAATTGGTCGTAGAGGCAGTTTGACTGGTAAATTAACTATATTGGGTCTACAAGGTCACGTAGCGTATCCACATAGAGCAAATAACCCTTCAACAATAATTGTCAAAATTTTAAAGGAATTAAAAGAGATAAGATTTGATAAAGGTACAAAAAATTTTCAACCTACAAATCTAGAAGTGACTAAAATAAATATAAATAATACCGCTGACAATGTTATACCAGCAGAAGCTGAGGCAACATTTAATATAAGATTTAACAATAAGCATTCTTCTAAATCTTTAAAAAAAAGACTTAATACAATTTTCAAAAAAATAAGTAAAAAACATAAATCTAAATTTAAAATTGAGTATAGGGTTTCAGGTGAAGCTTTTTTGACTAAGCCTAACAAGACAACATTTATGGTTCAAAATGTAATAAAAAAAATTACTAAAATTAAGCCAAAATTGTCCACCACAGGTGGGACTTCGGACCTACGTTTTATAAAAGCTATATGTCCTGGTCTTGAATTTGGTTTGGTTGGTAAAACGATGCACAAAGTAGACGAGGCAGTATCTTTGAAAGATTTGAAAAAACTGACCAAGATTTATTTAAATATTTTACAAAATTATTTTAAGTGAAGACTGCAATCATTAGCTCTGACTCTTATGAAAAACATATCACAGGAGATGGTCACCCTGAACAACCAAAAAGGGTGATTGCAATTAAAGAAAAATTAAAGAAGAGAAAGGATCTAATATGGGAAAAACCAGACAAAGTGCCAGAAGAAATTTTATCAATGACTCATTCAAAAGACTACATTGAAAATTTAAAAAATTCCTTCCCGCAAAAAGGTCTTAAATTCTTAGATGGGGATACAGTTGTATCACCTGATAGCAAAGATGCTGTTTTTGATGCAGCAGGTTCAACAATTAGAGCAATAGATGGAATTGAAAATAATCAATTTAAAAATGCTTTTTGTTTAGCGAGACCACCCGGACATCATGCTGAAAAAAATAAAGCTATGGGATTTTGTTGTATTTCAAATGCAGGTGTCGCAACGAACTATTTAATAAATAAATACAAATACAAAAAAATTGCTTGTGTTGATTTTGATGTTCACTGGGGGAATGGAAATTATGATGTTATGCGAGGTAATAAAAATTCTTTATATATTTCTACTCACCAACATCCTTTTTACCCAGGAGGCGGGACAGATAAAGATAAGGGGGACTTTAACAACTCTTTAAATATCCCTTTGCCTGCTGGTACTAACTCTGAGGAATACTTTAATGCTTTTGATAGAGTTTTAGAAAGGTTGGTAAGATACAAACCCGACTTTCTTTTGTTTTCTGCAGGCTTTGACGCACATAAAGACGATCCCCTGGCACAGTTTGAGTTAAGCTCAAAAGATTTTTATGAAATAACGAAAAGAACATTAATTGCAACTAACAAATTTACTAATGGAAAAGTTGTTTCTATTTTAGAGGGAGGATATGACTTAAACGCACTTGCTGAAAGTGCTAACGAGCATGTTAACGCACTTTTAGAATTTTGTTGATTAAATAAATATTCTTAATAGATAAGACACATGAAGCTATATAAAGTTATAAAATCAAATATAGATAAAAAGGGATTAGTTGCAGCTAAAAATATTAAATCTGGAACTAGAATAATTCGCTATAAAGGAAAAATAATTTCAAATAAACAAGTTGAAGAAAATCCAAAATTTGACAACACTAAGGACATTTATTTGTTCGATTTAAATAAAAAATTTTCTTTAGATGGAGATTTTTCTTGGAACACAGCAAGACTTATTAATCATTCGTGTAGTCCAAATTGTGAAGTTGAGGGTACTGGATTTAAGATTTGGGTAACAGCAATTCGTGATATAAAAAAAAATGAGGAACTTACGTATGACTATGGATTTAGCTATGACTCTGATTATAAACAATTTCCTTGCAAATGTAGATCTAAAAATTGTTGTGGATATATAGTACGAGAAGAAAGTCGATGGAGAATAAACAAAAAATATAAGAAGAGCTTAAGAATTAGTAGATAACCTTTTCCAGAAATAATCCATACGGTGGTGCTGGTGGAGCACACAATTTTCTTTTCTTTGAAACTAAAACAGCTTTAAATTTTTTTATATTCCACTTTTTTTCTCCTAAAACTTTCAAACATCCAACCATAGATCTTACTTGTTGTTGTAAAAAAGACTTAGATTTGAATTTTATCACTATCAAATTTTTAATTTTTTTTACTTTGACATAACTCATGGTTTTAATTGGACTTTTTGCTGAGCATGTAGAGGCTCTGAAAGTAGAGAAGTCTTTTTTGCCCTCTAATAACTTNGCTCCTTTTTTCATTGTTTGAATATCTATTTTATTTTTAATGTGCCATCCTCTATTCATGAAAATTGATGGATTACTCTCTCTATTAAATATTATGTATTTATAAATCCTAAATTTAGCCGAATATCTTGCGTGAAAATCATTTTTTTTTTTTATTATTGAAATAATTGAAATTAACTTTTTTTTTAAAAAGTAATTCAGAGAATTTAATAACTTTTTTTTATTATTAATAATTTTAGTAGTTTCAAAATGTGCTGATTGCTCTAATGCATGCACCCCAGCATCAGTTCGCCCAGCTCCTATCAATTTAACTTGTGTTTTAAGTAACCTAGATAGTATTATTTCAATAGTTTTTTGAACAGAATTTCCTTTTTTTTGTGTTTGCCATCCAATAAATTTTGTGCCCTCATACTCTATCAATATTTGGTATCTATACATTGNTTAAAAAAAGACCTTTTTTAATTTGAGAGCCTAATAAGAATTCTGCTGTTTTTTGAGGCTTTTTTCCCTCTCTCTGTATCATCATGACTTTAATAGACTTTTCTTTACAAGCAATCTCTAANCTATCTCCAATAATTTCACCAGGCTTTCCACTCANATTATTTAATTCAGCTTTAAGAATTTTNTATCTAGCTCCTTGGAAGATAAAATGAGCACCATTTAATCCNTTTATTTTTGCGATAACACTCTTTGCTGGTGTGTTCCAATCAATACTACTCTCTTTTTTATTAATTTTTTTTGCATAAGTAGCCTTGCTGTGGTCTTGATCTTTAAATTTAGCTTTATCATCTAATATGTCATCGATATCATCTAATATTTTTTCAACTGCTAAATCAGATAATTTTTCTGATAAATCATCTGAGCTATCCTTTTCATTGATATCAATTTCATAAGACTTACATACTGGACCTTCATCTAATTGAGAATTAATTTTCATAATACTTATTCCAGTTTTTTTTTCTAAATTCATTATGGCTCTTTGAATTGGAGCAGCTCCTCTATATTTAGGAAGTAAAGACGCATGAATATTTATAAATCCTTTTTTTGTTAAATTTAAAAAACTTTCAGGAATGATTTGACCATATGCTATCACTAGGCACATATCAGCATCTATATTTTTTAAATACTCATACTCTTCTTGATTATTCTTTAAAGTGACAGGTGTTCTAACTTCTAAACTCAAAGTTTCAGAAATTGAATGAACAGGAGATTTGGTTACTCTCATACCTCTATTAGATTTTTTTGGAGCTTGTGTATAAACAGTAGCTATGGGATATCCATTCTGATAAAGAGATTTTAATATTTTTACAGCAAAAACAGACGTACCCATAAAAATAATTTTTTTAAGCATTTCAAACAACTATTCTATCTGGATCTTGTTTAGTTTTTGAAAGTTTTTTAATTATTATATCTCTTTTAAGTTTCGATAAATAATCAATTATCAAACGACCATCCAAATGGTTTATTTCATGTTGAATACAAGTTGATAATAAATCATCACATTTAATTTCTTTTTTTTTTCCATCTATATCAATATATTCAATCCAGCAAAGTTTTGGTCTTTCAATTTCTATAAAAGTATCTGGCAAACTAAGACAGCCCTCTTCATAAACCGATTTTTCATCGCTTTGTTTTTTAATTACAGGATTTATAAAACATAAGGGGTCTTTTTTTTTCTCATCTTTGGATACATCTAAAACTATTATTCTTTTTGGTATACCTACTTGGATTGCTGCAAGACCAATTCCTTTATTGTGGTACATAGTTTCAAATAAATCCTTAATAAGTTTTTTTTCCTCCTTACCAACGTTTTCTAGTGGTGCAGATATTTTTCTTAAAGTTTCACTAGGAACAGTAATTATTTTTTTTAAGGGCATAAATATATTGTATTATTAAATTTATGCTTTTAAAGGTATAGTTTTTAAAATCATATCGTTTCTAATTTTATCTATACCTAGTTTATTTAATGTAGATATTATAAAATAAAGGCTTTCTGTGCCTAAATCTTTTAAATTATCCTCGCCTATAATCTCAACCAATCTAAGTAATATCATTGCTATTTCACCATCGTTAATCATGACTTGAATATCCGTTGGTATATTTGCACTATCTAATTCGAAATACTCTTTATTTTTTTCTGAAATTTGAACACCGTCAGATATAAGAGCCTCAATTACAATTAAGTCTTTAGTAGAAAAGTAATATTTTTGATTTTTTTTTATTTTCTTTAACATTTTATTAAGTTCTTTTTCAGCTTTTTCAACTTCCATATTATTTTCAAAATATCTAACTAATTTCGATTGATGAATTATTTTATTATTTATTTTTATTTTTTTATTTTGGTTTTTTTTTTCAGCAAGATGGTAATTATAAAATTCCAAGTATTCTGATGGGATATTTTTTTCATCTATTTCCTCCAGCATTTCAACTAATTTTTTATCTAATGCATTACCAATTTCACTTTTATCAAAACTATTTTTTAAAATTTCTAAAATTTTGATTTTGTAAGCGTCATCTTTTGAGAGCAAATAACCCTGATATAACAATGCTCTTGACTGATTTTCAGGAAGTAGTTTGTAAGACTCTTCAATAGAAATGAGCTGATTAATATTAAATTTATACCTAGTGTATAAATTTAACAAATCACTTTCTGAGTAGTTGCCCTTATGAGTTTCTTTTTCAATTGAAATAACCTTTGCATCATCTTCAATTACAACTTCATCTACACTAATTAATAAATTATTATTTCTTAGATAATTCCAAATAAGCTGATTTGTAGTATCTTTTGGTATATACGAAAAATTTGGATTTGTTTTGTGAGATAAATGGAAATCTAAAATATTTTTTTCTGATATTGTAGCATCAATTTCGTTTGAATAACCCATTAAATATTCAAATTTTTTTTCAAAAAATTTATCTTTGAAACCATTTTCCTTTAAAAGATCAAATTGCATTTGAGCAATTTCATTTTGATCTTTATAAATAAAACAATAAACTTTGAATTTGGCCAAATATTTATCCTCATCAAAAGACTCTAAATTTGAAAGAATTTGGCAAGCATCATTTAAATTATTGTTTGATAAATTTTGTTCCAAATAATACTTAACTAAATCCTGGTCAATTTTTTCAGGATTTTTTAATAAGAATTCCTTTATAAGATTTAAATCATTTACTCTTATAAGCCAATTAGTCTTTAGTTTAAGAAATTCATCTATAGTTAAATTATTTTTTGGTGGAAGAGCATTGGTTAAAATTAATTTATTGTATAAATCTTTTGCATCATTTGACAAATTAAGTTTATTTAGTTTTTCAATAATATTTAATATTTTTTCTCCATCTGATAATTGCCACATGTTTAAAGTTAAATCATGTTCTGCAGGATCAAATAATCCTACAAGATAATTTTTTTCGTCTACATTTATTTTATTATCTAATTCGATTGATGTGGTTGATTGATTATTAAGTGTTTGTATAATTAATGAGTCACCTTCTAGTTCCTCTAAATTATTTTGCTCAATACTATTCTCATTATTTGAGTTATTATTGATACTCCATATATCTACTGGCTCATTTGAAAAGAGGTTTGTAAATAATAAGAAAGAAAATAAAATTTTAAATAATAAAATTTTATTTAATAACTTTAAGATTTTCATTAGGGATTATTTTTTCAATCTTTTTATTTGGAGAGGGAAAATTAATTTGATCTACTAAGAGTAGTATTATAAAAAATAAAAAAAATACTAAAGCAATTTTAATAATTAACTTTATTAAATAGTTAGACTTACCAATTGCTTGCTTTTTTTGAAAATACATATAACGTTTTTATAATAAATCAAATTAAGACAATATTATGTTTTTTCAATAGAGATATTTATTTATATGAAAAAAAACCTTGTTTTATTAGGCATGCCTGGATCTGGAAAAAGTAGTTTGGGTAAATTGTTGGCTAAAATTACTGGTCTAAAACTTTATGATATTGATAAATTAATTATTGAAGAAATTGGTTTAGAAATTGCAGAAATTTTCCAAACCAAAGGTGAAGAGTTTTTTAGAAAAATTGAGGAAAAAAAAACTTTAGAAATTCTAAAAAAATCAAACAATATTATTGCATTAGGAGGGGGAGCATTTCTAAATGAAAAAATCAGGTCAAAAATACTTAAAAATGATTATTCAGTATGGCTTAAATGGGATAAAGAAACTCTAACTTCTAGATTAACAAAGAGTAAAAAAAGACCTATTACTTATAGTTTAAAAAAGAATGATTTAATCAAATTGATCGAAAAAAGAGCTAAAATATATTCTTTGGCAAAATTTAAAATTAATTGTGATAAACTATCAAAACAAGAAATTGCCAAAAAAATTTTAGAAANATATGAAAAATAATAAAATTATAATCAGTACAGCAAATTCTAAATATGAGATTTTAATTGGATCAAATCTAATAAATAAACTTGATAAAATTTTAAAATCTAAATTACCCAAGTCTGAAAAATATTTGATTGTGTTTGATAGCAAAGTCCCATTTAAGATGATCAAAAAATTAAAACAAAAAATCAAAAAAAAAGTGATTTTGTATAAATTTTCCTCAAGTGAAAAAAATAAAGACCAGCATAATGTAAATAAATTACTAACTGTAATGCAAAAATATAACTTTAATAGAAATGATTCTTTAATTGCAGTTGGAGGCGGAGTTGTTGGTGATGTTTCTGGATTTGCTGCAAGTATTTTTAAAAGAGGACTAAAATTTATTAACATACCAACGACTTTATTAGCGCAAGTTGATAGTAGTATAGGTGGAAAAACTGGTATTAACACAAGTTTTGGTAAAAATTTAATAGGATCTTTTTATCAACCAAATCTAGTTATAGCTGACATTGACTTCTTAAAATCTCTTCCAAAAAGAGAAATCATTTGTGGATATGCAGAAATTTTTAAACACTCTATTATTTCTGACAAAAAGTTCTTTTATTTTTTACTTAAGAATTTTGATAAAATAATCAAACTTAAACAACCATTTATTAATAAAGCTATTTATAAAAGTTGTTTGATTAAAAAAAGAATAGTTGAAAAAGACGAAAAGGAAAAAAACTTAAGAAAGACTCTTAACCTTGGACATACTTTTGCACATTCTTACGAAGCTGCATACAAATACTCAAAAAAGCTAAATCATGGTGAGGCGGTTTTGCTTGGAATTAATAGTGCCTCCGAATTTAGTTTAAAGGAGAAATTTTTAAATCTTAGAGAGCATAATTTAATAATAAAGCATATTTACGCTATTAATAAATCACTCAATTTAAAAAATTATTTTAGTCGGAAAGATGTAAATAAACTTTTAGAGTTTATGAAGAATGATAAAAAAAATAATAGTAATAAAATAAACTTAATTTTAATTAAAAAAATCGGAAATGTAACATATAATAATTTTTTTGATTTAGATAAGATCTCTAAATTTATAAGGCTTCAATTTTATAATATGTGAATCTGGATTGAATGAATATAATTTTGAATTTCATTTGATAGAATATTATAAATTTTTTTATTTGAGTCTATTTTACTTAATAACTTTAGCTCATTTGATTTAATAGTCAATTTGATATGATACTTATTTTTGTTATGACTTTTATGATTAACATGTAAAAATGTTTTATCCTCAATTGATATTTCTTCACAAGAAATTTTTTGTTGAATTTTTTTTTTAATTTCTAAATTTAATGTTTTTATATCCATAAAAATTATATTATTATATAGCATGAAAACAATTTGTGATTGGAATAATTGCTTTGAAATAGGAGAGTACAAAGCGCCAATAGAGAAAGATAATAGCAAGAACTTTAGACTATTATGCTTAAAGCATGTTAAAGAATTTAATAAAAACTGGAATTATTTTTCGGGTATGAGCGATAGAGAGGTGATACAGTTTCTTAAAAGTGACGCAACATGGCATAAGCCAACACAAGGTTTTAGCTCATCGGATAATTTTTTTAAGGTATTATGGAATAATGCATTAAATGATGGATTTGATGATTTAAAATTTAAAAATCAATTTAATGCTAAAGGAAATTTGAAATTTACTAACAATGATATAAAAGCCTTTGCTGTCTTGGGTATTTCAGTTGGTTTAAAATGGGACAAAATACAGCAGAAGTTTAAAAAACTTGTTAAAAAATTTCACCCTGATATTAATTCTGGAGATAAAAATTATGAAGAAAAGCTTAAAGTAATTACTTTAGCATACACACAATTAAAAAATACTTATAGGAAAAACATTGATAAATAATTTAAACATCAAACCTGATATAAAATTATCTGTTAAACAAACTTTTGGGATTGACTCTGAGATTGAGGTCGAGGCTTTTTCAAAAAAAAACGATTATGTTCCTGAAATTGATAAAAACTATATATTTGACAGAGATACAACGCTAGCGATACTTTCGGGATTCTCGTTTAATAAAAGAGTCCTTGTTCAAGGTTATCATGGTACAGGTAAATCTACTCATATAGAACAGGTAGCTGCAAGATTAAATTGGCCCTGCATTCGTATAAATCTAGACAGTCACGTAAGTAGAATTGATTTAATTGGTAAAGATGCAATAACAATTAAAGATGGTAAACAAATAACAGAATTTAAAGAAGGAATTCTACCTTGGTCAATTCAAAATCCTGTTGCTTTAGTCTTTGACGAGTATGATGCCGGTAGACCTGACGTGATGTTTGTAATCCAAAGAGTTTTAGAGGCTGATGGAAGTTTTACACTTCTTGATAAAAATAAAGTAATAAAACAAAACAAATATTTTAGATTGTTCGCAACATCAAATACAGTTGGGCTAGGTGATACAACAGGTTTGTATCATGGTACTCAGCAGATAAACCAGGGACAGATGGACAGGTGGAATATTGTAACTTCTTTAAATTACTTAAGCCTAGAGAAAGAGATGGAAATAATTTTGGCCAAGAATAAAAATTTAAATAATGCGAAAGGAAAGGAAAAAGTTGCAAATATGATTAAAGTTGCAACTTTAACTAGGAAAGGTTTTATAGCTGGCGATATTTCTACAGTTATGAGTCCCAGGACCGTTTTACATTGGGTAGAGAATTCTGAAATTTTCAAGGATATTGGATATGGTTTTAGAGTGACTTTTTTAAATAAATGCGATGAGATTGAAAAGAATATAATCGCCGAATATTACCAGAGATGTTTTGGTGAAGAATTGCCAGAGTCTATGTTAAATATTCAAAGTTAAATGAGTAAAGAAGATAATTTTAAAGAAAAATTTAAATTAGCCCTTTTATCGACCGCTAACGCTATTGCGGACGATTATTCTCCTGATAATGACAAAAAAAATAAAAAAAAATCAAAAATAGATCTTTTTGAATTAGATAAATTAGAAAGTAGAAGTGATTTTGTTAAATATAGAGCCGAGATTGACTCAGGTGCTTTAAAAAGAAAATTTTCAAATACAGAAATATTTAGGAATAATTTTCCACAAAACTCATCATATAAACAGCTTTATGAATTATCTGAAAAAATAAGATGTGAAATATTAGGCTCAAATATACTTAAAGGTGTTGGTGCAAATCTGAAAGAAAACTACACAAATGAAATTTTAACAAAAAAAAAGGATCAGTTATTTTCTAAGGAAGATGTAAGTGTAATAGAGGCATTTGAGTTATATATGCTTAAGAATTTCTATAAAATAAATTTAAATAGCCTTAATGAAAAAATTTTAAGTTATTGGGAAAATGATTTTGATAAATCCTTAAAAAAACATATAAATTTTTTACTAGAAAATTTAGAAAATCAAGACATATATAATTCGAAAGTATCAGAGATATTACAAAATTTGGATATATTTGATGATACAAACGAAAGTAAAAACCAAGAAGATCAACAAAATGATAATAATGAGGCTGATGCAGATCAAAATAATACCGATACTGATAGCGATAATAATGAAGAAAATAAACAACGAGAAGAAAGCGAAGAAAGTTTTGACTCCGAATATGATTTTAGCGAGCACAAAATTGATGAACAGATTGTCGATACAGACTCGGAAAAGCAAAGTAGTGAGACTATTATTCAAAAAGGTGGAGGGGAATTTAGCGATAAGGATTATAAGGTTTTCACAAAAGAATTTGATGAAATTTCAAAAGCTGAAAATTTAGAAAGCTTAGAGGAAATAACAAAATTAAGAAAAAACTTAGATCAGCAATTAATTACTTTTCAAGATTTGATAACAAAGCTAGCAAATAAACTTCAAAGACAGTTATTAGCAAGTCAAAAAAGAGCTTGGGAATTTGATTTGGAAGAAGGATTATTGGATACTTCAAAATTAACAAGGGTTATTATGGATCCTTATAGTTCTTTATCATTTAAAAAAGAAAAGGACTATGAATTTAAAGATACAGTCGTTACTTTATTAATTGATAACTCTGGATCTATGCGAGGACGTCCAATAACAATCGCTGCAATTTGTGCTGATATTTTGTCGAGAACACTCGAGAGATGTGCGGTTAAAGTAGAAATTTTAGGCTTCACAACAAAAAATTGGAAAGGCGGTCAGTCGAGAGAAGATTGGAATAAGAGAAATAAACCAAAAAATCCTGGACGTCTTAATGATCTACGTCACATAATTTATAAAAGTGCAGATACTCAATGGAGAATATCTAAAAATAATTTAGGACTTATGCTAAAGGAAGGATTATTAAAAGAAAATATTGATGGTGAGGCAATTAATTGGGCTTTTAGCAGACTACAAAAGCGAAAGGAAGAAAGAAAAATCTTGATGGTTATTTCAGATGGTGCGCCAGTTGATGACAGCACTTTAAGTGTTAATTTTGGTGATTATTTAGAAAAACATTTAAAAAAAACTGTAAAATTTATTGAAAATAAAAGTAATGTAGAAATTTTAGCTATTGGGATAGGTCACGATGTCTCCAGATACTATTCCAAAGCTATTAAAATTACTGATGTTCAAGAACTTGGAGATGTTATGATAAATCAATTAAGTGATTTATTTAGCGAAAGAAAAAAACTCAATTAAGATTTAAAGATCTAAGATTTTTATTTTTCCACAAAATTGTGACCTCAGCTCCCGATCTTGTTTTTGAATTTTTACAAGTTACAGTAGCAAAATTTTTTTCTAGTAATGTTTTACCAATAAAAATCCCTAAACCTAATCCAGTTTTATTGCTCGACTTGGAGTCTTTTAAATAAGGCTCACCTAATTTATAGATTATATCTTTAGAAAAACCTTTGCCATCATCTTCTATTTTAATAATTGTTTCGTCATTATCACTTTTAAGATTTATAAATATTTTTTTTTTTGAAAATTTATTTGCATTTCCAATAAAATTTCTGAGCCCATAAACAATCTCAATTATTTTAGGCATTACAATTGGATTATTATTCTGATCAGTAATTAAAATAAATTCCTTTTTGCTAATTTCTTGAAAGGACCTTATAATTTGTATCAAATAATCTTTTAAAGAAATATTTTGATCTAAGAACTCATCATCTGTAACGGGATTCATGCTAAGTTTTTGTAATATTTTTATACATCTATCAACTTGACTAGATAGTAAACTTATATCTTTGTTATTTTTAAACTCTTTTTCTAAGTCTGCCAATACGATTTTAATTGTTGAGAGTGGAGTACCTAGTGAGTGGGCTGCTGCTGCTGCTTGCCCTCCAAGAGACACTAGCTCGTGTTCTTTTGCCATTATAGCTTCCATTTTATTTAATGCATTCTCTCTAATCTTTCTTTCAGCCCCAAAAGATATTGAAAAAAAACTTAAAAAAACAAGTGCAATTATTAATGATATTGGAATAGCATAATAATAGTAATCACTAATATGAAAATGTTCATTCAATGGCGCTGGTAAGCCTTTATTAAAAAAAGTTAGAAATATTACAGATAAAATTGTTATTAAAACTAGGAAAATACTAGATTTTTTTCCTAAGTAGATAGATGAAAATATGCTTGGAATTATAATAAAAATACAAAAAGGATTTACTATTCCACCGGTTAAATAAAGTAAAAAACTTAGTTGGAAAATATCCAAACATAAAAAAATAAAAGAGGATCTGTCAGAAACTTGATTTTTTTTGTAATAATAAATTAAAACTAGGTTACTTATTGCCCCAAGATAAATTATAAAATTTGATAGTATGTGATTAAATTCAAAACCAAGTCCATATTTAACAAAATTTATTGTTATTAGCTGTCCAATTATAGCTATCCATCTAAGTCTAATATATTGTATTCTGTTTAGAGAATAAATTTTTGAAGTTTCAAAAAACCTCATAAATTATATGTCAAGATTTAAAACATCTATAGCATTTGATATAATGAAGTCTTTTCTTAATGCTACGTCATTTCCCATTAAAGTGTGAATTATCTCATGATCCTTTTTTGCATCTTTTGAATATTCTACTTTTAATAAATTTCTTGTCTCTGGATTTAGAGTTGTATTCCAAAGCTCATCGGGGTTCATTTCACCTAATCCTTTAAATCTCTGAATATTTAATTTAGACTTTTCAATTGAGAAATTCTTATCGAATTCTTTTGATCCTTTTTTGTATTTACTCAATTCCTTTGAGTTTTTTAAAATATATTTCTCGAGTTCCTTCTCATCTTTTATATAAATACCTTTCATGCCTTTGTTGATTTTGAATAAAGGCGGTTGTGCTAGGTAAATATGACCATTTTCAATCAATTTATTAAATGGGCTGTTATTAAAGAAAGTTAGTAATAATGCTCTGATATGTGATCCATCAACATCAGCATCTGTCATAATTATTATTTTTCCGTATCTTAAATTTTTAAGATCCAAGTCATCATTTTTTGGATCCAATCCTAAAGCATTTATTAAAGTTATAATCTCATTTGAGGAAATCATTTTAGATAGTGCCTTAGTCTTATGTTCATTAATATTTCCATTTTTCTTTTTCCCATTAGTATCAACATAGGTGTTCAAAATTTTTCCTCTGAGAGGCAAAACAGCCTGAAACTCTCTATCTCTCCCTTGTTTTGCAGAGCCGCCCGCAGAATCACCCTCAACAATAAATAATTCTGTTCCTTCTTGTTTTGAATTTTGACAATCTGCCAGTTTTCCAGGTAAACCTGTTAGCTCAAGAGCACCTTTTCTTCTTACGTTTTCTCTAGCTTTTCTAGCAACATCACGTGCTTGCGCAGCTTGAACAATCTTTGTAAGAATGACTTTTACCACCGATGGGTTTTGGTCGAACCATAGAGATAATTTCTCGCTAATAATTGTTTCAACTATGTTTCTGACTTCAGATGATACAAGTTTATCTTTTGTTTGTGATGAAAATTTAGGATCTGGTATTTTAATTGATAAGACGCAAGTGAGCCCTTCCTTAACATCATCTCCAGATATTGAAAGTTTACTTTTTTTTAGCAGATTTGATTCATTGGCATATTTATTAACAACTCTTGTTAGTGCACTTCTAAAACCTAATAAATGTGTTCCTCCATCTTTTTGAAATATATTGTTTGTGTATGGGTATACATCTTCTGAATACATAGAATTCCACTGTAGTGCACATTCTACCTCCATATTATTTTTGGCTTGCTCAATAAAGATAGGTTTTTTAAATAATTCATTCCCATTTTTATTTTTTAATTTTTCTCTTTTTTCATCAAGGAAGTTAACAAATTCTAAAATACCACCATCAAACTTATAGATAATCGATTTTTCTTTTTTTAAAGTAAGATCGTTGACAGAAATTTTTAAACCTTTGTTTAAGAATGCCAATTCCCGCATTCTTTTCTGTATAATGGTAGTGCTAAACTTTGTAGATGAAAAAATATCTTTTGATGGAAAAAAAGTGATTTTAGTTCCAGTTTCTTTTGATTTTCCGGTTACCTTTAAAGCGGATTTAGCATCTCCATTTTGAAATTCTATAAAATATTTTTTTCCATCTCTATTTATTTCTAGTTCTAGTTTTTCTGATAGAGCATTTACAACTGAGACCCCAACTCCATGTAGACCCCCAGAAACTTTATAAGAGTCATGATCGAATTTTCCTCCTGCGTGCAATTGTGTCATGATAACCTCTGCTGCAGATTTTTTTTCTCCTTTATGAATATCTACTGGAATACCTCTTCCATCGTCAGAAACAGTCACTGAGCCGTTCTTGTTAATATTAACNGAAATATTTTTGCAGTATCCTGCCAGTGCCTCATCTATAGAATTATCAACAACTTCATAGACCATATGATGTAGACCAGTGCCATCATCGGTATCTCCGATATACATGCCTGGTCTTTTTCTTACAGCTTCTAATCCTTTTAAAACCTTGATGGAGTCTGCTTGATAATTTGTTGTATTTTTTTTAATCATTTATTTTTTTTGGAAAAAAAAATTATACCATTTTTTAAAATTTAAATAAAATAGCTTTTAAACAAGAAGCTAAATAAGCCTTATCTATTGTGGTTTTTTTGATATTTATTTATTTTTTTTCTAAATTTTAAAAATTTACAAATATTAGTGATTTTTATTCCTTTTTTTTAAAAAATAATAAAAATTTTACAATTGCATAGATAAAACATAAGCTTTCGAATGCTTTTTTTAATTGAAAGGTCAAACTAAAAAAGATCATTAAAAAAAAGAATTTTATTGGTTCACGTATAATTTTGATTTTTTTCAATTTATTGTATTTTAATTGAAAAATTAACTCTCCATATTTAAAATAAACTTTTCTAATTATAAAACTTTTTAGATTTTCTTTTACCGACTTTTCTCCAATATGATTTGCATATGCACTCATATTTAAATAAATTTTAAAGTTATTTTTTTCTATTGCTCTACATAAATCGACATCTTCCCAATAAAAGAAAAATTGCTCATCAAACATTCCTATTTTTTCAAATCTTTTTTTTTCAGCGAGAAATATAGCTCCCAAAATTTTATTTACTGGAAATATCTTTTTACTTTTTTGGCTATTTTCAAAATTTTTAAATTGTTTTATTCTTGGGACTGAGATTATACTATCCTTTTTGACTTCTAAAGTTCTTTTCAATCTGAGTATTGATTTTTTTGAAATATCTGTATCAGGCTGCGTACATAAAAAATACTTTGTTTTTACTTTTTTTACTAAAAAATTTATTCCTTTTGCAAAACCTTTGTTCTCGCTAGAAACACCATAATACTTAATTTTTGGAAATATTTTTTTAACTTTCTCCTTTAATTCTAAATCGTTGCTTTGATCTAAAATATATAAGTCAAAATCTTTATAGTTGTTTAGCTTAGTTATAACTTTTTCTGGTGTTCTATAGAATAGAATTACAACAGATATGTTACTAGATTTCATTTTTTTATTATTAACTTAAATAATCTATTTATCAAAAAAAAAATGGCGGAGAGAGTGGGATTCGAACCCACGAAAGAGTTGCCCCTTAACACGCTTTCCAAGCGTGCGCCTTAAACCGCTCGGCCATCTCTCCAACTTTTA